>WNGB01007397.1_pt1 | contig 21584 bp, 18 predicted proteins | sample 5400681 | NCBI WGS metagenome assembly WNGB01 (sample SAMN13153367, study PRJNA577476) | soil metagenome | isolation source: 115 cm soil or saprolite under grassland replicate 2 | place: USA:California | collected 2016-06-15
GCCGACCGCGAGGGCGACCTCGCGCTCGCGTTCGGTGAGAGTCGCGAGCCGCTCGCCGGCGGCCTCGGCACGGCCCGGGTCCGCGCCGTCGCGGACCCGCCGGATCAGGGTGGCGGTCGCGGTGGGGGAGAGCATCGGCTCGCCGTCGGCGACCTTGCGGATCGCGTCGACGATCTGCGCGGGCGGCGTGTCCTTGAGCACGAACCCGTCGGCCCCGGCCGCGATCGCGGACACGACGTAGTCGTCGCCGTCGAAGGTGGTCAGCACGATCACCCGGGGCGGCGAGGACGCCGCGTGCAGGATCCTCGTCGCCTCGAGGCCGCCCAGGACCGGCATCCGGATGTCCATGAGTACGACGTCGGGCCGGTGCTCGCGCGCCGCCGCCACCGCCTGCTGGCCGTCGCCCGCCTCGGCCACCACCTCGAGGTCGGACTGGCCGCCGAGCATCAGCCCGAGCGCCGAACGCACCAGCGGGTCGTCGTCGACCAGCAGCACCCGGATCATGCGGCCCACGGTATCCAGCCGTGCAGCACGAACGTCGACCCGTCCTTGCGGTGCTCGAGTACGCCGCCACGCAGCGCCGCCCGCTCACCCAGCCCGACCAGCCCCAGCCCCGCTCCGGGAGCGCCCGGGATCGAGGCGAAGCCGAGCGGGTTGCGCAGCATCACGTCGACCCCCGACTCGGGCGAGCCGCTGAGCCGCACCTGCACCAGCGCACCGGGCGCGTGCTTGCGGGCGTTGGTGAGCCCCTCCTGGACGATCCGGTAGACGGTCCGGCCCACCAGCTCCGGCACGTCGTCGGCGGCCAGCAGCTCGGTGAGCTCGATGTGCATGCCCGCGTCCCTGGCCTCCTGGATCAGCCCGGGCAGGTCGGCGTACGTCGGTTGCGGGCGCTCGAGCAGCTCGCCGGTGTCCGGAGCCCGAAGCACCCCCAGTACGGCGCGCAGGTCGGTTAGCGCCTCGTTGGCCTGGTCCTTGATGATCGCGGCGCTCGACCGCATCTGGTCGGCCGTGAGGTCCTCGCGGTAGGCCAGCGCGCCGGCATGCATGGACACCTGCGAGATCCGGTGAGCGAGTACGTCGTGCATCTCGCGCGCGATCCGGGCCCGCTCGTTGCCGCGGGCGCTGGAGATCCGCAGCTCCTGCTCGGTCTCGGCCCGCTCGGCCCGGTCGCGCAGGGTCCAGAGCAGCTCGCGGCGCGACCCTATGTACATGCCCCAGCCGAGGATGGCCACGTTGAACGTCACGTTGACGAAGAAGTCGAACCAGAAGTGGGGTTCCCGGCCGAAGTCCTGCGTGTCGGCGTACCCCTGGCCGGCGATGACGCCGACCACGCCCACCACGATGATCGGCACCAGCTGCCGTCGGGTGGCCAGCGAGACCGCCGCGAGCGTGGCCGGCCCGGCCGACCCGCCCGAGAAGAGCGTCATCAGCCCGGTGAGAACCGCGACCGTCAGGGGCCAGCGCCGCCGGAGCATCACGAGCGGGTACGACGCCAGCCCGCCGGCCGCGTCGAGCCAGAACAGCACCCGGTGGTCTTCCCACTGCGCGGTCCAGGCCTGTGACCAGATCAGCAGCGAGATGCCGAGACAGACCGCCAGCCGCCAGGTGTGGGAGTACCACTTCAGCGGCGGCTGGAATCGCTCCGGGCTCGGACGGGTGGACACGCCCCGATGGTAGGGCGACCGGCACCGCGGCGACATCTCCCTCCGTCCGGGCCACCCCCTACTTTGGTCGGGTCAGGTCGGAACCCGGGACGGATGTCCGGCGGCCGAACATCGGGCAGGGTGGGGGCCATGATCAGCGTCGATGGCCTCACGAAGAAGTACGGCGAGTTCGTCGCCGTCGACGACGTGAGCTTTGCCTGCAGGCCGGGCCGGGTGACCGGCTTCCTCGGCCCGAACGGCGCCGGCAAGACCACCACCATGCGGATCATGGTCGGCCTCACCCCACCGACTCGCGGCGGCACGACCATCGGCGGTCACCGGTACTCCCAGATCCCGAACCCGGGTCGCCACGTCGGCGTACTCCTCGACGCGTCGGCGCAGCACGGCGGCCGCACCGGCCGCGAGGTACTCGCCCTCGGCGCGCAGACCATGGGGCTGCCGAAGTCCCGGGTCGACGAGATGCTGGCTCTGGTCAGCCTCGACGAGCGCGAGGCGAAGCGCCGGGTCCGCAACTACTCGCTCGGCATGCGGCAGCGGCTCGGCATCGCGCACGCGCTGCTCGGCGACCCGTCGGTGCTGATCCTCGACGAGCCGGCCAACGGCCTCGACCCCGCCGGCATCCGCTGGATGCGCGGCCTGCTCAAGTCGTACGCCGACCGCGGCGGGACCGTCCTGCTCTCCAGCCACCTGCTCAACGAGGTCGAGCAGATCGCCGACGACATCATCATGATCGGCCGCGGCAAGATCGTCGCCGAGGGCACCCCGCAGTCGCTGATGCAGCACGGGGGGACGTTCGTGAAGGCCGTCGAGATGGACCAGCTGGTCCGCGCGCTCCGCGAGTCCGGTCTCTCGCCCGCCCCCTTGGGCGAGGGCGTCCGAGTCGAGTGCGAGGGGCTGCAGGTCGGCAAGATCGCGGCCACCGGCAACATCACCCTGGTCGAGCTCCGGCCGGCCGACGGCGGCCTCGAAGACCTGTTCCTCGAGCTCACCGCCGACACCCAGCGCGAAGGAGACCTGGCATGAACACCCCATTCGAATGCTCGCTTCGCTCCGCTTCGAACGGGGACCCCGAATGAACACCCCATTCGAATGCTCGCTTCGCTCCGCTTCGAACGGGGACCCCGAATGAGCGCCGTGGCCGAGCCCGTCACGATCGACCTCAACCGGTTCCCGCAGCCGCCTTTCGCGCGCCTGGCGGCGGTCGAGCTGCGCAAGATGTACGACACCCGGGCCGGGCTGTGGCTGCTGATCTCGACGGGCCTGCTGACCGCCGCGGTGATGGTGATCCAGCTGCTGGTGATCGTCACCCAGGACCTCACCGTCGGCTACCACGGCTTCCTCATCGCCATGAACACGCCGATGGGGATCATGCTCCCGGTACTCGGCGTCATGTCGGTCACCAGCGAGTGGGGCCAGCGCACCGCGATGGTCACCTTCACCCAGACCCCGTCGCGGTCGCGGGTCATCGGGGCCAAGCTCGCCTCGGTCGCGGTGGTCGCGGTGGTCGCGGTGGTGCTCGGGCTCGTGCTGGCGGCCGTCGGCAACCTCCTGTACGGCGGTCTCACCGGCAACCCGGTCAGCTGGGAGGTCGCCGGCGGGGCGCAGATCTTCTACTTCTTCCTGCTGCACCTGCTCGGCCTGGTGACCGGCTTCGCGCTCGGCATGCTCCTGCTCAACACCCCGGCCGCGATCGTCATCTACTTCGTCTACTCGTTCGTGCTGCCGACGATCTTCGGCATCGCCTACGAGCTCATCGGCTGGTTCCACGACCTCCGCCCCTGGGTGGACTTCGCGTTCGCGCAGCAGCCGCTGGTCGAGGGCAGGGTGAGCGGCGACGACTGGGCGCACCTGGTGGTCTCGGGCCTGTTCTGGCTGGCACTGCCGTTCGTGGTGGGCCTGTGGCGGGTACTGCGAGCAGAGGTGAAGTGACGTCTGCCTCCTCCCACGGGGGAGGAGGGGGCAGATCAAGACCGCGGGGCTGGCGTCCGACACGGGGGGCGCCGGCCCCGTTTGGCTTGTTCACCCAACGTTGCGGGACACGACACCGGGCGGGGGCCGCGGCGTACCGACTGAGAACACGCTGAGAGCGTGATCTCGACGAACCCGGTCACCGACCGGTCCTACCTGCGGTTCGCGGCGCTCGGCGACTCGACGACGTACGGCATCGGCGACCCGGTCGGCGACGGCTGGCGCGGCTGGGCCCGGCTGCTGTCCGACGCGATGGCGACCGGCCACGACGTGTCCTTCTGCAACCTGGCCGTCACCGGCGCGACGACATTGACCGTGCGCTACGGCCAGCTCGACGAAGCGCTCGCGCACGGGCGTCAACGACACGATGCGCTCGACCTGGGACCCGCGGCGGATCCGCGACGACCTGATGACCTGCGCCGAGGCCTTCGGCGCGGCCGGCGCGCTGATGCTGACGGCGCGGTTCCACGACCACGGCCGGATCTTCGGCCTGCCCGGCGTACTGCGCCGGCCGCTGTTCGACCGGATCGAGGCCGTCAACCGCGTGTACGACGAGATCCACGCCCGCTTCGACACCATCAGCATCGACCTGGCCACCCGGCCTGAGGTCTGGACCCGCGAGTTCTGGTCGATCGACCGGCTGCACCCGTCCGAGCTGGGCCACCGGGCGCTGGCCCGTCGCTACGCCGAGCTGCTGGCCGAGCGCGGGATCCACTTCGAGCCGCCGTCTCCCGAGCGGGACGGACACTACGACCCCGACTGGCGCGGCGACCTGCGCTGGCTGGTCACCGAGGGCGCGCCCTGGGTGGGTCGGCGGGCGCGCGACCTCGGCCCGTGGGCGGCCAAGCTGGCCGTGGCCCGCCGCCCGGTCTCCCGGACGACGGGCCACGCCGCCATCACCGCTCAGCCGGCGGAGGTCAGCCCTTACCGGCCTGCGCCGAGTCGTTGACCTGGACCGCGTCGAGGAACTCGATCATCGTGCCCTGCGCCCAGCCGGCCGAGTCGGGGAACTGCACCAGGACCTCGCCCGCGGGCTGACCGGCCCGGGTGGCCACCGCGATCGTGGTGTACCCGCTGTCGGAGCGGATGAAGAACTCCCGGCCGTCGACGGTCGTCGTCTCGCCCGAGAGCGGGTTCTGGTCGTACATGATGACCAGCTTGCCGATGAAGGAGTCCCGCTCGTCGTTGGTGCTGCCGTCGGTCGGCGCGATCGTGACGGCGTACGCCGTCGTGCCCTGGACCGCCCAGCCCTCCGGCAGCTTGCCGAACGTGTAGGGGCCGGCGGTCAGCGACGCGCTCACCAGCTTGATGGAGCCGGCCGGTTGCTGCCCCCGCACGTCGGCCGGCCCGGGCGCGGACTCACCGCCGAGGGTGCCGTTGATGCCCACGACGAGGATGCCGAGGGCGGCCAGGGACCCGGCCGCGATCCGGCCGCGGTTCCTGCGCCGGCGGTGCAGGGCGGCCCGGCCCCGCGCGAGGTCGTCGGCGACAGACGTGGGGGAGGCATCGACGGCATCGACGGCGCCGGTGGCGCGGTCGAGAAGGTCGGTCAGTTCGGTCATCACAGGCTCCTGGTGGTCAGGTCGTTGGTGAGGGGCTCGAGCGCCGTACGCAGATGGGCGAGGGCGCGTGCGTTGGTGGACTTGACGGTGCCCGGCGTACAGCCGAGGACCTCCGCCGTGGTGGCGACGTCAAGGTCCAGCCAGTGCCGGAGTACGACGACCGCGCGTTGCTGTGGTGCGAGCCCGGCCAAGGCCGCCAGGACGACCTCGCGGGCGCCGGGGTCGGGCTCGTCGACGATCGGGGACGCTTGCTCGGGTGGCTCGGCGGAGGTCAGCTCCTTGCCGCGGTAGCCGCGCCTGGTGTCGTCGATGAAGGTGTTGGTGAGGGTGCGCTGGGCGTAGCGCAGCGGGCTGACCGCGCGGCGTACCTTCGGCCAGGCGAGGTAGAGCTTGGTGAGGGTCGACTGCACGATGTCCTCGGCGAAGGCGGCGTCGCCCGCCGCCAGCAGCCGCGCCGATCGCATCAGCTGCGGCCTGTGGTGGACGACGAACCCGGTGAACTCGTCGTCCCGACTGGTCTTGCGCACTCGGTCTCCCTTCGTTGGTGCACGCTGTCACCCGGTTGACGAGTCGGCCCCCCGGTCAGGTTGCTCCGTCCACTGGTTCGCGCCGACGGCCGAGCCGACGACGAGCTGCGTCCCGTGAAGATCACCCGCAACTGGCTCGACCACGCCGCGGGGTCGGTGCTGGTGGAGTTCGGGCGGACCCGGGTGCTGTGTGCGGCGTCGGCGTCCGAGGGCGTGCCGCGCTGGCGCAAGGGCTCGGGACTGGGCTGGGTGACGGCGGAGTACGCCATGCTGCCGGCCTCGACCAACACCCGCTCCGACCGTGAGTCGGTGAAGGGCAGGATCGGCGGCCGGACCCACGAGATCTCCCGGCTGATCGGCCGCTCGCTGCGGGCCATCATCGACTACAAGGAGCTCGGCGAGAACACGATCGTGCTCGACTGCGACGTACTCCAGGCAGACGGCGGGACCCGCACGGCCGCCATCACCGGTGCGTACGTCGCGCTCGCCGACGCGGTCTCTCACCTGCGGGAGGTGGGGGCGCTGAAGGGCGAGCCGCTGACCGGTTCGGTCGCCGCGGTGAGCGTCGGCATCATCGACGGCGTACCGCGGCTGGACCTGCCCTACGAAGAGGACGTCCGCGCCGAGACCGACATGAACGTCGTGATGACCGGGGCCGGGTCCTTCGTCGAGGTGCAGGGTACGGCGGAGGGCGCGCCATTCGATCGCAAGGAGCTCGACGCCCTGCTGACGCTCGCCGAGAAGGGCTGCGCGGACCTGACCCGGATGCAGCGCGAGGCGCTCGGTGGGTGATACCCGGGTCTTCCTGGCCTCCCGCAACGCCAAGAAGCTCGCCGAGATGCAGCGCATCCTGGCCGAGCACGTGCCCGAGGTGGAGGTGCTCGGCCTCGACGACGTGGAGCACTACGACGAGCCGGTCGAGGACCAGCCGACGTTCGAGGGCAACGCCCTGCTCAAGGCCCGGGCCGCCGTCGCGGCGACCGGGCTGCCGTCACTGGCCGACGACTCGGGGCTCTGCGTCGACGCGCTGAACGGCATGCCGGGCGTGCTCTCCGCACGCTGGTCGGGTCCCCCGCTGGGTGATAGGGGGTCGGCCGATGCCCGCAACAACGAGCTGCTGCTCGACCAGCTCGCCGACGTACCCGATGAGCGGCGCGGCGCGCACTTCGTCTGCTCGGTCGCCTTCTGCTATCCCGTCGGCGAAGCTGGGGCGGCCGAGCACGTCGTCGAGGGCCGGATGGACGGCCGGATCATCCGCGAGCGCCGGGGGACCGGTGGTTTCGGGTACGACGTGGTCTTCGCCGCCGACGGGTACGACGTCACCACCGCCGAGCTCTCCGTCGCCGACAAGGACGCGATCTCCCACCGGGGCAAGGCCCTGCGCGCGATCGCTCCGCTGGTGGCCGACGTACTCACCGGTCTGTGAGTATCGCGGCCGGTCGTGAGCCGGCGCCGGGACGCCCTAGCCTGGCGCCATGAGTCCCGAGCAGGCGCTGGAGGAGCGGTTCCGGAGCGCGATCGCGGTCGCCTTCGGCCCTGAGTACGCCGATGTCGACCCGCTGATCCGGCCCTCGCAGTACGCCGACTTCCAGGCCGACGTGGCTCTCCCGCTGGCCCGGCGGCTCGGCCGGCCGCCGCGCGAGATCGCCCGGGACCTGGTGGCCGCGCTCGACGTCGATGCGATCTGCCGGCCGCCGGAGATCAGCGGGCCGGGGTTCGTCAATCTGGTGCTGCGGTCGCAGTGGCTTGGTGAGGCGGCCGGCGTACTCGCGAGCGACCCGCGGCTCGGCGTACCGGCGCAGGATCCGCAGGTCGTGGTCGTCGACTACTCCGCGCCCAACGTCGCCAAGGAGATGCACGTCGGCCACCTGCGTACGACGGTCGTCGGCGACGCGCTGGCCCGAATCCTCGAGCACCTCGGCCATCGGGTGATCCGGCAGAACCACGTCGGCGACTGGGGTACGCCGTTCGGGATGCTGATCGAGCACCTCGTCGACGTCGGCGAGGACTCCGAGGCGGCCCGGGCCCTGGCCGACGACCCCAATGCGTTCTACCAGGCCGCGCGACGTGCCTTCGACGAGTCGGACGACTTCGCCCAGCGGGCCCGGCGCCGGGTGGTCGCGCTGCAGGCCGGGGACCCGGACACGCTGCGGCTGTGGCACGACCTGGTCGAGCTCTCGAAGGTCTACTTCCACCGCGTCTACGACCGGCTCGGCGCGCTGCTCACCGACGACGACCTGGCGGGGGAGAGCAGCTACAACGCCGACCTCGCGAAGGTCTGCGACGAGCTCGAGTCGGACGGGCTGGCCACGGTCAGCGACGGTGCTCTGTGCGTGTTCCTCGACGGCTTCACCGGACGTGGGGGCCGGCCGCTGCCGCTGATCGTGCGCAAGCGCGACAGCGGCTACTGGATACGCGACCACCGACCTGGCGACGGTCCGGCACCGGGTCCGCGACCTGGGCGCCGAGCGGATGCTCTACGTGATCGGGGCGCCCCAGAACCTGCATCTGCGGATGGTGTGGGAGACGGCCCGGCTCGCCGGCTGGCTGCCGGCCGACGTGGACGTCGTACACGTGCAGATCGGGAGCGTGCTCGGCTCCGACGGCAAGATGCTGCGCACCCGCAGCGGCAGCCCGATCCGGCTGATGGCGCTGCTCGACGAGGCGGTGGACCGGGCGGCGGCCCTGCTCGCCGAGAAGCGGCCCGACCTCGACGCCGAGATCCGCGCCGCGCTCGCTCCGGTCGTCGGCATCGGCGCCGTGAATTACGCCGACCTGTCGGTGGCGCACGACAGCGAGTACACCTTCGACTTCGACCGGATGGTCGCGCTGCAGGGCAACACCGGCCCCTATCTCCAGTACGCCGCCGCGCGGGTCCGCTCGATCTTCCGACGAGCCGAGGAGCCGGTCGATGGCCCGCGCGCGATCCGGGTGACGGAGCCGGCCGAGCGGGCCCTCGCGATCGCGTTGCTCGGCTTCGGCGACGTGGTCGCGCTGGTCGGCCGCGACCTCGAGCCGCACCGGCTGTGCGGTTACCTGTTCGACCTGGCGCAGGCGTTCACGCGGTTCTACGAGGACTGCCCGGTGCTCAAGGCCGAGCCGGACGTCCGCGAGTCGCGGCTCGGTCTGTGCGCGCTGGCCCTCGGCGTACTCCAGAGTGGGCTCCGCCTGCTCGGGATCGTGGCTCCCGAGCAGATGTAGCCCCAACAGCCGTGCGCGTCGCCCCCCTCGCCGGCAGCCTCCCTCGGCCGCGGGGACGTCATCCGGTTCGAGCCGTAGATGGCTCCGTCCGGATGACGTCCTCGAGGGGCTGGGACGGCCGTCCGGCCGGCAGCGCATCGCCCGAATTGACCAGGCGTCGGTGCCGTTGAGCCCGGCTTGACCCCGGTACCGGCCAACCCCGCCCTGCGCACCCGCCTTCGCGGCTTACGTTGCCGACGGGGCAGGGGCCCCGTGACTTCTGGGAGGACTTCCATGCGCACATCACTACGCCGTACGGCGACCATCGGGGCCGCCGGTGTGCTCCTCGTCGGGGTCGGCCTGGCCGCCTCGTGGGGAGACGGACTGAGCGGCGAAGGCGACGCGGTCGTCGCCGGCGTACCGACGCTGCAGTTCGGCGAGCTCTGTCCGGGCGCGACCGCAACCCGCTCGTTCGACTGGGAGCTGGTCCGCAGCGGCGGCGGCAACAGCCAGCAGGTCTGGGCCAACGGGGCGGTCGTGACCATCGCTCCGCCGAGCGCGACCACGACGGCGGCGGGTACGACGATCGCGCTCGCCTCGAGGAGCGCGACCCTGCCGAGCGGGTGGGTCGCCCAGTCGAACGGCACCACCTTCTCGGCCGGCGCCTCCGCGGTGACGGTGACGGTTCCGGACGGCGCGGCGCCGATCGGCCCGCAGACCGTCAACCTCACCTACACCGCTTCCGGGGCCGGCAGCTCGACCCCGACGGTCACCCGGTCCGCTCCGGTCGCGGTCAGCGTCGGAGTGGCCGACTGCGACGTCGACGACACCCCGCCGAGCATCGACTACACGCTCGACCCGGCCGCCCCGACCGGCGCCCACGGCTGGTACGCCGGCGACGTGGCGCTCGACTGGACGGTCGCCGACCCTGACTCCGCGGCCACGACGACGGGCTGTGACGACGCCGCGGTGACGGCCGACGGCACGACGTCGTACTCGTGCGCGGCGAGCAGCGAGGGCGGCAGCGCGGGTCCGGTCATGGTGACCTTGCAGCGCGACGCAACCCCGCCGACCGTCGTACCGACGGTGAGCGGTGACCTCGGCGACGAGGGTTGGTACGTCGGCGACGTCGATGTCCACTGGGCGGTCGCCGACGCCACCTCGGGCGTCGACTCGGCCGTGGGCTGCGACGACGGCGTACTCTCCGACGACACCGCCGGCCAGACGTTCACCTGCACCGTCACCGACGTGGCCGGCAACGTCACCGCCGTCTCGACCAGCGTCCGCCGCGACGCGACCAAGCCCGTGATCACGCGCACCGTCGCGGGAGCCGTGGGCGGCAACGGTTGGTACACCGGCGACGTCCAGGTCGACTGGCAGGTCTCCGACGCGACCTCCGACCTGGCCTCGACCACCGGCTGCGCGTCGACCACGGTCGACGCCGACACGACAGGGCTGACGCTGTCCTGTGCCGCGGCCGACCACGCCGGCAACACCGCCTCCGATGAGGTCACCATCCGTCGCGACGCCACCGCCCCGGCGATCACCTGGACGGCGACCGGCCCGCAGGGCCAGAACGGTTGGTACGTCGGCCCGGTCGACGTCGCCTGGCAGGTCACCGACGACGGCTCCGGCCTCGCGACGACCTTCGGCTGCGACCCGACCACGCTCGCCGCCGACACCGCCGGCACCGACCTGACCTGTTCCGCGACCGACGCCGCCGGCAACCCGGCCGCCTCGACCGTGGGTCTCCGGGTCGACGCCACGCCGCCCGTGGTCACCCCGACCGTGTCCGGCCCGCTCGGCGCGAACGGCTGGTACGTCGGCGACACGACCGTCTCCTGGTCGACCGGCGACGCCACCTCGGGCGTCGTCTCGACCGTCGGCTGCGACCCGACCGTGGTCTCCGCGGACACCCTCGGCGACCTCTTCACCTGCACCGCGACCGACGACGCAGGCAACTCGGCCAGCGGTCAGGCGACGGTCCGCCGCGACGCGACCCCGCCCGCGGTGACGTTCACGAGCGGACCGGCCGACGGGGCGTCGTACGACTTCGGTGACGCGGTGCCGGTGGCGGTCTGCTCGGCCAGCGACCCGACCTCCGGCGTCACCGCCGCGGGCTGTGTGGTCAACGGCGGCGACACCTCGGTGGGGTCGCACACGCTGACCGCCAGCGCGACCGACGAGGCCGGCAACGTGGGTGTCACGACGCGGGGGTACACGATCCGGCCGTGGGCGCTCGACGGTTTCCTCAAGCCGGTCAACATGGGCAGCTCCGTGGTCAACACCGTCAAGGCCGGCTCGACGGTACCGCTGAAGTTCACGGTGCTGCGCGGCGGCGTACCCATGACGTCGGGCATCGGCGCCGTCTTCTCCGCGAAGAAGGTCGCCTGCGACGGCAGCGCCATCCCCGACGCGGTCGAGGAGTTCTCGACGACGGGCCAGACCAGCCTCCGGTACGACGCCACCGCGGGTCAGTGGATCCAGAACTGGGCCACCCCCTCCGGCGGCAAGGGCTCCTGCTACCGGGTCTCGCTGACCACCGCCGACGGCTCGAGTACGGCGGCCGCGTTCCAGCTCAAGTGATCTGGAGCGGCTCGGCCGGCTGGGCCGGCTGACTGACAAAGTGGCGGATCTCCGGCGTGGATTATGCCGGGGATCCGCCACTGTCGGTGGGTCCGGTGGCGCTGGTCTCGAGCCACGCCGCCGAACTCGGCCGATCGGGCGGCACCGGCCCGTCGACGCGTCCTGCCCGCTCGACTCCGCGTTCGAGACGGCCCGAGCCGGACCACCACGGGGTGGGTTAGCGTGTCCTCCCGGGGAACTGCTGCCCGCCCTTCTAGGCTCGTCCAACGGGGGGCGTCCGGTGCGATCCTTCCCCTACGACACGACCCCACCCGCACACGAGCCCACCACCACGATTGAGGGTTGCCGCACCATGGCGAACAGCTTCATCGGCCGCGACATGGCCGTGGACCTCGGGACCGCCAACACGCTGGTCTACGTCCGCGGCAAAGGCGTGCTCCTCGACGAGCCTTCGGTGGTGGCGCTCAACTCCGCCACCGACGAGATCCTCGCCGTCGGCCACGAGGCCAAGCGGATGATCGGCCGCACCCCCGACAACATCACCGCGATCCGCCCCCTCAAGGACGGCGTGATCGCCGACTTCGACGCCACCGAGCAGATGCTGCGGTTCTTCATCCAGCAGGTGCACCGCCGCCGCTACTTCGCCAAGCCGCGCCTGGTCGTCTGCGTGCCGAGCGGCATCACCGCGGTCGAGCAGCGCGCGGTCAAGGAGGCCGGCTACCAGGCCGGTGCCCGCCGGGTCTACATCATCGAGGAGCCGATGGCGGCCGCGATCGGCGCCGGGCTGCCGGTCCACGAGGCCACCGGCAACATGGTCGTCGACGTCGGCGGCGGTACGACGGAGGTCGCGGTCATCTCGCTCGGCGGCATCGTGACCAGCCTCAGCGTCCGCACCGCCGGCGACGAGCTCGACCAGGCGATCATCGCGTGGATGAAGAAGGAGTACTCCCTGATGCTGGGGGAGCGCACCGCCGAGGAGATCAAGATGACGCTCGGGTCGGCGTTCCCGCTGCCCGAGGAGCCCGAGGCCGAGATCCGCGGCCGCGACATGATCTCCGGCCTGCCCCGCACCGTCACCGTCTCCAGCGCCGAGATCCGCCAGGCACTCGAGGAGACGCTGCACGCGGTCGTCGACGCCGTCCGCAGCACCCTCGACCAGACCCCGCCCGAGCTGGCCGGCGACATCATGGACCGCGGCATCGTGCTCACCGGCGGCGGCGCCCTGCTGCGCGGGCTCGACGAGCGACTCCGGCACGAGACCGGCATGCCCGTGCACGTCGCCGACGACCCGCTGACCAGCGTTGCCCTCGGCGCCGGCAAGTGCGTCGAGGAGTTCGAGGCGCTGCGCCAGGTCCTGGTCTCCGAGCCGCGGCGCTACTAGGTCATCCGATGAGGCGGGATCCCCATCACCAGCGCGACGGCCAGCGGGCCGCGCGCTCGACGCTCGTCCTGCTCCTGCTGGTCTGCGCGACCCTGATCACCCTCGACTACCGCGGCGGCAACGACTCGCCGCTCGAGCCGGCCCGCAAGCTCGTCGGCGAGGCGCTCGGCCCCGCGGAGTCGGCGACGGCGAGCGTCGTACGCCCCTTCTCGGCGATCCCCGACTGGTTCCACACCCGTACGTCGCTGCGCAGCGACCTCAACCGGCTCAAGGCCGAGAACGCCCGGCTCCGGCAGGAGCTCGAGACCACCGACCTCGACCGCAACCGCCTCGCCGAGTACGACGACCTGGCCCGCGCCGCCAGCGACACCGGCTACGCGCTGGTGCCCGCGCACGTGATCGCGATGGGACCTAGCCAGTCCTTCTCCCGGACGGTCACCATCGACGCCGGCACCCGAGCGGGCGTGACCGCGGACCTGACCGTGCTCAACAACGACGGGCTGGTCGGCCGCGTGCTCCGGGCCACGACCACGACCGCGACCGTGCTGCTCATCGTCGACGCCGAGTCGGTGGTTGGCGGCCGGGTGGGGCGGACCATGGAGGTCGGCTTCCTGCGCGGGACGGGCGCGGTCGGCCCGGAGGGCAACCTCGACCTCGACCTGGTCGACGAGAGCGCCCAGCCCGAGGATGGCGACGCCGTGGTCACCTGGGGCAGCGAGGGCGGCGCGCCGTACGTCCCCGGGGTCCCCGTCGGCAGCGTCACCAGCGTCATCAGCAGCCCGCGCGACACCTCCCAGCGCGCGGTGATCGACCCGTACGTCGACTTCGGCTCGCTCGACCTGGTCGGGGTGGTGGTGCCGGCCGGCACGGACAGCGACCGCATCCTGATCTCGGCGGGAGGCGACCGATGAGCGTCCTCCGCGCGCTGGTCGGCCTGGTCGTCGTACTCCTGGCCGTGGTGCTGCAGGCGAGCCTGTTCCCCCATTTCGCGTGGCACGGCGTCGTACCCGACCTGGCGCTGCTGGTCGTCGTCGGCGCGGCGCTGGTCCGCGGCGCCCAGTACGGCGCGGTGCTCGGCTTCGTCGCCGGTCTCGCCGTCGACCTGGCGCCGCCCTCCGACCACATCGCCGGCCGCTGGGCGCTGGCCCTGGTCATCGTCGGGTACGTCGCCGGGCGGGCCCGCCAGGACGCCCACCACGGCCGTCCCGGCCCGACCCAGGTGGTGCTGACCGTGGCCGCCTGCAGCTTCGTCGGTACGTCGGTCTTCGCGCTCAGCGGTCTCCTGCTGAAGGACCCCTTGATCGACGTCGACGAGATGCTGACCACGATCCTGGTGGCCCTGGTCTGGGACGTCCTGCTCGCGCCGTTCGTGCTGCCGCTCGTGATGATGCTGTTCGCGAGGCTGCGGCCCAGCCGAGTCGCGTTCTGAGGGCAGCGGAATGGTCAAGGCGACAATCAGCAACGGCGGCCGGGCGGCCCGGATCTCCCGGATGCGTCTGATCGTGGTGCAGGCGCTGGTCTTCTCGCTGCTGGCGACCCTCTTCGCCCGGCTCTACTACCTCCAGGTGCTGGGCGGCGACGCCTACCAGGCCCAGGCCGCCTCGCAGTCGATCCGCGAGATCGTCGTACAGCCCAACCGCGGCCTGATCGTCGACGCCGAGGGCCGGCCGCTGGTCGCCAACCGGCCGTCGTGGGTGATCTCGATCGACCGGACCGTGCTCGGCAAGCTGGCGCCCGACGACCAGGAGAGGCTGCTGCGCCGAGTCGCCCGGGCCGTCGACATCCGCAAGGCCGACATTCGAGGGCGGCTGCGCAACTGCGGTGAGAGCGGGGCGGTCTCCGGCGTCTGCTGGAACGGCTCGCCGTACCAACCCGTCCCGATCGCCAGCGACGCCCCGGAGAAGGTCGCGCTGGGCATCCTCGAGCAGTCCGAGGACTTCCCGGGCGTGCTGGCCGAGCGGCAGACCGTGCGCGCCTACCCGCGCCCGTTCGGGGTCAACGCGGCCCACCTGCTGGGCTACCTCAGCCCGATCACCGAGGACGAGCTCTCCGACGCGGAGGCCCACGACGACACGTCGGTCAACGGCGCGTCGGTGGTCGGCCGGTCCGGGGTGGAGAAGGAGTACGACCGCTGGCTGCGCGGCATGCCCGGCTACCGCAGCGTCGCCGTCGACTCGATGGGCCGCGTGCTCGGCGAGGAGAGCCAGACCGAGGGCAGGCCGGGCGACACGCTGGTCACCTCCATCGACGCCAAGGTCCAGAGCGTGGTCGAGCAGCAGCTCGCCGAGACGATCCAGACCGCCAGGCAGACCTACGACGAGGTCACCCACCGCAACTACGTCGCCGACTCGGGTGCCGCGGTGGTGATGGACGCCAAGACCGGCCAGATCGTCGCGATGGCCAGCGCACCGTCGTACGACCCGGACGTGTGGGTGGGCGGCATCACCCAGAAGCAGTTCCGCCGCCTCTACTCCAAGCGCGCCGGTACGCCGCTGCTCTCACGCGCCACCCAGGGCCAGTTCGCGCCCGGCTCGACCTGGAAGCCGATCATGACCGTCGGCGCGCTCAACCACGGATTCTCCGAGAGCACCCAGCTCGACTGCTCGTCCGGGCTGCAGGTCGGCAACCGCTGGTTCCGCAACTACGAGAGCGCCGCCTACGGCTACCTCACCTTCGCGCAGGCTCTGCAGCTGTCGTGCGACACGTTCTTCTACCGCGTCGGCCTGCACTTCTGGTTCAAGTACGGCACCGACCCCGCCGACGTCAACGCCCGCGACCCGCTGATCGCCGAGGCCAAGAACTTCGGCTTCGGCTCCGAGACCGGCATCGACCTGCCCGGCGAGGCCAGCGGCCGGATCGCCGACCGGCACTGGAAGCTCGCCTACTACAAGGCGATGAAGGACTACTACTGCCGGCTCGACAAGGAGCCCGGCAACGACTTCATCCACCTGTTCGCCCACGAGTTCTGCGTCGAGGGCAACTACTACCGCGAGGGCGACGCGGTGAACTTCTCCATCGGCCAGGGCGACACCATCGTCACCCCGCTCCAGCTGGCCCGCGCGTACGCCGCCCTCTCCAACGGCGGCACTCTCCTCGAGCCGCAGATCGCGAAGGCCATCGTCAGCCCCGGCGGGCGGGTCCTCAAGCGCTTCGAGCCCCGGATCTCCGGGCACGTGCGCGCCACCAAGCGCAGCCTCCGGTACGTCGACCAGGCGCTCCTCGGCACCCCGCAGGTCGGCACCCTGGCCTGGAAGTTCATCGGCTTCCCGCTCGACAAGGTGCACATCCGCGGCAAGACCGGCTCGGCCGAGGTCTACGGCAAGCAGTCCACGTCGTGGGTGGCGACGTACGACGAGAACTACGTGGTCGTCATGATGGTCAGCCAGGGCGGTACCGGCTCCGGCACCTCCGGCCCCGCGGTCCGCAAGATCTGGGAGACCCTGTACGGCGTCCACGGGCTCGAGGTGCACCCGACGACCGCGGCCATCCCCGGCACCACCCCGCCGCGGGGACTGCCCACGTTCGCCCCGGACGGCTCGATCCTCCCGCCCGCCAAGGAGGACCGGTGACGCAGCTGACCTTCCGGCCGAACCGGTCGCGCCCGCGCAGCCAGCTGCGCGCGCCCGGGCTCGACTGGTTGCTGATGCTCGCCGTGCTCGGCCTGCTCGCGTTCGGCTCGGTCCTGGTGTGGTCGGCCACGGCGCCGCGCGACAACCTCACCGACGGCGACCCCACGGCGTACCTCAAGAAGCAGCTGGTCAACGTCGCGATCGGCGTGGTCCTGATGGTGATGGTGCTCGCGATCGACCACCGATGGGTGCGGATCCTGGCGCCGCTGGTCTACCTGATCTCGGTCGTGGGTCTGGTGCTGGTGCTCACCATGGGCACCACCATCAACGGCTCCCGCTCGTGGCTGATGCTCGGCAGCCTGTCGATCCAGCCGTCGGAGTTCGCCAAGCTCGCCGTGGTGATCGGGATGGCGCTGTTGGTGGCCGAGCGGCTCGAGGGCCGCTGGCAGCGCCGGGTTGGCACGGTCGAGGTGATCGGGATGCTGACCATCGCCGCGATCCCCGGCGTACTCATCCTGGTGCAGCCCGACCTCGGCACCATGCTGGTGCTGGTGGCCACCGTCTTCGGCGTACTCGCCATCGCCGGGGCGTCGCGGCTCTGGCTCCTCTTCCTGATCGTCCTCGGCGTCGCCGGGTCCGCCATCGCGGTGGCCGGGCACGTGCTGAAGCCGTACCAGATCGACCGGTTCATGGCCTTCACCAACCCCGACCTCGACCCGCGCGGAGCGGGCTACAACGTCGAGCAGTCGCGGATCGCGGTCGGCAACGGCGGCCTCTTCGGGCAGGGCCTCTTCGACGGCTCGCAGACCCGGTCGGGCTTCGTGCCTGAGCAGCACACCGACTTCGTCTTCACGGTCGCCGGCGAGGAGCTCGGTCTGGTCGGGGCGGGCGTGCTGATCGCGCTGCTGGGCGTGGTGATCTGGCGCGCTCTGCAGATCGCGCGGCTCACCGACGACCTGTTCGGCCGGGTCGCGGCGGCCGGGATCGCGTGCTGGTTCGGCTTCCAGACGTTCCAGAACGTCGGGATGTGCCTGGGCATCATGCCGGTCACCGGCGTACCCCTGCCGTTCGTGTCGTACGGCGGTTCCTCGATGTTCGCCGGCATGCTCGCCATCGGGCTGCTCCAGAACATCCACCTGCGCTCGACCGCCTCGATCCCGACCCGCTACGTGGTCGCCGGTCGCGGCCTGGGGCGCTGACGAAGCCATAACGGCTCGGAAGGGCCATGGTGTGACCGGGGCGCCCGTGTCACGGTGAGGGCGTGGCGCCGTCGGAGCTGCTGCGGGACGCCGTGGAACGGCAGGTCCTGTCCGAGCATGTCGGGAAGTCCGGTGCCGGGCTCGAACGGGTCCGGCTCGCCGACGGCCGCGCCCTGATCGTGAAGCGGGTGACCGCCGACTCCGACCTCACCCTGGGCCAGACCGGTGGCGGTCCGGGCCGCGAGTACCTCCTGTGGCAGGCGGGCGTCTTCGACCGGCTCCCACCGGGCGTGACGCACGCCGTGGTCGACGCGTGGCTCGAGGACGAGGCCACGGTGATCGTGATGCGTGACCTGGGCTCCGCCGTACTCACCTGGTCCGACCGGCTGTCGACGCGCCGGGCGTTCTGGACGATGGAGCGGGTCGCCGCGCTGCACCGGCAGTTCCTGGGGGCACCGCCGACGGGGCTGGCGCCGCTCGGGCGGGTGCTCGACCTGTTCTCTCCGCGCCGGATCCGAGGGCTGGCCGCCGGCGGCAGCGAGCTGATGCGGCTTGCCCTGCGCGGCTGGGAGATCTTCGCGGAGACCGTGCCGGGCGACGTCGCCGACCCCGTGTTCGCGCTGCTCGACGACATCTCGCCGCTGGCCGCCGCGCTCGGCCGTGGTCCGGTGACCCTGACGCACGGCGACCTGGCCACCGTCAACATGGCCTTCGAGGACACTGGGCACCCAGGGCACGGGGGAGACCTGGTGCTGCTCGACTGGGCGATGCCGACCGTGGCGCCGGGCGCGCTCGACGTGGCCAGGTTCGTCGCCGGCTGCTCGCAGGTGGTCGAGCCGAGCCGCGAGGACCTGATCGCCGCCTACCGGCGGGCGGCGGGACCGGCGTACGACGGGACCTCGATGCGCCTCGCGCTCCTGGCCGGACTGGTGTGGCTCGGCTGGAACAAGGCCCTCGACGCCGCCGACCACCCCGATCCGGCGACCCGGGCCCGGGAGCGGGCCGACCTCGGCTGGTGGGTCGACCAGGCGCGTACGACGTTGGCCAGCACCACCCTGGCCAATCCGACGTCGGCCAGCACCACCTTGGTCAGCACGACGTTGGCCGGCACCACCTTGGCCGAACCGACATTGGAAGGCCTGACCGCGGAAGGACTGGGTTGATGGATCTGAATTCGCTGTACCACCGGAGCGTCGAAAGCTGGGCGGACCGGGTGAACGCCGTCAAGGACGACCAGTGGGACGCCCCGACCCCCTGCCAGCAGTGGTCGGTGCGCGACCTGGTCAACCACGTGACCTACGAGAACCTCTGGACGGTGCCGCTGATGGAGGGCGCCACCATCGCGGAGGTCGGGGACCGCTTCGAGGGCGACCAGCTGGGCGACGACCCGGTGGGCGCGGCCCTGTCGGCGGCTCGGGCCGCGATCGTGTCGGTCGCCGCGTCGCTGCCGGGCGGCGGGACGGTCGAGCTGTCGTTCGGGGAGACGCCGAAGTCCGAGTACGTCTACCAGCTCGCCGCCGACAACCTGATACACGGCTGGGACCTGGCCGCGGCGACGGGCGGCGACACCCGGCTGGACCCCAACCTCGTCGGCGGGATCGCGGCCTGGTTCGCGGACCGCGAAGAGATGTACCGCGCCGGCGGCGCGGTCGGACCTCACCTGATGTCGAGCGGGCAGCCTCAGGCCGACCTGCTCGCTGCGTTCGGGCGCGACGCGACCTGGGGCACCAACCACGCCGGCCTGGCCAGGTTCGTCGCCGCGACGGGGCGTCGAGACGTGGACGCGATGATGGCCCAGATGACCGACGACTGCGTGTTCGAGGCCACCGGACCGGCACCCGACGGGGTCCGGCACGAGGGGGCGGCGGCGGTCCGGCGGCAGTGGGAGGAGCTCTTCGCGAACACCGAGAACCCGACGTTCACGGAGGAGGAGTCGTTCGTCAAGGGGGACCGGGCCGTGATGCGCTGGCGTTACGAGTGGACCAACGACGACGGTTCGACCGGGCACGTACGCGGGGTAGACGTGCTGCGGCTGCGCGACGGCCTGGTCTGCGAGAAGCTCTCCTACGTCAAGGGCTGACTCGAGCGCCGCCAGTTTTTACCCGCGAGAAATTGGAGTAGTTGCCACTGGCAACCAATAATGGGTCGGGTGACCCCACCCAAGAACCTGCCGTCGGAAACCGGCGAGTACTCGCACGCGCAGATCCTCACCATCATCACCGGCCTGATGATGGGGATGTTCCTCGGCGCTCTCGACCAGACCATCGTGAGTACTTCGATCCGGACCATCGCCGACCAGCTGCACGGACTGTCGATGCAGGCGTGGGTCACGACGGCGTACCTCATCACCTCGACGATCACGACGCCGATCTACGGCAAGCTCGGCGACCTCTACGGCCGCAAGAAGCTCTTCATGTTCGCGATCAGCGTCTTCATCGTGGGGTCGGCGATGTGTGCCTTCGCGACCTCGATGTACATGCTGGCCGTCTTCCGGGCGATCCAGGGCATCGGTGCCGGCGGCCTGTTCACGCTGGTGCTGGCGATCATCGGCGACATCGTCTCGCCGCGCGAGCGGGCGAAGTACACCGGCTACTTCATGGCCACCTTCGGCACCTCCAGCGTGCTCGGCCCGGTGGTGGGCGGGTTCTTCGCCGAGCGGTCGGAGCTCCTTGGCGTCACCGGCTGGCGCTGGGTCTTCCTGGTCAACGTGCCGCTCGGCTTCGCCGCGCTCGCGGTCGTCTACCGCACGCTCCACCTTCACCACGTACGCCGCGAGGCCCGCATCGACTGGTCGGGCGCCGCCTCGCTCGTAGTGGCCTTGGTGCCGCTGCTGACCGTGGCCGAGCAGGGACGTGAGTGGGGCTGGGACTCCGGCCGCTCGATCGCGTGCTTCGTGGTCGGGGCACTCGGCGTACTCGCCTTCGTGCTGGTGGAGCACCGGATGGGCGACAACGCGTTGATCCCGCTGCGGATCTTCAAGATCCGGGCCGCGTCGGTCACCATCGTGGCCAGTGTGATCGTCGGCATGGCGATGTTCGGCGTCACGATGGTGCTGCCGCTCTACATGCAGATCGTGCACGCGGCGTCGCCGATGGAGTCGGGCTTCCTGATACTGCCGATGGTCGGCGGCATGATGACCGGCTCGATCATCTCCGGCCAGGTCACCTCGCGCACCGGCCACATCCGGGGCTTCCCGATCTTCGGGTCGCTGCTCGCCGCGGTCGCGCTGCTGCTGCTCTCCACGATCACCGCCGACACGCGGCTGATCGTGGTCATGGGGATCATGCTGTTGCTGGGCTTCGGGCTGGGCAACTGCATGCAGCCGCTGACCGTGATCGTGCAGAACGCCGTACCGCCGCGCGAGATCGGAGTGGCGACCAGCTCCGCGACCTTCTTCCGGCAGATCGGCGGCACCATCGGCGTCGCGGTCTTCCTGTCCGTGCTGTTCAGCACCGTCGGCGGCAACATCGCCACCGCCTTCGAGGACGCCGCTCAGACCTCGGAGTTCGCGCAGGCCACCCGGGATCCCGACGTACTCGCCAACCCGGTCAACAGCCAGGTCGTCGAGGCGCTCGCCGGCCACGCTCAGGGCGGCGGGATCTTCGCGGAGGTGCAGGACGACTCGTCGGTGCTGGCCAAGATGGCCGACGTGTTCTCGCACCCGTTCAAGGTCGGGTTCTCCGAGTCGATGTCGACGGTGTTCTTCTGGGCCGGCCTGATCGGCTTCCTGGCGTTCTTCGTGCTGCTGCTGATGCCGAAGGTCGAGCTCAGGTCGCAGTCGGCGATGGCCGCCGCCCGCACCGAGACCCTCGCACCGACCGCCCCGCTCGAGGACGGGGTCCGCTGACCTTCCTCGGCGGCCCGCCCCTGCGCAGCCCGTCCGTTACAAGCGGCCCGGCCCGACCGCGCCGACCCCGCGCACGACCACCTCGACGGGACGGCCGA
>WNGB01004374.1_pt1 | contig 21579 bp, 17 predicted proteins | sample 5400681 | NCBI WGS metagenome assembly WNGB01 (sample SAMN13153367, study PRJNA577476) | soil metagenome | isolation source: 115 cm soil or saprolite under grassland replicate 2 | place: USA:California | collected 2016-06-15
GAGCCAGGAGGAAGTAGGCGAGGCCCTTGGGCAGGAAGAGAAGCGCCTTGGTCGGAGTCGAGATGTCGGCCTGCTCGAACTGGCTCGACGCGCCCACCGTGTTCCAGTAGCGGATTTCCTGGATCTCCTCGAGGTCGAAGGTGCGAAGCTTGCGGTTGGCCCCCGCCGCCTGGTCGGCGTAGATGACGAGGGTGGCGGCGACGGCTCCCAGGGCCACGTTCCGACCCACGTTGCGGCTGTTCCGGGCGAGGAAGGAGACGATCATGGGCCCGGTGACCGCGAAGAGGATGTAGTCCCGGAACTGGACGATGGTGAGCACGGCCGCCACCAGCACGAATAGTGACGGGGGATTCGGACGGTCCTGCAGGATGAGGGACTCACGACAGATGAGGGCGATCAACAGGACGATCCAGGCGTCCCGGATGTTCAAGGCCGACCACAATACCAGCGAGGGGAACCAGGTGGCGAAGGTGGCGGCGCGAAGCGCACCCCGCGCGGTCGCGCCCATCCGAAGCGCGAGGTCGAAGACCGTGGGCACGATCAGGGCACCCACGAGGCAGTTGACCAGCTTGGGAATCAGGGAGGAGGGGCCGAACAGGAAGTAGATGAAGCCGACGACGTAGTAGTAGCCCTTGCGGCCGGCGGGGAGCAGGCTGTCGGGGGGTGCCGGGATCTCACCGGCCCAGTGACCCGCCAGGAGCTGCCCGCCTTGATGATAGGCCTTCTGATCGGGGGCGAACATGTCATCGTTTGCCACCGCGTAGTGGATGAAGAGGGCGACTACCAGCCGGGCCACCAGCGCCCACCAGAACAGGCGCTTCACCCGCGCGCGGACCTCGGCATTCTCACGGGCCGCCAACTGGAGGTCAGCCACAGGCATCGAACGAGACTAGCCCAGGCCGACGCGCGGGTGCAAGGCGCGGCCTCGATCGAGGCGGGAGACCAGGGCACCCATGGGCTCGATGTCGAGCTCGCCACGACGTCTCAGGTCGGCGGCCGCGCCCAAGATCTCGCGCAGCCCAGCGAACATCCGCTCCGGCTCGTCCGCCAGGTTCGTGGGATGGAACCACAGGTGGAACACCTTCCGCTGCCGGGCCGCCGCCCGGAGCCCCTTCTTGGCCCGACTCACGCGCACAGACAACGGAATCTGTCGGCGCAGCCCGTGCATCGGGAAGTAGATCATCGATCCCGGGATGTTCCAGAGCCCCTCGCGCACGAACCGCGGACAAACCACCGGCGGACGGACCGCGGCGACGATGTCGGCGAGATGGGCGAGACGGCCCAGGCCCCCGACGGAGGAAGAGTGCCTCTCGTACCACCGCGGGCCCGGCCCCCGAAAGCACGAGAAGCCGTGGCCCGGAAGAAGATCCAGGTGACCGACGCGGTTGCGCGGGAAGGCGAAGGAGCGGGGGACGATCCCCATCTCGCGGGCGGCCCGCACGCAAGCGCGAAGTTCGCTCTGGGCCGCCTCCCGGGAACAGCCAGGGTCGCCGAAGATGACGTGGGAGAACCCGTGGGAGCCGATCTCCTGCGGCACCGGGCAAGCCCGTATCCGCTCGAGCAGGCTGCGCCCATAGAAGATCGGCTCGTCCGCCTCGTTGCGACAGGGATCGTGATGAAACCAGTCCTCACGGACCCAGGAATGCCGAGGACGGACGATCTCGGGGTGGGCCATGCCCCCTTCCCGCCGGCACGAGGGGAGGAAGAGATGGCCGAGCGCGCACCAGGTGGCGGAGATCTCGTGCTCGCGGAGCAGGGTGAGCAGGGTGTCGATGACCACGGCGCGCTCGAACTCGCAGGCCCGGCGGAATCGCTCCGGGCCGAAGAGGTCGAGGGTCCCCCAGATCAGCTCGAAGTCGAGACTCAAAGTGAACACGCCACGGCGCAAGGCCGGGGGGAGGTCGCGGGATTCCCGTTCGTCCATGGCTATCGGATGCCGTGGACGAGGAGCATGCCGGACAGGTCCCGGACGAGCGGCAGGTCGGCGACGCGCGCGTCCAGCGGCTCCCATCGCTTCAAGAGCCGAGGCAACGCCCGAGGCGCCAGGCGCTCCACCCAGTTGATGGGCCCGAGGTACACGCCGTGGATCGCCACCTGCCCGAAGCCGGCGTTCTGGAAAAGACGGCGCAGCCCGACCGATGTGTGGAAGAACTGCCGCAGACGGACGAGGTTCCCGAGTGGCAGGGTCGCCGCCAGACGGTTGAGGACCGGGTAGCCGCTGAGGTTGAAGAGGGGTGACGCAGTAGCCAGGCACGTCCCGCCGGCACGCACGACGCGGGCGAGCTCTCGGGTGCAGGCACGGGCATCCGGGAGGTAACGGAGCACCTCGATGGAAAGCACCACGTCGAAGCTCCCAGCGGGGAAGGGAAGGGCTTCGACGTCGGATCGCTGCAGCTCGGCTTCCGGACAAGCGCGCGCCGCCTGCTCGAGCATCTCCTCGGAGCCATCCACCCCTGCCAGCACAAAACCCCGCGCACGGGCCCGCGCCAGGTGGTGCCCGGTGCCGCAGCCCACGTCCAGGAGGCGCAGACCATCACCCCGCGCCGGCAGCAGACGGTCTAGGAGGGTCTCCAGCCGACGACGGCTGTAGTTGAAGCAGGAGGCGTAGGGATCGAGATCGAGCGCCCGATAACGCGCGGCGAAGAGGCCGGCCTGGGCCGAGTGAACCTCGACCGCGCGCTCCTTCTGTGCATCCCTGGCCGTGGTCATGGCCGTGGTCGCTCGACCACGCTGCGCACGACCTCCGCGAACGCCCCCGCGCTCGACTGCATCGAGTATCGCGTCTCCACGGTCTGGCGGCCCGCCTGCCCCAAGCGCGCGCGGAGCTCGGGGCGCGCCGCGAGAGCGCGAAGGCCAGCCAGCCAGTCGGCGTCCGTCGAAGCAAGCAGTCCGCTCCGGCCGTGCTCGATGACCTCCCGGTTCGCGCCCACGGCGGAGGCGACGGTCGCGACTCCCATCGCCATATACTGTAGGGCTTTCAAGGCGCACTTGCCGAGGGCCCACTCTGTTTCCGGCATGGGCATGATGCCCACGTCGAAGGCCGCGATGTCCTCCACCTCCGTGGCCGCCGACCAGGGACGCCAGACCACGGGCACGCCGGGAAGGTCCGGGCGGCGGTTCGAGACCACCCGGATCTCCACGCTCGGCAGGGCCGCGACCTCGCGGAGCATTCCCGCGAACATCTCGAGGTAGGTCTGCGACGTCGAACTGCCCATCCAGCCGATCACCACCGTGCCGTCTACACGGGTGAGCGGGCGGGGCCGGTATCGGTCGGTATCGATGCTGCTGGGCACGACGCTGACCCGTGGGTTGAACCGACGGGCGTACTCGGCGAGATAGGCATTGCCGACCACGACGTGAGCGCTCAACCGGCAGATCGTCCTCGTCTTCGCGGGGAACTTCAGCCATGCAAGGCGCCGGTTGGTCGCGGTCTCGTGGGGCAGGAAGATCGCATCGTCGAAGTCGTAGAGAAGCGGGCGGTGGACCCGACGCACCAGGCGCTCGAAGAGCGGTGGCCCGGCCAGGGTGGCCGCTCGGTGGACCACGACGGCATCGCAGCGTCCGAGGGAGCGGGCCCGCCAGGCGAGGCGCAGAAAGTCCCGTGCGGCCAGTCGCGCCTTCCGGCCCAGGTGGTCCGGCAGGTGGAGCAGGGCGGTCAACGCCGGGCTGGCGAAGGAAAGGAAGCGGACCTCGATGCCTCTCTCGGAGAGGAGCGGCGCCCACTGTTCGAGCCGGAAGCGCTGGCTGGGCGTGGTCCCGAGGGCGTAGGGCACAAGCGCGACCACGGACAATATGGGATGGAGAGCGGTTGCCGGGGCGGGACCGGTGGCCATGCTGTCCGGGTAGCTTAACGCGCATCCGCCGCTTCCGTTCACCGACCGCTTCGATTACCCTGCTCGGTTGTTGAGCAGGTATCAGGTCACGGTCCGCCCGCGCACCGGGAGCCGCCGTCGCCGGGGTCCCGAATGAGCCGTGGCTCGCTGCGCGAGCGCCTCCGGGCGGGCTACGACCGGCTGCTGACGCCGATATTGCGGAACCGTCTCGTTTCCCGCCTGATCTTCCGCGAGCACCTGGTCCGTGAGGAGTTCTTCCGGCGCCTCATCAGCCGGACCCGCAACTTCGGGGACGTCGAGTGGCTGGGCCAGCCCATCTGGCAGAACGTCCTGGACCTCTGGACAATCCAAGAGACCATCCACGAGGTCGGTCCCGAACTGTTGATCGAGAGCGGCACCAACCGCGGAGGCTCGGCCCGCTTCTACGCACACCTGTTCGACCTGCTGGGCAGGGGCCGTGTGGTGACGATCGACATGGAGAGGATGCACGACCTCTCGCATCCGCGGATCTCCTTCCTCATCGGCTCGTCCACCTCCGACGAGGTGGTCGCGCACGTCCGCCGCGAGGCCGCGGGGGCCCAGGGGCCGATCATGGTGATCCTCGACAGCAACCACTCGATGGCCCACGTGCGCCGGGAGCTGGAGTTGTACGCGCCGTTGGTGACGCCGGGGAGCTTCTGCCTGGTCCAGGATGGCGTGATCGACACTCTCGAGCACTTCGCGCCCGGACGCCCCGGCCCCCTGCCCGCGATAGAGGATTTCCTGAGGAGCCACCCCGAGTTCATGGTCGACCGCGCCCGATGCGAGCGGTTCCTGATCTCCCACCACCCCCGCGGCTGGCTGCGGCGCCAGGTGGACGCACCTGGCCCGGCCCAGCCTGGACCGCCCGGGCGGCGAGGACTCGATCGGCCAGCACGGGTGGCAAAGTGAGAACCGCAGGGTCGTGGGGTCGGCCCGACGGTCGAACCCTGCGGTAGCCGGGCCGTCGCTCTTCTCCGTCCAGCTCGTCGTAGGCGCAACCCAACGACGCCCACCTCCGACGCTCTCTCGTACACCCCGCGCGGCGGCCTCGAAGTACCTCAGGGCGCACAGTCGGGGACATATCCAGGAAGAGCCCGCAGCGACCCGACGAAGGTGTCCCAGGAGTGCCGCGACGCGAGAAGCGCGAAGGCCGCCTGGCTCCGGGCTGCGGCGACGCCCGGATCGGCGGCGATGCTCTCGATCGCCCGCACGAAGGCGTCGACGTCGTCGCCCGGAGCGATCGGGAACCCGGTCTCGTGGCTGACAAAATCTGGTAACCCGCCGACCGCGGAAGCGACGATGGGCAGGCCGGTGCCCGCTGCCTCCAAGACGACGTTGGGCAGGCCGTCCCATTGCGACGTGTAAAGGAAGAGGGCGTACTCGGCCGCGGGAATCTGGGCGAAACTGCCGTAGGGGCCCATCAACTGGACGTTAGGCAGGCGTCGCAGGGCTGCGGCATGACGGCGGCCGTCCGGGTCGTCGACGTATCCCCAGACGTGGAACTCGTGCTCCGGTAGCGCGTGCGCAACCCCGACCAGGACGTCGGGCCGCTTCTGCCGGCTGATCCGGCTCGCCCACAGAATGGGGCGGCGTTGGCCGCGGGACGGTGGCCGCCAGCGAGCGCTGGGCGGTGCGACCTCCACCGGGAAGTAGACACAGCGGATGCGCTCACTGGAGTACCCGTAGGTCTCACAAAGGTGATGCGCGTACCAGCGGTTGTCGATGATGGCAGCAGTGAGGTGCGCGTAGGCCGGGGGCAGATGCTCGTGAAAGCCAGCCGGCCTGCCCTCGGGGGACAAGGCGTGGCTGAACAGGGAGGCGAAGAGCTTCGACCCCTGGCTCAGGGCGCCTCCATGGCGGGAGAAGAGGAGCCAGCCGAGGTGCGAGTTGATGTTGTGGATGACCCCCGGCTTCTCCTCCAGGAGCAGGCGGAGGAGGACGTTCGCCACCTCATGGAGGCGGAGTCCGCTCGCCATCTCCCCGAAGGAGATCACCCCCACCCCGGGGGGCAGCCGGTCCAGCCAGAAGGACGGACCCCGTTCCGTGATGACCAGAGCTGGCCTCTGGCCGCTCCCCGCCAGGGCGCGCACGTGATGCAGCGTGTCGAGATCCGCGCCGCCCTGCTTGATGCGCGGGGTCAGGATGACGTGCGAGTACCGGTGGCCGCCCACCGCGCCCAACGCCGCCGCGTAGGCGCGGGTCTGGGCCGACCGCGGGGGGAGAGTCAAGAGGGGGGCTCGGTCCACGAAAGTGCGATCGGGGTAGAGGAGCGGCTCGACCTCGGAGAGGGAACGCATCTCGTCGAGCACCCAGGTGGGGATCCCGGCGAGGAGGCGTCGGCGAGAGGACAGTGCCAGGGAACGGCCGCGCTCGAGCCAGAGGGCTAAGGTCGGCTGGGTCTCGGGATCGATGAGCTCGCGGGTCGCACGATTCACGGCATGCGCCGCGGCGGACAGCAGGCGGTGCCAGGGGGCCACGAGGCGGCGGAGGCGATCCGCGGTGCCCTCGCGCACCGTCCCCCGCGAAGCGCCCCCGGGGGTCCCAACCTCAAGAAAGGAGGGGAACCGTTCGCGGCCGAAGAAGGCGCTGGGCCGGATGGTCAGACCTTCCTCGATGTCATAGGACGCCAGGGGTCGGGAGCCCGCCGTTCCCCGCAGGAACTGCACCGTTCCGGCGACGACCTTGTGGCGGTGGCCCGCCGCCATCACCTGTACGTTCCAGTGCCAGTCCTCGTGGCCGAATCCAGAGCGGCGCGGGCAGCTCTCGAACGGGATCTGCAGGAAGACCTCCCGCCTGGCGAAGGCGGCACCGGTCCAGTAATTCGAGAAGAGAAGGTTGGCCGCCGGGAACGCCCCCGCCTCCTGGTCCGGCGACCGCCACCAGCACGGGCGGTCCCCGAAACGTACGTTCACCTCTGGATGAAGGACCCATGCTGGTCGCCCCTCCGAGGCCATGCGGTGGGCCGAGGCGAGCCAGGTCGGGCCGACGAGATCATCGCCGTCCAACCAGGTCGCGTACTTCCCGCGGGCCGCGGACATCCCCAGGTTCCGAGCGAGTCCCCGATCGTCGAGCTGGGCGGCAACCGCCACCGTCGGCGAAAGGGCGGGCCGCCATCGCGCAGCAACGGCCGCCGTCTCGTCGTCGGGCTGGTCGAGCACAAGGATCGCTTCGGCGCTCACCCCCGCGCGCTCACAGGCCTCCAGGGCACGGGCGAGGCCCCGCAGGCCCTGGTGAGCGGCAAGGCCTTGACGGTGCAGTACCACGACGCATGAGACGTCGGGGGACGGCGACGCGCTCAAAGGGGCGACCCGCCATGCCCACCCCGGCCGACCCGGGGGTTCCCCACAACGGGCACTCCCGCCCGGACTAGGCTCATGGGGCGGTTTCCGGTTTCATCGCCACGACCGCGATGCCGACGTACAAGAGATGTCCGGGTTCAGAGGACGGGACCACGCGAAAACCAGGAAAGATGCGGTCCATCATCGAATGAAGGGGGCTTCGCAGAACGCCGAGGATCCGTCGGAGCGCCCACAGCCCGAAACCCCCGAGGCTGGACCGGGGGAGGAAGGTGGTACCGAGGCAACGCTCGGCCAGGAGGAACACGGCCCGTGGTCCGGTTGTGAGCTTCTGGGAGCGGACGACCTGCAGTCCGGCCGCCGATACGATCATCTCGAGGCCGTCCGCGGTCCAGCGGAAGTGATCCTTGGGGCAAAGGTGGTCCTCGAAACATCCGTGAGTCGTGACATACATGAGGCCTCCGGGTTTCAGGAGACGGCTGCATTCCCGGAGGTAGGAGTCGGGACGGTCGACGTGCTCAAGAACCTGGGTCGAGAGGATGAGGTCGAAGGACGCGGCCGGCACGTCGAGCGTTCCGTCCTGCGAGACGGAAAGGTCGACCCCCTCGTTCGCGGCCAAGTCCGCCGTCTCGTAAGCGCTCTCCGGAAAGAGGTCTCGATACGGCGAGAGGTCGGCTCCAAAGTCCAGGACTCGAACCGGCCGGCGCGTCGCGACGCCTTCGAGGGAGACACGAAGGTCCGACAGGCACAGGTACAGCGGATCGCCAGGCAAGGGTCGCTGCCGCTGCCTCATGTACAGGGCAGAGTCACGCGGCCCCCCCCCGTCAATCCTTTCGGACATAGTGGCTCGTGGAGTCGATCCGCACCAGACGAGCGCCCGGCGACCGCTCGGCAAGGAACTCGTCGACCGCCCTTCGGCAGCCCGACCAGTAGCCGTAGTCGTCGAAGACGATGCACCCGCCCGGTCGAACGGCCTCGAAGAACGTCTGGAGGCAGAGCTTGACCGGCCCGTACCAGTCACAGTCGAGGTGAAGGAAGGCCAGGGGAGGGACCTCGAAGTCGGGGAGGGTGTCCTCGAAGCGTCCCGGGACGATCCTCACCAAGTCCACGGGGACGCCGGCCGCTTCCAATGTGCCTCGCACGATGGCTTCGTTGGAGACAAACTTCCCAACGTCGGTCCAGGCCTCCCACGGGTCCTGGGATCCTGGCGGCGGCATTCCGGTGAAGACGTCGAACAGCCACATCCGGCGGGAGGAGCCCGGCAGGAGACGCTCTCCGATCGCAGCCGCCGAGCCGCCCCGATACACGCCGCACTCCACGACATCGCCCGGGACATCCCGACGCCGGACCTCGTCGGCAAGGCCCTGAAGGCGGCCCAGGCGGTAGCGGCCACAGAGGGAGTTGCGGGTGGCGACCCGAAGCGTCCGCCTCCGGCGGCTGAAACGTGCCCCGGCCGCGTCGAGGGAGTCGAGGAGCCGCTGCGCGACGTACCGAACGCGGGGGATTACCTCCACGGTGAAGCCTCGTCGGCCACCACCGGAGCCCAGCAGGCCTCTTCGACGTAGGCGCAGGCACCGGGTGTCCACTCGTACTGGGGCCGGTCGACCCCTTCCATGGTGACACGGAACGGACAGATCGCCGCGAGGCTCTCGTGCACTTCACCTCCCCGTCGCTCTGCCAGCCAGGTGGTCAGCGTATAGGAGCCCATGTAGAGCCGTAGTCGGGGGACGACGCAGGAGAGGCGGAAGGCTCCAGATCTCTGGGCGAAGGGAAGCTCCGGGTCCACCAGCCAGAAGTGGCAGATCGGCACCTGGAGCTCATTCATGACCTGGAAGGAGAAGCCTAGGCCGTCGTGTGGCCGCGCGACCGTCAAGCCGAAGTCGAACCGGATCTCCTGGCCCCAGCGGTGCAGGCCGTTCCCTTCGGAGGTAGTCACCGCCGCCCAGCGCACGTGGTTCCGCGGAGCGCCCAGGGGTGCGTCGTAGCGACCGGGCCCGTGCGGACCGAGCCCGAGGCGCTCGGCGTATTGCCGGAGGACCTCGGCGGTAGCACCGTCGCAGAGACACCGCCCCTGGTCGATGAGGAGGCTGCGGGCGGTCAGCCGCTGGATGGCCTGGAGATTGTGGCTGACGAAGAGGACGGTCCGACCTTCCCGCGAGACGCTGCCCATCCGCTCCAGGCACTTGACCTGGAACCCGAGGTCCCCAACCGCCAGCACCTCGTCCACGATCAGGATTTCGGCCTCCAGGTGAGCGGCCACCGCGAAGGCGAGCCGAAGGTACATGCCGCTCGAGTAATGCTTTAGGGGGGTGTCGACAAAGCGCTCGACCTCGGCAAAGGCCACGATGTCGTCGAACTTGCGCTGGACCTCGCGGCGGTTCATGCCCAGGACTGCGCCGTTGAGGAAGACGTTCTCCCGCCCCGTAAGCTCGGGGTGGAAGCCCGTGCCGACTTCCAAAAGGGAGGCGACCCGCCCGTGAATGAGCACCCGGCCGGTGGTGGGCTCCGTGATCCGCGAGAGGATCTTGAGCAGCGTGCTCTTCCCGGCGCCGTTCCTTCCGACGATGCCGACGGCCTCGCCGGGCCGGACCGCGAAGCTCACGTCTTGGAGCGCCCAGACCGAGTTGTCCCCCTCATTGCGACGCGGCCGCAGGAGGCGCCGGAACGCCTCGGCCGAACCCGTCGAAAGGGCCTCCCGGAAAGTCCGGTAGGGCTGACGCCGGACGCCGATGCGGTACCGCTTGCCCAGGCCTTCCGCGGCGATCGCAGGGCTGCTCATGCTACGGGAGACCCGGTCCCGCAGGAGAAGGAGGTGGCTCTGGCCACGCTCGAGGTCAGATGATGTCGGCGAAGCTTCGCTCCACCGAACGAAAGTACAAGGACCCTGCGAGAAGCAGTAGGAGGGAGCTGGCGAAGGAGATGGAGATCGTCCGCCAAGGGAAAGGGGCCGCGAGGAGCGCCGCTTGGAAGCCCTCGATCAAGCCCCCCATGGGATTGAGGGCGAGCAGCCCTCGCCACTCGGGCGGCACGAGCACCGCCGGATAGATGATGGGGGTGACGAACATCCATATCTGGAGGCCGAACGGCACCACGTACCGGAAGTCCCGGTAGGCCACGGTGAGGGCGGAGAGGAAAGCTCCTGTGCCCATCGCAGCGAGGGCTGCACCCAGCACGAACAGGGGCGCCAGGAGCATGCGCCATGAGGGCCCATAGCCGAACAGCCAGAATATGCAGAGGAGGGCCAGCAAGGAGAAGAACAGGTCCACCAGACCACTCAGCACGGACGACAGGGGGATGATGAGACGAGGGAAGTAGACCTTCGTGACGAGGCTGGTGTTGTTCACCACGGAGGCCGCACTGGCGGCCACGGACGCGGAAAAGAAGGTCCAAAGGACAAGGGCGGAGTAGACCTGCAGCGGATACGGCACTCCGCCCGTTTTCTGATTGAGCCCGGCGAGCCTGCCCAGGAAGACCGCGAAGACGAACATCGTGGCGAGCGGCTGGAGGAGCGCCCACGCCGCCCCGAGCACGGTCTGCCGGTATCGCAACTGGACGTCTCGCCAGGTCAGGAACAAGAGGAGCTCCCGGTAGCGCCAGAGCTCGCCGAGATCGAGGATTCCGGCCAAGGCCCGGCCTCGCCGCGGCTCGATGACCAGAGGAGCCCAGGAGGTCTGCGGCTGCGGTACTTCGCCGGACGCAGCGGCTGGGCTCACAGTGCAGGAACCGTAACTCGGCAGTCTCCAGGCCGTCAAGTGCTCGATAATCCGGGCGGGGCAGGTGTGCATCGATGGCGAAGGCCGGGCAGCCGTTCCGGTTTGTTGTCCAAGCATTCTTCCAGATCCTTCTGGGCGTCCTGTTCCTGCACCTACTCGACAAAGGTGTGGGGTGGGGGTGGCCGGAGGGTCTGTGCCTGCCCCCGAGAAGCCACCTCGCTGTACGGACGAGCGAGTTCTCCTTCGAGGCCCGCACGAATGACCTGGGATTCCGGGACAAATCCGAGCGATGGGCTAGGCCGAAGGGGCCTCTGGTCGTCACTATCGGCGACTCGTTCACCTATGGATGGGGAGTCGCCGACGACGATGCCTGGCCCCGCGTGCTGGAGCGCCGGCTCGGAGGCGGGGCCGGAGTGGCGAACCTCGGGGTTCCGGGCGCCCACCCGCTCCACTACGCCGACATCGTCGAGAGGGCCCTACCCGCGCTTCGCCCGGATCTGGTTCTAGTCGCCGTTCTTCAAGGGGACGACCTCGCCCAGCCGTTGCAGGAACCCGACGTCCGGGACCGGCGGGGCGCGCTGCGCCGGGCGGCCGCCGTCGGCTTCCGCCGAGTGGCCCCCAACCTCGTCCGAGTCCTCAGGAACCGCGAAAGAACAAGCGGCCAGGCGATCCGCGCCGAGGAGTTTCGTGCCCAATGGAAGGACGACGCCCGCCGCGTGCTCGACGGGCTCTCCATCGAGTCCAGGCGTCGTTACAAAGCGCTGGAGCCCGAGGTCCGGAGCCGCTACGAGAGGGGCGATCTCAACCCGTGGCTGCTGTGGTGCTGGACCCGCGTCCCCGACTACTACCTGCTGACCCTCGACCTGGAGTCGCCGCGGGTAGCCGGGCTCATGGACGGGATGACGGCCGCACTCGGCCGGATCGCCACGATCGCGGCGCGGCAGGGCGTCCCCGTCGTGGTCGTTTCGGTGCCCCACGGAATGTACGTCAACGAGCGGGCCCACCGGGGCAGCCAGCGCGTGGGGTTCCTGACGAGCCCGCAGATGCTCGGATCGCCAGCCCCCGACGTCGCCATCGCCCGGTGCGCGGCCTCGGCCAGGCTGCCCTTCCTCACCGTGTCCAACGCCTTTGCGGTGGTCCGCGATCGGGCGGACCTCTATTTCGAGCTCGATGGACACTTCACGGCCGACGGCCACCGGCTCTTCGCGGAACAACTGGCGCCGCTCGTGCGGCGTCGCTTGCCCGGCCTTCCGGAGTGAGGCTCTTCTGTCCGCAGCCAAGCGCCACACCTCCCTGAGGAAGTCGCCGGCCGGCCGATAGTAGAGCCGCTCGTAGCACGGAGGGGTCCCCGCCCCCCTCGCCAGGACCTGGGCGAGGCACTCCCTTCGCTGCTGCACCAGCTGAGCCAGACGAGTCGTGCCGCGTAGGCCACCGAAGAGCGAGAGCGAGCAAAGGACCCCCACCAAGGCACACCGGACGCCGGCAAAGGCCCGGCTCACCGGGGGGGCGACCATCTCGGCAAGGAGCACGGGCATCCTCGTGAAAAGCAGCCCCACCAGCGGCATCTGCAGGGCCACGTGGTTGTAGCAGTAACGGTAGCTGGCCCCATAGGCCGGGGCGCCCCGCGGCCACTTGGTCAGGGCGAGGAGGAGGCCGATGCCAATCGAGGTCAGGAGGAGCGCCGCCGCCGCAAGGCGGACGCCGCGCGAAGGATCGCGCCGGAGCAGGTAAAGCGTGCCCGCGACCAAGGCAAGAAAGAAGCAGACGTTGACCCACCCGGGCGTCACCTCGACCGCCAGCCCGCTCAGGGCGGGATTGACCACGGTGCCGAACAGGAAGAAGGTGGCCGGCCGCAGAAGCGCCTCGAAGAGGGAGGCAGCGAGGGGGACGACCGCCTCCCGGCTGACCAGGGAGTAGGCCAGCGCAACGCAAAGCGCCGCCGCCAGCTGCGCGCCGATGGCCCGGCGCGCGAGGTGGTCGCGGGGGCCGGCGAGGGCGAGCGCTGCCCCAAGCGACACCAGGGGCACCACCCCGCTCCCGAAGCAGAGCGCCCCAGCAAGGGAGGCTCCGATCTGCTGCCCGAGGTATGCGGCCCGACGCGTTGCCGCGTATCGCACCGCGCCGTCGAGGGCCGCCACGAAAGCCAGCATCGCCAGCTCGTGCCCGATCTCGACACCCCAGAAGAAGACCTCCGTGACGCCGACCTCGTTGAACAAGACCGTCAAGGCAAGGAGCGCGGCCGTCGGGCTCCAACACCCGAGTGCCCTGAGCAGGCGGATCCAGAAGAGGGCCAGGAGCAGCCGACAGGCGTACTGCACACCGAGGAGGAGATCGAGGTCGAGCCCCCCGATGATGGCGCTCAGCCCGTAAACCGCCTTGAAGACCGGGAAAAAGTGGCCGCTGACGCTGGGCCGGAGCAGGTAGTCGGCCCAGGGGAGCGTGATGAGGTCGTAGATGAGGTCCCAGTCGTCCATGTAGTAGGGCGAGCGGTATCGCTCGATCGGGACCGTCAGGGCCAGGAACAGGCCGGCCAGGATGGCGGTTGCGGCCCAGCCAGTGGCTCGAGCCTGCGCCTTGGTCACGGGCCCGAGTCTAACGCCGGGCCGCCATGGGTAGGAAGGAGCGGGCGACCCTACTCGCGATCGGCGAGCGGCTCGGTCTTCGGTGTACTAACCTTGTGCCATGGCTCATGACACGGGACGCTGATAGATCGAGGGGGCTTGAGTGCGCCGGCGGCGGGGTTTTCCGCCGCGGCCGGGCGGCGGCCCTGAGGGTGGAGACATCGTGAGCACCCAGATCCTGCACTTCGCCCAGGATGGGGACACCAGCGGCTTCTTCCCCCAACTTGCCCGGTGGCACGACCGCCCCCGCTTTCACATGCATTTCGGCACGCTCAAGGGTATGGATCCGCGCCTCAAGGCCGACATGGTCGGACAGGGCGTGCCGTGCTTCAGCGGGAACGGCCGGGGCCGCTCAGCCTACCCGAGGGTGGCCTTGCACCTCGCGCGCTACCTCCGCCGCGAGCGCATCGCCGTGCTCCACACCCACCTGTTCGAGCCGTCCGTGATCGGCCTGCTGGCGGCGACGATGGCTCGCGTGCCGGTCCGTGTGATGACCCGCCACTACTCGGACTACCACACGCGTATTGGCAAAAGGTGGCATGTCCGACTCGACCAGCTCTGCACGCGGCTCAGCGACGCCGTCATCGCGGTGTCGCGGCACACCGCAGAACACATGATTGCCGTCGAAAGGGCGCCGGCCGACAAGATCCACGTCGTGCTCAACGGGATAGACTTCGAGAGGGTCCAGATCTCGGACGAGGGAGCACCGACCCGTCTGAGGCGGGAATTGTCCGGGGGCGCCACCCACCTCCTTCTCGTGGCCGCCCGGCTCCATCCGGAGAAGGGCTACGAATGCCTTTTCGCCGCCCTGCCGCGTGTCCGGCGCCTTCTGGCGGAACCATTCCGGCTACTCGTGGCCGGGACGGGAGCCCTCGAACCCAGCTACCGGGACCTGGTGGCGTCGCTCGGTTGCCAGGATCTGGTGACCTTCTTGGGTTTCCGACGCGACCTCCCCGATCTGATGGCGGCGGTGGACCTGGTGGTCCTGCCAAGCGTGGCCGAGGCGTTTGGCCTCGTCCTGGCCGAGGCGCTTTACCTGGGTACGCCCGTCGTCGCAACCCGCGTGGGCGGCATCCCCGAGATCGTGGACGACGGCATTGATGGAGTCCTGGTCCCGCCTGCGGACAGCGAGGCTCTCGCGACCGTCGTGGTAGGCCTTCTGACCGACCGAGACCGCCGTGCCGCGATGGGCGGAAGGGGTCGCGCCAAGGTGAAGACCCGCTTCCGCTTCGAAGACATGGTCGGCGCGTACGAGAAGCTCTACTCTGCGCTGCTTGACAAGAGATTCCCCCGTGAGCGCTCCTGAGGTCTCCGTCGTGATCCCCACCTACAACTCGGCCCGCTACCTCCCGGCGGCCATCGAGAGCGTCCTGGTCCAGACGTTCAAGGACCACGAGATCCTGGTGGTCGATGACGGGTCCACCGACGACACCCCGCGAATCGTCGACCCGTTCCGGCCGGCGGTCCGGTACCTGAGGCAGCCGAACCGCGGCGTGGCAGCGGCGCGCAACCGCGGCCTGGCGGAGAGCCGTGGACGGTACGTGGCCTTCCTCGATGCGGACGACACGTGGCTGCCGACGAAGCTGGAGAAGCAAACTCGCGCGCTGGCGGAGGCCCCGTCGATTCGCGCCTCGTATTCCGCCTTCTTTGTCGTCGACGAGGACCTGCGGATTCTCGGTGTTCGCCGTGGCCCGGCTCCGACGTCGCTGCTCACGGCTCTGCTCACCCAAGGCAACGTCGTCGGGAGCATCTGCACCGTCCTCTGCGAGCGCCCTCTCTTCGACCTGGCCGGGGGCTTCGACCCAGCCTTAAGTCAGTGCGCCGACTGGGACATGTGGGTGCGTCTGGCCCTGGGTACGGAATTCCTCTACCTCGACGAACCGTTGGCGACCTACCGTCAGCACTCGACCAACATGAGCCGTAACGTCGCTCGGCTCGAGCACGACAGCCTCCGCCTGCTGGAAGCCGCCTTCTTGAACCCGGCACTGCCGCCGCCACTGCGACCACGGAGGCGAGAGGCTTTCGGCCGGAACTACCGAGTCCTGGCGGGCTCCTATTTCGGGGTGGGGCAGTACCGCGACTTCCTCCGCTGCGCGTACCAGGCCTTGCGCCTGGACCCCCGTCAGATTGGGTATTTCCTGGCCTTCCCCGCCAGGTTCGCCCGGCGGGCCTTGAAGGGACTCGCGATCTCATGAAGCCGCCGTTGACCCGAGGCAGCGAACCGTTGTCGGTGCTGTACGTCGTCTACTGGGGCGCCGCCGAGCCACTGGGCCAGTCACTGGTGCTGCCGACGATCGAGCGGCTTGCGGGCAACGGCATCCGAGTCACCCTGATGACGTTCGAGAAGATTACCGATCTCCGCTGCATGCGCGACATCGGTCTGATCGAGCTCAGGTTGCGGGAGCGGGGCGTGGCCTGGATCCGCCTGCGCTACCACAAGTGGCCGAGAGTACCCGCGACCCTGTGGGACATCGTCCAGGGGTGCTGGTGGGGCCTTGTTTCGCGCGTGCGGCACCGGTACGACCTGGTCCATGCGCGCACGTTCGTCGGCGGACTGATCGGGCTTGTTCTGGCGCCGGTCCTGGGCGCCAAGCTGGTCTTCCATGCCGAGGGCTTCTATTCGGAGGAACAGGTCGATTCCGGCGTGTGGAGGGCGGGAAGCGTCCCCCACCGCCTGGGAACGGCCCTCGAAAGGCTGATGTACGGCCGGGCGGACGCCGACATCGTCCTCTCGGCAAGAGCGCGTGACGTCGTCAGCCGCTTGCCGGCCGTGGCGCGGCACAAGACCCCGATCCTGGTTGTACCGAGCTGCGTCGATCTGGACCGTTTTTCGGAACGCGAAGGCCACCGACCGGAACCGTCGGTATCGCTGCGGCTGGTGTACATGGGAAGCGTGGGGCGACGCTACCGTGTCGAGCCGATCGCGCGCCTGACGAGGGCCGCCGCGACTGCCGGCCCCGTTTTCCTCACCATCCTGAGCTGGGCGGTACGCGACGAGGTCGCGCCGGCCCTCGCCGAGGCTGGTCTCGCTGGCGAGGACTGGTGCTTGAAAGCAGTGCCGCATGCTGCAGTTCCCGCCGAACTCCGCCAGCACGACGCTGGCCTTCATTTCATCGAAGCCGGGCGGGGAGGGCCAGGCGGCTCTCCAACAAAGATCGGGGAGTACTGGGCGGCTGGCCTGCCGGCGGTCGTCAACGCCGGTGTGGGGGACACTGAAGACATCATTCGAAGGCACAGGGTCGGCGTGATCGTCGAGGGCGACTCCGAGCAGGCGCTGTCGGCTGCGGCCAAAGACCTGCGTCTTCTCGTCCAGGACGCAGCGCTCCGGAACCGGTGCCGCTGGGCCGCAGAAGAGTACTACTCCCTGGCCAAGGCCTGCGAGGCGCAACTGGCTCTCTATCGCAGTCTCCTGCTGCCCCCGAGCGCCACCGCGGTGGGCAATTAAACCTCCGAGAGGGCGCCATCTCGTCCTGTTCCCAGGCGCGCTAGCGCGAGGCCCCGGCAGGATGATGTTTCCCCTGCCCGAGATCGTGGGCGCCTGATTGAGCCCCCTTCCTGCTGCTAGCATCTCGCCGTGAGGTGAGTCTTGGATCTGACGTGCCCGCTCTGCGCGGGAGCGGATGTCCGGCCGTCCTGGCATGGTTCGCTGTTCTTCAAGGGGCGCGAGTTCGAGTACCTGGAGTGTGCTCGGTGCCTCTCCCTGTTCTGCCACCCCATGCCCGATGCGGCCGTCCTGGTACAAATGTACGGACCGCATGCGGAGCGTGAGTATGAAGGCAGCCCTGACCACGTCCAGTGCGCGGATCCCGGCCGCACCCTCGAGTACCTGCGCACCTTGCCCCGTGGACGATTCCTCGACTTTGGATGCGGAGGCGGTGGCCTCCTTCGAAAGGCACGGGCCCTGGGTTTCGAAGTGCTCGGCATTGAGTATGATGCCGCCATAGCGGAGCGCGTCCGGGCACGGACGGGACTGGATACGACCCACTTTGGAAGCGATTGGCCCCTTTCGAACCGTTCCTGGGCGGACGTGCTGCACCTCGGTGACGTTCTTGAGCACCTCACCGACATCAACGGCCAGTTTGCGCAGATTCTCGCGCTGTTGAAACCGGGCGGGGTACTGCTCGTCGAAGGGCCCCTGCAGGCGAACGCGACGCTCTTCAACCTCTGCCTGCGCCTCGCCCGCCCCCTGCTCAGACGCCTCCGGCAGTTCGAGGTGGCGCCTCAACACGTTCTCCTCGCCACCCTCAAGGGACAAAAGGCCTTCTTCGCTCGCTTCGGCCTGCGCGAAGCGCACTTCGCGCTCTGGGAAGACCCGTGGCCGGCGCCGAGCACGGTGTCCGTCTCGGACATTCGACGCCCGCGAACGCTCGGGCTCTACGCGCTGGGGCAGCTGTCGCGCGGGCTCTCCCGACTGCGAGCCAAGCAGTGGGGCAATCGCTTCTTCTTCGTCGGGTATCGCAGGCGAAGCGACGAACAAGGGGCTGATTCCAACTTGACGCCACCAGGATCGGCGGGTACGGTTTCCGTGTCGTGACTTCACCTGCTCCGTGGTCTTGGAGCCGCCGATCACCCCGTTGAGCGCCCGTCCAGGGCGTCGAGCCCGTCGGCCTTACCGCCTTGTCCTTCCTGGAGCAGAGGAGGCCGCCTGACCCCTTCGGTAAGCGTCCTCATGCCTCTCTACAACTGCGAGCGCTATTTTGATTCCGCCGCCGTCAGCGTGTCGACGCAAACGCACACGGACTTCGAGGTCGTGGCCGTGGACGATGGCTCGACGGACGCGACCGGCGTCCTTGCCGAGGGCTGGGCGGCCAGGGATCAGCGCGTGCGGCTGTTTCACATCCCCCACGGGGGGCTCGTTTCCGCGCTGAACTTCGGGCTGTCTCATTGCCGAGCACCCCTGGTCGCGAGAATGGACGGGGACGACATAGCGCTCCCTCCGCGTCTGGAGCGTCAGCTCGCGGTGCTCGGGGAGCGGCCGGACATCGGGGTCGTGGGCTGCGGCTACGACGAGCTGCACGGAGAGGTGCGCCGGCGGACGCCGAAGATCCTGGTCGAGCCCTGCCTCCTTGGATGGCGGGTCCATTTCTTCGTCGTCATTCCTCACCCCACCGCGATCTTCCGTCGCGCGCTCCTGGAGCAGGTCGGTGGATATTCACCCGACATCCAGAACGTGGCGGAGGACTTCAACCTCCTGCGCCGTCTTTCCCGGATCACGCGCTTCACAAACGTGCCCGAGGTTCTGTTTCTCTACCGGCGCCACGCGGCAGCGTCCACGAGCGTCTATTCGGGCTCCCTCGACGCAAACTCCATCCGGGTTTGCCAGCTTGCCCTGACGGACCTTCTTGGGGAAGAGGTTCCGTTCAAGGTGGCGGCGCAGCTCTGGACGGGCGCTTTCGCGCCGGGCGATGCGCGCCCGGCGCGCCTGCTCATTCGGGCGTTCCGTGCGTACTGTCTTCAGCGGCGGCTGTCACCTCGTGAGCGTCGCCTCGTGGTCGCAGACGTTCTCTGGCTCCTCCATCGAGGAGGCGGGCTCCGCGGGAGCACCAGCGTTCGCTTTTGCCTTCAACACCCGCTGGGAGCTTTGCGAGTCATCGCGGCGGGCGTGATGCACGGGACGGCTTGACGCCGCCGCCCGCCCTCACCATCATCTTGCCCACGCGGAATCGGCCCGCGAGTCTCCGCGAGGCGGTAGAAGGCCTCGCGCGCCAGGACATCGGTCCCGCGGTTTACGAGGTGGTGGTGGTTGACGACGGCTCGACCCCCCCGGTCGACCTCCCTGCCGTGCCGGGAGCGCTCGCCACCACCATCGTGCGCCTGGAAGGCGTCGAGCGCTCCGCGGCCCGAAACCAGGGGGCCTCGCGCGCGCGGGGGGGAATCCTCCTCTTCCTGGACGACGACATGACCGTCCGCGCGGACTTCGTGCGTCGCCACCTCGAGGGGCAGCGGGAGTGGCCGGGGGCGCTGGTGGTGGGCGGCATCGTCCTCCCGGACGCCATGCTCACCCGTCCCTTTGGGCGGTTCCGGCGGTCGCTCGAAAACGCGGGGCTTCCGCAGGCTCGTGGTCTCGTCGCCGCTCGGAACTTCTGCGCGGCGGGGAACATGTCCATCCCCGCCGCGACCTTCCGGGCCCTGGGCGGCTTCGATCCCCTGCTCAGCTCGAGCGAAGACCAGGACCTCGCCCTGCGCCACACCGCGGCGGGAGGCCGGATCGCCTATCTGCCCGAGGCGGTGGCCGTGCACCGCGACTCCGCGAACGAGATCCGCAGCTATTGCCGGCGAACGGAGTGGGGAAGCGAGTCCATGCTGCCCTTCTGCCGTCGATACCCCGACTGGCCGGACAACGTGGAGCGCGCCCGCGTCAACGGGCCGGCGCGCTTTGGAGGCGAGCCCCTCTCGCTCAGCCTGAAGAAACTCGCGAAGTCGGCCCTCGGGCAGCCGCCCTTGCCGGCGATCCTCTTCACGGTGGCGAAGGCGGTGGAGCGCTGCTGGCCGCACGCGGGGCTTCTCGACCGCCTCTACCGCCTTCTCCTGGGGACGCACATCTTTCGGGGCTACCGTCGCGGACTGCGCCGCGGGGAACCAGGCCGCGGCTGACCGTGCGCACGCTCCTCCTCCTCCTGCTAACCGGGGTGGCGTCGCTCTTGGGTGTGGCCACGGGAACCGCCCAGCAACCCGGGGACGCACCGGCGAGCACACCGGCGCCCGCCACCGACCGACCGGGCCTCTTCCATTGGGGACCCTTCTGGGTCACGCCGCGGTTTCGTCTCGGCAACCTCGGGGTCGACACCAACGTCTTCTACACCGCGACCGACCGTCAGGCCGACTTCTACGCGAGCGGAGGCCCGGGGTTGGGGATCGTCCTCCCCTTGGGAGCCACGCGCCTGCTCCTGGACGGCAACCTCGGCTATTTGTACTTCGCTCGAACCGAGTCGCAGCGCCGGTGGAGCGATGGCGGCCGGGCGCGGTTCGAGGTGGGGCGGGGGCGGGCCCGCGCGGGGATCGAAGAGACCTATGCCCGCACCTTCGAGCGGCCGAGCTTCGAGGTCGATCGCCGGATCACCACCGCGATCTGGACCACGCGGGCGGACTTCACCATTGACTTCACGCAGCGGACGGGAATCCGAGCCGAGGCCAACCGGCAACGGCTCGACGTTCCCCGCGGCCAGGATTTCTTCGGCACCGACCTCGGGAAGACCCTGAGCCGTGATGTGAATCAGGCGATCCTGGGCTTCCTCTACCACGTCACCTCGAAGACATCGCTGGTGCTCGAGGGGGACTACCAGCAAGACCGGTTCCGGTACCAGGCGGACCGGGACGCGGACTCCAACCGGATCTACGGCGGCTTCGAGGTGCAATCCCAGACGAGGCTCTCGGGACGGGCGGTGGGAGGAGTGCGCCTGTTCCGGCCGAAGAACGCGGGCTCGCGGTCCAATCGCGATGGCCCGTACTTCGACGTGGCCCTGGTCTACCGCTTCGGACCCCGCACCGCGCTGACCGCCACCTACCTTCGCGATTTGCAGTTCTCAGCCTTCGAACCCACGGGCTCCACCCCGACCGTCGAGCGCGAGGATTATGTTGCCCGCGTCGAGAAGGCGTTCTTGGGCCGGGGCAGCCTCTGGCTCTATGGGGGGATCAATCGGTTCGTGACCGACGGAGCGGTCACCGTGATCGACGGGAGAGGGAACGCGGTCACCGCGGTCCGTGACGACAAGGCCTGGCAGGCAGGGGCCGACCTGGGCTACTACTTGCGCCCCAAGCTGCGGATCGGGGTTGCGGCAACGTACACCAAGCGGAGGTCCAGCTTCGCCGACTTCGGGATCAGGGGCCTGCTCCTGGGCGGGACCGTGACCTACAACCCGAATTGACTCCAGCCCGCTCGCTTTCCAGAATCGGGTGATGCAACGCACGCTCTCGGCCATCCTGCTCCTGACCGCCTGTGCCCTCCCGTGGACGGCCGCGGCCGAGGACTACGAAATCGGCCCCGGCGACGTGCTCCACGTGATCGTCCTCGAGCAGGCGGGGCTGACCGGCGAGTTCAAGGTCGATGCCGAGGGCTTGCTGAGCTATCCCTTCCTCGGCAAGGTCAAGGTCTCCG
>WNGB01004375.1_pt1 | contig 21578 bp, 17 predicted proteins | sample 5400681 | NCBI WGS metagenome assembly WNGB01 (sample SAMN13153367, study PRJNA577476) | soil metagenome | isolation source: 115 cm soil or saprolite under grassland replicate 2 | place: USA:California | collected 2016-06-15
CACAAGTGAATTGAGGGGTTAATTGGTAGGCCGGTGGCTCAAAGCGACACCTGTAGCGGCCCGGTCTTTAGACCGGCCGTTCGATCGCAGCAGACGACCGGTGGCCCTGACGGACGCGCACAATCTCGTGCACCCCGGGCAGGTCGATTGTGAACGTACTGCCACGTCCCAATTCGCTCTGGACCTTGATCGTGCCGCCGTGTGCTTCGACGATTCGCCGCACGAGATGAAGGCCGAGTCCGCTGCCATGAATCTGTCGTGAGACGGCCTCACGCCCTCGATAGAAGGGCTCGAAGATGTGTTTGCGGTCTTCGGACGAGATGCCGAGGCCGTGATCCTCCACCGCAATTCGCGTCGTGTGCTCGCTGGTGCTCGTGGCACGAACCCGGACCCAGCGCTCTTCGCCGCCGTACTTGATCCCGTTGCTGATGAGATTTTGAATCGCGGACCGCAACGCGGCAGCATCGCCGATGACACGTTGCACGCCGTACGGATCTCTGGGCGATTTCATCAGGTCCGGCGCAATCTCCACTTCAACAGTCGCGCCTGCGTTGTCGATCTCCAGTTGGCTTGCGGCGACAGCATCCCGAACGAGTTCCGGAACAGCGATGGCTGCGCGCGACGCGGATGCCCGCCCCGATGCGATTCCGGCAAGCTGCAAGCCGCGTTCAACGGTTTCGCCGAGTCGCCGCGCCTCGCCCTGTATGGTCGCCCCGTACTTCTTGACGCGGCCGGGCTCGTCGACTACGCCGTCGGCGAGGTTCCCCGCCGCCGCGCCGATCACCGAGACAGGTGTGCGGAGCTCGTGCGAGACGGCCGCCACGAATTCGAGCTGCTGACGCGCGAGTCGATCGGCGCGCCGTGCGGACACGATGATGAGCCCAATCGCCGCCGCGAGCAGGACGAGAATCCCCGAGCTCAGGATGAAGTTGCGCGTCCGCGCGCTGCCGACGGCGGCCTCGAGAGAGCCGGCACGATGTTTTGCGACGAGTTGCCAGCGGCCCTCGCCCGGGCCGCCCCCGGGGCCGCGACGCGTTTCGAAGACGTTCACCACGACGCGATCGTCGGGTGTGGGATGATCGGATCCACCGCGTCCCGTCACGCGGCGATCGTCGCCGCGCCCTCGGCGCTCTCCTCGCGCCATGAACAACATCGGGCCAACGCGCGCACCGAGCAGCGTGGTGCTGGCGTCAGGGTTCGAACGCGCTGCCGCGGCGGCGCCCTCAGAGGACTCGTACACGACGTGCGACGGATTGTCGCGCGCGATCACCCCAATCAGGTAATCCGAATGACCGGTGTCGTCGAAGAGATGACGCCGCACGAGTTGCGGCAGGACGTCTTTGGCGAGCGCGTTCAGATCGAGCCGAAGAATCGTGAAGCCCAGAAGCCGAACATCGCCTGCCGGCGACGGCATGCCGGCTCCGCCCTGCGCGGGCGGCGCAAAACGCATGACGGGCACGACGATCGGCTGCTCGTCGTCTGATGCGGAAGGCGGCAGAATGAGACGATCGAATCGCTCGGGACCCCCACGCTCGCCACGTGGTGGCGGCGCCTGCATATCGAAACGGTGCTCGTCGCGTGCGAACCGCATCCGAACGCTCTGGAGCTCCGCAGGCCAGCCGGTCTCTTCGAACGTGCGGGCTTGCGGATTCCATACGCGAAGAACCGGGGTTGGACGAGCGGACTGGCTCGTCGATGACGTGGGTTGCGAAATGCTGCCGTGAAGCTCAGGACCTTCGACGAAATAAATGGCCTTCACGATATCCGGCGCAAGCGCTGATTCGGTCCACGCTTGATATCGGGAGGCGTAGCCGGTCCAGTTCTGCTGCTCCACCATCGAGCTTTCGAGCTGCAGACCCGCGACAGCTTTGGCAAGCTCGCCGTCGAACTCCTGTGCCAGTTGCGAGGCGGCAGTGTTGAGCGTTCGTTCCCGGCGGTCCCGATCCGCGTCGGCAATCTGATCCAGCCAGGAATACTGCAGCCAGGCGAGCGCCGGCAGCAGGATCAGCACCGCCGCGGCAAGCGCCGTCACGCCTGACACGGGCAGCCGAAAGCTCGTCACTCTCGCAGTCTAGCATGCGAAAAATGGCTGAAAATCGCACGAAAACCGCATTTAACATCCTTAACAACCTCTTTGCCCGCCTTTAACGTCTCAAGAAGGGTTGTTGTCGTATTGATAGAGGAACACGTCGACGGAACTGAAAGACCGAAGGAGGACATTGTGATTCGACAAGTTGCCGTGGCCGCTGCCGCAATTGTCGCGCTCGTGAATCCACTGGCCGCGCAAGACAAGGCCGCTGACATCCTGAAGGACATGAGGAAGGCACTTGGCGGAGACAAGCTCACCGCGGTGAAGTCGCTGAGCCTTGAAGGCCCCTTTCAGCGCGAGATGGGGCCGCGGCAGATGTCGGGAACCAACTCGCTCACGATTCAGTTGCCCGACCGCATGTACCGCAGCGAAGAAACCGAGCTGCCCGGCGGCATGTCCATGGAGCGCATCGTCGCGCTGGCCGGCGACACGGCGTGGGAAGACATGAAACAGCGGGGAGGCATGGGCGGCGGCATGCAGCTCGTGATGCGCGGCCCTGACGGACGCGATTTGAATCCTCAAGCGATCGAAGACGCGCGGCTCCGCCGTGTGCGCAACGAGATGATGCGTTATCTGATGGCGTTCTTCGGCGGCGCGGATCTCAAGCCGACGTTTGTCGCGGTCGCCGAAGCTCCTGAGGGAAAGGCAGACGTACTCGAAGTGAAAAACGAAGGCGGCGCGACCGTGCGCGTCTTTGTCGACCAGCAAACGCACATGCCGTTGATGCTCCAGTACCAGGAGGTGCGACCGCGCATGATGTTCGACGGTCCTGGGGGACGCGGCGGACGTGGATTTGGCGGCGGGGGTGGTCGTGGGCTTGGCCGCGGTGACGACGTTGGTGCCGCTGGCCCACCGCCGGATGCCGGAGCGCCGCCTGACGGCGCTCAGCGTGGCGGCCGCGGCGAGGGTGGTCAGCGTCCCTCGCCGGAGGAGATGCGGCGACGCATAGAGCAGGCTGGTCCTCCGCAGCCCTCGACCGTGAACTTGTACCTCGCCGATTACAAGAAAGTTGACGGCGTCATGCTCCCGCATCGCCTGACTCAGTCGGTGGACGGCAAGCCCATCGAAGAGTGGACGATCGAAAAGGCCAAAGTGAACCCGACGATCAAGGCGGATCTGTTCGAGAAGAAGTGAACAGGAGAACCAATAACCATCACCGTACGAAGCCACCGAGACGCCGAGACACAGAGATCACTCTTCAAAAAATTCTCGGTGTCTCTGTGACTCTGTGGCCCGTACGTGGATAGTTTCTTGAAGAAGCACGTCGAAAGAACGAACGAAACACGGCATATGAAAACTGTCCTTGTTGCTTCCCGCGCCCGTATTTTCCTGGTCGTATTGGTCTGTCTTGCGCTGCCAGCGATTGCCGCTGCGCAGAATCAGTCCACTCTTCGCGTCGCCGTTCAGGATGAAACGAAGGCCGCACTCATCCATGCGGTCGTCACCCTGACTGACAGTGCGGGTGTCGAGCGGCAGCTCCTTGTCAGCGAGACCGGCGAGGCGGTGTTTACCGGTCTCGTACCCGGCCAATACCAGGTCAAAGTCGAAGCAGAAGGATTTCGCGGGTACACCGTTTCGTTCAACGTCAAACGCGGCAACAACAACGCGCTGGCCACGCTTCCCGTGGCGCTCGCTGAAGAGATCGTCGTTCGGGAACAAAGCGCGGATGTCCTGCGCGAAAAAGGGTTCACGCAAACGTTGACGCAGGAAGAGATCGATTCGCTGTCCGATGATCCCGACGAGATGGCGGAGCAGTTGCAGCAGATGGCGGGTCCGGGCGCGCAAATCTTCGTGGACGGGTTCCGCGGCGGCCGCATTCCGCCAAAGGATCAAATTCAGCAGATTCGCTTCCATTCGAATTCGTTTTCAGCCGAATACCACGATGCCGGCATGGTGCGGATCGAGATCATCACGAAGCCAGGCATGGGCAACTGGCGTGGCGGAGCCAACTTCGGCTTTCGAGACGACGCGCTGAACGCGAGGAACGCGTTTGCGCCGGTGCGCGGACCCGAGCAGCAGAAGCGATTCATGTTCAACTTCCAGGGCCCGCTCTCCAAAGGGAAGACGAGCCTGGCCATCACCGCTGATGGGAACATGTCGTACGACGCGCGGACAATCGTGGCGTCGACGCCCTCCGGTACCATCAACGATCAAATCCGGCGACCTGTCGACGGGGTGAACGTGAGCGCGCGTCTCGAGCACCTGCTCGGCGCGGGCAACACGCTCCGAGCGGAGTACTCCCGGCGCGACGACACGCGCAAGAATCTCGGCGTCGGCGACTTCGACCTGGCGGAACGCGCGTTCCAGACCGAATCGATTACCGACATGCTGCGCGCGCGCAACACCAAGCTGTACGGCAAGAAATTGTTCAGCGAGCTCAAATTCGAGTTCTCGCGCTCGGAGAACACGCAGTCGTCTGTCTCGGACGCGCCGGTGGTGCGCGTGCTGGACGCATTCACGGCTGGCGGCGCAGGGCAATCGGGTGCACGTGCAGGGCGTCAGTTTACGATTGCGCAGAACTTCGATTTTCCAATCAGGAAGCACGCGGTTCGATTTGGCACGGAGATCAACGGCGGGTGGTGGGATAGCAATCAACAGTCGAACGCAAACGGCACCTTCACGTTCTCGAGCCTCGCAGACTTCACGGCAAACCGGCCGCGCACCTACACGCGCCGCGTCGGCGACCCGGCCGTCAGCTATTCGCAGTACGACCTGGGCTGGTATGTCCAGGACGACTTCCGCCTGTCGAAGAACATCAACGTGAGCCTCGGCTTCCGTCAGGAAGTGCAAACGCACGTCGCCGACAAGTGGAACCTGTCGCCACGGGCGGCGTTTGTGTATTCGCTCGGCAAGGGCACGGTACGCGGCGGCTACGGCATCTTCTACGACTGGCTCGACTCAAACGTCTACGAGCAGACGGTTCGCGTGGACGGCACGCATCAGATCGACGAGACCATCATCAATCCTTCATACCCCGATCCGGATCTGGCGGTCGGCACACGCCTCGCCGCCAGCCGGATTCAGCTTGGACCGAATCTCACGCAACCGACCATTCATCAGGCCTCGCTGGGATACGAGCGGCCGCTGACGCCGTGGGCGCAGTTCCGCACCGACTACATGATGACCCGCGCCGTCGACACGCTTCGGTCGATCAACATCAATGCGCCGACCGATGGCGTCCGCCCGGATCCCAACGCCGGCAACATCACGCAGATTGAATCGACCGGCCGGCGCGATTCGGATCGCGTGAACGTTGCGGTCAACGTGCGCGTGCCGAATCGCCGCATCATGGGAAATGTGATGTATCAGTGGGCGAACACGAGGAACTTCGCCGACTCACCGCTGAGTCTGCCCGCGGACAGCAACAATCCGGATGCGGATTGGGGTCCTTCCGCGCAGGACGTTCGACACCGGCTGTTACTCATGTTCAACACACCGGTCGGTCTGGGCCTTCGAGCAGGTTTGCAGGCGCAGTACTCATCGGCGCCGCCGTACACGATCACGACGGGACGCGACGACAACGGCGATACCGTCTTCAACGACCGTCCGGCGGGTGTTGGCCGCAACAGCGCGCGTGGTGCGGACCAGTGGAACGTGACACTGCGGCTCAATCGGTCGTTCAATCTCGGCGGGCTGCTTGGCGTCAACAACGGCCCGATCATGATCGGCGGCGGCCCGCCACCGGCCGCGCAGCGCATGCCGGGTGGCGGCGGCGGTGGCGAAGGCGGCGGCCCCGTGATGCAGCAGGTCATCATGGACGGCAATGCGTCGCGCTACCGGCTGGATCTCTACGCGCAGGTGTTCAATCTCTTCAACACGACCAATCTGAACACCTTCGTTGGCAATCAACTCTCGCCGTACTTCGGACAGGCCACATCTGCAGCAGCCGCGCGCCGAATCGAGCTCGGCGCGTCGCTGAGTTTCTGAGCGCGGAAGTTTCCAGTTTCCAGTTCAAAGTTGAGTTTTCAGTTCAACTACCGAACTAAACTTTGAACTGGAAACTGACAACTGGAAACTGACAACTGGAAACTGTTCCAGTGCTTCATTGGTCGGTCGACTGTGGCTTCCCCAGACGTCCTCATCATCGGTGCCGGCATCATCGGCTGCTCGATCGCGCACGCTCTCGCAGACGCCGGCGTTCGTGTTCGCGTCTTCGACACCCGACTCGTCGGACAGGGTGCGTCGCAAGCCTCTGCCGGTGTGCTCGCGCCTTACATCGAAGGCCACGAATCGAGTCCGCTGCGGTCGTTCGGCCGCCGCAGCCTCGACCTGTACGATGAGTTCATCGCGCGTGTCAGCGCCGACAGCGACAGCATGGTTCCTTACGATCGCAGTGGAACAATCGAAGTTGCCTTCGACGAAGACGAGCTGACTCGATTTCGAGCAACGGCGGCCACGCTCGATCGCGAAGGAGTTGAGACGCGGCTTCTCGACGACGGGGAGCTTCGCGAGACCGAGCCGCTTGTATCGACGAGCGCGCGCGGCGCACTGATGATCTCTACGCACGGGTTCGTCGGCGTCCCCGATCTGACTGAGGCGCTGGCGAAAGCTGCCGTTCGGCGCGGCGCTCAGTTCACGGTCCGTAGCCGCGTTATTGCCATTCGCGAAACCGATGGACATCCGGTCGTAGAAACCGAAGCAGGCGTATTCACCGCAGATCGGGTGGTGCTTGCCGCCGGCAGTTGGGCGGGCCAGATCGCAATCGCGGGCGTGCAGCCCGTGCCCGTGACGCCGATTCGGGGGCAACTCGTCCATCTTGCGTGGCCGACGGCGCAGCCGCTTCGGCGCGTCACCTGGAGCACCGACTGCTACATCGTCCCCTGGCGCAACGGGCGCGTGCTCGTGGGGGCCACGGTCGAAGACGCGGGATTCGACGAGCGTGCGACCGCCGCGGGCGTCCGCGACCTGCTTGAAGCGGCGTGTACGCTGGTGCCGCACTTGTGGCAAGCTTCGTTCGCCGAGGTGCGCGTGGGACTACGGCCTGCGGCGTCCGACTTGCTGCCGATCGTAGGATCGTCGGAGGTTCTCGCCGGATTGGTGTACGCGACAGGCCACTATCGAAACGGCGTGCTGCTGGCGCCGCTCACAGCTGCGCTGGTTGGAGATCTCGTCGTTGGCCGCGGTGAGGACGAAGCTTTCGCGTCGTTCGCGCCGTCGCGACTGGGACGCTTGTAAAGGACGGCAAACATATGGCCACACTGAGTCGCGAAGACGCAGAACAGCGATTGACGTCGCTTCAAGGGTGGGCGCTCGAAGGCGACGCCCTCAAGAAACAATTCGTGTTTCGCGATTTCCCCGAGGCCGTGAAGTTCGTGACCGAGCTGGTCCCCGGCGCCGAGGCGGCCGATCATCATCCGGATATTCTCATCAACTACAAACGGGTCACGCTCACCTACTCGACGCATTCCGAAGGCGGCCTCACGGAAAAGGACTTCGCCGGCGCCAGAATGGCGGACGAAGTGGCTCGCACACATGCCCAGGGCCGTTGATTCACTTCGTTTGCAATCGAACTGAGATCTGCGGCCGCCGTGAAGCTGAAAAAGTTCTACTCGTCGCGGGAGGTCGCCGCGCTCACCGGACTCAGCGCCCGGCAGCTTCACTGGTGGGACGCGAAACGTGTCATCAAGTCGACGGTCCCGACCCGCCGAACAGAAGCGGGCGGTTACACGGAACGGCGTTACACCTCGATCGAGCTGCTGGAGTTGATGGTGCTGGCGGATCTGCGCCGGCGCGGGTTTTCGATTGGACGAATCCGACAGCTCATCGACGTGCTGCGGACGCGATTCAAAGTCCGGCTGTTCGAGGCCATCGAAGGCGGCGGGCCTATTACGCTCTATATCGACGGCGACCAGATCTTCGCGCGAACCGAGGCAGGAGACATTTACAACGTCCTGGACGATCCGCTCCAGCCGATGTTGATGCTCGGAGAAGACCTGAAGCTCCGGCAGCTCGTCGCGCGTGAAAGCAAACGTCCAAGAAAGCGGTCGATACGCAACATCTCGTAGAGGCGAGTGGTTTGGCGGAAGCCGTCAGCCGACAGCTTCGGCCGGATCACACGAATTCGAGATCATGATTTCGGGCGAATAGGGAAGATCTTTTCGAGGTCGTCAGCGGGCCGCGGAATCACGTGCACGCCAATCAACTCGCCGACGCGCCGTGCCGCCGACGCGCCAGCGTCGGTCGCCGCCTTGACCGAGCCGACATCGCCGCGGACGATTGCAGTGACCAGGCCTGCATCGACCTTCTGCCAGCCGACGAAGACGACATTCGCGGTTTTCACCATCGCGTCCGCCGCCTCGATCATGCCGACGAGACCACGGGTTTCGACCAGCCCGAGCGCCTCTCCCACCTCGCGCGGTTCGTTTGCGTCTGCCACGTCGGCACCTTTCTTGGCCATTTACGTCACCGTTCTTCGAGTTGTACAGCTTGCAGCGCGGGCCTTCACGCACGCGCGAGCAGTTCATTGAATCTTCCCTCGCGCAGCCACAGGCAACGATTCCACCGAATCACCATCAACCAACCACACCTCGTCGACCAGATTCGTGACCACGCATGCGTGATTGGGAAGCACACGAACGAGGTCGCCCGGTTCGAGTGGTGTGGAACCAGATGTTACTCGGACCGTGGCATGTTCCTCCGAGAGCCGCTCGATGATCAAGTCGTCGTCCGGCAGCGCGCCCTGTCGAACGGTGAGCTCGCGAAAAACCAGCCCGTGGCCGGGCATGGGCGCGAAGCCGCGTGCGCCGTCCGAACTGAGCGTCTTGCTCCCGCAGTCGAGAATCACGCGATTGGCGGATGGCTTGGAGACGACGCGCGCGAGCACCGTCATGGCGCAATCATCCAATGTGGCCGCGCGAAGGCCAACCTGCGTGCGATCGAAGAACACGTAATTGCCTGCTCGATATTCAGTGAGTCCCTCCTGTTCGAGCGAGTAGCGCGCCGTCGGCGTCGCGCCGGCGCTGATCTCCTCGATTGAGACTCCGCACGCGCGTGCGGCCGCGGCAATCGCCCGCAGCATCCGCGCTTCTTCTGCCGCGATGCATCGCGCATGTTCTTCAGACGACGCGTGATAGCCGTGGCCTGCATGTGAGAGCAAGCCGCGGAGGCGTAATCCGGGCAGCGACGCGACATGCCGCACGAAGTCGGCAGCACCGGGCAGCGCAGGGTCGATTCCGCAACGATGGAAGCCGACGTCGACTTTGACCAGCACGTCGACTTCGCGGCTCGCCTCTGATATGGCGTCGGACCAGCCGCGCGCAACGTCGAGATGATCGACGATGAACGAAAGGCGAGCGCGATCGAGCAGCGGAATGAGCCGCGGAGCGTTGACGGGATGGAGCGGGTAGGGCAGCCGGATGTTGTCGATTCCGGCATTCGCAAAGACCTCGGCCTCGCCTATCTTGGCGCAGCAGATTCCCGTGGCGCCGCGCTCGATCTGCCAGCGTGCTATGAGCGGACTTTTGTGCGTTTTCGCGTGCGGCCGCATGCGGATGCCGCGACGCGCGGCGGCCGCCTGCATGCGTTCGATGTTCGCGAGCACGCGCGCGCGCTCGACGAGCACCGCCGGCGTTCGCAACTCATGCAGCGTCACCCGTGAATTCTGTCACGTCAGGCGCTGAGGACGCCACGGAACTCCCGAGGTTTGACGCCATACCCGGGAAAGACCTTTGCCGCGGTTGTCTCGCTCGCGCCGAGGTGTCGCATCACGACTTCGCCGAACACGTCGCGGAAGTCGGTCGTGATCGAGAGGTCGCGTCCTTCGAAGCGGTCGTTCTCGCGGAGGCCTGGCCAGCGGCCGTATACCTCGCCGCCCTTGACGCTGCCGCCGATCACGAGCATCGCGTTTCCGTGGCCGTGATCGGTGCCACGGTTGCCGTTTTCGGCCACGGCCCGTCCAAACTCGGACATCGTCAGAATGACCGTGTCGGCCATTCCGTCGCCGAGATCCTGTGAGAGCGCGGCAATGCCGCCGGCGAAATCGGCAAGACGATTGGCAATCTGCCCCGTCGCGCCGCCCTCGTTGACGTGGTGATCCCATTGGCCGCTTTCGGCAAAGGCGATCTCGAGACCGACATCTGCCTTGGCAAGTCGCGCGATCTCCTGCAGCGCCTGGCCATAAGGCGAGCGCGGGTACTGCGCTCCATTTGCCGGGCGGTACTGCCCTTTCGCCGCCGACCCCAAGGTGCGCATTGCGCTGAACGCTTCCGACCCGGTGCCTTTGAACACTTGATCCGCGGCTGCTGCGTACGCCGCCTCGAACGTGTCGCGCGTGTTCATGTCGCCGCGCAAGCCGAACTCATCGACGCTGCCCATGGCGAGCGCCGGCGCTGTCCCTTGCAGGGAGCGCGGCATCTGTCTTGTCATGGCGACAGCGGTCAGGGGATCGTGCGTGCCGTGCGCCACTTGCAGGTACCGATTGAGCCAGCCGTCTCTCGTGCTCTTCATGCCCGGCGTGGCCGACTCCATGTAGTCTTGCGCGTCGAAGTGCGACCGCGTGTTGTCGGGCGAGCCGCATGCATGCACGATGGCCAGCGACTTGTTCTTCCAGAGCGGCTCGAGTGCGGACATGCGCGGATGCAAACCGAAGAGGCCGTTCAGATCGATGGCGCCGCCGGTCTGGCCGGGCGGCGCGATGGCGATCGAAGGTCGCGCCTGATAGTAACCGGCGTCTCCAAACGGCACGATCATGTTGAGCCCGTCGACCGCGCCTCGTTGAAAAACGGCGATGAGCAGTTTGCGCCGTGTGCCGGCGGCCGCCGCGGTGCGCGCGATAAACGACGGCGCAAACCCGAGCGTCACGAGCGCGATCCCGGACGACTTGAGAAACACTCGTCGAGTAGTCATCACTATTGCCTTTGAAATTCGGGAGACCCCAGCATGCGCGCGAAATCGGCGCCGCCTGCCTCGATGCGAGCGCCGCGAAGGCGGTTGCCCGCGAGCTCCAGCGCAAAATTGATCCGGTTGACGAGCGCACCTGACGACAGCCAGGCATCCGCGGTCTCGCCGTACCCCGTGGGCGGTTGACAGAGGTACAGCGGCATGCCCATTGTCGCCAGCGCGCGGGCGATGGGCAGCGCCAGTGTGATATCGGCTCCGGTGACACGCAGCGCGCTGACGGCAAACTCGAAAGGCGTTTTCACTTTCGCGGCTCGTGCTTCGCGGGCATAGAACTCCGGCGATGTGACGATCGTGCGCACGACCTCGCGCAAGTCGCCTTTCGTCTCGCGAAAGCGCGCCGCGGCGCGGTCGACGATCGCCGCCGGCGGCGTGTCGCTGACGAACCGCTGAGCGAGCTGGAACGCGATGTGTTTTGCCGTGGAGGGATGATCCGCCAGGATGTCCAGAACACGTTGGCCGTCGTCGATGCCGCCACCGGCGGGAATCACGTGACCGAGGACGCGCTTTTCTTTCCGGTCGTGCATCGCGGGGACGAATCGAAATCCCGAACGCTGCATCGGAGCAATCGTCCAACCGGTAAACGCTCGCGCGACCGCAATCACGTCGTCTTGGGTGTAGCCGCCGTCGACGCCGAGCGTGTGCAGTTCGAGGAGCTCGCGCGCGTAATTTTCGTTCAACCCGCGGGGACCGCGCTGTTGTTGTTGCTGCTGGGTTTGTCGAGCTGGAGCGCCTTGAAACAGCCGGCGCGACCCGGGCCTCATCGGTTCCATGGACGGATCCGCGCTCATCCAGTTATCGAGATAAAAAAGCATGGCCGGACTCTTTGCGGTGGCTTCCAGGAGATCCCGGAACTTGCCCAGCACGTGCGGCCGGATTGCTTCCCGCTCGTACTCGCCGACGTACAGCTCCGTCCGGCCTTTGCGCGCAAAGACGTTGAAGTGATTGAACCAGAAGTCGACGAGCACTTCCTCGAGCTGGCGCTCGCTGTAGACGGCGCGAATGATCTTCGCCTCGGAGAGATCGCCGATGACTTGACGCGCGCGTCGCAAACTTTCCGGAAGAGGATCAGCGGCGGGCGGCGGTGCTGAGGCCCCGCCACTACCTGTCGCCGGACGCGCGGATCCTGCCATCTGTTCGTTCATTTCGGGCGAATCGGTGCCATTGGCTGGCGCCGCGAGGAGACGACGGCGACGCTCTTCGCGCGCGGGACGGATATATTCTTCGGCAATCGTCTGCGGATCGAGGTCGAGCGTAGTCAGTCGATTCAATCTGGCCTGCACGGAGTCGTCTCGAATGGCTTCCGGATTGAGCTGCTGCTCGATCCAGGTGGCGAGTCCGATCTTCTGCACGCGTTGCACGTCTCCAGGTCTCGCCCCAAAGGCCAGGCGGTTGAGCGCGTGCGTGACAGCGGCTTCGTCGTTGGGGACGTTGGCAGTCGCGGGACTGAAGTCCCGCCCTCCGCGTCGTCCTCCGGCGTCGACTGCGCCAAGCGTCGGTTGCAACAACACCACGCTTGCCGCGACGGTCACGGCAAACGCTCGCGCGATCACAAATGAGCTCTCCCGCATGCGATACCCTCTGTTCATTGGACCTCCGAGGCGAGGTTATGGTTTAGCCGCGTGACGGATGAACTCGTTACGGCGTCAGGGCGGCATCTCGATCAGATCCTGCTGGAATCGTACGAGATCTGGGGTGAGGGGCTGAGCTTCGCGCACTACGCGCGGTACTGGGAAGCGCAGCTCCGAACCGAGTGGGGGCAAGCTCATCTCGACCGCGTCGCGATCGTCGAGCATGGAGCAGTCACTTCGAGTGCGAAGCGGTACGACCTCACGGCGCGCATCGACGGCCGCATCCGTCGCGTGCTGGGCATCGGCGCTGTATTTACTTCTCCAACGCGGCGTGGCCGTGGGGGCGCGCGACGTCTGCTCGACGCCATGCTGGAGAGCGCTGTCGCCGAGGGTTACGAATTCGCGCTGCTGTTCTCGGAAATCGATCCGGGCTTTTACGAGGCGTTCGAGTTTGTGCCCGTTCCCCTCCAAGAGTCATCCGTCCGTGTCCGCCGTGGCCGCGGCTCGCCTGCGGTGCTCGTGCGCGCGGGCGACGAACGGGACATTCCCGCGATTGCCGATATGAGCGCAGCACGCGCGGCAGGCGTGCGGCTCGCGCTCGATCGGACGGAAGACTGGATTCGCTACGCGCTCAGCAAGCGCCGGCTGTTGTCAGGTCTCGGGCCGTCCGCTTTGCGCGAGGTCGAGTTCCTGGTGACCGAAGAAGGATATTCAGCCGTTGCCTACATCATCGTCACGGCACACGCGGGCGAGTGGTTCATCGAGGAGGCAGGGGATCGTGATCCGTCCGGTGCACGCCTCGGCGCGATGCTTCAGGCGATGCTGGCCAGAACTCCGCATCTCGATCAGCCGTTGATCCGCGCGTGGCTGCCGCACGGCCTCTCGCCGCCACAGATTCAGATTGCGCAGCGGGCGGCGACTTCGGAAGTCCTCATGATTCGGCCTCTCAAGGATCGGGCGTTGCCGCTTCCGCCGCTGACTGCACACGACGTGCTGTATTGGCACAACGATTACTTCTAATTGCCATGAGATTCACTCGCGAGCGTAAAGATTCGGCTCCGCCATTCGATAGAAAGAAATGCGGTCCGTGTCCTTCCACACCCGCATTTAGATGGTCGCTGCGATGCAAGACCCGGTTGAAACGCCCGACTATTACGAAATCCTGCAAATCAGCAAGAACGCCGACGCGGACACGATTCACCGCGTCTATCGGCTGCTGGCGCAGCGCTTTCACCCTGACAATCAAGACACCGGGGACGAGCAGCGTTTTCGTGAGATCCACGAAGCCTATCTGGTGCTGAAGGAACCCGATAAACGGGCGCAATACGACGTTCACTACGAGGCCCGTCGACACGAGCGATGGCGTCTGATCGTCAGCGGCCCGCCCGACTATCGCGGCATCGCTTCTGAAAGACATCTTCGCTACGTCGTGCTGGAGCTCCTCTACTCACAGCGCCGCACCGAGGCCGACAAGCCGAGTCTCTCCAACCGCGATGTGGCGGAGCTGCTCGGCAAACCTCGCGAGCATCTCGAGTTCACCATCTGGTATCTGATCCAGAAGCGGCTGCTGTCGCGCGACGATCAATCGCGTCTCACGATCACGGTGGACGGCGTCGATTACGTCGAAGCGTATCAGCAGGCCAAGGCCCCGCGGCTACGCCTCTCCGAGACCCGAACGTCCGCGTAGGAACAAAGGACGAACCACGACGAACGAACAACGGACAAGCCAGAGAGGCTCCGAGACACAGAGAAGGATCTGTACGAGATCTCAGGACCCACGAGCTTCTCTGAGATTCGGCCTCGGTTTGTTCTCAGGCCTTCTGTGTTCTTTGTGATTGGTGTTCAGGTATCCTCGTACGTAAGTCTTCTCGGTGACTCTGTGCCTCGGTGGCCCGTACGTCCGTCGTTCTTTGTTCTTCGTTCTACTTGAGCGCCACGTTCAACACTTTTGTTTCGCCTTCTTTCAACGCGAGATCCGCTGCGTTTCGTTTCGTTCTGGCGAGAAACTCCGGATCGCTGGCCTGGCCGTCTTCCAGCCCCTGGACTGCTGCGAGCAGGTAGTCGTCATACGCGGGCAGCCCGCGGATTTCGTAGCGGCCGTCTTGATCCGGCCGCGTCGTGCGAATGAATCGCGACTGAAACGTCCACAGCCTGTCGTCGGCGGGAAAGACGACAACGGCGGCGTCCGTCACCGGGTTTCCGCGAGCATCGGTAATCGAGCCGGAGACGTTGGTGACCTTGTCGGTGAGCACCACTTGCACGCCGCTGACCGTCTGAGCCGCGGCAAACTCGGTCGGCGTGTCGGTGATGTCCTGCCCGTTGAGCAGCACTTGCTTCAATGCCCATCCCTGCGGCGCGCTCACTCGAAACAGTCGCGCATCGAAGAGATTCGCAAGCGAGAACGTCCAGTCCGGGTTGACACGTCCGGCGCCGCCTGGCATGGCCGTCGCCGGCTGTGATGCAATCGTGGAGATTTGAAGCCGATCCGGCGTGAATGACGGCGGCTGCGACGTGTCGGTCGTAATGACACCGCTGACCGTCGCTCCTGGCCTCGTGACGAGAACAAGACCGTTCACGTCTTCCTGACCGACCGCAAGATCGAGTCGGCCCAGCTCGCCTGCGCCGTCGGCGAACACAAGGCCGCGTCCACCACGTCCACCGCCGGGAAACGACCGTACCTGGAGCACATACCGCCCGGGCGCGACGTTGTTGATGCGAAAGGCACCCGTACGATCCAGCCGTTCGCCGCCGGCGAGCATTCCCGCCGGCCCTCGCGCGCCCTCCGCGGGCATAAGCATGACAGCGCCGGCCGTGACCGGGGCACCTTGTGAATCGAGCACGGTTCCGCTAAGTCGGACCAGTCGTGTCGCGACGAGCGCAAAGTTCACGCTCGTCTGCTCCTGGCTGATATCTACACGCACGCGCTGCGCTTCGGAAATATTCACGGTGCCGGGGAAGTATGTCGGCGCATACCCGCTCGGCTCCGCGATTGAATCGGTGACCTCACCGCCGGCGCGAAAGTTCGCGCTCACGATGTAGTCGCCGGGCGGCAGGCCAAACAAACGAAACTGTCCCTGATCGTCTGTCGTGTCACGGGAGTTCTGGCCCGGCGCCGGCAAGTAGCGCTGCGACCCCTGCGAATAGCCGTACCGCATCGCATTGACGACCGCGTTGGCGACCGGCTCGCCGAACTCGTCGAAGATGCGACCCGAGATCACGCTGCCGCGCGGGAGCGCGATGACAAGCTTGTCGAGCACCTGGGACTCGCCGATTTCCAGTGGTGTCCCTGATTCAGACGGACGGCGCTGACCGTACTGCAGGCCGACGAAGCCGCCTTTGCTCGCCGACAACGTGTAGCGTCCTGCTGCAAGCTCCTTGAATTCAAATCGGCCCTGCGCGTCCGTCGTCGCCAGGCGATTCTCCCGAATGCCGTTTGCGACGGCACGAACCTGGGCCCGTCGAATTGGCGTGCCGGTATCCGCCGCGAGCACGACGCCGCGAATGATTGCTGTACCGCGGGGCGCTTGATCCGGCGGCTGTCGAAAGTCGCGCGGCGGCGCGACGGGGCGCTGACCGCGTCCTTCAGGTGGACCTTGCGCGAGAAGCAGCACGGGAGCTGCTGCGAGGAGAGCCAGCAAAACCAGCCGGCGACAAACACGGGCCCGGCAAAAAGGGGCGTGCCCCATTTCTGTGACCGATCGTTTGTCGAACGGATTGGACATGTTTGGCCGAAACTGCAACGAAAAAGGGGCAGGCCCTTTTTCACGGCGTTCTCACAATTCTAAGATCCTGCTCGCTCTGACCTCAACTCGCGAATAATCTCACGTGCCGCGTTTCGTCCGGAGCCGCCCGTCAAGCCGGTGCCTGGATGCGTGCCCGAACCGCATTGATAAAGGCCTCTGATTGGGGTCCGATACTGCCCCCAGCCAAGCAGCGGGCGCATGCTGAGCATCTGATCGAGCGCGAGCTCTCCGTGGAAGATATGACCGCCGGTGAAGCCGTAGGTCCGCTCGAGATCGAGTGGCGTGATCAGCTGTTGAGCGACGATGAGCGATCGAATCCCGGGGGCGAAGCGTTCGATCGTATCGAGCGCCATCCGGGAGAGCGCCTCGCGCTCCTCGTCCCACGAGCCGCTGCGAAGCTTGTAGGGGGCAAACTGCACGTAGGCAGACAGGACGTGCGCCCCTTTGGGCGCGAGCGTTTCGTCGAGAAGCGTCGGGATGGTGAGCTCGATGTACGGTTCGGTGGAGTACCTGCCGTATTTCGAATGATCGAATGCGCGCTCCAGGTAGTCGACATCCGGACAGATGCGTACCCGACCCGTCAGCGCATCACGCGCGAGACCCGTGAAATCCGGCTGCGCGGACAACGCCACATTGAGTTTCGCGACCGTGCCGTTGCTGCGGTAATTCCGCATTCGCCAGAGGAACTCGGGCGCGAGATCCATTGGATCGCACAAGCGCAGAAACGTGTGCTTTGGATCGATCGCTGACACCACCGCCCGGGCAGGCGCTTCGGAGCCATCGCGCAACACGACTGCCGTGACGCGTTCTTCGTGCGTGAGCACGCGGTCGACAACGGACTCGTATCTGATTTGAGCACCGGCGCGTTCGGCAGCACGAGCGACAGCCGTAGCAATGGCGCCGGCAGCGCCCTTCACGAATCGCGCGCCAGGATCGCCGATGCTGTCGTTTGCGGCGCGCAGCAGCAGAACCAGACCACTGCCGGCCGACCAGGGACCGAGCTGCGTACCAAATATCCCGTCGGCGGCGACCCCGGCGCGCAGCGTTTCCGTTTCGAAACATTCGGCAACCAGGTCGGCAACCGCCATCGGTCCCCAGCGAAGCAGCCGATACGCGTCGTGCCTCTCCAGTCTTCTGAATGCGTTGAGCGTGCGCAGCAAACCCCACAGCTCTCGTCCACCGATCTCGTCGATGGAGGGCGCCGTCGTGAGGAACAGCGATCCGATGACGCGGCCGAGCGCCGCGAGTGATTGCTTGTACGCGGGCCATGCGTCGCCATCGCGAGGTGAGCAGGCGCGAAGGGATTCCCTTGTGCGCGCCATGTCGTGCCACAACGCAACCGGCTGGTCGCGGCCGAGCACGACCGTATCTGCCGGCCCCGTCACGAATTCCAAACCGCTCGCGCCGAGCTGCAGCTCCTCGATGACATCTCGCCGAAGCGGCCCGGCCGTGTGGGCGAGAACCGGCGCACGAAACCCAGGAGCGATTTCCTCGGTGATTGCGCCGCCGCCAGGCACGGAGCGCGCTTCGACCACCAGCGTCCTCAGTCCCGCCCTGGCGAGATACGCGGCGCAGGTAAGCCCGTTGATTCCGGCGCCGATGATGATTGCGTCGTACGCCGCAGTATTCACGATGCCTTGAGCACGCGCATGGCGGCATTACGCCCAGGCGCGCCCATGATGCCGCCTCCCGGATGCGTCGCGGATCCACACATGTACAGCCGCCGAATGGGCGTGGCGTACTGTGCCCACCCCGGCACTGGTCGAAGGAAGAAGAGCTGTTCCAGCGTGAGCTCGCCTTGAAAGATGTTCCCCTCCGTCAACCCGAATTCGCGCTCCATATCGAGAGGCGTCAGCACTTGACGATGCAGAATGACGCTCTTCAAATTCGGCGCGTACTCGCTCAACGTATCAATGACGGTGTCGCCAAACACCTCACGCTCGTCATCCCACGTGCTGTCTTTCAGATGATAGGGAGCGTACTGCACGAAACACGACATCACGTGTTTTCCAGGCGGCGCGACGCTCGGATCGGTGAGCGAGGGAATGACGACATCGATGTACGGCCGTCTCGAGTACTGACCATACTTCGCATCGTCATACGCGCGCTCCATGTAATCGACACTCGGTGAAATCGAGATGGCGCCGCGAAGGTGCGGTCCGGGCCCAGGCAAGCATCTGAAATCCGGAAGCGCGTCGAGCGCCAGATTCACCTTGCCTGACGACCCTCTGAACTTGTAGCGACGCAGGGCTTCGATGAAGTCGTCGGGCAGCTGCTTTGGATCGAGGAACCTGAGAAACGTGTTGGCGGGATCGACACTCGATATCACCACGTTCGCTCGGAGCTCGTCGCCATTCGCGAGAGCGACGCCGGTCGCCTCGCCGTTGGTCGTGACGATCCGCTCGACCGGGCTTTCGGTGCGAATCTCGGCCCCGAACTGCCTCGCCGCCGCTGCAATCGCGTTCGACACTGCGCCCGTGCCGCCGCGCGACAACCCCCAGGCGCGAAACGCGCCATCGATTTCGCCCATGTAATGGTGAAGCAACACATACGCAGTTCCGGGTGACCGCACGCCGAGGAACGTGCCGATGATGCCCGATGCCGCCATTGTCGCTTTGAGAACGTCCGTCTCGAACCATTGATCGAGAAAATCGATCGCGCTCATCGTGAGGAGCTGGATCTGGTTCACGCGATCGTGGAATCGCATACCGCGGAAGCGTTTGAAGATGGACAGCAGCTCGAGCAGCCCTCGCGGATCGAGCGACGTCGGATCCGGCGGCGTCATCGACAAAATGGGCTTGGCAAAGCGGCCCATCTCGATCATCGCTTTGCCGTACTCGTCGTACGCCTCGGCATCGAGGCGCGAATGCCGCGCGATTTCCCGCCGCGTCTTGTAGTGATCGTTGACGCGCCACAAGTAGTCGCCGTTGGGTAGGGGCGTGAACGTCCCGTCCAACGGCAGAAGCTCCATTCCGTACGCAGGCAGATCGAGCTCGCGGATGATCTCAGGCCGCAGGAGCGACACGACATACGAGCAGACGGAGAACTTGAAACCCGGAAAGACTTCTTCGGTGACAGCAGCGCCGCCAAGCACGTGGCGTCGCTCGAGGACGAGCACTTTGCGGCCGGCGCGCGCAAGATACGCGGCGCACGTCAGCCCATTGTGCCCGCCGCCGATGACGATTGCGTCGTACCGCACCGCGCGCGATCTTATCGCGGCGTCCACGTACGCGCCACAGAGAGACCGCTTCGCTGGGCTGTGTCTCAGCGGCTTTCGTTGTTGGTTCATAATCGGGCGATGCCCATCGGCTCTGCCTTTCACGAACGCACGCTTGCGCTCTGCGAGAGTTTGAATTATCGCGACTGGGCTGGGTACTACGCGGTCAGCGCGTACGAAACACATCACGAGCACGAGTACAACGCAATCAGAAATGCCTGTGCGCTGATTGACGTGTCGCCGCTGTTCAAGTACCGCCTGTCGGGACCAGATGCCACGCGTCTGATCGACCGCGTGATCACACGCGACGCGAAAAAGCTGGCAATCGGGCAGGTCTACTACACGCCGTGGTGTGATGAAGACGGAAAGGTGATTGACGACGGCACCGTCACGAGAGTTGCGGAGAGTGTGTATCGATGGACCGCCGCCGACCCGAACCTGCGCTGGATCACCGAGAACGCCGCGGGCCTCGATGTCACCGTCGCCGATATCTCCGAGCAGGTTGCCGCATTGGCGCTGCAAGGTCCGACATCGGCGCGGCTCCTCAAGCAAGTCAGCGGCGCCGCCATCGACTCATTGAAATATTTTCGCGCAACGGCGGCATCGATTGCGGGTGTGCCCGTCGACATCACCCGGACCGGTTACACGGGCGATCTCGGATTTGAAATCTGGATGCCCTGGGATGCAGCCCTTCGCGTCTGGGATGCGATTGTCGCCGCCGGTCCCGCGTTCGATCTGCATCCCACAGGCATGCTGGCGTTGGATGTTGCGCGCATCGAGGCGGGGCTGCTGTTGATCGACGTCGATTTCCACAGCAGTCGAAAGGCCATCATCGACGCGCAGAAGTACTCGCCGTTCGAGCTTGGCCTCGGCCGTCTCGTCGATCTACAGAAGGGACCATTTGTCGGCAGATCCGCGCTTCTGAACGAACACCGCCGCGGCTCGGCGCGACAGATCGTCGGTCTTGAAATGGATTGGGCCGCTGTCGAGCGTCTGTACGACCTCGCCGGCTTACCCCCGACGGCGCCGGCGACCGCGTCTCGGGTTCACGTGCCCGTCTACAAGGATGGCCGTCAGGCCGGCCGCGCCACATCGACGACATGGTCGACGACGCTGAAGAAGCTGATTGCGCTGGCGACGGTCGATGCGCCGCACTTTGCAATCGGATCTCACCTGGAGATGGAGATCACCGTCGAAGCCGTCCGTCACCGCGTGCCGGCCACCGTCGTCAAGACGCCGTTTTTCAATCCGCCGCGAAAGACCGGTCCGATTGCCGTTTAAGCGCGCCGCGCGCGACGCGCGTCGATGAACGACTTCACGCCCATCAATACGTAAAAGACGAGCAGAACGACCATTGCGGTCTGCGCGAGCACGGATGGCCTGTGAAACTCCCGCGCCCCGATTGCGGGCAGAAGCTGTGGAAGCGTCGCGAGAAGCGCGATGAGCGCGAACGCGACGGCGGCATGCATGGCATGCCTGCGCGCTTCGGCATTTCTGGCGACCAGCGCAAGGATCAGGAGAATGGCGCCGACCATGCCCGGAATGAGCGCGGTGAGACTGGCGGCGCTCGTTGCAAGATAGGCAGCGACGCCAATCATGATCAGGAGGAACCCGACAGCACGCGTGATGGTCGGCATGAGCGTCCTGGATCTGGCCAGTCGAAAATCATACTAAAGTGCCGAAAAGCCATGAAGATTGCCCTCATTCAGCAGCACGCGACGCGCGACAAGGCGAGTAACCTCGCGCGCGGCCTGATGAATCTCGAACGAGCCGCGCGCGACGGCGCGCAGCTGGCGTGCTTTGCCGAGCTCGCCTTCGAGTGGTTTCATCCGCAGCGGCCGGCGAGCGGTGACGTTCGCCAACTGGCGGAGTCTCTCGATGGTCCGATCGTCGCGGCATTGCAGCGCACGGCGCGCGAGTTGGGCATCGTCGTGGTGGCCAATCTCTTCGAGCGTGACGGAGACCGCACCTACGACAGTTCTCCGGTGATCGATGCCGACGGTTCGCTCCTGGGGGTCACGCGGATGGTGCACATCACCGAGTACGCGTGCTTTCACGAGCAG
>WNGB01012801.1_pt1 | contig 21568 bp, 23 predicted proteins | sample 5400681 | NCBI WGS metagenome assembly WNGB01 (sample SAMN13153367, study PRJNA577476) | soil metagenome | isolation source: 115 cm soil or saprolite under grassland replicate 2 | place: USA:California | collected 2016-06-15
GAGCTCGGCTCGCTGGGGAACGTCCGGACGACCACGCTTCGGGCATTCGGCCGGTCGGAGATCGAGGCCATCATCAAGAAGACCGGCTGATCGCTTCGCGTCAACCGCAGGCGTGCGAAGGCCCTGACCGCCGGCTGGGGTCCGCAGAGGGCCGTTCAGATGTCGGCGGAGCCGAGTGGCCGGGGCTCCGCGGCTCGGTATCCCACGCCCCGAACCGTCTGGATCAAGCCTTCGTGCTCCGGGCCGAGCTTGGCCCGGAGCCTCCGGATGTGCACGTCGACCGTGCGCGTCCCGCCGTAGAAGTTGTACCCCCAGACCTCCGAGAGCAGTTCGCCCCGGGTGAAGACACGTCCCGGCCGTTGGATGAGGAACCTCAGGACCTCGAATTCCCTGTAGGTGAGGTCGAGGACCCGGCCGCTCACGAACACTTGATAGGTCTCGGTGTTCATGGAGAGGGGACCCAGCCGAATGACCGCCTCGCCGGCCCCTCCTGTCCGCCGGGCCAGCATGGCCAGCCGGAGTTTGAGCTCGACGGCCGAAGCACCGGAGTGGACAAACTCGTCGGCGATCTCGTGCCAGGGGAAACGCTCGAGGTCAGGTCGGCTGAGCAGCGCGACCACGGGAATCTGGGCCCGACTGGCGGCGAGAAGCGACAGAAGGCGATACGCCTGTTCGGGATTGTCCTCTCCGTCGCAGACGATCACGGACGGGGACAGGTCCGGGAGATGGGCGAGGGAGTCGGGCGCCAGCGGCTCCGTCTTCACGTCGAACCCAAGGCTCTGCACGGCGGGAAGGGCCTCGGCGGGGGAGCGATCGGAGAGGAACACGATGCGTCCCACGGTGAGCCGAGGGTAGCAGACGAACAGACCCCGGTAGGCTTGGGGTCGTGCACCCGCTGATTCGCTTCTGGTCCCGTGCCTATTCCATTCCGGCCCGGCCGTTCGAGGTGACCACGGCCGACGGAGTGCGGCTCCGCGGTGATCGTCTTGGCCAGGGAGACGTGGCTCTGGTCTTCTGTCACGGCTTCCTGGGCTGGCGCCGAAAGACCGGATTGGTGCGGTTCCAGGAATCGCTGGCCCGAAGGTTCACCGTGTACGCGTTCGACCTGAGGGGCCACGGGGAGAGCGAAGGTCTCAGTGCCTTCGGGGCGATGGAGCATCTCGACGTGGATGCCGTCCTCCAGCACGCACGCCAGGACGGGCCGACGAAAGTGGTGACCCTCGGCGGCTCGATGGGCGGCATCGCCGTCATTCGCCACGCTGCCCTCTTGGGAGGAGTGGATAGCACGGTTGCCGTCAGCACGCCGGCCCTGTGGGATGGCCATGACTCGGAAGCGGTACGAAGGTTGGCGTGGCTTGCCGCCAGCAAGTACGGGCGATCGTTCCTTCGAGCCGCCGGCGTGCGGGCTGTCCCCGCGTTCACTCGCGTGGAGGCTCCGGCGGACCTGGTCGGCAAGATCTCCCCCATTCCTCTGGTCATCGTCCACGGCCGGGACGATCACTTCTTCGACGAGGAGCAGGCGTGGCTCCTGTACCGGAACGCGGGCCCGCCGAAGCGATTGCTCATGGCGGCCCGGTTCGGCCACGCGGAGGATGGCTACACGCCGGCCTTTGCCGAGCGGGTCGCCCGCGCAGTCGAGGAGATGGTCGGCTGATGAGGGTCCGCCTGTTCGCCGCACTTCGAGAGCTGGCCGGAGCGTCGGAATTGGAGGTTGACGCTCCCGACGTCGGGGCCCTTCTGGATCAGCTCTCCGCGAAGCTGGGCCCGGAATTCGACCGCATCATGCGCGTTGGAACCGTGGTGGTCGACGGCGAGACCGTGGGCCGAGAACGTTCGCTGAAGCCGGAAGACCAGGCCGCCCTGCTGCCACCGGTTTCGGGCGGCTGACGGCAGGAGGAGAGAAGAGATGCAGATCGGGATCGGACTGCCCAACCCCATACCCGGGACGACGGGGGCCACACTCATCCAATGGGCACGTAAGGCAGAAGAGGCGGGATTCGCGTCGCTGGCCACTATCGACCGGATCGTCTACCCGAGCTACGAGTCGCTGATCACCCTGGCCGCTGCCGCGGCCGTCACGGAACGGGTTGGGCTGATGACCAATGCCCTGTTGGGCCCGACCCGGAATCCTGTGCTCCTGGCCAAGGAGGCCGCGAGCGTGGATCAGCTGTCCAGGGGACGGCTGACCCTTGGGCTGGGAGTCGGCGCGAGAGAGGACGACTTCGAGGCGGCCGGGCAGGACTTCCACACCCGGGGCGAGCGATGGGACGAGGACCTAGAGCTGATCCATCGAGCCTGGCGGGGCGAGCCGATGGGCGCGGGCAAGCCCGTTGGCCCGCGGCCGGCGCGAGGCGATCGGGTGCCCATCATCATCGGAGGGATGAATGACCGCGCCATCGAGCGGACGATCCGGTGGGGGATCGGGTGGACCGTGGGCGGCGCCCCGCCCGAGAGAGGCGGGCCGTTCGCCGATAGGGTCCGGAAGGCCTGGAAGGAGGCCGGAAAGCAGGGCGAGCCAAAGATCGTGGGGCTCGCCTACTTCGCCCTGGGAGACGGGGCCGAGGAGAAGGCCGCTCAATACCTGACCGACTACTACGGACAGTACGGCGCGCAGCTGGTCGAGAGGATCCCGAAGTCGGCCCAGGGGCTCACGGAGACGGTGGCGAAGTTCGAGGACTTCGGGTTCGACGAGCTCTTCGTGGATCCCACCGTGGCAGATCTGGGCCAGATCGATCTCGCGGCAGAGGCCGTTCTCTAGGGTCCGGCCCGATCAGGGCTTGGTGACGTCCTCGCAGTCGGAGTCCTCGTCTTCGTCCTGCAGGCGAGCCTCGCGAACGTGGATGCCACATTCGGTCTTCAGCAGGCCGGACCACCGCCCCGCCCGCTCGTCCTCGCCCGGGAACACGATGCGTGTGCAGGGCGCGCAGCCGATGGACGCGTAGCCCAGGTCGTACAGCGGGTTCCTCGGTAGGTCGTGCTCCTTGAGGTAGGTCCAGGCATCGCGGCGCGTCCAGTTTGCGATGGGATTGATCCGGATCAGCCGGTGCCCGCTGTCGAGCTCCGTCTGGGACACGATGGGCGTGTTCGTGCGCGTCCAGGCCGAGTCCCGTCGCATGGAGGTCATCCACGCGTCGTAATGGCGCAGGGCCCGGTCGAACGGGATCACCTTGTTGAGCTCGCAGCACATCTTGGGGTCTCGCTCGTACAGGCGGGGGCCGAACTCGCGTTCCTGGGCCTCCACTGTGTAGTCACCGACCAGGTCGATCACGTTCAAGCCGAAGAGCTCGGTGAACCGTTCCTTGAAGGCGAGGGTCTCGGCGAAGTGGAACCCGGTCTCCAGGAACAGGATGGGGACGTCAGGTCTGATCCGAGTGCCCATATGGATCAGGCAGGTTCCCTCCGCCTGGAAAGCAGAGGCGATGGCTATCCGGTCCAGTCCCGAATCCTCCAGAGCCCAACGGACGATGTCCGGCGGCGAGGCTTCTTCGAACTGAGCATTGAGGTGATGAACGTCCTCTTCGGCTAGGAGGGTCTGCATCGTTCTCCTCGAAGGGGCCCGGGCTGTGGATTGGGGTTTCCGGAGTATACCCGTGAGCCCAATCTGTTCAACCTCCGCCAGCCGGCCTACTCGCTCTTACGCAGACCGACGTCTCCCTGAGGTCACCGGGGGGAACCTCGACCGGCCCGGTATGCTACGAGAGTTCCGGCGCCGAGCCTCAAGCGCCGTGCGTCTGGCCCGAACAACAATGGAACGAAGGACTTCCGTGAACACGACCGAGACCATTCCTCCGCACGGAGGGACGCTGGTGGACCTGCTCCTCAGCGCCGATGAAGCCGAGCGGGCTGCGGACGAAGCCGACCACCTCCCGAAGGTAGCGATCGGTCGGCGGGAGCTGTCCGATCTCGAGATGATGGCCGTCGGGGCGTTGTCCCCCCTCGGTGGGTTCATGGGGGAGAAGGACTACCGCTCGGTCCTTGAGGAGATGCACCTGTCCGGCGGGCTCCCCTGGACCATCCCCGTGACCCTCTCGCTCGACCAGGATGAGGCCAAGCTGATCGGGGGAGCCTCCCGTATCGCCCTGACCTCCGGGGGCCAGCCCATGGCCGTCGTCGAAGTGGAGCAGGTGTACCGGCGCGACCGGGAATTCGAGGCGCAGTCCGTGTTCACGACCACGGACACGGCCCATCCCGGGGTGAAGGCGCTGCACGCGGCGGGGGACTTCCTGATGGCGGGCCCGGTCCGCGTCCTCAGCCTGCCCAAGCACGCGTCGTTCCAGAGCTACCGGCTGACGCCGGGGGAGACCAGGGCGGCCTTCGCTGAGCGGGGCTGGCGGCGGGTGGTTGGATTTCAGACCCGCAATCCGGTGCATCGGGCCCATGAGTACCTGCAGAAGTGCGCCCTGGAGATCGTCGATGGTCTGCTCCTGCATCCACTGGTGGGGGAGACGAAGGAAGACGACGTTCCCGCCGAGGTGCGCATGCGATGTTACGAGATCCTGTTCGAGAACTACTACCCGAGGGAGCGGGCCATGATGGCCGTGTTCCCGGCGGCCATGCGGTACGCGGGGCCGAAGGAGGCGATCTGGCACGCCATCGCCCGCAAGAACTATGGGTGCACGCACTTCATCGTGGGCCGCGACCACGCGGGCGTCGGGACCTACTACGGAACCTACGACGCCCAGAAGATCTTCGACGAGTTCGATCCCGACGAGCTCGGCATCACGCCTCTGTTCTTCGAACACGCTTTCTTCTGCAGGAAGTGCGACCAGATGGCCACGCCGAAGACCTGCCCCCACGCCGACGAGGACCGGGTGATCCTGTCGGGCACGAAGGTCCGGGAGATGCTCCGCGCCGGCAAGAAGCCGCCGAAGGAGTTCTCGCGCCCGGAGGTCGCCCAGATCCTGATCGAGGCCATGGCCGAGCGCACTCGGTAGGGAGTACGCGGCTGGCTGCAGAGCTTCCCATTGCTCCACGACGTCGCCGAACGAGTCCGAACGATCCCCCCGGGAAGGTCCTTCTTCCAGCGAGCCTCTTGTCACGGAATGCCCGATGTCGCAGGATTCTCGCCGTCGGCCCAGCTGGCGCTGGAATTCCAAGAGGGGGGCAGATGCGTCGGAGAGCGTTCCTCGTCCTGCTGGTAGCTGCCATTTCCTGGGCCCTGCCGGCAACACCCGTCCTGGCGCTCAGCCTCCCGCACCCACCAAAGGCACGACAGCTCACGGCGTCGGGGTTCGTCATCGGTCGTGTGGCGAAGGGCAACCTGATCAGGGTCGGGGTCGTGGTCACGAACCCTGGAGGTTGGGCCGACGTGCACAGCGTGAAGCTGGTCCTGTTGCTGCACGGGCAGGTCCTCGAAGAGCTCGCCTTCTTCCCGAAGACGGCTCAGCTCCGCGTCGGTGACCGGCCTCCCGTGAGCATCGACAGTTCCACACCAATGAGCGCCGGCTTCTTCAAGGTGAATCCCCACACCGTTCGCATGATCCGGCAAGCGTTCGGCATCCGGGTCACTCTCTGGGCACGCGTGCGGGAACCCATCCCGCAGGGCACCACCTTCCGGGTCATCGCCCGCAACGAAGAAGGGGGCATCTCCTACGCCAGAGAGAAAGTCAAGGTCTACGGGGGGTTCCTTACCTGGGGCACCTTCACCATCGGGTTCGTTCTGGCACTTCTCCTCGGCGCCTTCGTCACCAACCGCCGGCTTGCACGGCGACTCCGGGAACGACAGCCTTCGATCTGGGACATCCTGGAGCGCCGTTTGAGGGAGGAGCGGGCCCGTCCGCCGGTGCTCGTTGCGGCCGGGGGAAACGGAGGGGGGCGGTGAGCTCGGCCATGGCCGGCTCGGGAGTGTGGGGCCTTCTGGAGGAGCGCCTTGCCTCCGCGAGGCCCGGTGAGGAATCCGTATGGGGCCGCCTCGGGGCCCTGGTCGATCCGGCGGAATACCGCCCCAAGCTTGCTCCCGACATCGAGATCAAGCGATTCACCCAAAGGTCGGGCGATGACTACTACATGATCGCGAACCCGCGCGATCTGGTCCATTACCGGATCCAAGCTCCCGACTACGAGTTGGTGCGGTTGATGGACGGCAACCGAACGGTCAAAGAGATCGTCATCGACCGGTTCCAGGAGTCCGGCGAGATGGATCTGGGCGGTGTGGCGGACTTCGTCTACCAGCTCCGGAGCGAGAACTTCTTCGAAGATCGCTATGAGGACGTCGAGGCGGTCGTTCACCGAGCGATGAACCCAGCGCGGCGCCACGAGAAACTTCGGAAGTTCCTGACCAACCTCAGGATCGAATGGAAGAATCCCCAGGCGCCCGTCAAGTGGCTGTACGACCACGGGCTTCGGTGGGTCGTGACGAAGCCATTCGTTCTCCTTTCCCTCTCGGTGTCGATCGCCGGCATCTTCGCGTTCGTGGCCAACTACCGCTCGAAGTTGTTCGGGCTCACGGGGAAGTCCCTGGCCATCGGGTTCGTGGTGCTCCTGGTCATCCAGTACTTCATGATCCTGGTCCACGAGCTGGGCCACGCGCTGGTCCTGGTGCAGAACGGGCGGCGGTTGAAGGGGGCCGGCTTTCTGATCTACTTCGGGTGCCCTGCCTTCTACGTCGAGTCGTCCGACAGCCTGATGATGGAGCCCCGGAAACGGGTCCTCCAGGCGTTCGCTGGGCCGTACGGCCAGAGCCTCGGCGCCGGCATGGCGTCCATCATCGCCTGGGCGTACCCGCAGTGGGTCCTCTCCGAGACGCTGTTCCGGTACACCGTGCTGGCATACCTGAACATCTTCCTCAATCTCATCCCCATCCTCGAGCTGGATGGCTACTACATGCTCTCGGACTGGCTCCGGATCCCGGATCTCCGGCCCCGATCCGTCGAGTTCATCCGCCACGACTTCCTGCACAAGCTGCGAACGCGAGAACGATTCACCCGCCAGGACGTGGGCCTCCTGATCTACGGCGTGCTCGGTGTCATCGGCTCGATCTTGCTCTTGATCTCCGGCTACATCTTCTGGAAGATCCTCTTCGGCGGACTCGTCATCTCGCTGTGGAACGGCGGGATCGAGACGAGGATCATCCTGATCCTGCTCGGGCTCTTCGTCCTCAACCCCTTGATCCGGGGCTCGATCCGAGTGGTCGGGGCCATCGGGCGTCGGATCCGGGCGGTCTGGAGAAAGGTCCAGTTCCGCTTCCAACGTCGGTGGCGGGTGGAGGCGGCCACGATGATCGATGAGCTGCCCCTGTTCGAGGACCTACCCGAGGATGTCCTCAGCGAGCTGGCCGGACGGGTCCGGCTCCGGAGCTTCTCGGGCGGGCAGCCATTGGTCCGCCAAGGCGAGCGGGCAGAGTCCTTCTATCTGGTACGCAAGGGCGTCCTGCGGGTCGTCGAAGAGGATCCTGAGACCGGCGAGGAGATCCGGACCCTCCGAACGCTCGGCCGAGGGGAGTCATTCGGCGAGGTCGGACTGGCTGAGGCCCGAACGCGGACGGCCACCGTCCGAGCAACGGGCAACGTAGATGTCTTCGAGATCGACAAGGGCACCTTCGGCGAGTTGCTCGCCGACGCCCTGCAGGCCCCCCGGTTCGCTCCTACGATGCAGGCGGTCGCCGATCTCCAACGGATGTCCTGCTTCTCCCATCTGGAGACGGATGAGCTGGTGGAGCTGGCGGAGAAGGGGGATTGGATCAATGTAGTCCCCGGCGAGACGGTCGTGGAGGAGGGGCAGGAAGGAGATGCCTTCTATGCCATCAGCTCCGGACAAGTCGAGGTGACTCACGACGGTACGTCCATCCGGACGATGGGTCCGGGTAGCCACTTCGGGGAGATCGCTCTCCTCCTGGACGTCCCTCGAACGGCAACCGTCCGGGCGATCACGCCCGTTCGCGCCTTCCGGTTGGGCCGCGATGGATTCGACAAGGTGATCCGGGACTCGTTCCACAAGGGAACGCTGAATCCAGTGATCGCCCTGGACCGGGTAGAGGAACACTGAGCCGCGGGTCGAAGGAGGCCACTCACTCATGGACTGCTGGCACTGTCGAAGGACCGCCGTGGGCGTCTGCCGCTTCTGCGGCCGCGGCATCTGCGAGGACCACGCCCGGAATCACCCCTACATTCTGGAGATCTATCGGGGAAGCGAGGTCACCAAGGCGCTCGTCGTCGAGGATGCCCTCCACTGCGGGGCGTGCACCCTCCGCCCGGACCCGTTGAGCCTACCTGAGCTCATGTGAGGGCCACGTAGGGCACGTGTGTCGGCCGTCACATCCTGGCCCGTGATGCCCGTCACGCAGCTTTCAGTGATCAACGTCACGAGTAATTGGGTGACGTGTGTCACCGTACTCGGGTGGGGTTTGGGCGCATGATGCTCATGCAGGTGAGAGGGAGGAGGTGAATCAGAATGGCGACGAAGAAGGTGACGCCCAAGGCTCCACAGGCGAAGGGGAGCACGGGTCGTAAGCCGGCGGCGACGCGGGTAACCAAGGCGACGAAGGCGATCAAGGCGATCAAGTCGGTCAAGGACGTCAAGGCTCTCCAGTAGACGGCGGTCCACCAAGAGCTCTCGGTGGAGGCGGGCCCCAGGCCCGCCTTCATCGCTTTCGGCCTCCTCGTGATGGGTTGAGACCGGACCCCTGGCTCCAATGAATGCGATTCAGTACGCTGCTCACATGGTCGTGGCGACCGAGCGCGGGGCTGCCCAGATCGAGCAGCAGATGGCAGCGACGCCTGTGCTGGCGCGAGTGCCCGCCACCGCGGTCAAGCAGCTCGTCGGTCAGGGCACGATGCGGCAGTATCGACGGGGCACCTATCTTTGGTACCAGGACGACCCCTCCGAGCACGTACTTTTCTTATGCCAGGGGCGGATCGAGGTGAGCTCGATCTCCGTCACCGGCCACCGCCAGCTCCTCACCACGCTCGACCGGCCCCAGTTCTTCGGGGAGCTCGGGGTGCTGGGGGACCAACGGCGTTCTGCCACGGCCCTGGCCCTGGAGGAGTCCACAGTGTGGGTGATCGAGGGGGAGCGGTTCCTGGCGTTCCTGGGAAAGTACTTCGAGGCGACCCGGGCGCTCCTGCGCAGCATGGCACAGCAGATCTAGGCCCACGAGTCCTTCGTGGAGGATCTGCTGTTCCTGGACCTAAAGGGCCGGGTGGCGAAGCGCCTCCTCCAGCTGGTCGCCCCCAGCCTTGATGAGTTGCCGGCCAACGGCACCACCCTCCCCTCTGTCGTCACCCATGCCGATTTGGCGAGCCTGTGCGGCGGGAGCCGGGAGAATGTCACCCGTATTCTTTCGGAGTTCCAGCGAAGGGAGCTGGTCGACCGAGACGGGCGACGCTATGTGTTGAAGGACGTTGGCGGGCTCAAGCGCTTGGCAGGACTGTAGGATCGCAGCGCGACGGGATCGAACGGCTCAACCTTCACAGTGAAGGTGGTTGTCGACCTCGTCGTACCATTGCCCTTTCTTCCACAGGATGGACCGCTTTTTCCCTTCTTTGATGATCCGATCCCGAGCGGCCTGGTATTGCTTCGGAGGCAAGATGTTGGCCGCGGGACCGGGCTTCTGCTGCTGCTCGAGAGTGGCGAGTTGCGCAGCCACGTTGGGCTTCGGGCCCAGCACGGTTGGCTTGGTCCACTTGATGTAGACGTCTGGGTCCCGCATGGTAGCCCGTTCGACCACCCGTCCGTTGTAGGTGACGGTGTACCTCACGAGGGCGCGGGCACCTTGGACGTCGATCCCGATGTCCAGGATGTCGATCAGATGCCAGAAGCCCGGGTCCTCGCTGGTGGCCTGGAGAGTCTCACTGGCGAAGTCGGCCCGGCCGCAGGCTGCTTTGGCTCTGGGAGATAGGGTCGCGTGGAGCTGGCCGACTCTCCCAGCCACCGCAAGCTTGATCTGGCGATCGATCAGTCGGCGGATCTGTTGCTGAGGTGAGGATCGCGCGATGACCAGCAGCACCAGCCCGCCGATGATCGCAAGCAGGACGAGAAGTGGGATCACCGGGGCTCTCCTACGCACCCCAGGCGATCTTCCTGCGTCCGTGCCCGCACCAGGTTCCCCGTCGACCACTTGTCCTCCTGGCTGCTTCTACACCCTGCTTCCAGCATGCACAAGCCCAGCTCCGGGCTGGTCAAGTATGACTATTCCATCTCCTCCATTTGTACTGTTGACCTCCCATCTCTATCCGATGGACAATAGCCCGTCTCACCTAAGCAGCATGTCCGCAGCCTCCGCGACTCGTCCGGCCGAAGGCTCGGGGAGTCTTTTCGGTCGTCTAGAGGGGGGCTGATAATGGAAAGCAGCAAGGGTCGTCGTTGGTTGATCGGCTTGGTCACGGTCCTGATGGTGGCCGGCGGTACCATGTGGATCGCTGCCGGGACGGGCCTCGCGGACGCGTGCAACTCACCGGATCGTGAGGCGGATCTTTCCCTGTCCGGGTCTGCCGCGCCGGCCGGCTCCAACTTCAATTACACGTTCGTAGTCACCAACAATGGCCCGGACTGCACGGCCGGCGTCACTTTGACGGTAAATCTGGCCCCCGGATCCACGTTCCTGGGCTTGGTGAGCTCGGACCGGACGAGCTGGTTGTGCTCGGGCAACAATACCAATACGGGGACGTGCGCCCTACAGTCCACGCTTCCATCGCCGCCGGGCAACAACGTCACTTTCCTAACCATCGCCGCCACAGCACCTTCGTCGCCAAGCGACGCGACCGTGGTCGGAGAGGTGTCCTCGAGCGACCCACTTGTAGATGGGGACCAAACCAACAACGTTGCCTGGGTTGCCTTCGGCAAGAACCTCAACGCGGGGGAGGTTTCGGGCAATCACCCGGCCGCTGCCATCCTCCGCACCGACAATCAGTCCATCTCGGCGAATCTGTACGACGTCCTCAACTTCGGGTCTCCGCCCACCGGGTACACCTTCCAGACCGACCGGGCGATCCTTGTCAACACGCCGGCTGCCTCGGGAGGGTCCAAGAAGGGCGCCCTCACTCTGCTCATCACGTTCAACGCCCCGTCGAAGCCGGGCGCGTTCGTATTTCACCTCAACGACGCGACCGGCGAATGGAGCGTGGTGAACCAGAAATGCGGTGGAAACGGCCCCTTCCCGTGCGTCGACGGCGTCTCGTTCAACACGCAGACGGGGATCGCCACGATCACCGTCCTGACCCTGCACTTCAGCCATTACGCCAAATAACGGGCGGCGGACCATAGTCGGGCAAAAGGGCCCGCCGTAGACTGCTGACATGCAGATCTGTCCAAGCTGCGGCGAGGAGAACCCCGACCGCTTCCGGCTGTGCGGGTTCTGCGGTACGCAACTTGCGGTCGAGTTGCCCCCCCAGGAGACGCGCAAGACGGTCACCGTCGGGGAGGTCCTGGCTCACTACTTCGCTCGAATGAAGCAGGTCTTGGAGCGCCACGGCGGGACCGTCGAGAAGTACATCGGTGACGCCATCATGGCCGTCTTCGGGCTGCCTCGGGCGCATGAGGACGATGCCCTGCGGGCGGTCAGAGCCGCCGACGAGATGCGCGAGACGTTGGCCCAGGTCAACGAGGAGCTTCAGGGGCGCTGGGGGGTGAGGCTGGCCAACCGGACCGGAGTGAACACGGGGGAAGTGGTCGCGGGCGATGTCACCCGCGGGCAACGGCTGGTCACCGGCGACACCGTGAACGTTGCCGCCCGTCTGGAGCAGGCCGCGCCCGAGTGTGAGGTCCTGATCGGAGAACCCACCTATCGCCTGGTCAGGGATGCCGTGGAGGTGGAGCCGGTTGAGCCGCTCGAGCTGAAGGGCAAGGCCGAGCGCGTCCCAGCGTATCGGCTGCTGTCTGCGGGAGGAGCTGAAGCCTTCGCCCGGCGACTGGACACGCCCATGGTCGGCCGTGATCCGGAGCTCGCAACCATCCGAGGACGGTTCCAGCAAGCGGTACGGGAGCGGCGAGCCCAGCTCGTCACAGTGCTGGGCCATGCAGGGGCGGGGAAGTCCCGCCTCATCTACGAGTTCCTGTCGGAAACGGTGGGACCGGCGGTGGCGCTACGCGGCCGATGCCTTCCTTATGGCGAGGGGATCACCTTCTGGCCCCTGGGCGAGGTGGTGCGGCAGGCCGCCGGGATCGCGGGAGAGGATTCTCCTGATGCCGCCCGGGCCAAGCTGGAATCACTCCTCGAGCCCGATGTCTACACCCGGATCGCGGCGGCGATTGGCCTTGCCTCCGAGACCTTCCCACTGCAAGAGACCTTCTGGGGTGCCAGGAAGTTCGTGGAAGTACTCGCCAGGGAGTGGCCGCTGGTTCTGGTCATCGACGACATCCATTGGGCGGAGCCGACGTTTCTCGACCTGATCGAGCACCTTCTGGATACCGTCCAGGACGCCCCCCTTCTCCTGTTGTGCTCGGCCCGCCATGAATTGCTGGAAGAACGCTCAACTTGGACTGCGGACAAGGACAACGCCGAGCGGGTCGTGCTCCAGCCCCTCTCAGAAGATGAGAGTTCGCAGATAGTCGATCATCTCATCGGCGACGCGCCGCTTCCTCGGGAGGTCAGGGGCAGGATCGTCAAGGCCTCCGAGGGCAATCCCTTATTCGTGGAGCAGATGCTCTCGATGCTCGTGGACGACGGGCTGATCGCCAAGGACGAGAGGGGACGCTGGGTGGTGAAGGGGGAGCTCCAGCAGCTTTCGGTGCCGCCGACCATCTCGGCGCTCCTCAGCGCTCGGTTGGACAGGCTGGGTAGTGAGGAGAAGGCCGTACTGGAACGCGGCTCGGTGGTGGGACCCGTGTTCTACGGTGGTGCCGTCCGATGGCTATCTCCGGAGCCGCTCCGACCAAGGGTCCCGGGATCGCTTGCCTCTCTCGAGAGAAAGCAGATGATCCGACCGGATACTTCGGACGTTTCGGGCGAGGACGCATACAGGTTCCACCACATACTGATCCGGGATGCGGCCTACAACGGGCTGTTGAAACGGGCTCGGGTCGAGCTCCACGAGACGCTCGCTGAATGGCTGGAGCAGGTGGCAGCGAGCCTCTTGGAGTTCGAGGAGGTCATTGGATATCACCTGGAGCAGGCCTATCGCTACCGGGTTGAGCTCGGGACTCGGGACGATGCCGCCCGCGAGGTGGGCCGCCGTGGAGCGCACCGGCTGTCCGCTGCGGGCCGCAGAGCGTTTGCGCGGGGGGACATGCCCGCCGCAGCGAATCTCCTGGAACGAGGCGCCTCTCTGCTCGATGCAAACGATCCGTTGCGCCTGGCTCTGGTTCCTGACCTGGGGGAGGCCTTGGACGCGATGGGGGAGTTCGACAGGGCCCTCGGGCTTCTTGCGGAGGCCGAGGAAGCTGCGAGGCTCGCGGGAGATCCAAGTCTTGAGGCGGAGCTGGCGGTGGTCGGCGCCCTCGTCCGGACCTCAACCGTGGCCGAGGGGAAGACCGAGGTGCTCCTTCGAGAGGCAGAGCGGGCCATCCCGATCCTCGAGGAATTCCGAAACTACGCGGGCTTGGCCAGGGCATGGCGATTGGTTGCGTTCATCCACGGCACTGCGGGCCGATACGGCAAGGTAGAGGAAGCCCTCCAGCGCGTCATCGACAACGCCCGGCTGGCTGGAGACCGGCGGCAGGAGCGCCGGAGCCTGCCGAACTCCGCGTTCAACGCGCTCTACGGGCCGACTCCTATCGCCGAAGCGATCGCTCGATGCGAATCGCTCCTGGCCAAGTCTACCGACGATCGACGGGCCGAAGCGCTGGTTCGCGGCGCTCTTGCCCAACTCCGGGCGATGCGGGGAGAGTTCGACGAGGCCAGGGAGTTGTGCTTACAAAGCCGGACCATACTCGAGGATCTTGGAGAACGCGTCCTCGCTGCATCGCGATCCGTGGATTCAGCGCGGGTCGAGATGCTGGCCGAGGATGCGGAGGCAGCCGAGCGCCAACTTCGGCGCGACTATGAGGCTTTGGATGCTATTGGCGAGAGGTACTACCTCTCCGGGGTGTCGGGGCTGCTGGCGCACGCGCTGTTTCTACGAGGCTACGACGACGAGGCCCTGGAGTTCACGCGCATCAGCGAGACCTGGGGCGAGGAAGACGCGGAGGACCAGGCGTTGTGGCGGCGGGCGCGGGCGAGGGTGTTGGCGAAGAGGGGGCAGCTTGTCGAGGCGGAGGCCATCATCCGGGAGGCGCTGAAGCTGGTGGAGCAGACCGATTCGCCTGTGCTGCAGGCCAATACCATGATGGATCTGGCCGAGGTGCTCCGGATCGGGGGCAGCAGAGAAGACGTCGTTGCATATGTACGGAAGGCCCACCGGCTCTTCGAGGGCAAGGGGAACGTGGTGTCGGCAGCCAGGGCCGCGAGGGTGCTCGATGAGCTCACTGCCCAGGGGATGACAATACCGGCCTCATAGCGCCCGCACTCTTCGACCGGGTTTCACTCCTCGATCAGGTCTTCAGCCAGGAGGCCCATCACGATCACGTCGACGTAGCGCCCGCCCATGAACTGGCCCCGTCGCAGACGACCTTCCTCCTTGAACCCCACTTTCTCGTAGGCCCTGATCCCTCGCGGATTGGTGTCGAAGACGTGAAGGTAGAGGCGCTGGAGGTTCATCTCGCGGAATCCGAACCGGCTGGCGACGCGGACGGCGTCGGTGCCGTATCCATTGTCCCAGTGAGCGCGGGCGATCCAGATTCCGAGCTCTGCCTGACGGCTGCGCGGGTCGATCCCGTGCAGACCGACGCTGCCGACGAATTCGCCGGCCATCGTCTCGATCGCGAGCAGCAGGTTCGAATCGCTGGCCCGGATCCTCTCCCAGAACTGCCGCGTCTGAGCGACAGCCTCAGGCCAGGCGATCGACATGTGTTCGGTGACGTCGGGATCCCAGATTCCCTCGTTGATCCTGGCGAGGTCGTCCTCCTCAACGGCCCGCAGCCGTACCAGCGATCCCTCGAAAGGAGATCTGGTGCGGCTGAAGTCGTCTCTTTCCTTGCCGGCCATGATCCGGAGCATAGCGCCGGCGAAGGACCTGATCGGCCGGTCGTACGGCCTTCTAGCCCGTGCGCAGTACGCCGCTTCCTCACGAAAAACTCGTACGAACGCCCGGGGTTTGGCACGCGGGGTCCGGGGAAGAACCAAGCTGCTGATCAGAACAACCAAAGGGGGTGCAGTCATGGCCTACGAGCCAGCGCACACGCACGAGCCCGCTCCCAGTGATCCCGACCGGGGAAGCATGACCGGGTTCGCAGCGATCAAGTACACCTCGATCGTCATCATCGTGCTGGCCATCCTGGCCTTCCTGGCCTGGGTACTCATCCGCTTCCTCGGTTAGCTCGCGAGCCATCGGTAGCGGCGCATCACCTCGACCAGACGCTCGGGGTCGAGGTGGTGCGCCGTGTGCCCATCTCGACCGGTCATCGTCTCCGCTGAGAGAAGCGCATTGACGATGGCCTCCTCGGTAGCTTCGATCACCGCGTAGAACAGCTCGTTGATGAGCTCGTCGGCTAGAGCCTCGAGCTGCTGAACCTTGGGGGTCGGCGCGCCGGCCTCCCGCTCACCTCGATCGGCGTTGCCCGTCGAGAAGGCCAGGAACAGGTCCCCGCTGGAGTGCTCTCCTGCTCCACCAACCCGAGCCACACCCAGCCCAGCGCGCTGGGCCAGCCGCTCGCACTGATGGGGGAGAAGGGGGGCGTCCGTCCCGATGACGACGATGATCGAACCGGCCCCGGACGGGATGGGCGGACGAGGCAGCGGCACCTCCGAAGCTGGGATCTCGCGTCCCACCGGCACCCCGTTCACGCAGAGGCGGGGCCGGCGACCGTGGTTCGCCTGGACCAGGACCCCGACCGTGTAGTCCCCGATCGAGGACACCGTGCGGGAGGACGTCCCGACCCCTCCCTTGAATCCATGGCAGATCATGCCGGTGCCTCCCCCCACGTTGCCCTCGTCCACCGGCCCCTCCGAAGCGCTTTCCAAAGCGTGCCACACGTGCTCGGGCTTGACGTGCTGGCCGTCCACATCGTTCAGGACGCCGTCCCAGGTCTCGCCGACAACGGGAAGGCTCCACCACGTCTCGTGACGAGGCCGGCTCCTCACCTGAGAAGCGATCAGGGCGTCCCGGACCACCCCAACGCTGTGGGTGTTGGTGATGGCGACGGGCGAGCTCAGCACCCCTGATTCCCGAACCCACTCGAGCCCCGTGAGCTCGCCGTTGCCGTTCAGTCGGTGGGCCCCGGCGAACAGGAGGGCAGTCCCCACCCGTTCGTGAGGGATGATCACCGTGACACCAGTGCGGACAGGGCCCCTGCCCACCTCGAGCGGACCCTGCCCCTGCACGAGGGTCGTGTGGCCGACTCGAACCCCAGGCACGTCGGTTATGGCGTTGTTCGGACCAGGCTCCATCTCACCGATGACGATCCCCATCCCTCGAGCTCGCACGTGTCACCCTCCTTGGGACATGGCCAACCGGGCAAAAGAACATAGCCCGTCCCGTTGCGCGCGCGCCCGCGGCCGGCTGCCAATGGAGTGAGCTTGAACTGCTGTTCGCTCGGGTTGTTGACTCACCCGATGTGGCCTTGGTAGCTTCCGGCGGAACTTTGCCTCGGCCCCCGACCCCCGCAGGCCGGCGCCGGTCAGCGCGGAGGAGGACGGTTGACCGTACGCAGAGCGCATATCGTCACGAGCGTCGCGGCATCGATCCTTCTCGCAATTCTCGTCTCCCTCCCCGTCTTCGCGGACACGGCCACCGAGTTGAACGCCGCCCGCCAGAGGCTGGCCTCGGTTCAGTCCCAGCTCGACCGTCTGGCGGAGCACTACGCGGCGGCGCAGACCCGTTATGCGGAGACGCAGGATCGCATCGACCAGGTGCAGGTTCAGATCCAGCGGGTCCGCGCCCGCATGGCCAGGATCCAGGCGGCGCTGGGAGCCCGAGCAAGAGACGCATATGAGTCTGGCGGGATCAGCACGCTCGAGCTGCTGCTCTCCTCGACGTCCTTCTCCCAGTTCTCCGATCGGGTCGAGTACCTTGGCAGCCTGGCCCAGGGCGACTCGAACCTCCTGATCCAGGCGTCGGTGGGCGGCGAGCAACTGCGACGGGCGCAAAGCGACCTGAACGACCTCTCGAAGAAGCAAGCGGCCACGGTTGCATCCTTGTCGAGGCAGAAGGCAGACATCGCTCGGAAGCTGGAAGAGGCCCGAGCGTTGGAGGCGAAGCTTGCGGGCAGGCTGGCCAGGGAGCGGGCCGCGGCCGCGGCGGCAGCCCGAGCGAGGGCGGAGGCGGCCCGCCGAGCCATTGGCGGCGCCGGACTCCAGGCGTGCCCGGTGGGGCAGCCCAGGACCTATTCCGACGACTTCGGCGTTCCCCGACCGGGCGGCCGACGCCACCAGGGAATCGACATCTACGCCCCGCTGGGGACCCCGATCTATGCCGCGCAGCCCGGACGGTTCGAGCAGAACTACAACGACCTCGGAGGGACCAGTGGGCTGGTGTACGGTGACAGCGGCGATTACACCTACTACGCGCACATGTCGAGCTACGCGGGCGTTCCGAACGGGGCCCACGTCACGGCGGGGACCATGATCGGACACGTGGGCAACAGCGGCGATGCACGAGGCGGACCGTACCACCTCCACTTCGAGTACCACCCGGGTGGGGGTGCCGCGGTCGATCCGTACAGGTTGCTGAAGGCGGTCTGCGGCTGACCTTCGCTGCCGGACCTCTCCTCGTTGGTGTAACGTCGGCGCATGGCTGAGACATCCGGAACCACCAGGTCGGGCCGTACAGCCGCCGTCCTCGACCCCGGATTCCTGGGCGGGTTGGAAGGCCTGTCGACTGAGGAAGTTCGGCGCAGGCGCGATCAGGCCTTCGCCGAGCGAGAGTTCCAGTCCTATCTGAGGCGTCTGGTCCAGGTCCGCCAGGACATCCTGACGGCCGAGCGAGAGCGCAGGCGGTCGGGCGGGGGCCCCCAGTCAGCCGTGGAGCGGGTCACCGCGGCGCTGTCGGGTGGACCCAAGCCGAAGCAGAGCCGTGGGGAGGCACTGCGTACCGGGTTGAACGCCGAGGACATTGGGGTGGCCGAGCGCCAAGCCGACGCCGTCCTGGATCAGACTGCGGCGAACAGTCCGGAGGAGCTCGGTGACGAGGAGCTCGAGCGATCGCTTGCGGCCCTCACCGAGGGGGAACGAAGTATCTCCACCGACCGCTTGGCCGTCATGCGAGTGCACGACCGCTTGCAGGAGGAGCTGAAGCGCCGGTACCGCGAGGATCCCTCGCAGATCCCCCAGACCGTGTAGTGGACCTGCGCCTGGCGGGCGGACTCACGTCTCCAGGACGACCCGATACGACGCCAGCACCAATACGTTGGCGAGGAACAACCATACGGCCAGCAGCACCAGCGCTGCCAGGCCGCTCGTGGCGTAGTGCTTCTCGAAGTTCGCCCCGAGGCTCACGTACAGGACGAGTAGGAACGACAGGACCGAGATCCCAGTGGCTGCGGTAATGGTTGCTCGAAAGGCCTCTCTCCAGGAGAGGCGGGTCGGAGGGAAGATCCGGTAGATCAGGATCAAGGCGACGGCCGTTCCGAGGAACCCCGTGGCCAGGGCCACGGCATAGCCGATGACTCTGGCCAACCCGCTGGTGCCGAGTGCCTCGCTTCCGGCGAACGAACCCACCAGGCTCCCCAGGACGAAGACCGGGAGCAGGACCAGGAAGAAGAGCCCCCGTCCTCGAAGCCCCTCGAGCTTCTCGTCCCGCCTGGGCCCCAGCCGGTCGAACGCCCGCTCCAGCCCGGAGCCGTACGCGGTGGCCGGCCACAGCGCAGTGATGGTGGCGACAACCCCCAGCCGGCTCCCGAGCTGGGCCACCCGCTGAACGATCCGGTCCGCCCCGAGATTCTTCGGCGCCACTCGGCCGACCTCACCGGCAAGTTGCCGAACCCGATCGTCTCCGAGGACCACGCTCACCAGCCACAGCACGAGGATCGTCAGGGGCACCACGGAAACGATGGCGTAGAAGGCAAGGGCTGCTGCATACGTGAACACATCGTTCGTGTGAGCCCGCTCTATGACGTTCCGCATGGGCGGGGGGAGCCATGCCTCGATCCGCTCCACGGTCGACGTTGCCTTCTTCGTCGCTTTCGTCGTTCTGGCCATGCACGGGAAATGTTCCACCGATAGGCTCAGTCGATGCCTCCCGTACCTCTCGCCAGGGTCATCCGTTCCGGATTGGAAGAATCGGTCCATGAGGGCGACGTGGCCGTGGTCGACGCCGACGGCGCCGTCGTGGCGTGTGCCGGCGACCCCGAGCGGCAGGTCTTCGCCCGATCCTCCATGAAGCCGTTGCAGGCAACGGTCTCCCTGTCCCGAGCGCCCTTCGATTTCCCCGACCGGGAGATCGCGGTCATGTGCGCCTCCCACAATGCCGAGCCGGTCCACATCGAGGCTGTCCGGTCGCTGCTCGATCGGGCCGACGTGGACGAGGAGGCGCTGCTGTGTCCGATGATGCGGCCATGGGACGATGAATCGCTGGCGGCCGACCCGGCACGGCGCCGCATCAACTCCGACTGCTCGGGCAAGCACGGCGGCATGCTGGCCGCGTGCCGGTCTCAGGGCTGGCCCCTGGAGACGTACAGGGATCCCGATCATCCGCTCCAGCAGGAAATCCTGCGCGCCGTTCTTCTGGCATGCGGGGAGGAGACCGTTCACGTTGGGGTGGACGGTTGCGGGGTTCCGGTTCACGGGATGCCGCTTCGGGCAATGGCCACGATCTACGCGCGCTTGGCTCGTCCCGAGCGCCTCAGGAAGCTCGAGAAGGATGCGCGACGAGCCGTCGGGGCCATGCGGGCCGAGCCGTACATGGTGGCAGGCCGGAACCGGCCGGACACGGCCGTCATGCAAAGGGCTTCTCAGGTCATCGCCAAGGGTGGAGCGGAAGGCCTGATGTGTGCCGCCGTCCTGGACAGGGGACTGGGGCTGGCGGTCAAGGTTCGGGACGGGGCATCGCGGGCCACCGGGCCGGTCCTCATCATGGCCTTGCGTTCGCTGGGGGTGCTCGACGATGAGGGCCTCACCCGGCTCGCCTCTTTCGCCAGGCCCCCTGTCCTGGGCGGAGGGGAACCGGTCGGGGAGATCGGCGCAGGGTTCGATCTCACCCGGGCCTGACCCTCAGCACCTCGATCGCGATTTTTGCAGATGTTGTCCGGGAAATTTGCAAGTGTTTAACAACCCTGGTAGGTTGGATGTCATGAACGTTCGAGAGGTCGGTAGTTTCATCAGAAATCAGCGGCTGGGAGCCCGCCTGTCCCTCAAGAAGATGTCGGGCCTCGCGGGGGTCTCGATCCCGTATCTGTCTCAGATCGAGCGCGGCCTGCGCAAACCGAGCGCGGACATCCTTCAGGCCATAGCCAGGGGCCTGCGGATCTCGGCCGAGACGCTGTACGTGCAGGCGGGGATCCTGGATGAGCGCCCCGCGCCAGACGTGGCAGCCGCCATCATGGGGGACCCCACGATCACCGAACGCCAGAAGCAGGCCCTCATCCAGATTTACCAGGCTTTCAGGGAGGAGGCCGGCCACATTCTCCCGCCGGCGGCGGATCCCGCTCACGAGAGCGGAACCTCCAGGTCGCGGACGACGAAAGGTGGGACCACCCGCAAGCACGTCCCGAAGCGTGGCGGGAGGGTGGAGTCTCAGGCTGTTCGCAGCCCTCACCCGGCTCCCCTCCGCTCTCCCGCCACCAAGCCTCGAAAGGAGGTGTGATCCAGATGCCTACCGTCAAGACCAAGCACGGCACGAAGAAGGCGCTGCTCGACTATTACGTGTACGCGCCACTGGGGGCCGGCCAGCTCGCGGTCGAGAAGGCCAAGAAGCTTGCGGGCAAGGCCGCGGAAGCGGCCACCACCCAGCGTCGGGCCTTCGCCAAGGCGTACGTAGGACTGGCCGGACGCGGCGAGAAGCTCGTGTCGAGCGTCCGCAGGTCTGCGTACACCAGGCAAGCCGCGGACCAGATCAAGTCGGCACGTACCCAGGTGAAGGGTGCAGCGACGAGCGTCCGTAAGGCCGCGGACAGTACGGCCACGGCCACAAAGGCCGCTGCCAAAAAGGTCAGCTGACGAAGCAGACACGAAAGGGGGGCCTCTGGCTTTGTCGGGGGCCTCTCTTTTTTTGAACGGCGCCGACTGAACCGGCCGGACTTCTGCAACGGTCGTTTGGACCGTGTGGTGACGGGAACAGATGCCCCGGCTCGCTGGTTCAATCGTTGTAAGGGGTAGTGTCTTCTACGATGGAGTGACCCATGACGCAGCACAACGACCGTCCCTTGGCGGTCGGAGAGGCTGATCCCGCTCCGGAAGAAAGAGGATCAGCAGGGCGCGCCGAAGTGGCCAGCGGCAACGGTCCGGACGGTGTCGACCCGACTCGAGTCGCTGTCATCAGCCTGCATACGTCGCCGCTGGACCAGCCGGGGATCGGCGACTCCGGCGGGATGAACGTCTACGTCCTGTCTGTCGCCGAGCGGTTGGCGAAACAGGGGATCGCGGTCGACATCTACACCAGGTGTCACGGCGAGAATGCCCCCCAGGTGGAACAGCTTGGCACCGGTACCAGGCTCATGCACGTGC
>WNGB01015521.1_pt1 | contig 21568 bp, 19 predicted proteins | sample 5400681 | NCBI WGS metagenome assembly WNGB01 (sample SAMN13153367, study PRJNA577476) | soil metagenome | isolation source: 115 cm soil or saprolite under grassland replicate 2 | place: USA:California | collected 2016-06-15
CGGCTACGACACGCTCAGCTCGCCGGCGCGCATTCTCGCGATGGTCGCCGACGGCCGGCGCGTCCGGGAGGCCGTCGCGGGTGCCGAGATCGAGATGATCGTCGACCGCACCCCGGCCTACGCGGAGTCGGGCGGCCAGGTCGGTGACACCGGATCGATCATCGGCCGCGGAGGCCGCGGGCGCATTCTGGACACGTACTACCGCGGCTCGAAGCTGATCGTCCATCGCGTCCGCGTGGAGGCCGGCGGGCTGCGGGAGGGGGAGGACGTCGCCGTCGCCGTGGAGTCGCCGCGACGGCAGGGCCTCGCCCAGCACCACACCGGCACGCATCTGCTGCACGCCGCCCTGCGCCGCGTCCTGGGCAGCCATGTGACGCAGGCCGGGTCGCTCGTCGCCCCCGATCATCTGCGCTTCGACTTCTCTCACGGCTCGGCCGTGAAGGATCGCGAGGTCGAGCAGATCGCGGAGCTGGTCAACGAGCAGGTCCAGGCCAACGTCGCCGTCGATCGCACGGAGATGGATCTGGACGAGGCGCTCCGCAAGGGGGCGATGGCGCTCTTCGGCGAGAAGTACGGCGACCGCGTCCGCGTGATCACGATCGGCGACTTCTCGACGGAGCTGTGCGGGGGGACCCATCTCGATCAGACCGGACAGATCGGCTTCTTCAAGGTCGAGACGGAGGGCGCCGTCGCGTCCGGGGTGCGGCGGGTCGAGGCCGTGGCGGGCACCGCGGCGATGCAGGCCGTGGTCCGCCGCGAGCGCGTCCTGCGTGAGGCCGCGGAGATCCTGAAAATCGCGCCCGGCGAGGTGCCGCAGCGGCTGCGCAAGCTCCTCGACGAGCAGCGCGCGCTCGAGAAGGAGCTGGCGGCGCTGCAGGGCCGCCTGGCCGCCTCCAAGGCCGACGACCTGGTCGCCGGGGCCCGGCAGGTCAACGGCGTCGCCGTCGTCGCCGGACGCATCGACGGGCTCGACGCCGAGGGCCTGCGCGCGGTGGCCGACCGGCTGCGGGACCGTCTGGGCTCGGGCGTCGTGTGCGTGGGCAGCGCCGTCGACGGCAAGGTGAGCCTGGTGGCCGCCGTGACCAAGGATCTGACCAAGCGAATCCACGCCGGCAAGCTGATCCAGGAGGTGGCCAAGGCGGCCGGGGGCACGGGCGGCGGACGTCCGGATCTCGCCCAGGCCGGGGCGAAGGACCCCGCCCGCCTGGACGACGCCCTGCACGTCGCCTACGACTTCGTCGCGCGCACCGGGCAGCCGTAGCGGGTGAAGGCTCGAGAATCGATGACGGCGCCCGGTCGGTTGCTCCTCGTCGACGACGAGGCGCCCGTGCTCGAGATGCTGGCCGACTACTTCGTCGGGCGCGGGTACGCGGTCACGGCCGTGGCGAGCGGCGAGAAGGCGCTGGCCGCGTTCACGCGCGAGCGCCCGGACGTCGTCCTGCTCGACATCCGGATGACCGGCCTCGATGGGGTGACCGTGCTCAAGCGGCTGCGCGAAGCGGAGCCCAACGTGCCGGTGATCATGGTGACGGCGAACGAGGACGAGGCGCTGGCCCGTGACACGCTCGCGATCGGGGCATTCGATTACGTCGCCAAGCCCTTCGATTTCGAGCACCTCGATCGGACCGTGGCCGCGGCCCTTCTTCATTCCGCGCGCGGGCCGGTGCGCGGCGTCCCCGCTCGACCCGGGCCTGACGACCGCTGGAGCTTGCTGGTGAGCGACGTGTTCCGCGTCGTGCGCCGCATGGCTCCCGAGGGACGGGCCTCGACCGGCGTGCGGCTCGAGGAGACGGCGCTGATCGCCGCGCAGTACGCCATCGGCGGCCGTCTCGCCGACGCGGCCCAGGCGCTGGCCGAGCTCGATTTCCTCGTGGGCGTGGCGAGCCGGCTGGGAGATCTCTCGGCCAGCGGGCGCTCCGTGCTCGACAACGCGCTCAAGACCGCACAGGCGGGGCTTCCCCAGCCCTGACGATCGGCCGGGCTCGGAAGGTACGCCCCGGTGCGGCAGTCGTCCTCCTGGCCGTGATCGCCGTGGGAGGCTGCTCATCCATGGGCGAGCCGAAGCCGGGGGCCCCCGCGCACCATCGTGTCGGCGGGTACGCCAACGTCGAGCCCCGGGGCGTCCCGCCGAGCGCGTGGCTCCGGATCCGGTTCTTCGTCACCCGCGTCTTGTCGACGACGTTCAGCTCGAAGACCGCGAGCTTCCCCGTGCTCGCGGCGGACGGCCGGGCGCTGCGCGACACCCGCGGGGATCCGACCGTGACCTGGATCGGGCACTCGACGCTGCTCGTGCAGCTGGACGGCGTCAACGTCCTCACCGACCCCCAGTGGTCGCGTCGCGCGAGCCCCGTCTCGTTCGGCGGTCCCGCCCGGGTCACGCCCGCCGGCCTCCGCTTCGAGGACCTGCCGCCGATCCACGTCGTGGTGATCTCGCACGATCACTACGATCACCTCGACCGCGACACGGTGAAGCGTCTGGCGGCCGCGCACCGAGCGAGGTTTCTCGTGCCGCTCGGCCTCAAGGCGTGGCTCGCGGAGGCCGGGATCACGGACGTGGAGGAGCTCGACTGGTGGGACGCGCGTACCGTGCAGGGCGTCACCTTCACCTGCGTGCCCGCTCAGCATTTCTCCGGCCGGACCTTGTGGGACCGTAACCGCCGCCTCTGGGCGGGCTGGGTCCTCGCCGGCCATGCTCGACGTCTGTATTTCGCCGGCGACACCGCGTACTACGACGGCCTCAAGGAGATCGGCGCCCGGCTCGGTCCCTTCGATCTCGCGGCGATCCCGATCGGCGCTTATCTGCCGCCGGTCATCATGAAGCCGAGCCACACCTCGCCCGAGGAAGCGTTGGCCGCCTTGGCCGACGTTCGCGGTCGCGTCTTCGTTCCCATCCACTGGGGTACCTTCGATCTCGCCGACGAGCCCCTCGACGATCCCCCACGCCGCTTGCAGGCCGAAGCCCGCCGCCTCAACCTCGGCCCCGACCGCATCTGGCTCCTCCGCCACGGCGAAACCCGCAGCTGGTGACGCTCGCCCCTACGACGTTCGCTCCAGCAGCAGGCCCTTGAGGTATCGCGTCTCGGGCACGCCCAACAACACCGGATGGTCGGCGCTCTGGGTCAGCGTGCCCAGCGTTCTGAGGGAGACGCCGGCGTCGGCGGCGGCGTCGCGACAGATGTCCTCGAAGTCCTGGATCGAGACGTGGTGCGAGCACGAGAACGTGGCCAGGATCCCGCCGGGTTCGAGCAGGCGCATCGATCGGAGGTTGATCTCCTTGTAGCCCCGCCGCGCGGCTTCGACCGCCGAGCGGCCGCGGGCGAACGGCGGCGGATCGAGGACCACGAGGCCGAAGCGCTGGCGCGCGCGCTCCAGCCGGCGGAGCTCGTCGAAGGCGTTCGCCGTCGCGACCTCGGCGCGCTCCGCCACGCCGTTCAGGGCGAGATTGTCGAGCGCGGCTGACGCCGCCTCGCCCGATGATTCGATGCAGACGGCCCGGCGCGCGCCGGCGACCAGCGCGTGGCAGGTGAAGCCGGCCGTGTAGCCGAAGGCGTCGAGCACGTCGCGCCCGGCGGCCAGGGTCCCGACGCGGCGCCGGTTGTCCCGCTGGTCGAGATACAAGCCCGTCTTGTGGCCAGCGCCGAACGTCACCCCCAGGTGGACGACGCCCGCCGCCCCGGCCTCGTCGATCACGACCCGTGACGGCCCGGCGGCGTCCAGCCAGCCCCGCCGGGCCGCGAAGCCCTCCAGCCCGGCGGGCACAGCCTCGTCGGCGTTGAAGACGGGCAGCTCACCGACCACCGCCCGCAACACCTTCACCACCTCCGCCCGCGCCCGGTCCATGCCGAGCGTGAGGCATTGCACGACCAGGACGTCGGCATAGCGATCCACGACGAGCCCCGGAAGGCCGTCGGCCTCGCTCCACACCAGCCGGACCGCCGTCGTCTCGCCGACGACGCGCCGCCGGTACGCAAGCGCCGCGTCGATCCGGCTGCGCCAGAAGCGATCGTCGAGTGGCTCGTCCCGCCGGGTCAGGATCCGGCAGCACAGCGCCGGCCGTGGATTGTAGAACCCCCGCCCCACGAATCCCCCGGCGGAGTCGACAACCGTGACCGCCGTGCCGGCCTCGACGTCCGACACATCGGCCACCTCACCCTTGAAGATCCACGGATGCCCCCGCGCCCTGTCCCCCCTTCGCTTGAGCCTCAACACCGCCGGCATCACGGGCAGGATCAGCGCTTGCGGAGAACGACCACCATGAGCAGGGGATGCTTGGACCGCTCGAGCACCTGGTGCGGCTTGAATCCAAAGAACCACTGGACGAACTCGAACCCCCCCGCCAGCTCGACGAGCGCCCGCAGCTCCTGGGGGAAGACCATCCGCGAGCGGTGCGTCTGCCGATAGACCCGACGGGTGCCATTCTCGACGGCCTCGAGCATCATCCGCTCGCGAAAGACCTGCGTGACGGGATCGACGTCGTGGAGCGCGCTGAACGAGGCGCGGACGATGAGGCGGCCCCGACGTCGCGACCACGACCAGCTCCGCGCCGGATTCGTCCACGACGAGGCCATGTAGCGGTCGAAGACGTACACGCCGCCGCGGCCCAGAGCTCGCGCCACGCAGCGCAGATGCGCGATGAGCTGCTCGTTGGTGAGCAAGTGGCCCTGCGAATCCTGCATGCAGATCGCCGCGTCGACGGGGCGGCGCAGCCGGAAGTCCGTCATGTCGCCGACGATGAGCTCGGCCCGGCCATGCTTTGCCGCCAGCCGCTCACCGAGGAACTCGATGTTCTTGGCGGAGAGATCGAGCCCCGTCATCTGGTAGTCACGCTCGGCGAGCCGGACGAGGTGAGGACCGGTGCCGCAGGCGATGTCGAGGACCCGATGGACGGGGCGCCCCGCGTAGTGCTGGAAGCAGTGGACGAGGAAGTCCACCTCGCCCTTGCGATTCATGTCGAAGGCGATCTCGTACAGACGCGGCGCCGTGTAGTGCGTCGTCATCGCCGGCGCCCCGGCTCCCCCCACCAGCCGAGGAGCGCCTCGCGGATGACCCAGGAGGCGGCGATCCCGGTCCGCCCCGTCGGATCCCAGGCGTGCGCGACCTCGACGAGGTCGCCGCCGATCACCCGACACGCCGCCAGCATGCGCACGATCTCGATCAGCTCCGGCACCCGGAGGCCGCCCGGCTCCGGCGAGCCCGTCCCCGGCGCCTCCGACGGGTCGAGGACGTCGACGTCGATCGTCACGTAGAGCGGGTGCCCCGCGAGCTCGGGCAACAGCCGCCGCACGGCGGCGACGGGATGCTCCTCGTGCGCGGGGACGAAATGCGGCCGGCGGTGCTCGTACTCCTCGCGGGAGCCCGTCCGCATCCCGACCTGGTAGACACGGTCCGCGGGAACCACGTCCATCACCCGCGCCATCGCGGAGGCGTAGTTGTAGCGCTCGCCCAGGAACTCCTCGCGGGTGTCGGGATGCGCGTCGAGCTGGATGATCCGGAGGTCGGGGAACGCCGGCGACAGCACCTCGATCACCGGGACCGTCGCCGTGTGGTCGCCGCCCAGCATGAACGGCAGGAGCCCGGGACGCCACCACGCGGCCATCGCCTGGCGCGCGGCGTCGAGCTGCTCCCGCGGCGGCGCGCCGTCCGGCATCTCGCAGTCGCCGAGATCGCCGAGTGGAAGGTCCTCGAGGTCGCGGGCCAGCACGGGCGAGTAGGTCTCGATGGAGTCGGAGGCCAGGCGGAGGTCGAGAGGGCCGCCGTCGGCGCCCTTGCGGAGGTTCACGCGGCCCTCGAACGGGATCCCGAAGACACAGATCCCGGCCGCGGAGAGAGACCGCGGGCAGGCGATGAACGCGGGCGAGACCGGACGCATCCTGCCGACCGCGGGAAGCGGCGCTACGCCAGGTCCTCTTCGCCGAGCAGGGTGATGGCGGCCAGCGCACAGCCGATGCGCTCGACCCGGTGGTCGACCGAGACCACCCGCATCTCGGCGATCGGCTCGCCGCGGACGCGGAAGGCCTCGTCGAGCATCGCGCGGATCTGTTGCTCGGCCTCGTCCCGGGTGGCCACGCCGTGGAACTCCATGATCACGCCGTTCTTGGCCGGGTCGTCGGGGATGGCGTAGCCGACCGCTGCGGCGACCAGCTCGCCGGGCGTCTCGCTGGTCATCGCGGCATACGCCGTCGGCACGAGGGCGCCGGGCTTGATCTTCGGGAGGTCGACGACCGGAACGTCGGGGGGAAGGATGCTGGAGATCTTGATGAGATTGATGTTCCCGATGCCGGCGGCGAGTAGCGCGTTGTCGAAGGCATTGAGGGCCGTGCCGCCTTCCGCGTGTCCCGCCGTGGCCGCCGCCAGGGTCACCGTCTTCGTCATCCGCTCGCTCCTTCCATCGTCGGTGGTGGACTCGCCTCCCTTTGTTCTGCCGGCGTCGCCTCGCCGCGCGCGCCGTTCAGCGCCTAACGCGTGTCACTCTACCGACGCGTCACGCCAATGCAAGAGAAAAACGTGTCGGCGGAGTCCGATTCCGGAGCGTTCGACGTGTCCGCCTCGCGGCGTGTGCCGCTCGGCGCCGATGGACCGACGCGTCGACGCGTCGGCTCGCCGCGCGCGCCGCTCGGCGGCGATGCCGGCGCGCGCGGAGTCGGCGCGGCGTCGGGCAAGTGCCGCTCGGACCGCGTTTTTTTCTTGCAATCGTAAATTCGCGACCCTACAGTGAATCCAGTTTTCGACGGCGGCGAAAAATTTGCCGCTGAAGCAGCGACGCCGAGAGAGTGTCGCAGGAGACGTGCGGTAGATGAACGGGGACGAAAGGAGGCCGGCTCGATTGAACGCCTTGGGTCGACACCTGCTTCTCGAGTTGTTCGATTGCGATCTGGACGCCATCAACAACCTCGAGACCGTCAAGGGCGCACTGATCGAGGCCGCGAAGCGAGCACAGGCCACGATCGTGGACGTCGTCTTCCATGAGTTCAATCCCTTCGGTGTCAGCGGAGTCGTCGTCATCGCCGAGTCTCACCTCTCGATCCACACCTGGCCCGAGTACCGTTACGCGGCCGTCGACATCTTCTCCTGCGGCGACGTGCTCCAGCCCGAGATCGCGGCCACTTATCTGGTCGAGCAGTTCGGAGCCGAGCGCGCGTCCGTGGTCGAGATGCAGCGCGGCATGTTCCTGGGGGCGACCTCACCCATCGTGAACAAGGCGGCGGTCGCCGTCACTTGATCAATCCGCAGTCGTACAAGTGGTTCTTCGAGACCACGACGCCCGTCGAAGGCCACATGCACGCCATCGTTCGGACCATCGCGTCCCTGCAGACGAAGTTCCAGCTGGCCGAGATCATGGAGACCGCCTCGTACGGCAAGGCCCTCGTCCTCGACGGGCGAATCCAGTCGAGCCAGGCCGACGAGTTCATCTACCACGACGCCCTCGTCCATCCCGGGATGCTGACGACGGAGAGCGCGCCCTGCACGGCGCTGATCATCGGGGGCGGCGAGGGCGCGACGCTCCGCGAGGTGCTTCGCTACCCATCGATCACGCGGGCCGTCATGGTCGACATCGACGGAGAGGTCGTGGATCTGTGTCGGCGGCACCTCCCCGAGATGCACCAGGGGGCGTTGGACGACCGTCGGGCAGAGGTCCGGCACGAGGACGCCCGGGGCTACCTCGAGAAGACCGCGGACCGCTTCGACTTCATCAGCATCGATCTCGTCGAGCCTCTGGAGGAAGGGCCCGCCTGCGCGCTCTTCACCCAGGAGTTCTACACGCTGGTCCGTGATCGCCTGACCCCGGGCGGGACGATGACCATGCAGGCCGGGATGACCAAGGTCGGCGAGCTCGACTTCTTCACGGCGATCAACCGGACGCTGCGTGAGGTCTTCCCCGTGGTCGCGCCCTACCAGGCGTTCATCTCGTGCTTCGGCACGCCGTGGGGGTTCATCCTCGCCAGCCGGAAGCTCGACCCGCAGCGCCTGGACACGGCCACCGTGGATCGGCTCGTCGCCGAGCGTGTCCGCGGTTCCCTGGGCTACTGGGACGGTGTCACCCACCAGCACTGCTTTGCGCTGCCGAAGTACATTCGCCAGGCGATCGACGCTCAGACGCGGATCTCCACCGACGCCAACCCGTTGATCGTCACCTAGGGTCGTCCCCGCGTGGCCGCCCACCGAGGCCTCGGACTGCTGCTCGTGGCCATCGTCGCCGGCCTCGTCATCGGCTCGTTGCTCGGTGAGCTGTTCGGCCAGGTCGTCAGCGCCGAGTGGTTACGTGACCTGCTCACGCGGGGCCCGACGATCGGGCTCACGACTCCGGCGACGCTCGACTTGCGCTTGCTCTCGATCACGTTCGGGATGGTCTTCAAGGTCAATGTCGTCGGCGTCCTGGGCATCATCATCGCCGTCATCGCCTTCCGGAAGCTGTAGGGCGATGAAAAAGGGCCATCTGCGTCGTTGCCTCCTCGTTCCGCTCCCTCACCGTATGCTGCATACGGCTCGGTCGGGAACTCGTCGGCGCCTAGCATCTGGCCCTTTTCGATCGGCCTGTATCGATCCTTTGTAACTGCCTAGGATGGTGATTCTGGCGTCGGGGTCGCCGAGGCGGCGGGAGTTGTTGGGGAGAATCTGTCGGGAGTTTCGGGTGGTGGCGAGTGGGATCGAGGAGGTGTTGGAAGGAGAGCCGACGGCGGGGGCGGTGGCGGAGGTGGCGCTGGCGAAGGCGCGGGCGGTGGCGGGACGCGTCGGCGAGGGGATCGTCCTCGGCGCCGACACCGTGGTCGTGATCGACGGCGAAGCGCTCGGCAAGCCCGCCGGTCCCGACGCGGCGCGCGCGATGCTCCACCGGCTGCGCGGCCGGGCGCACGAGGTGATCACGGGAGTCGCTGTGGTCGATGCGGCCAGCGGGCGATCCGAGGTGATGGCGGTGCGCACGCGAGTGCTGATGGCGAACGTGCCCGACGCGGAGCTCGACGCGTACGTATCCAGCGGCGAGCCGCTCGACAAGGCGGGCGGCTACGGCATCCAGGGCGCGGGCGGCGCGCTGGTCGCGGGATTCGCCGGCTCCTACAGCAACGCTTGAGCGCGGGCGCGTACACGAGATCCTCCGGCCGCGGGATCCGCAGCGCCGGCGAGAACGGCATGTGCGCCCGCACGATCGCGATGCTCTCGCGGACCTGAGGCAGCGTGACCGCGCCCTCGGGCAGATAGAGCGCTCGCGCCGCCTCGAGCCGGCGGGCGAATTCATCGGGGATCCCGACGACGGCCCTGGGCAGACGGGCCGCCAGCGCGTCGGCGGAGGACGTCGCGATGAGCCGCTCGGCGTCGCGGAGCGCGCGGCCGAGGGCAGCCAGGTCCCGGTCGGCGGGCTTGCGGTCGGCCCGCATGAACACGCCGGCGTTCACGGTCGCGACGCCGAGCGCACGCTCGACGGCTGCCGGCGTGCGGAGATCTGCGAGGATCACGGCGTGGCGCTCCGACACGAGTCGGCTCGCCGCGGGTTCCTCGACCGCCCCGGCCTGGATCTCGCCCTTCTCCAGCGCCGCCACCAGCCCGCGGTCTCCCAGGCTCACCATCTCGACCTGGGCGATACTGAGCCGCGAGCGCGCGAAGAGCGCCAGGAGCCACGTGTGGGCCGGATCCCCGGGCGCCGCGACGCCCACACGCAGCCCCGCGAGTTGCTCCACGGAGCGGACCGTGCCATCGAGGGAGGCCGAGAGGAGCAGCGCCACGGGAGGCGCCGCCGTGAGCGCGAAGGCGAGGCGCGGTGCCTGCGTCACCGTGCGCGTGCCGAAGCGCAGGATCGCCTCGAGCGAGGTCGCGGCGAGATCGACTTGCGCCTGCGCGAGCGCCTCGGCGGCGCCGACCTCGGCGCGCGTCGTCCTGAGCGTGACGGTCAAACCCTCGCGGGTGAAGTAGCCCTCGGCGTCGGCGACCCGCAGGGGCAGATACTCGGCCGAGGCCGGCGGCCCGCTGACCGCGATCGACAAGGTCTGCAACAGGAGGATCAGCCCGATCATGGGATTAACCGGCCGTCCGAGATCGCGAACGTATCGCCAAGACGGGCGACCGGTGGGGGGTGTCGGGCCGGGGAGCGCGAGGGGGCGTAGCCCCTTCGCTCAGATCCCGCGGTCGCTCCCCCCGACATTGAAAAATTGGCGACGAATTCCGGGGCCGCCGGGGGATCCCGTCAAGGGGCGACTGTTGCGGCTGTACGTGGCGCTCGCGCGGGGCTTCGGGCCGCAGCCCGGATGGCCGGGACGGACGGCGTACGAGATCGCGGTTGGCGCCGTGCTCACCCGGCACACGGCGTGGGCGAATGCCGCACGCGCGGTGACCGCGCTGCGCGCGCGGAGACTCCTCCGTCCCGATCGCGTCGCCGCCATGAGCGAGCCCGCCCTCGCCGCGATCATCCGCGCGGCGGGAACCTATCGGGTCAACGCGCGACGGTTGCAGGCCTTCAGCCGGTGGCTGCTGGCGCGCTTCGGCGGACGCGTGAGCGGCATGCGCCGGGTGGCGCTCCCGGCGCTCCGCCGGGACATGCTCGGGGTTCCGGGGCTCGGGGCCGAGACGGTGGATGCCATCCTGCTCTATGCCGCGGGGCGACCTGTCTTCGTGGCCGACGCCCATGCGCGCCGCGTGCTGGAGCGTCACGGGGTGCTCCCGCGCGACACGGGATACGAGCAGGCACGCGGCGTGATCGAGGCGCATCTGCCGTCTGACCCCGCGCTGTTCAACGAGTTCCACGCGCTCCTGGTCGCCGTGGGCAAGGCGACTGCCGCACGGTCGCGCTTTCCAGCAGGAGCGCCACGATCCGCTCGGCCGCGTCGGGCACGGCCAGGGCGCGGGCCCGCTCGCCCATCTCCTTGAGCCGCGTCGGATCGGCGAGGAGCATGTCGACGCGCTCCCGCAGGGTCTCTGCCGTGAGCGTCGCCTGTGGCAGGATCGCGCATCCACCCGCGTGCTCTACGATCCGTGCATTGGCGGTCTGCTCGTCGCCGCGCGTGCCCGGCAGCGGGACGTAGAGCGCCGGGATCCCGAGCTGGCAGCACTCGTTGACCGTCCCCGCGCCGGCGCGGCCGACGAGCAGCGATGCCGTCGCGTAGATCGCCGCCAGCTCCGCTCCCACGTAGGGCAGGACGGTGTAACGCCGGGCGAGCGCCGGCGGCAGCGCCGCGCGCCGCGCCTGCAGCCACGCCCGATCGCCGGTCGTGGGGTGATCGCCGCACTGGTGGATCAGCTGGGCCTGCTGGAGCAGCGGGACGAGCGCCTCGCCGACCGCGCGGTTGATCCGCTGTGCGCCCTGGGCGCCTCCGGTCACGTAGATGAGCGGCAGGGTGGGATCGAGGCCGAACCGGGCGATGGCATCCGCGCGCGAGCCCGCGCGCAGCTCGGGTCGGAGCGGATTGCCGGTGAGGACGATCTTGCCGGCGGGGAAGCCCGTGCCGGAGCCCGGAAAGCTGAGCGCGATGCGCCGGGCGAAGCGAGCCGCGATGCGGTTGGCGAGCCCCGGGATCGCGGTCTGCTCGTGGACGACCACGGGAACGCCGCGCAATGCCGCGGCGAGCACCACGGGCAGGGCGACGAACCCGCCGGTCGCGAAGACGGCGTCCGGCCGCAGGCGACGCAGACGCAGGATGGCCTGCCCGAGGCCCGCGGGAACACCGAAGGCGAGATCCCAGACGTTTCGCCACGACCAGTAACGCCGGAGCTTTCCGGTGGTGATGGCGAAGTAGGCCATGCCACGCTCGGGAGCGAGCCGCGCCTCGATCCCGTCCCGGCTGCCGATCCACGCGCACGGAATGGCGCGCTCGCCGAGGACGACCGCGACCGCCAGTCCCGGGCTCGTGTGCCCACCGGTGCCGCCCCCCGTGATGACGATCATGAATTCTTGTCCCGGTGGCGCTCGAGGGCGAGACGGAGGAGCCGCTCGACCAGGCTGACGTAGTCGAGGCCCGAGGCCTCCCACATGCGGGCGTAGCCGCTCGTCGACGTGAAGCCGGGGATCGTGTTGATCTCGTTGACGAGGACGCGATCGCCCTCGAGGAAGAAGTCGACGCGGGCCATGCCCGCGCAATCGATCGCGCGGTAGGCCGCGACGGCCAGCTCGCGGATCCTCGCCGTGATCGCCGCCGGGATCGCCGCGGGCACGACGAGACGGGCCTGGCCCTCGGCGTACTTCGTCGCGTAGTCGTACCACGACGACTCGTAGATGATCTCGCCGGGCAGGGAGGTGAGCGGCTCGTCGTTGCCGAGCACGCTCACCTCGATCTCGCGCACGCGCAGGCCCCGCTCGACGACGAGCCGACGATCGTGGCGCGCCGCCTCGTCGACCGCGGCCGGCAGCGCCGTCGCCGTCGTGACCTTGCTGATCCCCACGCTCGAGCCGAGGTTCGCGGGCTTGACGAAGCACGGGAAACCGAGCGCGTCGGCGATGCGCCGGGTCACCGTCGCCGGATCGCTCCGCCACTCGCGGCGCTCGACCACGACGAAGTCCACGATCGGCAGGCCGTGGGCGCGGAAGATCGTCTTCATCGTGACCTTGTCCATCCCCACCGCGGACGCCAGCACGCCGGCGCCCGTGTACGGGATGTCGGCCAGCTCGAGCAGGCCCTGGATCGTCCCGTCCTCGCCATAGGGGCCGTGCAGCATGACGACCATCACGTCCACGGCGCGACGGACCTCGGCCGGAAGCCCCGCCGACGCTTCCCGGTGGGCGAGGGCGGCGTTGGCCGCGATGGCGCCGGTCGAAGGGCCGGGCTCGGCGCCTGGTGTGGCCTCGGCCGACACGGACGCACGGTCGGTGAGGGCCTTCTTGACCGCGTCGGTAGGATCCGCCGAGGGCAGGCCGAGGCGGGCCTCGGCGGCCAGCGCGCGGAGCGGATCGCCGCCGATGACCCATCGGCCGTCGCGGGCGATCCCGATGGGCACGACCGCGTGCCCACCACGCTCGAGCGCGGCGATGACCGAGGCCGCCGAGGCGAGCGAGACCTCGTGCTCTCCCGAGCGCCCGCCGAACAGCACGCCGACGCGCAAGCGCGTCATGGAGCGATTCTACGGGCTCGCCTGCGGATCCGTTCCGGCTTTCCGCTCGGCGCGCCATTGACGCCATTGCGCCAGGCGGCGGGCGATGTCGGCTTCCCGGCCCCGATCGGTCGGCCGGTAATACGCCCGGCCACGCAGGGCCGCGGGCAGGTGCTCCTGGTCGACGCGCGCGTCGGGCGCATCGTGGGCATACTGGTACCCGGCGCCATAGCCCAGATCCTTCATGAGCGGGGTCGGCGCGTTGCGGATGTGCAGCGGTACGGGCTCGGCGGGACGCTCGGTGACGTCCGCCTTCGCCTCGTTGTACGCGACGTAGACGGCGTTGGACTTGGGCGCCATCGCGAGGTAGAGCGTGGCCTGGGCGAGGGCCAGCTCGCCCTCCGGCGAGCCCAGGAAATCGTAGGCGTCCTTGGCGGCCAGCGTGAGCCGGAGGGCCTCGGGGTCGGCGTTGCCGACGTCCTCGGAGGCGAAGCGCACGAGACGGCGCGCGACGTAGAGCGGCTCCTCGCCGGACTCCAGCATCCGCGTCATCCAGTAGAGCGCGGCGTCCGGATCGGAGTCGCGCAGAGACTTGTGCAACGCCGAGATGAGGTTGTAGTGCTCCTCGCCGGACTTGTCGTACAGGAGCGCCCGACGCTGCGCGGCCTCCCGGACGGCGGTGTCGGTCACCCGGGGTCGCCCGCCCTCGGCGGCGGCCAGCGTCACGGCGAGGTCCAGGATGTTGAGCGCCGAGCGCGCGTCGCCGTTGGCGAGCGCCGCGATGCGGGCGAGGGCGGCGTCGTCCACGAGCGCGCGGCGGCGGCCGAGCCCGCGCTCGGGGTCGGCCATCGCCCTTTTCAAAATTTCGATCAGGGCCACCTCGTCGAGGGCGTGGAGGACGTACACGCGGCAACGGGAGAGCAGGGCGGAGTTCACCTCGAACGACGGGTTCTCGGTCGTCGCGCCCACGAGGATGATCGTGCCCTTCTCGACGTGGGGGAGGAAGGCGTCCTGCTGCGCCCGGTTGAAGCGGTGGATCTCGTCGACGAAGAGGATCGTCGGCCGTCCGTGCCGCCGCTGGCCGGCGTCCGCGTCCGCGATGACGGCCCGGATCTCCTTGACGCCGGACAGGACCGCGGAGAAGGCGACGAACGACGCGCCCGTCGTCTGGGCCATCAGCGAGGCGAGCGTCGTCTTGCCCGAGCCCGGAGGTCCCCACAGGATCATCGAGTGCAGCTCGCTGCGCTCGATCGCGGTCCGTAGCACGCGCCCCGGCCCCAGGAGATGATCCTGACCGACGATCTCGTCGAGCGTGCGCGGCCGCATGCGGTCCGCGAGCGGCGCCCCCGCCTCCGTCCGTCGCCCGGGCGGCGCGCCGCCGCCCGGCATCTCGAACAGCTCCACCCCCGTTTATCCTTCCGCCGCGGCCAGCCAGGTGGGGAGGGCGGCGAGGTCGGTGAGGGTCGCGATCGGGTCGATCTTCCAGCGCGCGAGATCAGCGGGCATGGCGCGGTATGCGATGAACGGGACCCCGACCGCCGCGGCCGCGAGCCCGTCCACCCACGAGTCGCCGACCATGTAGACCGCGGGCTGACCCATGCGCGCGGCGCCGTTGGCGTGGGCGGCGATGACGCGCCAGCCGTCGGGATGCGGCTTCAGCTCGCGCATCTCGTCGCGGGTGACGACGACGTCGAAGTGGTCGGCCAACCCCAGACGCGCGAGGGCGGCGCGCGTCACCGCGCCCGCGTTGTTGGTCCAGAGCGCGGTGACGAATCCCAGGCGGCGCGCGCCCGCGACGGCGCTCCCCGCGCCGGGCTCGAGCGTGGCCTCGTCCATCGCGCGCTGCTCACGCTCGAGCGCCAGCGCCCACAGGGCCGCCTCCAGCGTGGGCGCCGTGTCCTTGCAGAACCGCAACAGCTCGCCCACGCGGTAGCGCTCGTCGCGCGGGGGCAGACAGACGCCGGCCCCCTCGAGATGTGCGCGCATGTCGGCCGCCATCGCCGCCAGGTCGAGCGGCGTGCGCACGAGCGTGTGATCGAGATCGAAGGCGCACAGACGCACAGTAGGCGTAGGATACCGTGCTACGATACTCGCGTCATCATGAAGCGCCGACTGAGCATCGTCTCGGCGTCTGCCGCGCTTCTGCTGGCCGTGTCCTCGGCGTCACCCACTCTCGCCCTCGATGAGTCCGAGCGACTCTGGCTGGTCGGCTCGGGCGCGTTCGCCGACGGCCTCTACCCCCTGGCGCGCCGCGTCCTCGAGCGTTTCGTGGCGGACCATCCCCGCGATCCTCACGTTCCCGACGCCGTGCTGCTGCTCGGCAAGGCCCGGCTCAACGTCGGCGACGCCGCCGCGGCCCTCGAATCGTTTCGTCTCGCGCAGTCGTTCATGCCGCCGCCCGGTCAGCGGCTCGAGGCCGAGCTCTGGGAGGGCGAAGCGCTCCTGCGGCTCAAGCGCTTCGCCGAGGCGCGTGGGGCGTACGATCAGATCCTCCGCACCGACGCCACCTCGCCGCTGGCCGCCGACGCGCTCTATGGATCGGGGCTCGCCGAGCTCGAGCTGAAGCGCCCGGAGGCGGCGGCGACCGCGTTCCGCGATCTCCTGCAGACGTGGCCGGAGCATCGGATGGCGCCGTCGGCGGCCTTCTCGCTGGCCACGGCGCTGGTCGAGCTCAAGCGGTTCTCCGAGGCCCTGCCCCTGCTGGAGACCTTCGCCGCGAAGTATCCGGGCCACAAGCACGTCCCGAGCGCTCAGTACCTCCTCGGCGTGACGCGCGTGCAGATGGGAGACCGGCGTGCCGGCGTCGCCGATCTGCGCGCGTTCGTCGAGAAATATCCGACGCACGATCTCGCGCAGAGCGCGCGCCGGCTCGCCGCCGACACGCTGGTGCGCTTCGGAGACCGCGAAGAGCTGCAGGAAACCTACAAGACGCTGATCGCGCAGACGCCCCCGACGCCGGAGGCCCTCTACGACGCGGCCAGCCTCGCCGGCCGCCTCGGCCGCACGAAGGACCAGGAGGCGGCGTGGCGCAAGGTGGTCGCGGAGTTCCCCGGCCACCCGCTCGGGCGCCGGGCGGCCCTCGACCTCTCGACCCTCGCCTTCAAGCGCAAGGACTGGAAGGAGAGCGCCTCGCTCGCCCGCGCCGCCGGGGAGAGCGAGGAGGACGCGGTGAAGGCGGAGGGCTGGCTGCAAGCGGGCGAAGCCGAGCTGAAGCTCAAGCGGTTTCCGGCCGCGGCGAAAGCCTTCGAGGCCGCCGTCGCCGTCAAGAGCGCCGAGGCCGCCGTCCGCTATCGGGCATTCGCCGGCCTCGGCCTCGCACGCGAGGAGCAGAAAGAGTGGAAGGCGGCGCTCACCGCGTACGAGGCGGCGTCCCGCACGCCCGACGCCGCGCTGCGCGACTGGGCGCATCAGCGCGTGGCGGCGATGAAGAGCCGTCTCAGCAACGCCCCGCCGAAGCCCAAGGCCGGCTCGGGGTCGTGATGTCCCTGGCGCGCGTCGCGTTCCTGCCCGCGATGTGGTTGCTCCTCGTCGCCGCCACGCCGCTGCCCCTCACGCCGCCGCCCCCGGACCTCACGGCGCTCGTGCCCTTCGTCTCGGCGCCGCTCGACAAGCCGCCGCTCAAGCTGCCGCCGCTGGCCGTGCCGGCGCCGCCACTGCAAGTTCCCGTCGTTCCGCCGGCCGCCGTGGTTCTGCCCGCCGACAAGCCCGCGGCGCCCATCCCTCCGGCCCGCGCGCTGCCGTGCGTGGGCGCGTGGACCGGGGCCGCGGGGGAGGCGCTCGAGTGCGGGCGGGCCCGATATCAGCGCGGCGACCTCACGGAGGCCGCCCAGGCCCTGGAGCAGTCGGTCAGGAACAGCAAAGATCGCGAGATCACCGCGGAGGCCCGGTACTGGCTGGCGGAGAGCCTGTTCCGCCTCGGGCGCATGGAGCAGGCCGACGCCCAGTTCCGCCAGGTCGTCAGCGAGCGAGCGCCCGCGCTCACGCCGTTCGCCCTGCACTCGAGCGGCTGGACGGCGCTGGTCCTCGGCGATGCCGGGCGCGCACGGGACGTGTTCTCGCAGATCCTTGGCGCGTCCCATCCCATGGCGGTCGATGCGTGGGCCCGGCACGGCCTCGGCCTGGCGCTGTCGGCGCTCGGCCGGCATGGCGATGCGCAGCGGACGTGGGCCGATCTGATCGCCCGTCGCCCTCCCGCAGCACTCGAGCGCGACGTGCTCTTCTGGAACGGCGACGCGCTCGGCCGTACCGGCGACCCCGCCAAGGCCGAGGCCGAGCTGTCGCGATTCACGCACGGAGGCGTCCATCCCCTGCTCGCCGCCGGCCTCGTCCGTCTCGGGTGGTGGAGCCTCGCCGCCGGACATCCTCGGGAGAGCGTCGCCGCGCTCCGGGCGTATCCGGGTCCCCGTCCGGTCGAGACGAAGCCCGAGAGCGTAAGATCCCCGGCCGTGCGCCTGGCCAGCACACAGGAGGCGGCCGACCGCGACTGGGTCGACGCCACGCTTGCGCTGGCGTTGCTGGCCTCCGACGACTGGGACGGTGGGCGGACCGCGGCCCAGTCGCTGGAGACGCGTCGTTCCCCGCTGGCCCTGCCCGTCCAGCTCCGCGTGGTCGCCGGCGCACTGGCGCGCCGCGCGCACGCGGTGGCCGACGCCGCCATCGGCGAGCTCATGCGCGGCACGCTGACGCCGCCGGTCCGGGCCTGGCTCCTCACCATGAAGGGCGACGTGGCCCGAGGCCAGGGCAAGGGTGACGACGCGCGCACCCAGTACGATCTCGCCCGGGGCATCGACCCGGAGAGCGAGACGGGCCGCTACGCGAGCGTGCGTCTGGCGCAGACCAATCTCGAGATGCGTGAGTTCACCCAGGCCCTGGCCGACCTGGCACCGCTGCTGACCACGCCCGGAGATGCGTCGTCGCGCTCCGTGGTCGTGCTGCTCCAGGGTGAAGCCGCATATCGCGCCGGCGATTATCGGACGGCCGCGGCCGCCTTCGAGCGAGCGCTCGCGGAGCTCGCGGATCGCCCCGAGGCCCGCGAGGCACAGCTCGGTCTCGCCTGGACGGATCTGCGGCAGGGGCGCACGGAGCCGGCGGGCCGCCGGTTCGCCGAGGTCGCGCGGCTCTCGCCCGAGGACGAGGGCGCCGTCGACGCGCTGGTGCTCGGCTCGGAGATGGCCCTGACGTCAGGCGATCTCGGGACGGCGCGTGAGCTGCTCGATCGTGTGCTGGCGCGCTACCCGAAGGCTCCGCGCTCGGAGTTCGCCCGGCTGAATCGTGCCATCCTCATGCTACGAACCGGGGAGGCCGCGGCAGCCGTGCCGTCGCTCCGCGATTGGGTGTCACGGGCACCGTTTCCGCCGTTGCTCGGTCGCGCGCGCGCGGCTCTCGCGGTCGCGCTGCTCGCGGCCGGCCGACGTGATGACGCGCAGAAGGAGTTCGCCGCCGTCCAGCGCGAAGGCGATGCGGCGTTCGCGAGCCTGGGGCGCGGGACGCTCGGCTTGATCGACGGCAAGCTCGCGGATGCGACCCGGGATTTCACCGAGGCCCGCACCGACGGTACGCCCGTCGTCGCGGCCGCCGCGGAGTATGGCCTCGGAGTCGTCGCCTTCCATCGCGGCGACGCCGCCGCCTTCAGGACGGCGGCGCTGGCCGTCGTCACGCAAGCGCCACGCGGCCCCTTGACCCCGCCGCTGCTCTATGCGCTGGCCGGCCTCGCGGCCGACGCCAAGGACTGGACCGCGGCGCTGGCGACGGCCAAGCGACTGGTGACGGAGTTTCCCGAGAACGAGCGGGCCGACGACGCGCTCGAGCGCGTGGGCGCCGCCGCCGCGGCCGAGCGTGTGTGGCCCGTCAGCTACGAAGCGTATGCCCTGCTCCGCCAGCACTATCCGCGTAGCCCCTTCATCGAAGATTCCCGGCTGGCGTTCGCGGAGGCTCAGGTGGAGACCGGCCGCGCCGCCGAAAGCAGGGCCGTCCTCGAGCAGCTCGTGACGCTGCCGCCGTCGGACCCGCGTGTCGCCCGTGCGCAGCGCTATGACGATGCGCGCGCGGTGCTCCAGCCCTTCCTCAAGACGGCGTCCGCGTCGGTCGCCCCGGACGGCGCGCTGGCACTCGGCGAGACGCTCGAGGCGCAAGGCGATGACACGGCCGTCGAGTACTACATGACCGCGGCCTACCTGGCGCCGGACTCGACGGCCGGACGCCAGGCGCTGCTGGCGGCCGGCCGCGCGTTTGCCATGCAAAAGCAGCCCGACGCGGCCACCATCGTCTACCGCAAGCTCCTCGCCCAGTCCAACGTTCCCGCCGACCTCGTCGGCGCCGCCCGCCGCGGCCTCGCCGAGCTCGGTCGCTAATGGGGTATCGAGGAGTGCCGCGGCTTTGCCGGGGCGCGTGGCAGTGCGAGGTGAGGCGTCCGACGGCCGAGCCGAGCGGTGAAATGATCGAAATGGCAGTGCGAGGTGAGGCCGTCCGACGGCCGAGCCGAGCGGTGAAATGATCGAAATGGCTGGGGGCTTGGGGGCCATGTCGGGGCCCCCATGTTGAACGGTTACGGCGGTCGTCTGCTGTTCGTCGATCTCGGTCATGGGAGCTCACGCATCGAGCGGCTCGACGAGCGGACGGCGCGGGCCCTTCTGGGCGGCAACGGGCTGGCGGTCCGCCTGCTGCACGACACCGTCCCCGTGGGCATCGACCCCTTCGATCCCGCCAACGCCGTCGTCTTCGCGGTGGGGCCGGTCACCGACACGACGATTCCCGGCAACAGCCGCGCGTGCGTCGCGACCAAGTCGCCGCTGACCGGGCTCTTCTTCGACTCGACCTTCGGGGGACGCTTTCCCGCCACCCTCAAGCGAACCGGTTTCGACGCCGTGCTCATCTCGGGGCGTGCCGCCGCGCCGTCGTACCTCGTCGTCACCGAGGACGGCGCCCGGGTCACGCCGGCCCCCGATCTGTGGGGGCGGACGACCCGCGAGGCGGTCGACGCGCTCGTCGCCGCGGAAGGAGCGGATGCCGACGCCATTGCCATCGGTCCCGCCGGCGAGCGCCGCGTCCGCTTCGCCGCCATGACGCACTACTGGAAGAACCGCGAGGGTGTGTCGGGCCGTGGCGGCATCGGCGCGGTGCTCGGTGCCAAGAACCTCAAGGCGGTGGTGGTCAAGGGCGGACGCAAGACCCAGATCGCCGACCCGGTGGCGCTGAAGGCGCTCGTCGAGCAGACGCGCGAGCCCCTCAAGACGGGCACGCAGGCGCTGTCGACCTTCGGCACGCCGTTTCTGGTCGGCCCGATCAACGCGCTCGGCGGTCTCGGCGCCTACAACCTGCGTCAGGAGACCTTCGCGGAGGCGCGCGCGGTCGGCGGCGAGGCGATGAAGGCCGTCTACCACGACCGCGACACGACCTGTCTCAAGTGTCCCGTCGCCTGTGGCAAGCAGTACGCGATCGCCGAGGGCGAGTTCGGCGGCACGCGCGCCAAGATGCCCGAGTACGAGACGATCTTCGCGCTGGGGCCGATGCTCGGAATCTCGAACGCCGAAGCGCTGATCCTCGCCAACGATCTCTGTGACGCCCTCGGCATGGACACGATCTCGATGGGTGTGACGCTGGCGTTCGTCGCCGAGGCCCTCGACCGCGGCTGGCTCGGCGCGGCCGACGTCGGCGTGCCGTTCGGATGGGGCGACTGGCGCGGCATGCTCACCCTCGTGGAGCAGACCGGCCGCCGCGAGGGCTTCGGCGAGCGTCTCGCCGAGGGCGCGTGGCGGCTGGCGGAGTCCGTTCACCCCGAGGCCACGCGCCTAGTGTATGCGGTGAAGCGGCTCGAGTTGCCCGCGCACTCCGCGCGCGCGCTCAAGGGCCTGTCCATCGGGTATGCCACCGCGACGCGGGGCGGCAGTCATCACGACACCCGGCCGACGCCGCAGTACGCCCAGGGCTTCGACCGTCGGAGCACGGCCGACAAGCCGGCCTTCGCGATCCGCAGCCAGCACTTCACCGCCGTGGGCGACTCGCTGGTGCTGTGCCGGTTCACGTCGGAGCGTGGCTTCGGCCTGTTCCTCGGTGAGCCGTATGCCGCGATGGTGCGCGCCATCACGGGGTGGGACGTCACCGTCGAGGAACTGGAGCGGATCGGTGAGCGCATCGTCAATCTCGAGCGCCTGTTCAACGTCCGCGAGGGCGTGCGGCGCGCCGACGACGTGCTGCCCTGGAAGGTGATGCACGAGCCGATCCCCGACGGACCATCGGCGGGGATGTACTGCCCTCCGGACGAGCTGGCGACGATGCTCGACGAGTATTATCGCCTGCGCGGCTGGACGGCCGACGGCGTCCCCGGTTCCGAGCGTCTCGCTCGGCTCGAGCTTCGCTCGTAGTTTCCTCGCAAGATTCGCTGCGGCTGGTAAGCTGATCTCAGGGGCGTGGGGAGGTTCGTATGCAAACGTTTGCCCACTACGCTCTGCCGGCGGCGATCGTGGCCAGCGCGCTCGGCGCGGTCGTCTTCTGCATCGTGCTGCTCCTCTATGGCTTCGCGACGGTGGCCGACGACGAGCCGCGGTTTCCCAGTCGCCGGCTC
>WNGB01004383.1_pt1 | contig 21563 bp, 23 predicted proteins | sample 5400681 | NCBI WGS metagenome assembly WNGB01 (sample SAMN13153367, study PRJNA577476) | soil metagenome | isolation source: 115 cm soil or saprolite under grassland replicate 2 | place: USA:California | collected 2016-06-15
GGCTCGCCTGCTTTGCCTGCTCGAAGAGATCGCGCACGCGCGAGGCGCCGACGCCGACGAACATCTCGACGAAGTCGGAGCCAGAGATGGAGAAGAACGGGACGCCGGCCTCGCCGGCGACTGAGCGCGCGAGCAGCGTCTTACCGGTGCCAGGGGGGCCGTAGAGCAGAACGCCCTTCGGGATGCGCGCGCCGAGGGCCTGGAACTTCTTCGGGTTCTCGAGGAACTCCTTGATCTCCTGCAGTTCCTCGACGGCCTCGTCGACTCCTGCGACGTCCTTGAAGGTGATCTTCGGCGAGTCCGGCGCCATGCGCTTCGCGCGGCTCTTGCCGAAGCTCATCACCTTCGAACCACCGCCCTGCACCTGGTTCATGAGGAAGATCCAGAAGCCGAAGAAGAGGACGAACGGCAGCAGGTAAGTGAGGAACGACCACCAGGCGTTCTCGCCCGTCCCCTTCGAGTCGAAGGTGATGCCGTGGGACTCGAGCTCGTTCTGAAACTCGATCTGGGATTGGTCGCTCGGGTAGTTGACCTTGTACTTCTTGCCGCTCTTCAGCTTCGTCTCGATCGACTGGCCCTTGGGCGCGAAGAGAACGCTGTCGATCGACTGCGGCTCGTTCTGAACCATGTCGATCAGCTGGCTGTACGTGATCTTCTGGGTCTGGTCCGAGCGGCCAGGCAGCAGCGTCTGCGAGGCCAGGTAGACCAGCAGGACGATGACTATGAGGGGGAAAAGTGCGCTGCGAAAAAAGCGGCTCAAGGTCTGCCTCTATTAAACGAAAGGGTAGCAACCCCTATTCGCCCCACCGGCGCTGGGCGGTTTCCCTTTCAAACGGTTTCCTCAGCCTGGGCGACCAGCTCGTCCCGCAACACGCCCACATAGGGGAGATTGCGATAGCGCTCGGCGAAATCGAGGCCGTAGCCGATGACGAAACGATTCGGGATCTCGAAGCCCACGTAGCGGCATTCGACGTCGTTCTCGCGCCGCTCGGGCTTCGTGAGGAGGGCGCAGACCTCCAGTGAGGCCGGATCCCGCGCCTCCAGGTTCCGGAGCAGATACGAGAGCGTAAGCCCCGAGTCGACGATGTCCTCCACGACGAGCACGTTACGTCCTTCGACCGAGACGTCGAGATCCTTGAGGATTCGTACGACGCCGGAGGAGTCGACTCCGGCCCCGTAGCTCGAGATCGCCATGAAGTCGACCTCACACGGAACCTCGATCGCGCGCATCAGATCGGCCATGAAGAAGATCGCGCCCTTGAGGACGCCGATGAGGAGCAGGTCGCGCCCACGGTAGTCCTCGGTGATGGAAGCGCCGAGCTCGGAGATGCGCTCCTGGAGAGCGTGCTCGTCGACGAGCACTTCCTCGACCGCCGCGGCGAGCTCGTTCACGTGGCTCATGGGCCGACCTTTGGCCCATGGGCGTGTGGAAGGGGTGTGGGGGAACCGGGAGGTTCCTCCACTGCATCAAAGAAGGGGGTCCGTGGGGGAAACATGGTTTCCCCCACGGGAGCGAGCCGAAGGCGAGCGACGCTCACTTCTGCTCGCCTTCCACCGCGTCCTCCCAGCCGGGCGCGGCAGCGATCCCCGGCACGTAGACGACCTCCTCGCCCCGGACGACGAGCGGCCACGCTTCCCGCTCCGAGCGCGGGACCTTGGCGTCCACGAAGAGGTCCTGCACCTTCAGGTTGCGGTTCGCGAGCCGGTCGCCCGCGCGCCAGCCGCGGACGTGCAGGCCACGCCGCCGCGGGCGCAGCGTCCAGCTGCCCCATCGCACCTCGCGGTCCAAACGCTTCGGTGAGTGCTCGAGCCAGACGCTCTCGTACTCCCTCACCGCCACGCGGCCGCCACCCAGATCGACGCGCTTCGAGCCCTCACGGGAGGCGAGCAACTCTAACAGCGCCTTCTCGATCGGCCTAGCCAGCCGGCCACCCGGTTGGAGCGCGCGGAGGACGTTCTCCTCGGCCGCCGGATGAATCTGACGGAGAGCCGGGAGGATCTCCCGCCGGATGAGCCCGCGGACGGTCTCGTCGTTGGAGCTGTCAACGCGTAAGGGCAGCCCTTCTGCCTCACAGTAGGCCTCCGTTTCCGCTCGCCAGACGGTCAAAAGCGGACGAACGACGCCGTCTTCGCGGTGGGCCCTGATGCCCGTGACCGTCCCGCTCGTGGCCAGGCGGTAGAGGATCGTTTCCACCTGGTCGGAGGCGGTGTGACCGGTCGCGCGCAGCCTGTTGGAGCCGAAGGAGTAGCGCAGGTCGCGGAGCTCGGCCTCGCTGCCTTCGCCAATCGGAGGAGCCTCGACGACCTCTGCGCCGAACCGCTCGCGGCAGAAGCGGGCGTCCTCATCGGACTCGGTCCCGCGGAGCTTATGGTTGACGTGGAGCGCGCTTACGCGGTAGCCGAGGACCCCAAGCGCATGCCAGAGGCACGTCGAGTCCGGGCCACCGGAGACGAGGCACACGACCTCCCCGCTCGCCGGGATGAGGTCCTGCCGGCGGACATGATCCTCGATTTGCGCGCGCAGCGCACCGCTCTCCACGGAGAAATTGTACGGGCGGCCTAGAGCAGCGGTCCGACATCGCACCCTTTCGCGAGCAGCTCGGTTTGGGCCTGCGCCAGCACGTCGTGGGCAAAGTTCGCGAGGCCGTAGGCCCGGTACATCCGCTCCCCCCCGTCCTCGCCCTTCCCCTGCAGGGTGACCGCCTCGCCGTACTCGCGGAACATCCCGTCGAGATACTTCTGCGCGGTTCGGAGGGACGGGTCGCGCGGCTTGACATGCGTGACCCGCTCGGCGGAGGCGAAAGCCTCCTGTGCGACCTCGTCCGGCCCGGCCAGCCCGCTCTGGTAGTCCGCCGTCAGGGATCCGAGCGCTGTGACGTCGACGCTCGCCGTGGCGATGAAGCTCTTGTCCGTCGCGCCGCAGCTGTGCCCACGCGCTTCGCTCGAGCCGGAGCAACCGGCCGCGCACGCGAGGAGGAACAGCGCAATAACGCTGATTCGCCGCAAGTCGAGGGGGTCATCGGCTTTGGCGCGAGGGCGCTCTATCACTCAAACAGGGAGCCTTGGAGCGGCGATTTCTTGCAGCTGCTCGCCCTTCAGCCGAAGATGAGCGACCTGTATGCGCCCACGCGGCGCATGCCGAGCGATTCGTAGAGGCGGATCGCCGCCTCGTTCTCGGGCCGCACGAACAGGCACACTGCAGGGGTCATCCGGAGAAGGACGCCGCAGAGGTCGGCCAGGCCGCGCTTCGCATAGCCGCGTCCGCGCAGCTCCGGATCCACCCAGACCTGCTGGAGCTGGACCGCCCGCTCCGACCACGCGGAGGCTTCGGCCTTGAAGAGCACCTTCCCGCCCTGCTCCCACAGCCAGCTACGCCCTTCCTCAATCTGCGTGCGCGTACGCCACTCGAAGAGGGCTGGGTCGCGTGCATACGCGTCGATGCCGACCTCTTCCAGAAAGGCGGCCGCGGACGTCCGCACGAGCAGGTCCAGGTCACCGAGCTGCGCCGGCCGCAGGCCGCTCCCTCCCGGAGAGGGCGAATTTTCGAGCACGTATACCGGCTGGCCGGGACGGTCTTCTCTGACCGGGGGCAGGTGGTCGCGAGCGGCCTCCCAGAGCTCGGAAACAGCGGATTCGTTGCCGATCAGCATGCGTGGGCGGGCGCGTGCCGCGAGCTCCGCAAAAAGACCGGTGCCGGTCCCGGACGGAACGATGTTCGCGCCAAGATGGCAGAGCGCCACCAACCGATCCCCGTCGCGAACGGCGGCGAAGCGACCCAAGCCGCGCCGGGCGACATCCGCGAGAAACACGCGCTCGATGGGGTCTTCGTCGCAGAATGCGAGGACCTCGTCGCGCTCAGGGCGTTTGACCAGCCCCGCCATGGCCCGTGACGATACGCCCGGCGCGCGCTTCACGCACGCTGGGGCGGGCTCCGCCTCCACGCCGGGCGCGGGCTCCGCCCGCTTGGCGTTTAATTAGACGTAGTGAGAGCGGTTAGGCTCCGCCTCCATGCCGATCCACATCCGCACGCCGGGCGCGGGCTTCGCCCGCTTGGCGTCTAGTTACACGCGCGCTAGCGAACGTTAGGGTTCGCGCGTGCCTATCCACATCCGCGCGGAGATTGGCGAGTACGCGGACGCCTGCCTCCTTCCTGGCGACCCGCTGCGGGCCAAATACGTCGCTGAAAGCTTCCTCGAGGGTCCGGAGCAGCGCAACTGGGAGCGCGGCATGCTCGGCTACACGGGCACCTTCAAAGGGAAGCCGGTCTCCGTGCAGGCGACCGGGATGGGCTGTCCATCCGCCGCCATCGTGATCGAGGAGCTGGCTCAGCTCGGCGTCAAGCGGCTCCTCCGGATCGGGACCTGCGGCGGCCTGCAGCCTGACATGAAGCTCGGAGACCTCATCGTCGCGCTCTCAGCCGTTCCGGCCGACTCGACGGCGATCCACTACGTGGGCGGGGAGACGCATGCTCCGACAGCGGACTGGGATCTCGTCCACGCGGCGGTCCATGCCGCGAAGGAGCTCGGCAAGCCGGTCCGAGTCGGCGCGATCGTCTCGAGCGACATCTTCTACAACCCGGACGAGGGGCAGTATCAGCGCTGGTCCGACCGCGGCATCCTCGCGGTCGAGATGGAGGCCGCCGTCCTGTTCACCCTCGGCGCGCTTCGTAATGTGAAGGCGGGCTGCCTGCTCACCGTGAGCGACGTCGTCGTGGAAGGCGAGTTCGTGCGTATCTCCGACGAGGAGATGAAGGCGGCGGTCGACGAGATGACCGAGCTCGCGCTCGAGACCGTCACCGCCTCGCACTAGTGCCCTCCGAGGGTGTCGTCTTCGTCGTCAACCCGGCTTCGGCAAACGGGGCCACCGGCAAGCGCTGGCCCGAGATGGCCCACCGCGCCGCGGCAGCCGGGTTGCACGGCGCCACGCTCCTGAGTGACCGGCCCGGCGGCGTCACGGAGCTCGCGCGAAAGGCGGTCGCCGACGGAGCCCAGCTGATCGTCGTAGTGGGAGGAGACGGCACGGTGCACGAGGCGGTGAACGGCCTCATGGGAACCTCCGCGGAGCTCGGCGTGATCCCCATGGGGACGGGGACCGACTTCGTCCGTACGTTCGGGATCCCAGGAAAGCTCGATCGTGCGCTCGAAATCCTCAAAGCGGGCCGCACGCGGACGATCGACGCGGGCAAGGTCGAGTACCGGGCGTGGGACGGATCCGACGGCACGGCCTACTTCGCCAACGTGGCGAGCGCGGGCATGAGCGGGGCGGTGGCGCTGCGCGCCAACTCGACGACGAAGGTGCTCGGAGGGAAGGCGTCGTTCCTTTGGGCGACCCTCGCGGTCTTCGCGCGCTGGCGGAACACCGACGTGTCGGTGGAGGTCGACGGCCAGCGGCGGGAAGGCCTGATGCTCGACGTCATCGTCGCCAACTGCCAGTACCTCGGCGGGGGAATGCGGATGTGCCCGGACGCCGAGCCCGACGACGGCCTCTTCGACGTCCTCCTGATCGGGGACATCACGAAGCGGGACCTGGCCCTCACGCTCCCGAAGGTGTACCGCGGCACACACCTCCCGCACGCCAAAGCGGAGGCGCTACGGGGCCGAGCTGTGACTGTCGACGCGTCGGTGCCACTCCCCGTCGAGCTCGACGGCGAGCAGCCTGGGACGACCCCCGCGCGCTTCGAGGTCATGCCCCGCGCGCTGCGCGTGCGCGTCCCCGGCTAAGACTTCTTTCCACGCCCGCGATCTCGATCCCGAGGCTGTAGTCCTCCGGCGGCTCCGGCGTCGCGTATACCTCGAGATCCTTCGCGACCGCCTCAACGTCTGGGCCAAGCGCGGCGATGAGAGCGCCGTACGCAGGTTCTACCGGGAGCACGATCCCCGGAAGTAGGATCACCGGAAACGCCGACACCAAGGGACTTGTGCCACATACGGCCACGCCGGGCAAGGCCTCGACCACCTAGCGGGTGGGCCCCTTCATTCCGACTCGAGTTAAGGAGCTAGGCCGACCCGGAACCGCCGCCCGGGCTCGACCCTCGGCCCGTTCCGCCGCCCAGCGAGCGGCCGGAGGGCGGAGAAGCCGCCTTCTTGGCGTCGCCCTTCACCGTCGTCGTCTTCTTGCGCGCGGTCGGCTTCTTCTTCGACTCGGAGCGCTTCGCCGACGTACCGGTGGACGAGCGGCTCTTTGCCGAGCTGCCGCCCTCGAGCCGAGCCAGCCGGCTCTCGAGACGCTCGATCTGCTTGCGCAGGTCCTTCAACTCGTCGGCCGCGGCGAGACCGATCTGGGAGAGCGTCCTCCGCGCGCCGGCGTCGACTTTGCCCTTCGCAGACAGTGCCTTTCCGAGGGCTTCCGTGACCATCGGATTGTTTGCGAGCTCGTTCGTAAGCCGGTTGACGGCCTCCTCGCCCCGTTCAGCGAGCCGTCCCACCAGACTGCCTTCGTCTGGCTTCTTTCGCCCTGTCGCCATATGTCGTCCTCCTTGGGTTTCGAGCGCACCTTACCCGCCTGGTACCAGGAGGACGCCCTACGCGTGAATGTAGACCGGCGAGCCGGACTCGGTCGCGCGGAACAAGCGGCGGAGCAGACGGTTCTCGATCCGGATGCAGCCGTGGCTCACCGTCCTCCCGACGGACGAAGGGTCGTTCGTCCCATGAATTGCGATGGGACCACCCTGGGCCCAGTCGATCAGGACGGGCGAGAAGGCGCTGATCCCGATCCCGCCGAGACCATAGGGGCCGGACGGGTCGGGCGCGTGCAGTCGCTGGTTGACGTAATAGCGCCCGGTCGGCGTCGGGGTCCCCGGCGCGCCGACACCAGCCGTCGCCGTCAGGACCAGCCGTCCGTCTCTGAAGAAGGAAAGGCGACGCTTCGACAGGTCGACGTCGAGCCTAGTTCGAACCGCACGCACCATGACGGCGTTCGCGGCCACGAAACCGGTTGCGCCGTTGGGACGAACGGTGAGCTGCACGCGATACCACAGCGCGCTGCAATCGCTGTCCCGGATGACGGCAAGGACCCCGAAGACCGTGCGAACACCGTTCTTGTTCACCCAGCGAAACTGTGGCCCGGGCGGCCTCCAGGCTCCTTCACGGCTTGCACGGGGCCGTTCGCGTATGCCGCATAGGCCGTCGTCGCGCCGCCAAGTTGAAGGGCCCGATCCCCACAGCCTTGCCCGATCGCCGTCTCACCCAGGGCCACCGGAGTGGCAAAGAAGAAGAGCGCGAGGAGAGCGGGTGGTAGCCACCACCGCATGCGCTGAGATGGTAGATGGTCAGGCCGGGCGGCGACCCGGCCACGGGAGCCGCTTGCGGAAAGCGACTCGCGCCAGAAGAAGCGCAACCGCCAGGATGAGTACGAGAGGCGCCGCGGTCGCGAGGACGACGAACGTCCAGCCGAGAACGGCAAGGAAACCGGAGGCGGCCTTGCTCCACGCGTCGAGGATTCCAAAACGATCGCCGCCGCTCTTCGGCACCGGCAGGACCCGCTCGTGCAGGTCGAGCGCGATGGTGGAAAACGCGACCTGGTCGGCCAGGTACTGAAGGCGCCCGCGCGCCTGCTCGAGATCGAGCTGCACCTGACTGAGCTGCTGCTGCACGGCCAGAGCTGCCCCGACTCTGTTAGCGCGGTCGAGGAGCTCGAGGAGCTGGCTTTCGACCGCCTGGAGCTGGCGGGTTCGCGCGCGCAGGTCCACGTACTCCTGGGAAACGTCCTGGCCCATCTCCCGGCGGGACTCCACCCGGCCGAGCGCGGCCAGCGACTTCATCGCCTCGGCGTAGTTCCTCGCCGGGATCCGCAGGACGAGCGTGCCGCGCACAAGGCGTTGCGCACTTCCCTGCGACGCGGAGGAACTGACCACGAAGCCTCCGAGCCCGGCTGCGATCGAGCGCGCCTCGTCAACGGTCTCGTCGAAGCGGCCCCGCTGCACCGAGAGGCGCACCGAGGAGGTCTGCACGATCTGCGGCCCGATCTCGGGCACGCCGGAGACATTGCGCTGCGACGCAGGAAGCCCCTTGTCCGCCTCGGTCGCGTTGTCGGCAACTGCGGATGGAGCCGCTCCTCCACCTTCGAAGTTTCCCGTTACTCCAGCCCCGCCGCCACCGTCCTCTCCTCCGCTGCTGCACCCTGCCACCGCGACTGCGGCGAGAACCACCAAGACGATGAAGACGACCTTGCGCATCCTTCCTCCTTCGTGTCGTTTGCTTCGACACGAGCGCGCCTGCGAAAGTTCCCGACCCGTGGAGGGCTTCAACTTCGCCACCGACCTGACCGTCCGCTTCAGCGAGACCGACGCGCAGGGAATCGCAAACAACGCCGTCTATCTGAACTGGTTCGAGGTCGCCCGCATCGCGTACCTAGCCCGCTTCCCGGGCGGGTACCGAGGACTGATTCAGCAGGGCGTCGAGGCACTCACGATCGAGGCGCAGGTGCGCTACCTCGCGCCGTGCGGCTTCGACGACGAGCTGCGCATCCATACGCGCGCCACAGAGCTGCGCGGGGCGCTGTTCCGTTTCGAGTACGTGGTCGAGCGGACGAGCGAGCCGAAAGCCGCGATCGCCGAAGGCTGGACGGCGCACGCCTGTGTGGATGCGACGACGCTGCGCCCGACGCGTATGCCCGCCTGGCTGGCCGAGGGCATTGCGGCCGTCGAGAGCTGCTAGAGCCCGTTTCGAGACGGGGCCTCGTCCCCTGGGCGCGATGGGGGGTGCGAAGCCAGGACGCAGGGAGCGCCAGTATTGAATGAAATACGGGCGCGACCGAGGACGTAGCATCGCGCCGTCCAGCGCGATTCAGGGGGCTCAGGTCTTCATTTTGAGACGGGCTCTATGGAGCCGTCGTCGTCCCGGTCGAGGTGCCGGTGGTGGTCGCGCGCGTCGTGGTTCCGCTCGTCGCCGGCGTAGTCGCTCCCGGCCGCGGCTTCGTGCCGATGCGGACGACCTTCGGCTCGGAGACGTACGACGAGTACCACGTCGCGTCGTACAGGAGGTGGCCGCGCTTGTCGTAGACGCGCCGGCGCACTGAGACCGAGCGCGAGGGCGATCCGACCTCTTCGACGACCTGCTCGCCGACGTAGAGCTTCGGATCGAGGATCTTCTTGATGTTGGGATCTCCCGTTTTGCGCAGGGGCGAGGTCTGCGTCTCGACTCTGCGGTGCACCGGAGTTCCGAAGAGCCTGACTGTGAGCGAAGAAGACCCGATGATCGTCTCGAGCAGGAGCCAGTGCCCGGTGTCGTTGACGAACTTGAGGTCGGTGTCTGGGTAGTTGACCGTGGCGTCGCGGCCGAGCGGGTAGTGGTCGATGTACAGCGCGTGGTTGTGCCGCTCGCTAACGGGGAGGCCCCCTTCGTAGGCGGCGTTGAAAACCGTCGTGGAGACCTGGCAGACGCCGCCGCCGAGGCCGTTCTTCAGCTCTCCGTTGATGATCACCGGTGCCTCGAGGAAGCCCTTGGCCGCATTACGGTCGCCCGTCGTCTTGTTGAAGGAGAAGGTCGAGCCGGGGCCGATCAGATGCCGATCGATCAGCTGCGCGACGAGCTGGACGTTGTGGATGCGGTTCGGCTCGCCCCCGTAATAAGTCGTGTAGCCGCCGACGAGACCTGTGATGCCGAGCGACTTGGCCTTCTCGGTCGAGAGTTGGGGCTCTGCGGCGACGACCACGAGCTCGGTCTCACGATTGGTGGTCGAGAGCGCGGCGGTGAGGAAGCCATGTTGGGTCGCCGAAACGTCGAGGCGTCGTCCCTTCCGCGAGGGGATCATCGTCGCCCGCCCTGAGTCCGCGACTTCGAAGGCGACCTCTCGGGGAGGCCTGCCGACAGCCTTGCCGAGGTTGGCGAAATAGCGCCGCGTCGCAGGGCCGCCGATTCCCAGCTGCCGCTCCCCGTCCTGGGGAAGCTTGAGGAAGGACGCGATCTGGTCCGGCGGGACCGACCAGTGCACGCCCTTGTACACGAAGCGGACGGGTGCCGAGAGCGCGACTCGTACTTGCTCGGCGACGCGGGCGAGAGCGTCGCGCGTCACCGCGGGCGGATCGATCGCGACGGGCAGCGCTACCGGACTGCGCTCGAACCCGGACAACGCGCCAACGATCGTCCGCTTCGCGGCGTCGCGGTCGAGCTTTCGGCCCGCCTCACCCGGTACGACGACCGGCTCGCCGTTCCGCATCACGATCGCGGCTTCACGCCCATGGACGTCGACCGCCCGCGCGATCGAGCGGAGCCGGCGGTCGAGGGTACGCTCCTCGTAGCTCGCTCCAGGCTCGACGTTCGCGCCGAGCAGGCGCAGCTGGACCCGCTTGAGCCCGCGCAGCGGAATCGCACCCGCGCCTTCGTCCAGGGCCTGCCGGACGGCCGCGGCCCAGTCGACCCGCAGCGCGATCTGAGCCGGTGCAATCGGCCAGGTACGCCCGCCGGCCTTGAAAGCAATGGGGACGGATGCCAATCTGCGCGCGCGAGCGGCCAGCTTCTGCTCTGCCTGCTCGGCCTCGAGGCCGCCGACGTTCAGGTCGGCGACCGTCACACCTGCCGCGATGCGATCGGCGGGTCCCGCGAAGACCACCCCGACGGCGAGCAGCGCGATAAGGAGCGCACCCGCCGTGGCGCCGACCACCTTGAACCCGCGTCGGACCAGGGCCGAATAATCCCGCTGAGCAGGGGTAGACCGACCCCGACGGATCGGCTCGACGCCGACATCCGCTCGCATCGAAGCGGCGAGTCTAACAACGTCAGGGGTTGCCCAGACCCAAGGAACGTCGCAGGCGAAGGACGCGAGCGACGTGCTCGTCCAAGAGACCGCGCCGCGCGAGCGGAACCAGCGCGCGGATCACCCGACCTGCGTCAGGCCCGTTCGTGAAGAGGAGGAGATCGGCTCCCGCGCGGGTCGAAGCGAGCGCGCCGAAGATCGCGTAGCGACTCCCGAAAACCGAGAGAGAATCGGTGATAGCGACCCCCTCGAACCCCGAGCTGCGAAGCAGTCGGTAAGCGGCCTGATTGAACGAGGCTCGCCGCGGTCCGAAGCGTGGGTAGAACGCATGCCCGACCATCACGCATGGAACGCCCGCTCTCATCGCTTCGCGGAAGGCCGCCAGCTCCCGCGGAACCACGTGGGCACGGACATGAGGCGATTCATCTGTCGAGACCGGAGCCGTTCCCAGGCCTGGGAAGTGCTTCACGCAAGCGCCCGCACCGCCCGCACCCAGGCCCCGAGCGAACGCGAGCGCCAACGCCGGCCTCGCGAAATGGCGCGATCCCAGGGGCCCGCCGGGAAGGTCGACCACGGGCGCGAGATCCACGTCCACGCCCGCTTTTCGCAGCGCCCGCCCGGTTGCGCGACCAGCCTGAAAGGCCCGCCCCCCATGCGTGAAGGAGGCCGCCGATTTCCCCGGCGGCAGCCCTTCGAAGGTCGACGATGTGCCGCCCTCCTGGTCGACGAAGACGAGCGCGTCGCGGCGCCTGGGCTCGCGGAGGCTGAACTCCTGGACGATGACGCCGGCCACGCCTTTAGGAGCGGGCAGCCCGGAGACCACCACCAGGGCCGCCTTCTGGCGCGGCGTCAGCGCCGGGAGAGCAGGCGGGGTTCCAGGAGCCCCGGTCAGAGCGACCAAGGCCTGGAAGAGCGCTGCGAAGCCCATGCGTTCCCTAGACTAAATCCGGTGGATTTCGAGCTGAGTCCGGAGCAGCGCGAGGTGCAGGCGACCGTTCGCCAGTTCGTCGACGACCGCATCCTGCCGAATGCGATCGAGAACGACATCAACCACCACCTCGACATGGGCGTCATCGAAGGGATGGCCGACCTCGGCCTCCTCGGCATCACGATCCCGGAGGAGTACGGCGGCGCCGGCCTGGACTTCGTCTCCGAGGCGCTCGTCTGCGAGGAGATCGAGCGCGGAGAAGCTGCCTTCCGGACGCTCATCTCCGTCCACGTCGGCCTCAACTCGCTCTCGCTGCTTCGCTACGCCGACGAGGAGCAGAAGGAGCGGTACCTCGCGCCGCAGGCTCGCGGCGAGAAGCTTGCGTGCTTCGGGCTGACCGAGCCGGCCGCAGGCTCGGATGTCGCTGCCATGAGGACGAACGCCAGCCGCCAAGGCGATGGCTACGTCCTCAACGGCCAGAAGAACTGGATCTCGTACGCGGCCGTCGCCGACCATGCGCTCGTCTTCGCCAAGACCGATCCGGACGCGAAGCACAAGGGCATTTCCGCCTTCATCGTCGAGCGGGCGTGGCCGGGCGTGTCGACCCAGGAAACAGAACACAAGCTCGGCATCTGGGCGGGCTCCACCGGGGAGCTCTTCTTCGAGAACGTCGAGGTCCCTGCGGAGAACCTCGTCGGGGAAGAGGGTCAGGGGTTCGAGATCGCCATGTACGGCCTCGACCAGGGCCGCTTCACCGTCGCCGCGGGAGCCTGCGGCGTGATCCGAGTATGCCTCGAACGCTCGGTTGAGTACGCCCGCGAGCGCGAGACCTTCGGCAAGCCGATCGGCAAGAACCAATTCGTGCAGGACATGATCGCGGAGATGGTGCTCGGCTACGAGACCTCGAAGCTGCTCGTGATGCAGGCCGGCTGGCTCAAGGACAAGGGCGTCCGCAACACACGGGAGACGAGCCTCGCGAAGTGGCACGCGACCGAATCGGCCTTCCGTGCCGCCCACCTCGCCATCCAGGTCCACGGCGCCTATGGCTACTCGGGCGAATACGGGATCGAGCGTTACTTCAGGAACGCCCGCGCCCCGATCATCTACGAGGGCACCACGCAGATCCACAAGATGATGCAGGCCGAGCACGCGCTCGGATACCGGAACCTGAACGGGCGCGACGGCGACATCTCTCCGCTCGCTTCATGGGGCCCCGCGCTGTTGCAGTCGCGATAGCCGCTGTCGCGGCGATCGCGATGATCCCATCATCGACGGCAGCACCACCGCGGCAGGCCGAGTTCGTACCCGGGCGGGCGCTCGCCGGAGTGCGCGTCGGGATGACGCCTGCACAAGTCCTGCAGGCCTGGGGCAAGCGCCATGGGGTCTGCCGCAAATGTCCCGACCGAACGTGGTATTTCAACTACCGCCCCTTCACTCCCGAAGGCGCGGGTGTGGTCTTTCGCGGCGGTCGCGTGGTGCACGTCTTCACCGTCTGGCGCCCGTCCGGCTGGAAGACGCCCGAGGGCCTCGTCCTCGGCGCGCCTGCCTCCGACGTCTCACGGATGTACGGCTCGCTCGACCGCCGCCCGTGCACGAGCTACCACGCGCTACTAAAGCCGGGGAAGCGCGTCGAGAGCGTCTTCTACGTCTTCCGCGACAAGGTCTGGGGCTTCGGCCTCATCCTGAAGAACGCGTCACCGTGCTTGTAACGGCCCGCTAGCCTCCGCTTCCGCCAGCTTGAGCACGAACGGAATCGCGGCGAGGATGGGGACGCCCATGGCGGGCCAGACAGCCGCATAGCCATCCGTCGCAGAAAGGTAGGGGCGCAGGATGTCGATGGCGGCACCGGCGGCCAGCGGCCCGATGATGAGGCCGATCCCCTTCGTCGTCGTGGCGAGGCCCGTGATTGTCCCGCGGTCCGTCGACGGAATCACCTTGAACAGAAGGGCCCAGGCGAGGGTCATGACCGTTCCGCCCGCCATGGCGACCGGGAAGATGAACCCGTAGTACCACCAGTGCCAGCTCGTCGCGAAACCGGCACCGAGAAGGCCGAGTCCGTAGACGAAAGACGCCCCGAGGATCACGTTCCCGAGACCCCAGTGGTCGCCGAAGCGGGTCGCGATGGCAGCCGACACCACGTAGCCGCCGGCCACAACTGCGAGCACGGTTGCCGAAACGTAGAGCGGCTGGTCCAGGCCCTTGATGATGTAGAGGACGACGAAGGTGCGCATCCCGGCGAAGGTCGCCTCCCAGGCCGTGTTGGCGATGAGAAAGTGACGGACGTTCCTCTCCCGCCTGACGACCCGCCAGGGGGCGGCGAGGAACGTTCGCAGCCGCTCGTACTGCGGCGGGCCGGCCGGGGGCTCGTCCACCAGCAACACGACCGCTCCGCAGGCGAGCAGCGTGATCCCGGCAGCGAGAACGAACGGAAACGGCTCCCAGACGCTGAAGAGGAAGCCCCCGCCGACGAGCGCTCCGCCCAGGGCCGCTCCGCGGAAGAGATGTTGGACTCCCTGAGCGCGGCCGAAGTACGTGTCCGGGAGCAGGTCCGGGTAGAGACCGCGGTACGGCGGCTCGTAGATGTAGTAGGCGAAGTAGAAGGCGAAGAGCGCCGCCGCCGTCCCTACGAAGCTGTGTGTGAAAGCGACGAGGGAGAGCGACACGGCCATGGGGCCGAGAGCGAGGAGCATGAACGGCCGCCGGCGTCCTAGCGACATCTGTGTCGCGTCGCTCATGGGCCCGACGAGCAGCGGCAAGAAGAACGCAAAAACGCCCTCAGCGGCTAAGACGAGCCCGATGAGCGTGCTCGAGTCGGTGAACTTCTCGAGGAGCGGCGGTAGGTAGGCCGCGACCGTCGTGATCGACCACGCCAAGCCGAAAGCGCCGAGGCCGAGGAACCAGATGAGCCGATTGAGGGGCCGCTCGAGGGAGAGCTCCAGCTCCGGCCGCTCGACGACATGAAGGGCCACGCGTCTACGGGCCATCGGCCGTGAGTCCCAGGAGCGCCGGCAGAGCAAGGAGCGTCGGGAGGGCGTCGTCTCGCTGATGCTTTCCCTCGCGGTCGAGGAGCAGCGCGCGGATCCCGAATGCCTCCGCGCCGGCCACGTCGTCGTCGGGTGAGTCGCCGACCATCACGGCTGCGCCCGGCTCCACTTCGAGGAGGTCGAGCACGGCCTGGAAAATCGTCGGGCTCGGTTTCACCTTGCCGTGGACGCCCGACGAGACCCAGGCGTCGACGTCGAGGGCGTGATGGCGGACGAAGGCGTCGAGGTCCCGGCTCGTGTTCGAGACCAGGCCGATCTTCAGGCCCTCTTGTCGCAGGAGAGCCAGAACAGGAAGGACGTCTTCGTAGAGCTCGAAGTTCTCCGATTCGAGCCAGCCCTGGGTGATAGCCACCGCGACTTCGCGGCACTTCTCCCCTTCTCCACCCATCCCGCGGACGATGTCCTCCGTGAAGCGAACCCAGACCTCCTCGTCGTGGTCGAGCTCAGGGTGATGCTCGAGATCGAGGAGCGCGGCCGCCCTGGCCTCGGCGTAGCGGTCCGGATCGAGCTCGAGGCCGAAGCGCCGCCCGGCGTCCCGGTATCCTTCTGGCCCGAGGAGCGGCCCAGGCTTCGCGATCGTGAAGTCCACGTCGAAGAGGACTGCTTTGAGTTTGCTCACGCCGCTGGGGCTTCGCCGGGCTCAAGCGGGCCGCCGCCCAGCCGCGTGAGGTTCAAACCTCCGTTGGCCACTGATAGGCCTCTGGCTGGCGGTTGGCGAGTGAGGGAAGGCGGCGGCGGACCTCCTCCAGGCGGCCGCGCTCGAGCTCGGCGGCGATGACGGTGTCCTCGTCGGGAGCCTGCGCGAGGACGACGCCCCACGGATCGACGATCGACGAGCGCCCGTACGCCGCCTTGCCTTCCGCGAAGCTTCCCCACTGATTCGCGGCGACGACGTAGCACTGGTTCTCGACGGCGCGGGCGCGCAGGAGCAGCTCCCAGTGGTCCTTGCCGGTGTAGAGCGTGAAAGCCGCCGGCACCGTCGCGACCTCGCAGCCTTCGAGCGCGAGGATGCGGTAGAGCTCCGGGAAACGCAGGTCGTAACAGATCGTCAGACCGACCTTCCAGCCTTCGACCTCGCAGGTTTCCGGCCGATCGCCGGGCTCCTCGGTCTCGGACTCGCGGTAGACGTGGCCGCCGACCTCCACGTCGAACATGTGGATCTTCCGATACACGGCCGCCGTCTCGCCCTCCGGATCGAACACAACGCAGGTGTTCGAGAGCTTCTCACGCCCCTCTCGACGCTCGACGATCGAGCCGCCCACGAGCGTGATCCCGTGTGCGCGAGCCCAGCCGCTCATCGCCGCAAAGGTTTCCCCGTCGTCGAGGCTCTCGGCGATCGAGCGCATGAATTCGGGCGGCCCGAAGCCGTTCCATTTCTCCGGCAGGACAACGAGGTCGGCTCCCGTCGCCGCGGCCTGCGCGACGAGCCGCTCGGCGCGCTCGATGTTGCCGGCCTTCGATTCGATCGCGTTCAGCTGAACGCAAGCAACCCGAAGAGAGGAAGCCATAGGCTCAGGATAGCCTGGAGGCATCCGGACTCCTGCCCAGATCCTGTCCGAGGCACACACAATTGCGCTCGTGGGCGCGTCTCCGAACCCCTCGCGGCCGAGCCACAGCGTCATGCGCTATTTGTTGGCGCAGGGTTACCGCGTGATCCCTGTCCGGCCGCTCGTGAACCAAGTCCTGGGCGTTCCCTGCGTTGCCTCGCTGGCCGAGATCGAGGAGCCCATCGACCTCGTGGATGTCTTTCGCCGCCCTGAGTTCTGCCCCGCCGTGGCCGAGCAGGCCGTCGCCGTCGGGACCAAAGCTCTGTGGCTCCAGCTCGGCATCGTCTCGGGTCAGGCTCGCGCTATCGCGGAGCGGGCCGGACTTGACTACGTGGAGGACGAATGCACCGCGATCGTCCACCGCGCGATGCCCCAGGCTATGTAGGACGCAGAGGGCGGCTTCGGCCGCCCTCTCGCTATGCGCGGCTCGAGGTGTGCTCCTCCTCAGGAACTAGTCGCAGCACGAAGTAGAGGATGGCCGCCAGGAAGACGGCGGCCTGTTCTACGTTCATCAGGATCCCGCCAAAGTTCTGATCCTGGGACGGAGAAAGGCCCCAAAGCCGTGGCGCCTCCGCGTAGAAGTCGTAGAAGGGCGTCTCCGAGAACGTGAGCCCCAGGCCGAGGAAGACCGACCCGACGAAAGCCGCTCCCAGATAGCCGATCTTCACGGGGACCGAGACGTCGTGCGGCTCGCCGGCAAGCACCGGCCACCAGAAGAGGAGGCCGACGGCGACCAGCACCGCGTGCTCGATGTTGAGGGCCCACGGATTGCGGAGGGCGAAGTCGTAGAAGACGGCCAGATGGATTCCGTACCAGGCCACCAGCCACACCGGGAGCGAGATCTTCGGCCGCGTGATCCAGGCAAACGCAGGGCCCCCGTGGCGGGCGATCGCCCCGCGCATCGCGGGCGTCAGGCCGAGGAGGATCAATGGCGGCGCCCAGTCGGCGATCATCACGTTCTGGAGCAGGTGGATGAGCAGGAGATAGTGAACGGCGATCGTCTCGAGGGGCGAGTTGAGAGCCCCCACGATCAACAGCAGTCCGAGCGCGAAGAGAAGAGCGCGCCGGCCGGGCCGGTCGCGTCTGGCCGCGACCCAGTAGACGACCGCCGCCACGGCCGCCAACGCGAGGAAAAGCGGCTCGAAGCTGAAGGAGGAAGCCGGCGGCGCGCTCACGCCGCTTCGGCGGCCTCGCGCCTGACGACCTGGCGATGAGAGGCGACGAGCAGGAAGGCGACGCAGGTTCCGAGCGTGACGGCCTGCTCGACCATCATCACGATGCCCGCCAGCCGCTGGTCGCCCAGAGGGGAAAGGCCGAGCAGGCGCTCGTCCTGCGCGGCGTAGGCCGGATAGAGCGGGTCGAAGGAGAAGATGAGCACGTCGGAGAGGATCTGCCCGCATGCGAACAGGGCGACCGCGAGGCCGATCCTCCCCGGATAACGAAGCTCTCTCCGGCGCGCCGGGTCGACGAGCTGCGTCCAGACGAGCACGCCCGCCAGAACGAAGGTCACGTGCTGGAGGTCGTGGACGACCTGATGATCGAGCACGTAGTCGTAGGCGGCCGGGTAATGCCACGCAGCGAGCACAGCGGCCCAGACGGCAAAGCTGACCTTGGGACGAAGGAGGAACCGCAGGACCGAGCGCAGCGCACGCATGCGGGCGAGCGGTCCCAGCACCCACCCGGGCAGGAAGAAGAACGTCAGCGGCCCGCGCAGCGCGACAAGGGCGAGGGCGACCGCTGCGTCCCCGATTAGGACGTGCTCGAGCATGTGAGCCGAGAGAAGGTACTCCTCGCCGATGGCGTCAAGCGGGGAGACCAGCGCAAGGGTCCCGAGGGCGACGGCGCCGACGAAGAGGAGCGCGCGGTCGATGCCGGCCAGGTCCACCCGGCCGCGCCGACGAAGTCGGATCCAAGCCTGGCCGAAAAGGACGAGAGCCAGCCCGGCCCCCACCAGGACCGCAGGGGACGTCTCCCACGCCGAGCCGAGCTCAGACCTCGGCACGAGGTCGCCGTGCGCGAGGAGGAGTGAGGTCAAGCCGCCGCCAGCACCTGCCCGAGCACCCAGAGGCCGAGGAACGTGTAGCCGACCATCAGGAGCACGAGCGGCGCCAGCGCGAGGGCGGCCTGCCGGGCGCCCGGCAGGACGCCGAGCGAGACACGATGCGCCTCGAAGACAGCGACGACGTGCCCCCAGACGATGAGGCCGACCTGGAGGTACCAGACGAGCCCGCCCGGCACGCCCTTCCAGGGAACCTCGACGTCGGGCACCCACTCGCGTCCGAACGGGTCGAGCACGGCCGCCTTCGTGAACTGGCCCGCGTAGATCAGGAAGAGGAAGTAGTGCGAGACGAAGTACACGGCCGCAATGGGGATGAGCGTCGGCGAATAGCGGCGGGCCGCGTCCGCAAGGGATGCGTGCTCCAGCCGGGAGACGAGCCCGACCACCGCCAGGAACGCGAGGACGAAGGCTGCGACGATCGCGGCCATGAGCACGGTGTCGAGGAAGCTGTCATGGAGCGCCAGCCACACCCACCGATCGACGAACCAGCTCTGGAGGTCGACATACGTCTGGGTCTGGGAGAAGCCGTCGTAGACGACGGTGGCGAGGAGGGCAAGCACGAACGTCCCGCCGCCCGGACCGAGCGGCGCCTCGCGCCGGACGCCGGCACCGAAGGGCCGCATCCTGAGACCACGGACTTCGGGGGCCGCATCGAGCCAGCAGGAAGGGCAGCCGATCCGTTCTTCATCGGTGCAAAGTCCCGCGCGGCAATCGCCCGCCGACTCACGGACGTAGAGCTCGAGCGGCGCGAAGCGCCCGAACGTCCTCGCCACGACGGTGAAGAGCTCGCCCCGCGCGAGCCAGAGCTCGGTTCCGAAGGTCACCATGGCAAGGAGCTGAATCCCGATGTAGGCGAGGAGAATCAGCACGAGCGTTCGCGGCTCCTTGCCGGGATCCCAGACGAGCTCCAGCCAGGACCAAACGAGCAGGAAGACCGTCGCCGGCCAGAGGCCAAGGCGCTTTGGATAGGGCGTGACGGAGGCCCCGCGACGAGCCAGCGTCCCCTCGAGGAAGCGTCCGGCCGCGTTCAGCGGGCTGACGAAGTCCCACACGTTCCCCACGAGCGCGGAGACGATCCCGAGGCCGACCCAGAAATCGACCCAGAGGACGATCGTCGCCGGGTTCTCGAAGAAGTCCTCCGGGCCGAAGAGGCCGCCGGCGACTACGTCAATCAGCAGAAGCGAGGCGAGCGCCGAAGCGATCCATCCGAGGTGGAAACGGCGCAACGGCCCGTAGAGATCGCCACTCGTGCGTGTGCCGGTGGCCTGCCCGGCCAGCGTCGCAGCGGGCGCGGAAATGAGGACGGCGAGCCCAGCAGCCAGTGCGTAGAGCCAGACCGGGAGGGGGAAGCGGTAGTCGATCCCGGAGACGGCGTGCGCCGCCGCCGCGCCCGGAAGCAGGAGCGCGGCGACGGAAGCCGTTGCGAGAGCGAGTCCTCTCCGGCGCATGGCCGAATGGTCTCAAAAATCATCGGGGTGCCCGGATTTGAACCGGGGACCTCGCCGACCCGAACGGCGCGCGCTACCAGGCTGCGCTACACCCCGAACCGACCATAGGGTATCCGCTAATGACCTCCAGGGACGAAATCGTCGCGTTCGCAGACGACCTCCTCGACACGGCCGCATACCCCGATTACGGTCCCATGGGCTTTCAGGTCGTGGGAGCACCCGAGGTTCGCAAGATCGCCTGCGGCGTGTCGGCCTCGCGTGAGCTCTTCGAGCGCGCGGGCGAGGCCGGCGCGCAGATGGTGATCGTCCACCACGGTCTCTTCTGGGAGAAGGACACCCGCGTGGTCGGCCCCGTCATGCGGGCGCGCCTCGAAGCCCTCTTCTACGCAGACCTCTCGCTCGTCGCCTACCACCTGGCGCTCGACGCCCATCCGGAGATCGGCAACAACGCGCTCCTCGCCGAGGCGCTCGGGGTCACGCGGGAGCGGCGGTTCACGGACTGGGGCTACGGCGGACCGCTCGAGGAGCCGATGCCGGTCAGCGAGTTCGCGACGCGCGTCCAGGAGAAGCTCGACCGCCCGCCGCTCGTCTTCTCCTACGGGCCCGAGCAGATCGAGCGAGTCGCCGTGGTGACCGGAGGCGCGGCCAGTTTCGTCTCGGATGCGGCGGCGCAGGGATATGACTGCTTCGTCACCGGCGAGGCGGACGAGCCGACCAAGCACACCGCCAAGGAGGCCGCAATCCACTTCGTCGCCGGGGGCCACTATGCGACGGAGACGCTAGGCGTCCGCGCGCTCGCGGCCAAGCTGGCGGACGAGTTCGGCGTCGAGTGGGAGTTCCTCGACCTCCCGAATCCGGTCTAGGAAACCTTCGAGGATCTCGGCACACGCGTGCGGCTGCTCGCCGACGAGCAGGTGGCCCGCCGCCGGCAGTGTCCGGATCGGAGCGCGGAGACGACGCGCATACTCGAAGCCGTCCATCAGCGGGACGAGCCGGTCACGCGATCCCCAGAGGAGCAGGACCGGGCAGCGGACATGGTCGAGGTCCGGTCGCGGGTCGTCTTTCAGGAGCGCGCGACCCGCCATGCCTACATCGGTGTGCTGCGAAGGACCTTCCAGGAATCCGAGGACGCCTTCGGGTGCGAGCGCCGGCGGGTCGACAGCTCCCCACAGTCCGAAGGGAACCCAGCGCAGCCTCGGCCGCCGGGCGAAGGTGCCGCGGAAGCGCGTCATGACCTGTGCTGGACGAAGGGCGCCTGTTACGGCGAGCCAGATCTCCGCGCGCCTCGTGACCGAGACGATGCCGGCGGCCGCGACGAGGGCGAGCCCCGTGACGCTCTTGGGCCGAGAGACGGCCAGACGAAGGGCGATGACTCCTCCCATCGAGTAGCCGACGAGCGGCGCCGGGAACATGCCTTCGAGCTCGGCCAGTGCGGCGACGTGGTCGGCGTAGGCGGTCAAGTCGTCGGCGCGCTCGAGCGGCTCCGTCCTCCCGTGGCCTGGAAGGTCCGGAATGAGCACGCGATGATGCCGCGCCAGGAGTGGCGCGAGCAGGGTGAAGTTGACAGCGGCCCCGCCGAGCCCGTGGACGACGACGAGCGGCGGGCCCTCGCCGCCGACGAAGTAACGGGTGCGCACGCCGTCGACGTCTGCGACGCGCGTCTCGAACCCTCGGAGGAGCGTTGCTTCAGACACGTCCGATCAATATTCTGTCTATATGGACTTGGAAGGAGCGCGGAGCCTTTGAGCGCCGCCGCCGACATGGAAGGACGCGTCTAGCCCGCCTCGGTGCGCTGAAGGCGGGCTTTTTTGCGCCTTACCCCGAAAGGAGACGATGTGGCAAATC
>WNGB01004386.1_pt1 | contig 21559 bp, 16 predicted proteins | sample 5400681 | NCBI WGS metagenome assembly WNGB01 (sample SAMN13153367, study PRJNA577476) | soil metagenome | isolation source: 115 cm soil or saprolite under grassland replicate 2 | place: USA:California | collected 2016-06-15
CGGCGATGGCGAGCGGAACCTCGAACTGCCCTGAGGGGAGCGTCGCCGGGTCGTCCGGGTCGTCGATGATGTAGAAGCCCGCAAGCCCCATCCAGACGTTGCGGGCGGTCAAGTCCATGCGATGGTCATGGTAGAACTGCGTCGCCCCCCGCTCGTTCCCCCCATTCTCGAGGTGCTGGTAGGTGTACGTCCGCGAGGCGCCTGTACCGATCAGGTATTCGTCCGGCCGACCGTCATTCTCTGGCGTCGAGTGGTTGCCGTGGTTGTGCACCGTCATCTCTCCGGCGGTTGCCGGCAGGTTGTTCGTGAACGTTACCTGGGTGGTCTGGCCGGTCGGCCTGCGGATCGTCCAGCCCGGGAACGAGCCGCCATACGTCCAGAGGTTGGTGCACGGCCCGGGAAGGATCGGAAGACAGGCCTCCTGGATGCTGATCCCGAGGTCCGCCGCCGTCGCTACGGGCGGGAAGGAAAGAGCGTTCGGGAATTCCGCGGGCGTCGCCGTCGCGGTGGGAGTGGGCGTCGTAGTTGGCGTCGCTGTGGGGGTTGCCGTCGGGGTGCGGGTCGCGGTTGGTGTCGGGCTCGGCAACCCGGGCGTCGAGGTCGCCGTGTTGGTCGGCGTCCGTGTCGCGGTCGGCGTCGGAGTATTGGTCAGCGCCAGGGTGGGCGTGTTCGTCGGCGTCTGAGTCGGCGGTGACGCATTCGTCGGCGTGGAGGTTGGCGTCCTCGTCGCGGTCGGCGTCGGAGTGTTGGTGAGCGCCAGGGTGGGCGTGTTCGTCGGCGTCCGGGTCGGCGTTGACGTATTCGTCGGCGTCGAGGTCGCCGTGTTGGTCGGCGTCCGCGTGAAAGTCGGCGTCACTCCCCCGGTCGTATAGGTGATGGTGAGCGCAGGGCGGTTCCCCACGGTTCCGTTCTCTTTCGTATCGAACCGCCTCGCCGTCTGGTTCAGGCTTTCGTCACCCAGCACGATCCAGCCAAAGTTGCCCGAGGGGTTGTCCAGCCAGGACTGCACGTCCACGACCATTTGCGCAGAGCTCCACGTGTAGTTTCCCGTGCCCGCCACCAAATTGGTGGCGCTCACCGTCCCGGAAAAGTCGCCCCCCGACGACGCCCAGAAGACAGTGTTGTAGAACCGATGGATCCAGGTGACGTCTCCGGTTGTGGCGGGGGCGCCGGCACCTTCCTGGACGTCCGCGTTCGAGGTTCCCTCTCCCCAGTCAGCCAGCAACCGTCGCAGCTCCACGGTCCGCGAGCTGCTGTCTCTCGTCCGCGAGAGATTGAGGGTCAGCGTTACGCTGGTGATGGTCGAGCCCGCGGGTATGCTGCCCGCCACGTTGAAGGTAATGACACCACGCCGGATCTGCGCCGTGTCTGTCCTGCCCACGAAGAAATAAGACCCGGCGCCGTTGCTCAGGCTGCCGGTCGCGCTTTGGTAGAGCGTGTTGTCCTTGCTCGTCCCCAGAGTGACCGTGTCCGCCGCCGCCGGACCGGCCGGCACCATGCCGGCCAGGGCCAGTGTCGCCACTGCCGCCAGCGCCGCGCCGGGTGCCCGCATGCCCCTTAACTATCGTGTTTCGCTGCACCAGGCAGAGATGCATTCGCATCATTGGCGTCCAGGATCGCAGGTTCAGCGGATCAGGTGTCCGCCGGCTACCGATAGACGATCTCGAGGACGGGAACGGCGGCGGGGTCCGGGCTCTCCCGACTGGCAAAGGGCTGCACGCTCTGGGGGCGACCCTCGTCCCCGATCAGGATCCACCCGAAATTGTGCGACGGAGCGGCTTTCCAGAGCCTCACGTCGGCGAGCATCTTGGGATCGCTCATGACGAGATACTCTCCGGGTCCGTTCACGACGAACGCCTCGCTGGCGCCACGGACGAACTGCCCGCCTGTGTGGTTCCAGAAGTCGGTGTCGTAGAAGGTGTGGATCCACGTCGCGTCGCCCGGCTCGGAGGGCGCGCCGCGTCCGCCGGTGCTGAAGGACGCGCCCTCGCCCCAGTCGGCGAGGACCCTGGAGAGCCGGACGAGGGATACGCCCGGATTGCCGGGAAGCGCCGTGAGGTGGAGTGTCACGGACTCCACGATCGCGCCTTGCGGCAGTGCCGAGGCAACGTCGAACCGCACCAGCCCGCGACGAAGGCTCCCTGCAGCCTGGTTCGTCTGCCCGACGAAGAACGCTGGACCGGCGCCGTTCGAAAAAGCGCCGTCGGGATCCTCGATCAGCGTCGTGTCCCGGTCCGCGCGCACGAAGACCGTTTCGGCCCAGACAGGGAGCGCGCCGAACAAGAGAAAGAGGAAGAGAGCCTCTGCTTGCGTCGCAATGCGCGGCATGATCACTCGCCCACCGCAACGAACGCGAAACGAGCAAAGCCGGGGTTCGTCATGGCGATCTCCTGCTCCCCGGAAAAGACCCCGGCGTGGGCCAAGGGTTGTTGGCCATTTCCTCCAGCCATGCTATATCCAGCCGACGCGTTCGCGGTGACGAGTTGACTCCCTGCGCGCCATGGGGCATCGTCCCCGTGTTCCACCCGCGGCCGGCCGCGGTCGCCCGCCGTCGCGGCGGTTCAGGAGGGGGAGTATGGCGAAGACGAAATCTCGAGGTCCGAAACTCCGGCGGTCCTGCGGCGCGATGGCCGCCCACATGATGCTGCTCGAACGGTACCCGGCATTCCGCGCGAGCCAGATGCGCCTGGAAGGCGCGACCGCGAAACGGCGCGACACGGGGCTCGACCTGAAGAAATCCAAGCTGGTCACGGTCAGGACGGTCGTCAATGTCGTGTACAAAACCGACGAGCAGAACGTATCGGACGCGCAGATCAAAAGCCAGATCGCGGCCCTGAACAAGGACTATCGGGCGACGAACCCGGACCGGAACCAGACTCCGACGCCGTGGAAGGGTTTGATCACCGACATGCGCATCGCGTTCAAGCTCGTCAAGGTGACCCGGACCAAAACGGCGAAGAACGGCTTTACGTTCGACGACGCCGTCAAGAAGGCGTCCACGGGCGGCATCGCGCCGTTCAGCCCCAAGACACATCTGAACCTCTGGACCTGCGCGCTGACGGGAGGACTGCTCGGGTACGCGCAGTTTCCCGGCGGCCCCGCGGCCACGGACGGAGTCGTGATCAACTACCAGGCGTTCGGGACGTCCGGCACGGCCCAGGCGCCCTTCAACAAGGGGCGCACGGCCACGCACGAGGTCGGCCATTACTTCAACCTGCGTCACATCTGGGGGGACACGCCGGACTGCAGCGGATTCGACATGGCCGCCGACACGCCCAACTGCGCAGGCCCCAACTTTGGCACGCCCACCTGGCCGGTCATCACTTGCAACAACGGCCCCAACGGCGACATGTTCATGAACTACATGGACTACACCGACGACGCCGCGATGTTCATGTTCACGACCCAGCAGGTGCTCCGGAGCCGCACCGCGCTCGAGAGTGCACGCAGCGGCCTGATGTAACGCGCGGCGGAGTCAGTGCCAGCGAAACGGGGGGGCGGCGACCGGCTGTTCAAGACGACCTGGGTCCACGTCTTCGAAGAAGACACCGGCGCGGGCGCGGTCTATCGGCCCGAAGAAGGCCCCATTCCCCTTTCGCGCCGGCCGCGGGAACGGATCGAGCTCGACCCGGATGGCGCTGCGCGCCTCTTCCTGCCCGGGCCGGACGATCGCTTCGTCGAGCAGCCGGCCGCCTGGAAGGACGAAGCGGGCACTCTCGTGATCCGCGCCCGCAAAGGGGGTGACGAGCTGCGGATCACCGATCGTTCGCCCGAGCGCCTCGTGGTACAAACACGCTGATCTCCCGTTCGAGCATGGCAAAGAAGATGCCTCCTCCCGTCCGCGCCTACGAGGTGAGCGAACGCGTCCCTCGGCAAGCACTGATCCAGCCGTACCGGCGCGATCCTCACGCCCCGCTGACCCGGCCGCTTCGCATCTACACGCTCGACCCCTCGGTCTCGGATCGTCTGGGCGGTGTCGCCACCGTGCTCGTGCCTTACGAGAAGCTCGAGCCCGGGCCCGTCGGGTCGGTTTTCAAGGTGAGCTGGGAGGGCGCCCCGGCGCCGCTCGAGGCGGAGGCGCTGAATCTCGACGATCCCTATCTGCTGCTCTCGAGCGGCGTGTCGCCCTCGCCTTCCAACGGCCGCTTCCACCTGCAGATGGTTTACGCCGTCTGCAGCCTGACTTACGCCGCGTTCAGCCGCGCGCTCGGCCGCGACATCGCCTGGGCGACGGCGCCCGGACCCGGCGAGCCGCTCCGCCTCGTCGTGCGTCCCTTCGGCTTCCGCGGCGCGAACGCCGGCTACAGCCGCGAGGCCGGAGACCTGTCGTTCGGCTATTTCACGGCGCGGGGCAAGAGCGCGGGCTTCACCCTCCACGACGGCATCGTCTGCACCGCACTCTCCCACGACGTCGTCGCGCACGAGACGACCCATGCGCTGCTCGACGGGCTTCGGGCGGCATTCATGAATCCGACCAACGTGGACGTTCCGGCGTTCCATGAAGGGTTCTCGGACCTCATCGCGCTGTTTCTCCACTTCACGTACGCCGACGTCGTCGAGCGAGGGATCCGCGACTCGCGCGGCGCGTTCACGCGCGGATCGCTCCTGACCGACCTCGCGCGCGAGTTCGGGTATGCCCGCTCCCGGTCGGGCAAGGCCGACGCGCTGCGCTCCGGCGTGGACGTCGAGGGCGTGGCCGCGTTCGATTCCGACGTCCTGCCGTCGAAGGAAAACGCGCCGAAATCTTACGACCCCGTCCTCGAGCCGCACGCGCTCGGCTCCGTGCTCGTGTCGGCCGTGTTCGAGGCGTACACAACGATCGTCAAGCGAAAGACCGAGCGATTCTTCCAGATCGCCGGCCTGGACCCCCAGGCGCCGGGCCGGCCGCCGCTCGGGGACGCTCTCGTCAAGGCGATCGCGCAGGACGCGAGCGACGTCGCCGGGCAGTTCCTGAATATCTGCATCCGGGCGATCGACTACTGCCCGCCGGCCGACATGGAGCTCGGGGAGTACCTGCGGGCGATCATCACCGCCGACGGTGATCTCGAGAAATCCGACAAGTTGGGGTTCCGTGAAGCGCTGATGCGTTCGTTCCGCCGCCGCCAGATCTTTCCGGATCACGTGCGGTTCATGACGGAGGACGCGGTGCGGTGGCAGCCGCCCGGCGACCCTCTCTTCATTCCCGAGCTTGCCTTCAGCCGGCTGCGGTTCGCCGGCGAGCCTGGCCGGCCGACGAGCCCGAAGGAGCTCGACCGCCAGGCCAACGCGCTCGGCCGATTCGTAACGGATCCGAAGCACGCGCGGGTGTTTCACCTCGTGCCGCCCGGAGGGCGGCTGCCGAAGGGGATCGTGCAGGCGCCGCCCGCGATGGTCGAATCCGTTCGCGTGACGCGGCGCGCGGCGCCCGACGGCCGGATCCTGTTCGACCTCGTCGCGGAAGTGACGCAGTCCTGCACCGCGGAGTTCAAGGGCGAGTTGTTCGAAATGAACGGCGGCTGTACGGTCGTGATCGACCCGCAGGGACAGGTCCGATACGCGATCTACAAGAAGTTCACCAGCGAGAGCCGCCGCGCCCGCCAGCATGCCGCGATGAGCGGCCCGCTCAAATCGTTCTGGAAGAAGACAGGCCGCCGGTACGAACTCCTGCCCAACGTGCTGCGCCGCGTGCACACGTTATAGGAGCCCGGTATCAATCGCCCGGATGACATGGCTGACTTGGGCCGGTGGCGCCGGGTGGTCACGCCGGATGGGGTCAGGTCTATATTATGTACTCGACTGGCGGATGGGGTCATGGCGGATGGGTCAGGATGGGGTCAGGTCTATATTATGTACTAGACTCCCGACAGCCGTCTTCGAACCCCTTCAATACGGCGGGCAAGCGGCGAGGTTGGCGCGTCATCAATCGCACGGATGACATGGCTGACTTGGGCCGCTTTGACGCCGAACGCCGCCCCGACCTCGCGCCCGCCCAGCCGAATCAGTTTCTTGGCGAGATAGATCGCGGCCTTCTTCTCGTCGCCCGCCCGCCGCTTGGCCAGAGCCTCCTCTGGCACGCGCCATTCCTTTGCAACCTCCCTCCGGATTTGGTCCATTTCGATCTCCATCGGACTCCGATATCGCAAAGGGATTTCATCCGAGATCTCCCTGCCTTCGAACATCTCCTGGATCCGCCGCCGGAACTCCCGGTCGCCGAGTAGTCCCGACCTCTCCAGCTCCTCTATTTCCTTGCTGGAGCTGCCCTGCGCCACGAACCGCCGAAAGGCCCCTCGCGCCGCCGAACGGCCCCGTGCAAACTGCGAGAGAGTCCAATCCACCGCGAGCCAATCCGGCCCCGCCCCGAGGCCGGCCATCGCCCGGTAGCTGCTCCATCTCCAGTCTCCAGCTCGCTCCACCAACCGCGCTCGCACAGGATTCAACACGATGTACCGATGAAGCTCCAGCAGATGGCTTTCCTTCTGGACGAGGACCGATCGGAACCGAGACTCCCAGAAGTGCCCCCGCCTCCCGTGCCGCCAATTGAACCACTGCGCGTACCTGCCGTTCAAAGCCTTGATCCCTCGGGAAAGCTTTCCCAAGGGCGTCTCCACCAGGAGGTGGTAGTGATTGCCCATCAGGCAATACCCGTGAATCTCCCACTCCTCATCCCGGCAAACCGACCCCAGAAGCCCGAGAAACCTCTCCCGATGACCATCGTCCCGAAACACCGCCGACCGCTCGTGCCCCCGAGCCATCACGTGGTACACCGCACCCGGATACTCGAGTCTTAGCTGGCGAGCCACCGCCTAAGTATATAATATGGACCTGACCCCACGAACGGGTATAAGTATATAATATGGACCTGACCCCATGAACGGGTCGGGATTGATGAATCGGATTCATCGCTGGGAAGAGGATCAGGCGGATTTTGAAGTGTCGGGGGGTTTGGCTTTTTCGTCGGGGGATTTGCCGGCGGATCGGATGTTCATGAAGCGGTTCAGGAGGTCGAACCAGAAGGGGGCGCCGAGGGAGACGGCGAAGGCGGTGAGGGCCAGGCCGGCGATCTTATTCCACCAGTCCCAAGGGTGAGACGGGCGGGACTTCCAGCCCATGGGGATGCCGAGCTGTTGGAGCTGGGCGATCCGTTCGCTGACAGTCGGTTGATTACCGGGTCCCCCGGCGGAAGGCTTCGCGGTTTCCATGTAGGTCTTGGCTTCAGCGATGACGGCCTCGCGGAGGGCGGAGTTGTTGGCGAGGGCGGTGGCGATCGCGAAGGTATCGGCGTTGGTGGCGATGGAGAGGAGCGCCGCGATGGTCAGGACGATGACCTGCGTGCGTTGCTTGTACCAACCGGAGACACGGTCCATCGCGCCGTTGAACCAGGCCTCCATGTCCTGCTGCAGTTTGAGGAGGCTGTCGCCGGCTTGGTCGAGCAGGATGGACAGGGTCTTCCGGGTGGTCGAATCGGCCGGGAGGTTGGCCACAGCCTGGCGGACGGAGGCCATCGTCCTCGAGGCTTTCGGATCAGACGGAACCAGCAGATCGAGAAGGACAAGGCTGAAGGTTCGGGGCTCAATGTAGGCGGGCTTCTTGTCGGCGTGATGCAGGTCGTGCACGAGGGGGTGCGCGTAGAAGTCGGCCAGCAAGGTGGGCTTCTTCGGGTCCTCCAGGAGAGTCTTGATGCCTTCGTACAGCGTCTTCGAGCGGCGGCTCAGCATTCCGGCGATCCATTCGTTGAGCGCGGTGCAGGTCAGGCTCAGCATCAGGTAGACGAAGACGAGGCCGATCGCGGTGTCGAGAATGTTCAGGCCTAACATCCGAGCCTCCTGGAGGACGCGCACGGGATCGCAAACTCGTTGACGCAGCGGATCGATGCGCGGGCCTTCCAGAGTGTGAGCGACGGGCGGAGCGGCACGCAACGGCGCCGGCTGATGCTCCCGGGCGGCCGGACTCCGGCCGGGGTTGAGACGGACATTGCTCCTGGGGATTTCACCCGCATAGACGATCGCTTTGTCGGCTGGAAAAAGCCAGAGGAAAGTGCGGGACGGGAGCAGATCCTTCGCGGAGCCCGTCCCGAGCAGTTGACGCTGCTCGAAGCTGTGGAGCAGATCCTTCGCTTCGCTCAGGATGACAGGGGGAAGGAAGGGCGGATGACAAGAGAGGGGACACGGAGAAGCGGGAGGAGAGCCGGGAAGGCGGAATCCTGTAGGCTTTGGCGGCAGCCGGGGCGGATGAGGGTTGGGACGAAACTTACCCGGAGGGGCCGTGGATACCTTGAAGTCGTTTCCGCCGAAACGAGACTTCAGCTCGCTGTCCGTGAAGGACTTGCTCGAGGCCCGTGACGCGTACCACGTCCATCTGGCGCATCTGGCCAACGTGATCGCCACGGCGATCGGACGCTACCGGATCCGTTGCGGGGACTGGTTCGAGGAACATCCCCCCAACGTCAAGCCGCCCGAAGGCTTCAAGGCGCCCACGTTCGCGCGCACTCTGGAAAACTCCAGGGTCCTGCCCTGGTCCTGGCCCTGCGTGCTCGTCTTCGTCAACGAATGGATCGAGCGCAAGGGCTTCGGATGGAAAAAGGGGAAGGGGAACCTCGAGCCGGATCAGATGGTGCCCCGCGCCCTCTACCTGTCCGACGGCCGGGTCATACCGACCTGCGTCGTCCAGGTGACCGAACAGGACGCGCCGCTGTCCCGGGCGCAGAAGCTGTCGTTTCCCAGGAGCCTCATCGGGGGCGGGTACCTGCTGGCGAGCGACGTCCAGGGGCGCGAGCATCTGGGCTCGGTCGGCTTTCTCGTCTCCGATGGGAATCAGATCTACGCTCTGACCAACCGCCATGTGACGGGAGAGGAGGGACGGGAAATCTTCTCGGTGTTCGGGGAGACCAAGCTTCGGGTCGGCGTCAGCGACAAGAAGCAAATCGGCAAGAAACCATTCGCGGAGACGTACGACGGCTGGCCCGGCACACACGTCCTGTCCAACCTCGACGCCGGTCTCGTCCGCGTGGATGACGTCTCCCAATGGACGACGCAGATCGTGGGTCTCGGAAGCGTGGACCGCCCCGCGGATCTGACCACCGACACGATCACGCTCGACCTGATCGGGTGTCCGGTGTGCGCCTTCGGCGGGGCCTCCGGCCCGCTCCTGGGTCAGATCGACGCGCTCTTCTACCGATACAAGTCGGTCGGCGGCATCGACTACGTGGCCGATCTTCTCATCGGACCCAGGATCAAGTGCCCTCACACGAAAGTTCCCGACCGATCGAGCGAGAGAGTCGCGCCGGTCTTTCCGGGCGGCGGCAGCCCCGGCACGCTCCCGGGAGACTCGGGAACCCTCTGGTGCCTGGAGCAGCCCGATTCCGACGGGACGCCGGCGGGCACGCGGCCGGGACGGAAGCCCCGCAAGCCGACGCTGCGGCCGATCGCTCTGCAGTGGGGAGGGCACGTCGTTGTCGAGGCGGGAACTCCCAAGACAACCGCACACAGCTACGCGCTTGCCACGTGCCTGAGCACCGTTTGCCGGGAGCTGGACGTGGACCTCGTCCGGGATTGGAACTCCGGGCTGCCGGAGTACTGGGGAGACGTCGGGCACTACACCATCGCGGCGCTCGCGTGCTTCCAGGTGGCCGCACCCGGCCTGAAGACACTCCTGAAGAACAATCTCGACCGAGTCTCCTACGAGGAAGCGCACATTCGCCCATCGACCTTCAAGGGGTTGAGCAAGGAGCCGTTCGTTCCCCTGGCCGACGTCCCCGACAAGATCTGGAAGATGTTTGGCGACGGCAGACGCGGGGCTCCCGAGCACCCCAACCACTTCGCGGACATGGACAAGAAGGACTCGAAGGGGAAAACGCTTCTCCAGATCTGCGGCGGCGGTGGCGGCGGCGGGAAGATAGACCCGGCCAGGGTTGCCGTCGACGTCTGGAGGAAGTACTACGACGATGTCAAGGACAAGAGCCGCGGGTGTCTTCCCTTCCGCGTCTGGCAGATCTACGGCGCGATGGTCGATGCGCTCCAGGCCGGAAACGTCGTGCGGTTCCTTGGCGCCGCCGGCGTGCTCGCGCACTACGTGGGTGACGCCTGCCAGCCGCTCCACATCTCCTACATGTTCGACGGAGATCCCGATGACACCGTCCCCGCCGTGGACCGCAACGGGAAGGAAATCCAGGTTCGCCGAGCCAAGGGAGTCCACACCGCCTATGAGACGAAAATGCTCAACAGCCACGTCGTCGAGCTGATCGAGCAACTCAACAAGAAGCTCGAATCGGCCGCGCTCCCGAAGCCGAAGGTGATCGCCGGCGGACATGCCGCGGCCGTGGCTGTCGTGGAGCTCATGGACCGCACCTTCCAGAATCTGAAGCCGCCGCAGATCATCAATGCCTTCAACGCCGAGGCCGACCTCTGGACGAAGTTCGGCGAGAAGACCGTGGAGTTGATGGCCGCCGGCACGCTCACTCTCGCGATGATCTGGGAGAGCGCCTGGAAACAGGGGCACGGCAAGACGAACATCGCCAGCGCGGATCTCGGCCCCGTGGATGTCAAGGAGCTCGCGAAGCTCTACCTCGACCCGGGATTCGTGCCGTCGAAGACGATCGACCAGATTGGCGCTCTCCTCAAATAGGCGCTCCGGGGATGGTGGCCTAGAAGATCCATCGCGGATCTATCCGCCCCGGCGTCGGGCCCGCCTCCCTCGTCGCACGCGACGGCCCGGCCGGGAAAGTCGGAACCTGGCCGTCGCTTGTCGTTCAGTCGCACTTGCAGCGAGGCGATTGCTGTTCCGTTCCTGCTCCTTTACTCACGCTCCTCCGGGAGGCGGTCCCGCCGCCGGGCTCGCAGTCCGGCTTGAGCAAGGGTGAGAGCCCCGGAGCCGGCGGCGTTTCCCGTAGGAGGTGATGGGTGACGAGCATGAGGGGCGCGGCCGGCACCTCGCTGAGACTGCGAGGAACCCTCAGCGCCGGCCGGTCCTCACAATTGCGGCCTGCCGGCGCGTGCCGACGAGGGAAACGATGACGGCTCCGGGGCGGGTTTTTCGCCACGATCGCTTCAATCGCTACACGAAACTTGGACACTATCGCCCCGGGTCTCATTTGATCGGGGAGAGGGGTTGCGGATAACCGGTTTCGGGAACGGCGTCTATCTCGATCTGGAAGGTGCCTTTGAAGCCGGTGCCACCGACCTGGAATTGCCAGCCCTCGGGGGTGGCCGTCATGAGGTCGCCCGCGGGCTCGTCGTTCTCCTTGGTGAACTCTTCGCCGGTCAGGCAGTAGAGCTTGAGGGGCTTCTCGTCCATGAGCGCTCGCACGTAGTACTGCTTGCGGAAGACGACGTTGTCGGAAAAACCGATTCCGAGCAGGTCCCGCTCGCCCACGTAGAAGTCGAGGCGGAAGACCATGTCGCGCCGGTTGGTGCTGGGATCGGGGATCACCTGGCTGCTGTCGAAATGGCCCTCCCAGATGAGCTTGCGGCCGTCGGCCCACGCGAATGAGAGCTGTGACGTTTCCTCCCGAAAATCCACGGCGCCGTCCTCGTCCTCCAGGCTGAAGGGACCGTAGCAGTTCTCGGCCTCCGAGCTCTGGTGGAACAACTCGAAGTCCACGCGACGCGGCTTGACCGAGACGCCGAAAAAGAACTCGCTCTTGCCGAAGAAGTCCTTGCCTCGGGTCACCTTCGCGTCGACCATTCTCAAGCGGGCTCGAATGTTGCCAAAGAAGAACCGGCACGCGATCTCGAAGGCCTCGCGCGAGGTCACGAGCGAATCGAAGCCGCCGTGGCACTTGTTGACGAACGTCCGCGGCGCGCCGGGAATCTGCGCGTACTGCTGTTTCACCAGCCCGTCACTGCGGTTGTAGTTCATCCCGTACTCGCCGGAAACCGAAAAGAGGCGGTTCGCCCACGATGCGACTGTCACGCCGTAACTCCTGTAGTTGGTACCGACGACGGTCAGGAGCCGGCTCAAGTCGAAGTGGTTACGGAAGTTGAGGAATGATCCGGGGTTGTCCGGATTCTTCTGGAGCTCGGGATTGAAATGCTTGAGATCGTCGGCGGCGTCCAGCGCCATCCACTTCTCGAGGATCTGGAACGCGATGCCCTGGTGAGGCGTGCCGAGCGTGACTATCTTGTTGATGTAGTCGTCCGCTCTCCGGTTGGCTGCCGGGTATGTGCGTTGAATCGCCTCGCGGACGATCAGGCCGCCCATCGAGTGCGCGATGATGTTGACCCTCGGCACCGTCTTGCCGTTGCCCGGGTCGCGGGCGGCAAGCTCCCGGATGACGTCGATCAACCGGGCCAGCGCCTGTCCGTAAACCGTGAAGTTCCTGTCGTTCAAGTCGTAGTAGCGGAAGACCCAGAGCGTCTTGACGGCATCACGGGTCTTCTGGGCATCCCGGAGGTTCACCGCCATGCCCGGGTCGATGACGACCTTGTAGATGGGCTCCGCCGGCGAGCCCGGCGCGTAGAAGAGTTCCTCGGGCAGACCCTTCAATGCCTTCGGCACGTCCACCTTGTTGACGACCGGCGAGGGGTAATAGCCGACGACATTGGTCGCGTCCTGGTACTGCCAGGCGGACTTCATGAAGCGCAGGATCATGCCCTCGTAGATGTAGTTCTCGCCTCGCTTCTGCGGATAGACCGTGCCGTCGTTGAAGCCCTGGTATGCGATCCGCTTCTCGTCCTCGACACCGAGCCCGCCGAACCCGCGGATCAGGATCAGCGGCAGTGGAAGGCGCGTCGGCTCAGACCACTCTTTGGGCATGATCGTTTCCTCCTCGATGGTATTTGCTCTTGAACCAGCCGGAACCGGGCCGGGTCGGATCTCCTCTCTTGCGAAACCCAACTCTACTCTCTCAAGCGGTCCGCAAAGCTGCGGCCCGGTCAGGCTCAGATCGTCACGGTCGTGCCGTCGAATCTGGTCAGGGTGAAGGAGAACGTCTCGTTGTAGGTGCTCTTCTGCTCTTCGAGAATGTCGAGAGCGAGCTCTTCGCCGAGATGGACCGATTCGCTGTAGTCGGATCGGTAGTGCACGCCGGCGGCGTTGCGCCCGATCGCGACGTTGGCGGCCAGCTTGTTGAGCTCGTTTCCGACTGTCAGGTCAGGGCCGGAGTAGGGGACGAGGGAGAGGCCGGACGAGTCCGGAACGACAGGTCTCGGAAGAACGAAGGACTCATCGAACCAGGCCTTCAGGATCGTGACGCAGGCGCCGGCCACCGTCGCATGCCCGGCCCCATAGGAGGGATGAGTCGGGCATCCTTCCGGGAACGCCATGGGCAAGAGGTAGGTCCCGTGAGCGGAATGCACCCGGTCCAGGACCTGCGCGTCTAAGATCTCCGGGTTGACCGGGTAATTGGCGAGGCCGCTTCGAGTGAGGTGGACGAGGCCGGCCATCGCCTCTGGCCGCAGCCGCCGGTGAACCGACCATTTCTGGTACCACACGGCTTTCAGAGCGCGCGTGGCCACTTCGGTCACGAGACTCAAAATGTGAGGGCCGCCGAACGTTCCGAATCCGTCCTGACAGACGGACCGCATGTAGGGATTTCCGCGGTCGAAGGGAGCGATGGCGAGCAGGATCAGGCAGGCCTGGTGGTAAGCCTGGTAGAGCGCGTCCACGTGAACCCACTGGGCGAGGTCCCGGAGATTGCGGATGTAGCGAGGAGTCGCGTCGAAGCGGTTTGGCCCGGGCTGGAAGCCGTTCTGGACGGCAAGCCACTCCTCGTATCCGGTCATGGAGTCATCGCCGAAAACCGTGGTCTGCATCCTCTGCGGGACCAGCAGTGCTCCCATCGGAAGATCCATCCAGAGGAACTGCGACAGGTAGGGGCCGGCCAGATCTCCCGGCGTGTCTCCCCGAAAGAGAGTGCCGGGAGTGACGGCTCCGCCGGCCCTGGGTCCCCGGAAATCCGAGAACCGCGAAAGCTCCGCCGCGGCCGCCGCGATCGTCGCGTCGGAGGCGTAGTCGGAGAAATGGACATCGCGGGCAAGAGCCATCCAGTACACCTCCGCCAGCTCGCTCGCCGCGCGCGGGCCGGCGATCGTCGGCGCCGGAGCAATCGCCATGTGGTGCGAGTCGGCCCCCTCGAGGTCGAAGGCCAGAGCGGCCTGCGGGTTCGTCAGACGCCGGCCGAGGCCCAGCGGAATGTTCTCGAAATCGGATTCCCGTCCCGAGGTCATCGCCGCCAGAAGCGCGTTGTAGGCGTTCGGGTCTACCTCCCCCAATTCGTTGTGCGGGAGCGCCTTCGAATAGGAGGCGATCCGGTTCGGGTAGAGATCCTCCTCTCCGTTGTTCGGGTGCTCCGGCTGCGGTCTTTTTCCGGCGAGCTTGGCAGCATCCACTCGGATCTTCTCGGCCAGTTTGGTGCGCTGGGTGTCCTGTGACGACCCGTTGGCTCCGGACGAAAGGGACGCGCCGCGGCCGGCCGCCGCGGGCAGGCCGAGCCCCAGAGCCATCGCGCCGGATGCCCCCGCCGCGACGCGGCGCAGGAACCGGCGCCGGTCGGTGTGCGACGCGTTTTCGCCCTGACGCAGGTGGCTTCGCTGAAGTTTCTGGTCACTCATTTCTTCCCCGCTGTTCGCGGCAACGCGAACTCCCTTGCCTTTTCGGAAAATATGCGAATAGAAGACAGGAATCCTAATCGAACGAACCCCGCTTGTCATTCCGAACCCTTCGCCTCCGATGTCATCCCCAAGTCATTCTCTCCGGTCATCGCGAGCGCCTCATCGTTCCTGTCACCCCGAGCGCCTTGCTTCTCGCTGTCATCCCGAGCCCCTCGCCTCTCGCTGTCATCCCGAGCGAAGCGAGGGATCTGCTCTCGCCACTTGATAGTGCCGACTGCTCGGGACAGGCCCCATAGGCGATCTGCTCTCAATGCTTCGGATGAGACGAGACGGGACGATGCTCTTCAGAATGTTGGGAACATCTTTAGGGCGCGAAGAGCTCCGCGACGTGAGCGAGAACAGTCCTTTTGTCTGTGAGATCCGGCCCAGGCGCCGGAGCAGATTCTTCGTCGCTGCGCTCCTCAGAATGACAGAAGGGGTTCGCTTCGCTCCTCAGAACGACAGGCGGTTCGCTTCGCTCCCCAGAATGGCACCGAGGAGAGCGTTCCGGCTAATGGGGTGATGCCCCTGAAGGGATGGTATAGAAGGAGGGGGCAAGGAGGTCCGGTTGGGCACACGAGTGGGGTTGGTGGGTCTGGGGAGGATCGGAAGGAACATCTTCCGGATTCTCTACAAGAGAGAGGACATCCGGGTCGCGGCGATCTCGGAGATCGCGGACCACAAGGGGCTGGAGTATCTGCTCAAGTTCGACACGGTGCTGGGGAAGTTCCCCGACGAGGTATCGATCAAGGAAGGGAACCTGTACGCGGTCGGGAAGCAGGTTCCGATGATTTCGGAGAAGGACGTGCAGCAGCCCCCCTGGGGAGATCTCGGCGTGCACACGGTCATCGAGGCGACCTCGAAGAGCCGTTCCCGGGCTGACCTGGAGAAGCACATCGCGGCGGGCGCAAAGAGAGTGATCTCGCTCGCTCCCCCGCTCGACGCATTCGACCTCATGGCCGTCATGGGGGTCAACGACGAGAAGCTCGAGAGCCGGCATCGGATCGTGTCGAACGCCTCCTCAACGGTCCACGCGGTGACTCCGGTGGTCAAGATCTTGAACGAGGCGTTCGGGATCCGGCGGGCGATCTTCACGACAATCCACTCCTACACGAGCCAGCACAGGCTGGCGGACGTGCCGGCGGAAGACATGCGGAGGGGCCGGGCGGCGGCGGAGAACATCATCCCGCAGGAGTCACGCTCGCCACGGATGGTGACGGAGCTGCTGCCGGATCTTGCGGGCAGGGTCACGGGGTACGCGATGAACGTGCCGGTGAGGAACGGCTCGGTCGTGGACCTGGTGTGCTGGTACGAGAAGAAGGTCACACAGGTCGCGATCAACGAGGTCGTCCGTACCGCGGCCGCGACGGACCGCTGGCGCAACATCGTGAAGTACGAGTACGAGCCGATCGTCTCGGCCGACGTCATCTACAGCACGTACTCGAGCACCTTCGATTCGCTGGCGACGATGGTTCAGGGGGACAGGGTCTCGAAGACCCTTTCCTGGTATGACGCCGGTTACGGCTACGCGCACCGGGCGGTGGAGTTGATCTCGCGGTTCGCCGAGCTGGACGCAAAGACCAGGGAGGTCGCATGACGATCCGCGTCGGCATAAACGGTTTTGGCCGGATCGGCCGGACGGTCTTCCGCATCCTGTCGGACCGCAGCGACGTCGAGGTCGCCGCGATCAACGATCTCTACGACAACGCGCACCTGGCGTATCTCCTGAAGTACGACACCGTCATGCGGGTCTTTCACAAAGAGGTTTCGACGGACCGCGACACGATGACGGTGGATGGGAAGAGGGTTCTCATGACGGAGGAGAAGGACCCGGCGAAGATCCCGTGGGGAAAGCTCGGCGTGAACGTGGTTGTCGAGGCCACCGGTGTGCTTTTGACGCGCGAGAAGCTCGAAGGACACCTCGCCGCCGGGGCGAAGAAAGTCGTCCTGACCGTGCCTCCGAAGGACGAGATCGACGCCATGATCGTGATGGGCGTCAACGACGGGATGTTGAAGCCCGAACACAGGATCGTCTCGAACGCGTCGTGCACGACAAACTGTCTGGCGCCGATCGCCAAAATCCTCGATGACGGGTTCGGCATCGAGGAGGGTCTGATGACCACCGTCCACGCCTACACGAATGATCAGCGGCTGGCGGACGTGCCGCACAAGGACCTGCGGAGGAGCCGCGCCGCGGCGGAGAACATCATCCCGACGACCACCGGAGCGGCGCGCGCAGTCGGGAAGGTGCTGCCGCAACTGAAGGGGAAGCTCGACGGAATGGCGATCAGGGTGCCGGTGCCGGACGGCTCGATCGTGGACCTGACTTGCCGGATGAAGAGGCCGGTCACGGCCGAAGAAGTCAACGGCGCGGTCCGAAGGGCGGCCGATGGGCCGATGAAGAGGATCGTCGAGTACAGTGAGGTGCCTCTGGTGTCGTCGGACATCATCGGCAATCCGCATTCGTCCATCTTCGACGCGCTTTCCACGAGGGCGTCCAACGACGGCTATGTCAAGGTCGTCGCCTGGTACGACAACGAGTGGGGCTACTCGAACCGCGTCGTGGACGTGATCGACCGCCTGGCCGCGCTCGGCTAGTTCTCGCCATGATGTGACGCGAGGCTGCGTCAGCGGATTCTGCTGCAAACCTGCCCCGTCGTCGGCCCCGCCTCCCTCGTCGGCACGCGACGGCCGGCCGCGACAGGAAAAAGGCCGTCGCTCTGTCGCGAAGGCGCAGTCGCAGCAAGGCAACAGAGAGTCCATGGTGTGCGCCTTCGCTCACGGCCTCCTACGGGAGGCGTTCCCGGCGCCGGGGCTACAATTCGGTAACGACGATGCGAAGCACGGAGGCGACGGCGTTGCCCGGCGGCGGCACTGTCCGAGGGCACACGCCAAGCTCTCGACCTAACGACGCGGCCTCTGTGCCCTCGGACCGTAGCGGCGGCCCGGTATCCTTCCATGCGGCCCGGCCGCCGCGTGCCGCCAAGGGCAATGCCGGCGACTTCGGGCGGGTCTTTCGAGAAGAAATACCGACGTGCGTACTCTGCAACTTCCTCAACTCCATTTGGCTTGGGAGGCCCAGTCGGCGAGGGATGTGGGACGGCAGCCGTACTGCTTCTTCAGGGCCTCGATATCGACGTCGTAGCCGACGCGGTCGAACCATTCGAGCATCTTCGCGTAATCGGCGCTCCACTTGCGGACCTCTTCGATCGGCGCTCGTACGAATTCGATCCTCCGTCCGGCCGCGCGGCCCAGGATCTCCGCGGTTTGCGGAAGCGTGTGCTGGTCGCCAGCGATATCCACGTCCACCCCGTTCATCTCCTCGTGCCTCTCGAAGGCGCGCGATCCGAACCAGCCGATGTCGTCCACCGCGATCATCTGCAGCACCGTGGCCGGCTCGACTGCCATGATGAGTTTTCCCTCGTCGATGCCCGGCTTGAACCATGGCGACAGGAAATTTTCCATGAAGAAGACGGCGCGAAGGATGGTCCACGACGGGAACCCGAGCGAGCGGACCCTTTGCTCGACCCGGAACTTATTGTCAAAATGCGGGATTCCGGTGTCGCGGTCCGCGGAAGCGACCGAGCTGTAGACGAGATGGGAAACCCCGGTCTTCTTCGCGACTTCGGCGAATCGCTTGCCCTGTTCCTCTTCGCCCTCGACGCCCGCCTCCCAGGTGTTCTGGACAGCGAAGGCGCCCCACGCGCCGGCGAGGGCGCGTTCGAGGCTCGCGGCGTCATTCAGGTCGGCGGCCACGACCTGCGCGCCGGCAGCGGCGAGAGCCTGCGCTCGGGCCTCCTGCGGCTTTCGAGTCATCGCCCTCACGCGGTAACCCCGCGAGAGGAGGTGCCGGGCCACGGCCCCTCCCTGCTGCCCGGTCGCGCCGGTCACAACAATAACGTCGCTGTCTTTGTTCATTGTTTCTCCCCCTTGAGAAGGGTCTTGATCGCCTGGCGCACATCGTCCATCTTGACGTCGTGGTCGGGTTGCTTCCAGAGGGTCTTTCCGTCGGCGGACCGAACGACGAGGCCGTGGGACTTGAAACCCAGCTCCTTGACGACGATCTTGTTCTCGGGAGTCGTCGCGTCGAGGTTCTGGGCCTTGACCTGGCCGGGGAATTCCTGCTCCAACCCGCTCACGGCGGGCTTGACTCTGGCGCAGACGGGTCAGGTGGGGAGGTAGTAGTAGGTCACCTCGAGTTTTGCGGCCGAGGCGGATTTCTCGGGGGAGGCGGCGGCGGCGTGGGGAGAAGACGCGGCGAGTGCGAGAAGGAATATAACGGCGGCGAGAAGAGCGATTCGCTTCCTCATTGACTCCTCCTTCGAAGCCAGCCTACCAGACGACCGGCCCCCGCGCCGTAGGGGAGGCCCTCGCGGCCGCCCGCCGCTGGTCGGTGTTCGATAATGACGCCGTGCCGAGGCGCACGCGCAAGACGATTCGATTGGTCCCGAGCGCCTACACCGAACCCGGCCGGCCTTTCTCCGTGACGATCGGCACCTCGCCGAGAGCGGAAATCTTCTCCAACCTCTCTTTCGGCCTCGAGTGCGTGAGACTCTTGCGGGAAGCCCTACGACACCCGGGACACGAACAGGGCTCTTCGATCGTGCCGTAGAGGAGCCCCCGTCGTGTCCATCTTTCGGCGCACCGGCAGGCGACTCGGCCGGATGCCCCACCAGAGGCGGGCGGCCGCGAGGGCCGCCCCTACGGTGCCAGGGACACCACCAGAGCTGTCGGAGGCTACGGCAGGGGACGCGGGGCCAGGGCGGCGGCGGCTTCTTCGTCGAGGGCGGCGACGGCCTTCCGATAGAAGGCATCGGCTTCGGCGTGGGATTCGCCGACGGCCGTCAGGCCGACGCTGCCGCATTCGGCCAGGGCGCTCATCATGTGGAAGATGACTCCGGTCTGGCGCGTCTGGTCGAAGTGGAGGCCGCGGCGAACGACGAGATCGAAGAGGTCGTCGGTCCTGAAGACGCGGTAGAGCGGTGAGGTCACGTGATCTCTCGCGACGAAGAACTTCTGGCGGCCGGAGGGCGCCGTGAACGTCGCGGTCTCGGGATCGTAGCGGCCATCCGTCAGGAACTGGAGCGTCAGAAACGGGTGGGTCGTGCCTCCCTTGCGCAGGTTCAGCTCGATCGCGTTGACGTCCCATCCTCCCCCGCTCGCTTCCGGTCCGCGCGCGACGACGAAATCCAGAGCGAAGCGGCCGATGACTCCTTCCTTCGCGAGCCGGCGGCCGATCTTCGCCGCCTCGCGCGTGATCGCGGGCGCATATTCGGCGCTCGCGGGAAAGCGGCAGCCGAGATAGCTCTGCCCGGAAGGCCCTCCCAGGACCTGATCGTGCGTCGAGAGAAGCTCCACGTCTCCCAGAGGCGTGACGCGCAACTGGACGCTCGGGCTGCACAAGTCCTCTCCCGCAATCAGCTCCTCGACGACGCCGCCCCGCTCGCGGAATCTGGCGACATAAGTCTCGTAGGTCAGGCTCGGCAGCTCGAACTTCATGGCGCGCAGGCGCTCGCCAATCCCCTCCCGCTCCCCCGCCTGGCCGGGCGCCGGGAGCCCCTGGAGGTCCACCCGGGCGTTCCCCTCGCCGGAAACTCCCTCGTTCTGCTTGACGATCACCGCGAGCATCGACGGCTTGCGCGCGCGCAGGGTCGCGATCGCTCCGGCGACCTCCTCGAACCCGGAGAGGCCCTCGATCCCGATGGGATGGGGCACAGCCTCTTCCGCGAAGAGCCGGCGGCAGCCGCTCTTGCTACCGAACGGAAAGAACTTCGGGTCGGCGCCGTACATCGGGATGCCGAGGCGCAGCGCGAGGGCAAGCTCGAGAGAAGTCGTGTTGTAGGGCACCAGGTGCGCGCGGTCCCTGTCCTTGATGAGCGAGCCGATGTGTTCGATCAAGCGCGGCCGTTCGAGCAGCTTGACCGAGAGCGGACGCGGCGAAGAGTCTTCCGGGGCGACGAGGTAGAGCCGCCGCCTCGCGTGAGACGAGATGACTCCCGGCAGCAGATCCAGGTAGTAGTCGACGACGCTCGGGTGAATGGGCTGCGACGTGACGTAGATCATCTCCGCGCGCGGCTGCCGCAGGAGCAGCAGAAGGAACAGGAAGCGTTCCTCGTAGGCCAGCATCTGCGCGCCCGAGATCGCCTCGGCGTCGAGCGACATGGAGGGCACGACGACGATCGTCTGTGGGTCCTGGCTCATCGTCTGGATGGATTTCCAGAGCGGTTTCAACTTGGCCTGGAGCTTCGAGAACCGCGCCTCGACCTCCGCGGCGCTCATGCCCAGACCCGAGAGGCCGCGATGGTCTTCGCCGGGCGAGCCGCTCATGCCTTGGCCGCCGCCAGCGCCCGCTCGCGCAGGCGCGCTACGGTCTGTCGCGCCGCCACGAGCCGCTCCTGCGCGTAGGCGGAGGACCCGACGAAGCGCTCGAGGTTCGAGAGGAAGGCCTGGGAAACGATCTTTCCGCGGATCTGCGGCAGATGACTCTCGAGCTTCGCCCAGACGAGAAGCATCTCCGCGGCCGAATCGAGCAGGAGGTCCCCATTCAGGACTCCGCGCACGACGAAGGACGCCGTCATGTCCCAGTACGAGGTGACCATTCGAAAATAGGTGTTCTCGATTCCGGGAGTTCCGTACAGGGTCTCGAGGTCAGCGGCCGAGGAAGGAAAGAACTTGCCGGTGAACCACTCGCGGGCCGCGCGCAGCTTCTCCTCCCGGCGCAGCTCATACAGTTTCAGGACGAGCCGGGCGTCTTCATAGGTCGGAACACTTCGGGTGGTCATATTCTCCTCCTCGGATCGGACTCTTCTCACTGTCGGCCGCAGGCGTTCGCTTCGCGAACGGTGGCCGAGAGAGTCTAGCCCGGATAATTCACGGACACCCGGCCGAAACACGCGCATGTCGTTGAGAGATGAGCGGTCTATTGCGTCGAGATGCTGTGACGCCAAGGTACGCCTTGTTCCCGCGAGAGATTTTTCGTCGGGACGAGGAAGACC
>WNGB01004388.1_pt1 | contig 21557 bp, 23 predicted proteins | sample 5400681 | NCBI WGS metagenome assembly WNGB01 (sample SAMN13153367, study PRJNA577476) | soil metagenome | isolation source: 115 cm soil or saprolite under grassland replicate 2 | place: USA:California | collected 2016-06-15
CGCTCCATCGCTACGTCTGGCCTTCAGAGCTCGACCTCATGGCGCGACTCGCTGGGATGACATTGCGCGACCGTTGGAGCGACTGGCGCCGTGAGCGCTTCACGAGCGAGAGCCGGAAGCACATCTCGGTGTGGCAGAAGGCGACGTAGGGACCCGGTGCAAGACCTGACCCCTCCCCTCTGACCCCTCCCCTTCATGCCGAGCAGCGAGAGCGAGGCTGTCGCGCTCGTAGACGCCTTCCTCGAGCGGGCCGATAGTCGCCCTCGGCTTGCACAGCTCGAGAGGCACGGCTAGCCAACAGGAGGAACGACCCTGAGCTTTTCGTGGAACAGCTCCAGTCGAAGTTGCTCGATGAACGCGATATCGACCCAGTAGCGGCCATCGACGCACCAGCGGCCTCCCTTTGCGGTGTCCGGCTCGTGGAGCACCAGCTCGGGCCCCGCGTCCGAACCGCCAAGATCTGGTTCCTTGGTCGAGAGCTCGCAACCAGGGATCACTTCGATCTGGTGGTACTCGCCCTCTTTTCCGAATTGGGGACCCAGAGGACGACCTCGGCCCAGTCCGAATCGAGAGGTACGTCGGGGTCGGTGCTCGCCAAACGGGGGTAGCCGTCCGCGTCAACGCTCGAGCTGATCGCTCGAGCCACCTGCTCGGCGACGGCCGCGTCCGGCTCCAACATGAGAAACGTCCACGAGCCCAGGTCCAACGTCGTGACCTCGAGATCCTTGATCGACCCCGACGCGTCATCCCATCGGGTTAGGACGCCCGCGGACAGCCTCTGTCGGCTGACAGCGACCGGCTCGCAATGGGGAAAGTCGTTGCAGTAGCCGTCCACGGCCTCGCGGGCCGAAGCAGTCGTTAGCCCAGCGTTGACACGAACGGGGACCCCCGGGACGGCGACGCCGGATTGGGGTGCTAGCGCGTCCGGGACGATGACCCAGAAGCTCTTGCCGCTGACCGTTGTGAGCTTGTACGCAGGTCCTCCCTGCACGCTGCGGTGAGGTGGCGCGAGCCCACAGACCCTGGGTGCCCGCCATTGCGTGGCACGCACGCGGGTTCTCCCCCGGCCCTGGGCTCAGAACCGGTTGGAAGATCGCTCGGCGCGTTCGTTTCGCTCGCTGGGGATTGAGCGGACGGCGCCGTCGTCTCCTCTGAACCACAGGCAGACAGGGTCACGGTCAGTCCCGCCACGCTCGCGAGAACGGCGATTGAGGCTTTCGGCTCCGCACGTCAGCTTTCGCTGTATACGCTCAGGCGGCGAAGAGGGGTCCACCCCACGCCGAGCGGCCCTTGCTCAACCCCCCGCTGTGGGGAAGTCCGTGGGTCTTCCGGCACACTTTCGCCAGCCTCCTGATCGCCGCCGGCGTGAACGCGAAGGCGATTGCGGCCTACCTCGGGCACGCGTCGATTCAGACGACGTTCGACCTCTATGGGCGACGTAGCTCAGCCGGCGTCCGTTCGGTAATGGCCCCGGGCGCTGAGTGATCACGCCAGTACTCCCCCGCATTGAATCGCAGCTCGGGCCAGTCGGAACGGCGTGCCGTCCTGATGCCACGTATCGGCCGCAGAGTCGAAGTCGGAGTGACCTAGCGGCTAGCTTTGACTAGGCGGCAAACGGGGTACAGGATGCCTAGATGGGTCATGGCGCTGCCCGCCGGGCCGTACTCGCGGCCGCCGCGGTGCTCCTCGCGGCAATCGCTTCCGGCTGCGGGGTGAAGCCGGCCTCGCAGGGGTCGGGCACGGTCGCCTACGCGGTCGTCCCCGAGAGCGGCTGGAAACGGTCGGGCCTCTACCTCACCGACGCCCACGGCAATCACCGCACCCGGCTGACCCAGGAGTCCTTACCGAGGGCGAGCGATGTCCGCTGGTCGCCGGTGGGCGACACGATCCTCGTGGAAAGTTGGGAGAGCGACGAGGTCTGGACGATCAATGCCGACGGAAGCGGGGTTCGCCGGATTGGAAGCGGGCTGGCTGCGAGCTGGTCTCCGGACGGCCGTGAAATCGCAGTCGTTAAGGACAACGGCGAGATTGAGATCTCGTCCGCGGAGGGCGTTCAGCTGAGGACCATCGACCTCGGAATCGCCAAGGACAAGTCCTTGGACGCAGCTCCTGCCTGGTCGCCGGATGGGCGCATGCTCGCTCTCCAGGACCGCGGTGAGGGCGTCCTGTACGTTGCCCCCGCCGACGGGAAAGGAAAGCCTAGGCCGGTGGTGACCCGGCTCGCAGATCTCGTGTACGAGGTGAACCCGGCCTGGTCGCCCGAGGGCAAACGCATCGCCTTTACCCGCGGAATGCCCGACAGCCCTGACGAGGCGTGGACGAGCCGACCTGATGGTTCCGACCTCAGACTCGTCGCGCGGGACGTCGACGTCCTCGCCTGGTCGGCCGACGGCGAGGCCTTGATCGGCGAGTCCTTCAACGACTCCGGGATCTATCGCTATCCGCTCGACGGCGGCGAGCCTCGGCTTCTCTCCGAGGCGGAAGCAAATCGCGCCCAGGCTCGGGATCGTATTTCCCCGGACGCGAAGCGCATGGTCACGGTCCCTGACAGCGGCAGGCTCGTCGTCAGTCGCCTGGACGGCTCCGACCCGAAGGAGCTGACCCGGCCCGTAACCGATTCGGATCCAGTCTGGTCCCCGGACGGCGCCGAGATCGCCTTCCTCAGCGCGAGCGGCAGCTCGGAGGGGGAGTCCGACGTGCATGTGATCCGCGCGGACGGAAAGGGCGAGCACCAGGTTGGATCGGCGTCTGGTACCGGCTCACTTGAGTGGTGGGGCCCGATCGAATGGTCTCCCGACGGGACGGCTCTCCTTGGCCAGAGCGGCGCCGAAGGGTCGATTGAGACCACCGTCATGAGCGTCGACACCGGGCAGGTGCGGATGATGCCCGACGTCCGAGATGCCGCCTGGTCGCCGAACGGAGCAACGATCGCGTTGGTGGTTGACCGCTTCTCCTTCGCGCCAGGCGGCGCGTCGGGCCAGTCAACGCTCTACACCGTTCGCCGCGACGGCACAGGGCGGCGACAGCTCGCCCAGATTCGGAGTAACGGGTCCGAGCACCAGGTGGTGTTCAACTTTCCCGTGTGGACGCCTGACCAGCAGACCCTCCTGGTCGGGGAGTCCGATCGCGGGGCGGACCAGAAGCCGGTCCGATTACGCCAGATCCCCGTGAGTGGAGGGCGTGAACGGTCGATCGTTCAGGACGTGTCGGCCAAATTCGGCGTGTGGGCCGTCTCGCCTAACGGAAAGTTGGTCGGGTTCACGAGCGACAAGGGGATCGAGACGGTGTCGCTCGCCTCCGGCGAACGGACCCTCGTCGTCCGCCTTGGCCGAAGCGTGGTTTCTGGCATCGCGTGGTCGCCGGACGGGCAGGAACTCGGGTACCTCGCCTCGCCCGCGGACGAGCCTTCAAGCCTCTACGTCGTGAAGCCGGACGGATCCGACCGGAGGATGATCTCGAAGCCGGGTGAATCGGTCGGCTCGTTCGACTGGCGCCCGGAAGCAGGCACCGCTTGAACGGTAGCGACCGTGCCGTGCTCGTGGCCGGAGCTCGTACTGCATCCAACAAGACTCGCAGACGCCGTTCGACGTCAGCGAGATCCGTCGGCGGTGTGGGGAAGTCTGTGGGGAAGTCTTACAACGAAACGGGCGGTTTTCAGCGTTCTAAAGCGGAAACCGCGCGGCCAAGAAAAAGAGCCAAAAGCTCACGATTAGCAGGACTTTCGGCTCTCTGATGAGGTGGGCGGTACTGGGCTCGAACCAGTGACCCCAAGCTTGTCGATTCGGCGCAGGCGTGGCCTTGCAGCATCTAACGTCGCGCCGACCGCTTGAAATGGCGGTGTCAGGCTGTCGGCGTTGCTTCCCGTCGCGTCGGACGTAGTGTCAAGCGTTGCGACTGTTGCGACAAGACAAGACGCCCGGCTTGCGCCGGTGCCTACTCTGGTTCTTCGACCGCGCCCTCGAACTGAACGACTCCCTCGGGCAACCCGTTGAGATAGCGGCCCACGGCTGCTTGTGCAAACCGGTTCAACGCAGGCTGGTAGTGCTCTCCGAGAGCAGCGATGAGTCGCTCCAATTCCCCTTCTTCGTAGTCTGCCGTGAGGCTCTTGACGAACACCTCGTCAGCGAAGAGTGCTCGAATCCCGTTGAGCGGTCCGCCGCCCTCGATGATAAGTCGACCTTCCATGTTCGCCGCCTCGATCAATCCGCATTGGAGGGGAAGCTGCTCAGCATCCGCTGCTGCTCTATCGAGCCTGAGGTAGTGGAAGAACGAGTTTCGCAACTCCTTCAAACGGCTCCCCGGCCACCCAGGGTTTTGATCGGCCAGTGCTGAGATGCTCGCGAACTCTTCTTGCCTCTCTTCGTCTAACGACGCGACGAACTCGCGTACCCCTTCCCATTCCCTGTGCGCCCTGCGGAGCGTCTCCGCAACCTCGTAGAGATGGCTGCTCGCGAGGTTGAAGAAATAAAGGAGTTCGTAGGGTTCCTCGGCCCGCACGAACAGGGTGTTGGCAAGAACTGTGTCGTCCATCCCTCGCGCGACCGCCACGATGAATCGGGCAAGTGGGCTCTCTGCCGGGAAGGCGTCACGTATCAGGAAGCGCCACTCATGCGTTACATCTGACTGCTGTCCTTCCACGCTTCGAGGGTAGCCTCTACTGCTCAGAAGAAGTTAGTACGCGAGATCGCTTGCCTCGCTCTGGGCCCCACGGGACAAGCTGGAAGTCCGCCACGCGGCGCTAAAAGCCGCCCATCAGCACTTTGCCGAGAATCTCACCTGCCGCGTCTACTCCAACGTCCCGGATCGTGCCCGCGAGACGCTCCAAACGACTCTTCTTCACCGGGTCAGGCTCCTCGGAAATAGCCGTGGCGAGCACGGCGAGAGGGTTCTGAACGAGTTCGTCGGGAGGAGCTCCGGGCCATCCGTCGAGCAGGGCATGCGCACGCTCTGTGATGGCGACTTCAGCGGGCATGTCGTTGGCTGAGAGGCTTGCGGTTTCGTTCAGGTAGCCCGCCTCGACGAGCCCTCGAATGGTCACTCTGAACAAACCAAGATGTTCCTCGGGAAGTGCCTCCAGAAGCGCTGGCACCTGAACTCCATACTGCGAGAAGCCGCCTGATTCCCAATAGCCCCGGATGGCGGCTAGGACGGGTCGGACAGCAGGCCAAGCGAGCTTATTGTCTGAGTCAGCCTGTGCAGACAACGCTACGGCGATGGGGCCAACGTCGGCAACCGGCTCCCGGTTCTCGACTCGGTCATGTTGCTCTATGAGCCTGCGGCCCTGAGGGGTGGGCGTCAACGCCCACGTGTGCTCCCGGTAATCGATGTCGAGAAGCCCCTCAAGGTGCATCTCTTCGAGAAGGGCCTGGTCCACCTTCGGAGGGTCCGGCAGCGCGTGATGCTGGAGCGTTCCGCCGCCGCTGTGCATGAAGTAGTAGATGGGTTCTCGACCGCCCGTGCCTGGATGTGGCTTCGGGTGCGCGTCAACGAAAGCTCGGAGCGCCACGAGTATGTCCAGCTCGGGCACCACCCTAGTGCTGGATTGCGCGCGACCTTCGGACGATCGCCTCGGTCGCGCCATGCGTCCTGACCTCGACAGCGCCTGATTCGGTCGCCTCGTAGATCACCGTAACGCGAGCGCCGGACCGCGCGTGCTTATCGCATACGTGCGCCGCCGTCTCGCGGGCCCAAATCGCAGTCGTGTCGCGTCGCCGGAGGCGTACACCCAGGTGATTGCTGGCGCTCCTCGCACACCCTGGGACGATGCATTCAGCCATGTCGACTCCCTTTGATTGGGGTCCACCCCTTCGGTGGTGGCAGACCCATCGTCTTTCTGCGCGTCGAATTGTCGTGCGCCCAGTCTCTAGGCGACCGCCGCCTTTTCCTTCAACGATCCAAGTCGTGTGCCGAGCGACCGGCGGACATTCACCTCGACGTGGTACCGCTGGAGTACCGCGGCCGTGAGTCCTTCCTCTGACCAGAGACGACCGATGTCTTCGAGCGTCCACTGCGGCGACCCCTGGAGCGCCTGAGCCCCGAGCACGGTCTCGACGAGCGCCTGCTCGAACCACTCGTGAACGACCTCTTCGACAAGATCGCCCGCGCCGGGCGTCTCCGCGTACCGCTCGTCCCAGCGCGCGATCATGTCCGTGAACACCCTGAAGTCGGCGTTAACCTGAAGGATGTTCTGATCGGGGAGGTACTTCGCTGCTCGGTCCTCAAGCAGCTCCGGCGTCCGAGTTCCATCCTTAACGCTGATCCAGTGCACAATCGGGTCAACGTCGGCGTGAACCTCTTCGCCGGGGCTTCCGTCTTCATCGACGAACAGCGCGTAGATACCGCCTGCACGACCGCCGCGCCCGCCAGATCCACGACCTGTCGTGGCGCTTTCGGTATCGGTTGTTCCGGGTGAACCACCGGCGGTCTCCTCGACCACATGCAGTTTCCCTGCCCTCGTCGGGCGGTAGCGGCTCACCTTGAACAGATCGCGGATAGCCCGGAGACGTTCCTTGATCGCTGCCCTGTGATCGTGTGACGACGAGCCCGCGGTGATCTCCTCCATGAGCACCTTGACCTGCTCCGGCATCCTCTCGCGGAACTCCGCAGCCCATTCGGCCCACGGAAGCGGCTCGCCTTCGATGAGGAGCTGGGTTCGCGCCGTATTCGAGGATAGTCGGCTGCCGTTGCTTGGCTCGACATAGATCACGACGCGGCTGTGCCCGAAGATCACGCCGAAGAGCTGGAGCCGCGCGACGCCTGCCCGACCGGTGGCCAGCTCGTACAGCTCGTTCTGGTACAGCGCCGCCATGTGCCCTGTCGCAGCAAACATGTCACCAAGCTTTGCGCGCTCAGGTCGGTCATTGAGAACCCAGACGTGCGCGGTCGCGTCCGTCAGCTCGACCGCGCCGTACCAGTCCGACTCCTGCTCGAGGAACGCCTTCTGTCCATTCACGTTGCGGAGGAAGTTCCGGCGGCTGTCGTCGCGCGGCGCCTGGTATCCCTCGCGGACCTTGACGTCGATGCCGTCCGGGAAGCTGAAGTAGCGCGTGTTCAGGTACTTGGAGATCCAACGCTGCCGGCCTTCGACGCCCTCGGGAGGCTCCATTGTGTTGTGCTCGTCGTTCACGCCCATGAGCACGACCATCGTTCCGTGCTCCCCGATCGCGGCCGGCTTCACGTCGTTAGAGATCGGCAGGTAGTCGTGGAAGGTTCCGTCCTCCCGCTCAGCGCGCGCAAGGCCGTACTGCTCGGTCTCCGGATCGCGCCATAGATGGGTCATGTGCCCGCGCCCGTCCTTCCAGGACAGATAGACCAGCCCGGCGTGGTTCCGCGTCGCCGCGGCAACCTTCGCCCCGACCCCAAAGTTCTTGTCATGCGCTTGCTCGTGTTTCGACGAGGACAGGTGGTTGATGTACTCGATCATTTCGGCGCCGGTCATACCGACGCCCGCATCGATGATCGAGAGCTTGTAGGTGCCGGTTAGGTCGTATTGGTTCCAGTCAACGTCCCACACGATCTCGCCCCGATTCTCGGGGGTATCGAGGATCGCCTCGATTGAGTTCTGCGTCAGCTCCCGGAGGTACTGAAGGGGCGCACAGTCCCTTCCAAGCCGGTCGATGATGAAGCCGGTGTTGGCGACGCCCATTTCGGTCGTCCGCTTGCCACCATTGCCGGAGGCGGCTCCTTGCATTTCGGTTGTCCTTCCTCAGGCGTCGGGGGCGTGGGGCCGCCGACGCTCCGCTAGTTGGCTCCTCGGCAGCGGCCCGGGGTGTCCGCCCTCGGGCCGCGGCTTCTCTCTGGGGTTCCTACTTGGGTGCCCTCAGCTTCTTGCGCTCCTTGCGAGCCCACTCAACCAAGTGGTCGGTAAGAGACCGCAGAGCTCCTTGCGTCGACTGCGGCGCGTTCGCACCAACGAGGAATGCCCCCGTCGGCATCCAGAACTCGTTGTCGTCGGCCACTGGGATCTCCCTGAGTTTGGGCTCAAGCGCCTTGAAGACCTCGCGAACCTCGGCCTCTGAGAACGGCTCCTGCCCTTCGTCGGCACGCTTGAGTTCGTGGTACACCCCGGCGAGCACCCTTAGGGTGGTGCCGTACCCGAGCATCGACTCCTTCCTGAGCTCCGCCGGTGTGATCTCGTTGTTCACGATTGCACGGAGCGGCGCGAACGAGTTGAGCAGCGTGTCCACGAACTGTTTGACCTTCGCCGTCGCCTGGAACTCGCTCTTGGTCCAGCCGACGAGGACCACCCCGGTCCACCCTCAACACGCCAGCCCTGTCCCTGTGAACGATGAACGCCCGCTACCTGCGGGCGCTCCCGTGCCTAGTGAGTTGTGGACTCAGTCTAGCTGTCGAACGTTGCGACTCTGTTGCGACACGCCTCCGCGCCACCTTCGAGGGAGTGGCGGAAAGCGCTTGTCTAGGGGATGGGCGGTACTGGGCTCGAACCAGTGACCCCCAGCTTGTCGAGCTGGTGCTAAAGGTCCAATTTGCAGCTCTTTTCTTCGCTGTGGGGAAGGATTTGGGGAAGTCCGACAGCGGAGAGAGCGGATTCAGGCGGCCGCCAGCGGATCTCTAATCCGGCCAGAGCCTTGCGGTCGTCTGCGCGAGAAGCGCGGGCATGCTTTCCCGGAACGTCTCGATCTCGACGTCGCGCGCGACCGCCTCGACCGTTTCGTCGTGGAACACGAAAAGGAAGTGTCGTGCATCTGCCCACACCTGAGGATTGAACTGGTCGTGGACGCGATTGATGTCGACCAACTCGGCCAACCAGCGCGAGTTCACTACGACGTATGCCCCGTACCCGTCGAGGCCTCGCCCGTGGAGCGGGTGCCCGTGCAACACCTCGTCATTCGGAGGCCCGAGCTTGATAGCCGAGCAGCCTTTGAACTCTGCGAGCGCAAGCGAGGCGACCTCCTCATCGCTCGGATCGATGACGCGGACGTAAGTGCCGTCCCAGTCCGGGTCATGCTCCTCGAGATAGAACGCAACGAACGAGCGATGCCCGGAACTGAGCACGTGTGGCAAAGGAGCTCCGCCGCTCCACCGGACGCCGAGCTCGAACGGAATCGCATGTTCTTCTCCGCGTGCCGCCGCGAGCTTCCGCTCGGCCTCGAGCTGAGCGTCCAGCGCCGCACGAAACGCCGCGGCTTCGGCGCCACCTCTGCTCAGGCGCTTCGCTATCTCGTCAGTGCGCTTCCGAGCCTCAGCGAGGTCCTTCTCAAGCCGCGAGATATTCACGATGCTGTGATTGAGCCGGGATCATCGTGACGGCTGATGACCAGGGAGGACACGCGTGAGGCGAATTCGTTCCCTGATTCGTCAGGCGACTTCGGTCCGCGCGCCTTCGGTCTCGGGAACGCTGAAGACGCGGATGGTCTTGCCGGCGTCGTCGATCTCGCGGATGTTGAACTCGCCGCGCTCGGCCAGACCCTCGCGGATCATCTCCTCGATCGCCGCAGTCGCCTCTTCCCGCGTTTCGTGCCTCGAGACGTGGTCGGCGTGGATGCTCTCCTGAACGATGAAAACGCTCATATCCACAGTTTAGGGGCGCTTTCGCTCATGCACGACGTCCACGACTGCTGCGAGCAGCTCTTGAGGATGTGCCCAGGCGTCGACGTGTCCGCTTCCCCACTCCTCAGTCAAGGCAACGCGCAGCAAGCTCCCCGCGGACAGCTCGAGCCGGGCGACGAAGCAGCTCGAGCGCTCGCTTGCAGCGACGGCTTGGTCATTCTCGAGCCAGTGGCTGATGCTGCCTCGGAACAGCTCCGGGACGCCACGTAGCTTCGCCTGGTTCCGGCTCAGCCTGGGCTCGAAGTCACGCTCACGTGGCGTCTCGTGCTCGAGCAGGCGATGGAGCGTGAGGCCGTCGGGCGGAACCGGAACGGCGATCGTCGCCGTCTCGGGCAAGCCGTGCGCGTCGGGACTCGGTAGCTGCGCCATCGAGCCATCGTGTCAGACAGCGGCGACGCTTATCAATATTGGTAAGTTGTTAACGTGCCTCAGCCTAAATCCATGCGCCGGCGACGCAGGAATCGGGAGTACCGCGCCGCGCGCGAGCGACTGGCTCCGTACGAGGGCATCGCCCGCTTCGTGATCATGCGCCGAGCGGAACTCGGGCTGACGCAGGAGCAGCTCGCGGAGCGCATGGGCACCAGCCACTCCGCAATCTCCCGAATCGAGTCTGGCCAACACCGCACGAGCGTTGCAACGCTCGAACGACTCGCAGAGGCACTCGAAGTCCGGTTCGTGATGGGTTTCGAGACCGGCCCGGCCGAGGCGCCGGTCCGCGAGCTCGTCTCTCTGTAGCGCGACTTCAACCGCGCCGAAATTGCGCCGCATCGAAATGATGCATCTGTGTCTCCCCCCGGCTATTGGGCTGGTAGGCGCTGAGGCCGAGGGCGTGAGCGGGGGCTGGTGCTCGTCGGGCGCGGAGCTCGCCTGCGGGTGGCGAGTTATTGGCGAGCCATTGGCGAGGTCCGTCTGGCAGCCTGCGAGCGTGGAGATGCAGGCGAAAGACGCGCTGGTGGAGGCCTGGTCGGCTCGCCAGCTCGACCTGTTCTCCGAGACGCTGGTCAAGTCACAGCGCACCCAAGGCGAACTGGTCGTCGCGAAAGGCCGGCGGCGCTGCTCGGACGCCGGTCCGGAGGTCATCCCGACCGAACTCGGGAAGGCGAGCAAACCTCCCCACGGACCGCGCTCCGCCGGAGGTCGCTCCGCTCTCACGAAACGATCCAGCGGCGGACAGGGCACGCTCGCGCGTCTCGCCCTCAGTCCGGACGAGGCAGCGGAGATGCTCGGCGTCAGCCGCGACTACTTCGATGAACACGTCATCGGTGAGCTCCGAGTCGTGCGCCGAGGTCGACGGATTCTCGTCGCGCTCGCGGAGCTCGAGCGTTGGTTGGACCGCGCCGCGGCACGGGCTACTGTTGGGAGCAGCTGATGCCCGAGGGAATCGAAGTTCGTCATGCCCGCTCTTGCGCCTCGCGACCCGGCAAACGCTGCAACTGCAATCCCGGTTACCGCGTCGCGGCTTACGACGCGATGAGCAAGCGCAAGGTCTCGAAGACCTTCCGGACGCTCGGCGAAGCACGTCGTTGGCGCGCTGGAGCTCAGACGCAAGCGGCGAAGGGTGTGCGGCTCGCTGGCACGTCGCAGACGCTCCTCGAGGCCGCAGAGGCGTTCGTCGACGGGATCGCGACCGGCGCCGTTCGCACGAGGACCGGCGAGCGGTACAAGCCGTCGGTCGTGCGCGAGTACGAGCGCTCGCTTCGCCTCCACGTCCTCCCCACGCTCGGCGGGGCGCGGCTATCGCGAATCCAGCGGCGCGACGTCCAGGGACTCGCCGACGAGCTGCTCGCTTCAGGCGCCGACCCGAGCACCATCCGGAACGCCCTCAAGCCGCTCCAGGTGATCTACCGACGCGCGATCGAGGACGGCGACCTCGCGCTGAATCCGTGCGAGCGGCTTCGACTCCCCGCGGCTCGCGGGCGCCGGGAACGCATCGCCTCGCCGACCGAAGCCGTCGCTCTCATCGCCGCTCTTCGCCCCGAGGACCGCGCGCTGTGGGGCTGCGCGTTCTACGCCGGCCTTCGGCGCGGCGAGCTTCGAGCGCTCCTCTGGGACGACATCGACCTGGCGGGCGGACTGATCCGCGTCGAGCGCAGCATGAGCGGCCACGGAGAGATCGGCCAGCCGAAGAGCCGCGCTGGTCGCCGGGGCGTGCCGATCGTCGCCGCGCTTCGCGACCTCCTCATCGAGCACAAGCTCGTCATGAAGCGAGCAACCGGTCTCGTCTTCGGCTCGAGTGCGACGCAGCCGTTCACGCCGACGGCCGTGCGCAAGCGCGCACTGACGGCGTGGCGGCGAGCGGGTCTCGATCCGATCGGCCTACACGAGTGCCGGCACACCTTCGCGAGCCTCCTGATCGCCGCCGGGTGAACGCGAAAGCGATTACGGCGTACCTCGGCCACGCCTCGATTCAGACGACGTTCGACCTCTATGGTCACCTCATGCCAGGGAGCGAGGACGAGGCAGTCGCGGTCGTCGACGCTTACCTCGTGCGTGCCAACACGCAGGGCCGGCTCGCGCAGCTCAGCTGACGCGTCGTCTGTCGGCGAGTTACTTGCCGGGCGGCGGGTCGTAGAGGGGGACGTTGCGGACGAACCGGGTGAAGCTGTCGCCCTGCCAAAGGATGTCTTCCTCGTTGGTGCTGTCCCTGACCATGACGATGCGCACCCGGTCGCCGCGGGCGTCGAAGGCGAAGATCTCCTCGGCACCATCGCCACCGAACCGGAAGATGCTGTCCAGGTACGGGAGCGGCTTGTCGTCGGGCGCCATTTCCTCGATGGGATCGATCTCGATGCCGATCTCTTCCTTGTCACCGCTGGCGCCGTTCGTGACGACCATGAAGTCGACGTAGTCAGTCGGAAATTTGAATCCGAGGCGCCGCTCGCGCTCGCCGATGACTTCGCGGGAGGCACCCGGCCGCTTTTCCCAGCTGCCCGTGAGGACTTCGAGTTCCGAGTTCATTGCCGCGGCGACGTGTGGGGACGTCTGTGGGGAAGTCTTACACCGAAACCGGCGGTTTTCAGCGTTCTAAGGCGGAAGACTCACACCGACGGAAAAGAGCCGAAAGCGCTCGACTAGCAGGACTTTCGGCTCTCTTACGAGGTGGGCGGTACTGGGCTCGAACCAGTGACCCCCAGCTTGTCGAACTGGTAGCCGGTAATGGACCATCGACGCCGATCGGCGATAATTCGGCTCGATCATGCGGCTTCTCGGGCCGCCCGACCCCGCCCACTTGCATGGCGTGGACGTTCATTTTCGAGGCGTTTGGGCCAGGAGTGGGCCACCCACCGAGACGCCGTCATGCTGAGTTGCGCGGCAGTTCGAGGTCGCCATCGGCGCAGGATGACCATGCTCGGCTCGTCGGGTTATGAGCTGCTTCGAGCGAGCATATGCGTGCCGCTGCATTCCGCCGTATTGCAGGCTCCAAGCCGGATTCGGCTTCCGCCGTTGCATTGAGGCGGAATACGGTGGCATCGCCGCGGAAGCCCGATGCTTGCAGAACGCTTGCCGCGCTCGATCCCCAGTCGATGCCAAGTTGCTCGCCCACGGAGCAGCTTCGTCGGTCATGAAGTTAGCCCCTCTGCGATCAGCAGCGAGCAGAATGCATGCCGAAGGTCGTACGGCCGTAATCTTCGTGATGGCGCATGATTATGGGCGTGCCGGGCGATCTCCCAGCGGGAACGGTTACCTTCCTCTTCACCGACGTCGAGGGGTCGACAAGGCTGCTGCACGAGTTAGGCAACGATCGGTACGCGCATGCGCTCGCGGAGCATCGCCGCATACTGCGCGAGACGTTCAGCGCTCACGGCGGAGCGGAGGTCGATACGCAAGGCGACGCGTTCTTCGTCGCGTTCCCAACCGCTCCCGAGGCAGTGCGGGCTGCTACGCAGGCAGTGGAGGAACTGTCCTCGGGCCCGATTCAGGTGCGGATTGGCATCCACACGGGGACGCCGCACCTTGGCGAGGACGGGTATGTCGGCGTCGATGTGCACCGAGCGGCCCGGATCGCTGCGGCCGGCCACGGCGGGCAGGTGCTGGTCTCCGCTGCGACCGCCGCCCTGTTGGGGAGCGACGAGCTCCGCGACCTGGGTGAGCATCGCCTGAAGGACCTGACCCAGCCGCAGCGGCTCTATCAACTCGTGATTCCCGGGCTCGAGATCGAGTTCCCGCCGCTGAAGACGCTTAAGAACCACCCGACCAATAGTCGGAGCACGATGATCCGCATCGTCCTCGCCGAGGACACCTATCTCGTGCGCGAAGGCATCCGGCGCCTGCTCGAGCCCGAGCCGGACATCGAGCTCGCCGCCGCATGTGCGGACCTGCCCTCGCTCCTCGAGGCAATCGAGATGGAGCAGCCCGATGTCGTTCTGACCGACATCCGCATGCCGCCCACCAATCGGGACGAGGGTATCCAGGTCGCCGATCGCCTCCGGGAGACGAGTCCCGAGACGGGCGTGGTCGTGCTCAGCCAGTTCGCCGCTCCGGAGTACGCACTCGCGCTGCTCGAGAAAGGCGCCGACCGGCGTGGCTATCTGCTCAAAGACCGCGTGGGAGACGCCGCGGAACTGGCGGGCGCGATCCGTCAGGTCGCGCGCGGGGGATCCGTCATCGATTCGAAGATCATTGAAGCGCTCGTGGCGGCTCGCGCCCGGAGCGACTCGCCGCTCGACGAGCTGACGCCGCGTGAGCGCGAGACGCTCGAGGAGATGGCACAGGGCAAGAACAACGCGGCAATCGCAGCTTCGCTCGTGATCACCGAGCGGTCGGTCGAGAAGGTCATCCACTCGATCTTCCAGAAGCTTGGCGTCGGGTGGGAGCCGGATGTCAACCGACGCGTGAAGGCGGTGCTTCTCTACCTCGCCGAGCGCGAGGGCTAGTGCACGAGTGGAATCGTGCCGACGACTCTCGTGCCGCGACTCAGGGTCGATTCGATCCGAAGACTGCCCCCGAGCGCCTCGAGGCGGTCCCGCATGTTTGTGAATCCGGTGCCGGAACTCGTACGCGCGGGATCGAGGCCGGAACCGTCGTCGGCCACTTCGAAGAGCAGAGCGTCCTCCTCTTCCCGGAGCCGGATCGTCGCCCGCGCGCCCGGGCCGGCGTGCTTTCCAGCATTCTGGAGCGCCTCGAGGCAGCAGAAGTAGACGGTCGCCTCCATCTCCGGGTCGTAGCGACGGGCGGCAGGCGCCTCGATGCGCGTCGGAATGGTCGCCCGCCGGGCGGCGTTGGCGAGCGCCTCCGAGAGGCCGCGATCCTGGAGTAGCGGCGGGTAGATGCCGTGGGCGAGGTCACGGAAGTCCTGCATCGCCTCCTGAACCGTGGCCCTGAGCTCGTCGAGAATGGCTTTGGCTTTCTCGGCGTCGGAGTCCACGAGCCCACAGACAACCCTGAGGTTGACCTCCAGCCCAACGAGATATTGCTGCGCGCCGTCGTGCAGGTCGCGCTCGATCCGCCGTCGCTCCGCATCGGCGGCCGCGACGACTCGGGCACGCGAAGCCCGCAGCTCCTCCGCCTGTCGCCGAAGCTCTTCGAGCGACGCGTGAAGGTCCGAGTCGAGCCGGACGTTGCGCATCGCGAGGCCGACCTGGCGTGCCAGTTCGGCGAGCACCTTCTCGGCCTCTTCGTCGAAAGGGTCGCCGTCGGCGGAGCGTTCCACCACGATCAGGCCGAAGAGCTCGCCCGAGTGCGCCATCGGCGCGACGCGCACAACGGCGTCGCCACGGTCGGCGAGCAGTTGAGGCAGCCAGACGGCGATCCGGGCGGGGCCCGAGACGCTGGCGCGCGCCACGACCGACTCCTCGGAGGAGCTCAGCCGCAACTCTGCGTGGCCTCTGTCCGGCTCGGAGACCACGCGCTCGAGCACTCCACCGGAGCCCGTCCAGATCTCGGCGGCTTCGACCGCGAGCGCGGCCCGAAGCGATTCGGCAATCTGAAGCAGGAGCTCCTCGAGCGGGACGGCGCGCGAAAGTCGCTCACCGAAGGCCCGGATGACTTCGGCGGGTGCTTGCCGGGCCCCGTGCACGAGGCGATTCGAGAAGTCGGCCAGCCGCCGCCGCGCCGGAACGTAGAGCAGCGCGCTGATTCCGGTCGCGACGATCGAGAGGGCGAGGACTGTCCGCTCGTCGTCGGTCGGAGCACGGCCGAGTCCGACGACGACCACGAGATAGACGGCTGCGACCAGCGACGTCAGGCCGACGAGCGAGATCGCGGGAGCGACGAGCCGCTCCGCGCGACCCTGGAGTCGCGTCGATGTCCGGAGCAGGAGCGCGAGCGGGATCGGAATCGTCGCGACCGCCGCGATCTGGATCACCCGCGGCGGCCAGCCAACGAGGACATGGAGGGCGGAGGCGACGAGGACGACCTCGGTCGCCGCGGCGATCGCCAGGGCGACCCAGTGCATCAGGCGACGCTCCGCGAGCCGGGCGCCGCGATACCTCGCCATCGCGCCATGGCCTCCCACCGCAGCCGCAACGAGCGCCTCCATCACAACCGGCCAGGTCGGAGCGGAAGGCCGGTCGCTCCACAGCACAACGCCCACGGCCGCCGCGATCAAGTATCCGGAGCCGACCATGAACGCCGCTACCCGCGTGCCGAGGGCTCCGGACGGCAGCGCGAGCAGCACATGCATCGCGGCCGCCGGCAAGAGCGCAACCGTGAGTGCTTGCGCCAGTGCCGTCGCGTCGCGCCCCGGCCCATCCTCGACCATCGCGGCCGTGAGTGAGGCAGCGCCGGCAAGGAGGGCGAAACAAAGCACAAGCAGCCCGAGACGCTCCTGTTCTCGCCGGAGCAGCTGTGCTGCGCCGGCGACGGCCCACACGAGGGTGAGACAAACCCAGCCAACCCGGCCGCCGACGCCGCCGTCCCAGCCGTCCACTGCCGCCACGATTGCCGCAGTCGCGCTCAGAGGAGCGACCGACAGAAAGGCCGCGCGCACGAGTGGATGAGCGGTGCCGGTTGACGACCCGTTGACCCGTGCGTGCTCTAGCGTCGTTGCCATCTCACTCTGCCCTCAGCACCAGGGCGGGGGACGTCCTCGCCGCATGGCGGGCAGGAAGGAGGGCGACCAGGTTCGCGAGAAGCACGGCGGCCGGGACGACGAGCAGGATCAGCGGGAGCGGCGTCACAGGCTCGGGCACGACACCGATCTGCTCGGCGAACAGAGTCCAGGCCCAGCGGCCGAGCGAGACGCCGAGCGGAAGCCCGACCACGAGGCCGAGCGCGGCGAACGTGGTCGCCTGCCACGCGACCGTCGCGAACACCTGCCGGCGGTCGAAGCCGAGCGTCTTCAGGACGGCCAGGTCACGCCTGCGGCGGCGGATCGCCATGACAAGCGCGTGCGCGAGCACCGCGGCCGCGATCGCGATCAGCAGAGCCGACAGGACGAGTGGGAGATCGTCAACCCCGCCGAAATCGGCGACGGTCTTCGGGGGACCCGGAGCCGGAGTGACGAACCGCCGCTCCAGCCTGGCGAGCGTTGCCTTCCTGTCCGCCCCCGGCGCGATCCGAGCCTCGAAGGTGTAGGCCCGGGCTCTGGGGTCGAGCCGCCTGTAAGACTGGAAGGTGAGTGCGGCACCCCTTCCGAGCTCGTTGAACGTCCCCTCTGGCACCACGCCTCGGCCGACGATTCGCATCCGCACGGTCCGCCGTCTGATTCGCGCCTCGACGGTGTCCCCTCGCGCCTCGACAGCGTCCCCGATCTCGACGCCGAGCGCGTCGAGCGTCTTCGCCGCGAGCAAGATCTCGTCGATGCGCACAGGCGCCCGACCTTCGGTCACAACCGGCGCGAGCCGCCCCTTGATGTCGTCCATCGCGACGGCACCGACTTGCCGGCCGTTGAGCAGGACATGGCCCTTGTCGTCGCCAAGCGCGACGTCGCTGAGCGACCGGTCAGCACGAGCGGACGCCTTCTCTGGAACGGCGTACTCGCTCCGGTAGTCCCAATTCTGCCCGTAGAGCCGTGGCGTCGAGAAGAGATGGTCGAGGCTGGCCGTGAAGGTGAGCGCGATGGCGACGACGGAGATCGCGAGGACGCCTGCGAGAAGGGTCGCGCCAACCGGGACCGAGGTGGCTCCTCTGCCCCGTGCGAGGGCCAACCTGACACCGCTCACAACCGTTGCCGGGAAGCCCCAGCGCGCGAGTGTGTCCGCCGGTGCGACACGTCCGGTCGGCGCTGCATGCGCGAGAGCCCGCGCGAGCTCCCGCGACGCACGCGAGGAGGCGTAAGCGCCGGCCAGCAACACTGCGACAAGAACGAGAGCGGCGCCGAGCGCGACGGCGAGCGGGTCGAACGCGAAGCCGGGCTCCGGCTCGAGCTCACGCGCCAAGCCGATCGGGCTGAGCGGCGAGAGAGCGACGGCGATCGCGGCGGCCACTGCCGCTGCCAGCACTGCGATCGTCGCTGCTTGCGCTACGCCGACGGCCACGAGCTGCTCCCGTGTCATTCCCAGTGCACGCAGCGTCGGGTGCTCCACCGCCGCGAGCGACGCCACGCGCACGAGGGCCTGAGCGAGCAAGACGAAACCCAGCAGCGCACCGACGGCAGCTGCGAGCCTGAGCGCCTGCGCCTGGTGGTGAATCGAGCGCTCGATCTTGGCGGCCGCGTCCTTTTCACGCTCGATTTTGTTCGTTCCCACGATCCGATTGGCAGCGGCCCGGAAGGCTGGAATGTCGGCGGCGCCGCGCCTCAGCCGAACCGAGATCAGGTAGCTGACGTAGAGGCTGTCTTCGCCCTCCCGGTAAACCCGGTCGAAAGCCGGCGTGAGCAAGACCTTGCCGATCGGGAACGGGTCGGTGGTCGCCTTTACGCCGACGACCTTCAAAGAGACGAGGCGGCCAACCGTCACGAGCCCCGAAAGCGGCTTGACGATGTGCCAGCCGAACCGTGTCTTCAGCGGCCGCGAGATCCGGCCCGTGCGGAGCCTGAAGGCCGTCGAGTCGAACGGCTCAACGGTCTCGCCGCGGGCGATCCAGAGCCGATCCCCTCCCAACTTCCCCGCCGGATCATCCGAGTACTCCCGCGCCAGGGCGGCGAAGTTGGCGCCTCCTTCCAGCTGGGAGTAGAGCCTGTTGGTCAGCGCCTTCGCCTCAGCGCATGGCCGCAGCTTCGGGCAGGAGATGAGGATCTGACGCACCATACGCCGGGTCGGCAGACCGGGCTGGGATGGGCTCTGGTCGTGCGGATCGCAACGAAACGCGCCGGCGCCCTCATAGAAGGGAAATACGCGCATCGGGATCACGTCTCCGGGCCCGACGCCGAACCTCTGCGCCGCGCGTGAGTCCAGGAGCGCTTCACTCGGTCGCGTAGGGTCGGGCTGCCGGCCCGCGAGGAGTTTCGGCCGGTGCAAGGTCACCCCGTCTCGCCCGTCCAGGCTCACCGAGAACAACACCGCCTGCGGGCCGACGACGAAGACGGGCCTGTCCTTGGCGTCGCGTGCGCAGTAAGCGAGCTCTGCGTTGAGGGCCGAGGCCTGCATCTGTGGCAGAGCCCGGAGTCGAGCGAGCCTCCGCCTGAGAAGGTTCCTCTTATCGTCACCGGGTTTTTCGGCAATGAGGGTCGCGTCCGGGAATCGGTACGCGCCGAAATGGCGCGCAAGCGCCGAGTCGGTGCGGCGCGCGCCGGCTGCGGCGGCAAGGACGAGGCCCCCTGCGACACCGGCGAGAACGGCGAGCGTCAGCCAAGTGGGCCAGCGCGAGCGAAGCTCGGCCAAGAAGCGCATCCAGACTGCGGCCACCTCAGGCTCCCAAGGCTGGAGCGGCCGGCGCTGCAATCGTGGAGCCCACGACGCGGCCGTCCTGCATCCGCACGACGCGCCCAGCCGCGTCGGCAACGCGCTCGTCGTGTGTGACGAGCAGGATCGCCTGCCCGCCGGCATGGAGCCGGCGGAAGAGCTCGAGCACCTCGAGGCCGCCTGCGCTATCGAGAGCGCCGGTCGGCTCGTCGGCGAGGAGGAGCGTCGGCTCGTTCGCGAGCGCGCGCGCGATCGCGAGCCGTTGCCGCTGGCCGCCCGAGAGCACGCCGGGCAGGTCGGCAGCCTTGTCCGGCAGTCCGAGCAGATCGAGCAGCTCGCGCGCCCTCAGCTCGGCGCGGCGACGCGACGCCCCCGCGATGACCGCCGCGAGAGCGACGTTCTCCAGCGCCGGGCTCCCCTCGAGCAGGTTGAAGAATTGAAACACGAAGCCGACGTGCCGGCGGCGGAGGTGGGCCAGCTCGCTCTCGCCCTTATCACCAAGCGACTCGCCGGCGAGAAAGATCTCACCGTCGCTCGGGATCTCGAGACCGGCGGCGAGGTTGAGCAGCGTCGACTTGCCGCACCCTGATGGACCCATGACCGCCACGAACTCGCGCGCGCCGACCGCGAGGTCGACTCCGCGCAACGCCCGTATGGGCGACCCCTCTGATTCGAACGTCTTGCGGAGGCGAACGGTCCTCAACACTTCCGGTGCAGCCGACATGACCCGACTCTGAACCTCGGCTGCCCCCGCCGCAAGCAAGCCAACCAGGCAATCAATACGGGGGCTGGCCCGGTGGACAACTTCCCTGGTAGCGCTGTTGTGGCCTCGTCGTGGCGCTCCTAGGGTCATCGGCATGAGGACTACATCTAAGGAAGGAGCCGAAATGACCACCATCGCCGCGAAATCACGCGCGATCCGCAGACCACGGACAGCTGCGGCGGTACGCTCGCGCCGCAGTCATCGTGGCCCACTCACGCTCGCCGGCATCATCCTGATGCTCGGACTGGCAGTTCCTGCGACCTGGCTGACGCTCGATCGATCGGCCCGGAGTAGCGCGAATACGGCAACCAGTGCGGCAGCCGTATCAGCATGGAGCCCGATCTTCGCCCCCTGGCCCCAACACCTCGACGTAACCAGCCTCGAGAGGGAACTCGTGCGCGCGGGGTACTCGGTCAAGGTCGACGGCAATCTCGACCCTGTCACGAAATCCGCGCTGGCCGATTACCTACAGCTCGACTCGGCCCATCCGCTGAGCCCGTTCCTCGCCAGCGCGCTCGACGGCACCGTGATCACCGGCTTGCGCAATCCAGGCGCCTGGAATGGCCACTATGGCCTCGAACGCGCAACCAGGTTCGTCGAGCGTCCCCTGACCGGCCCAGGCGGTCAGCTCGACGCCAACGGGAACTTTCGTGCACCGTAGAAAGTGGCGAGTCACCTGGCCCGGCATGGAAAGGCCCCGTCTCCGGGGCCTTTCCAGTAGCGGGGGCTCGATATGAACCCATTAGCGACCGTTGCATCGCCGCGCTGGTCCGGTGGCGCTCGTAGACTGATCGGACCGTCACCCGCGTTCCCCGCCACCGCGCGTGCTCGCAGCTGTGCACGTGGCGCCAAGGCGCGGGCCGGAGGGCCGATCCTGGTCCGGATCGGCTTGCGTTCTAGGCTCAGGCTTCCGAATGGGCCTCGTCGTAGCGAGGAAGGCCATCGTCCGGGAGCTCGTCCCAGGGCGCCCGTGAGGCGCCGAAGGTGTGGAATTGCGGGCGGATGCCGGGGTCGCCGTCCAGCGACCCGAGCCGGATTGCGACCTCGTCGCCCTCCGGCCATTCCCCGCCGAACAGGCTCGCGCCGCAGACCGAGCAGAAGGCCTTCACGCGTCCGCCGTCCGGCCTGAAGACGCGGATCAACTCCTCACCGCCGAGCAGGCGAAAGCCCTCGCGCGGAACGCGTCCCTGCGTACCGCCGAACACCCCAGAGTGCTTCCGGCAGCGCGAGCAGTGGCAGTGATTGGCCCAAAGGAAGGGCGCCGTCACCTCGAAGCGGACGCCGCCGCACAGGCACGAGCCGCGAAGCGGGTTTTCCGGACTCGAATCGCCGGCCATCTCAGGCGATTCTGCCTGCCTTAGAATGGTCTGTCTCCGAGTTCTCCCGACACTTGGGAGAACGTTGATAGGTCTTTGACGCGACAGCGCCCGGCATGCCGGGCGCTGTCCGATTCGCGACTCACGCTCGCTTCGAGACCAATCGAAAGGAGCGAGTCGCGTGTC
>WNGB01008709.1_pt1 | contig 21552 bp, 18 predicted proteins | sample 5400681 | NCBI WGS metagenome assembly WNGB01 (sample SAMN13153367, study PRJNA577476) | soil metagenome | isolation source: 115 cm soil or saprolite under grassland replicate 2 | place: USA:California | collected 2016-06-15
GCTTTCGAGGGATGGCGGGCGGTCTCGCCCCCCGATCGCGCGGCGCTGCTCCACCGCCTCGCCGACGCGCTGGAGGAGCACGCCGGCGAGCTAGCGACGACCGAGGCCCGGAACGTCGGCAAGCCGATCGCCGACGCCCGGGACGAGATGGAGATGGTGGTCCATACGTTTCGCTACTACGCCGCGGCGCCGGAGCGACTCCTCGGACAGACCATCCCGGTGCCCGGCGGCGTCGACATGACGTTCCGCGAGCCGCTGGGCGTCGTGGGGTTGATCGTGCCGTGGAACTTCCCCCTGACGATCGCCTCCTGGAAGGTGGCGCCGGCGCTGGCGGCCGGCAACACGGTCGTATTGAAGCCCGCCGAGCTGACGCCGCTGACCGCGCTGGAGCTGGAGCGCATCGCGCTCGAGGCGGGGTTGCCCGAGGGTGTCGTGAACGTGCTTGCAGGACCCGGGAGCGTCGCGGGCAAGCGGTTGGTCGAGCATCCCGACGTCGCGAAGATCGCCTTCACGGGCTCGACCGAGGTGGGGAGGGGGATCGCCGAGGGCTCCGCCGCAACGATCAAGCGCGTCACGCTGGAGCTCGGCGGCAAGTCGGCCAACATCGTGTTCGCCGACGCGGACCTGGAGCGGGCGGCAGCGTCGGCTCCGCTCGCGGTGTTCGCCAACGCCGGGCAGGACTGCTGCGCCCGCTCCCGGATCCTGGTCGAGCGCTCCGTGGTCGATCGCTTCCTCGAGGCCCTGGAGGAGACCGTCGACGACATGCGGGTGGGAGATCCGCTCGACGAGGCAACGCAGATGGGTCCCCTGATCTCGGCGGACCAGCGCGAGAAGGTCGCCTCGTTCCTCTCCGACGACGCTCCGGTGGCCATCCGCGGGACGGCCCCCGACGGCCCCGGATACTGGTTCCCGCCGACCGTGCTCGCCCCGATGTCCAACTCCGATCGGGCAGCGAGGGAGGAGATCTTCGGGCCGGTCGCCTGCGTGATCCCGTTCGCCGACGAGCGCGAGGCGGTGGAGATCGCCAACGACACGATCTACGGCCTCTCGGGATCGATCTGGACCCGCGACGGCGCCAAGGCGCTCCGCACCGCGAGGGCGATCGAGACGGGGGTGATCTCCATCAACTCGAACACTTCGGTTCGCGTCTCCACGCCCTTCGGCGGGTTCAAGCAGTCGGGCGTGGGCAGAGAGCTCGGGCCGGATGCGCTGGAGCACTACACCGAGCTGAAGAACGTCTTCTACGCGACGGAGGACGGCTGATGGCGGGGCGGCTAGCCGGCAAGGTGTGCGTGATCACGGGAGCCGCCAGCGGCATCGGGGCCGAGACGGCGCGCCTGTTCGCCGCGGAGGGCGCCAGGGTCGTCGCCGTGGACATCAGCTCGGGCGCGGAGGGCGACCTGGTGGTGGAGGCCGACGTCACCGACGAGGAGCAGGTCCGCGGGATGTACGGGAGGGCGAGGGAGGAGCTCGGTCGCATCGACGTGCTGTTCAACAACGCCGGGATCAACCCCAGCGACGACTCCTCCGTAGTGGAGACGTCACTCGAGGCCTGGCAGCGAGTGCAGGACACGAACCTCCGCAGCGTCTTTCTGTGCTGCAAGCACGGCATCCCGCACCTGCTCGAGGGTGGGGGAGGCTCGGTGATCAACACGGCCTCGTTCGTCGCCGTCATGGGGGCGGCCGTCTCCCAGATCTCCTACACGGCCTCGAAGGGCGGGGTGCTGGCCCTGTCGCGCGAGCTGGGAGTGGAGTTCGCGGGCCGCGGGGTGCGCGTGAACGCGCTCTGCCCGGGGCCCGTGAACACCCCTCTGCTTCAGGAGCTCTTCGCGAAGGATCCCGAGCAGGCGAAGCGGCGGCTCGTCCACCTGCCGATGGGGCGCTTCGCGGAACCCGGCGAGGTCGCCCACGCGGCCCTCTTTTTGGCCAGCGACGATTCCTCCTACGTCAACGCCTCCACCTTCCTCGTGGACGGCGGCCTCTCGGCCGCCTACCTCACTCCCGAGTAGCGTCATCCTGAGGGCGGTTGGCGCGAAAGTGGCGCTATCCGCCAGAAACGCGCCACCCACAAGCCGATTAGGCTCGAGCGGCGACCGCCGCGTCGAGGAAGCGTTCGCAGAGCCCGCGGCCCACCTCGTTCCAGGCGCCGATCGCATTGCGGGTGCGCTCGCGAAGGGCGTCGGGGTCGATTCCGATCCGCACGGCGTCCTCGTCGTCGCGGTAGTCGTCGATCCACGCCTCGGCGTCGTCGGCGGAGACCTCGCCGTGGAACTGAATGCCCCACGCCGGTCCGGCGAGGCGATACGCCTGGAGGCACACGGGGCTCGTGGCCAGCGCCGTGGCGCCGGCGGGCAGCGAGAACTCGTAGCTGTGCCACTGGAAGGCCGTGAAGCCCGGAGCGAGGGGAGCCATCAGAGGATCGTCCCGCCCCTCCGGCGTCAGCTCCACCCGATGCCAGCCGATCTCCGGCTCGCTCGCACGCCGCACCTCGGCTCCGGCCGCCTCCGCCACGAGCTGGGCGCCGAGGCAGACGCCCAGGAGTGGAATCCGCCGTTCGATCAGCTCGGCGAGGAGCGCCTTCTCCTCGCGAAGCCAGGGGTGCTCGGTGTCCTGGTCGGCGTGCATGGCGCCGCCGAAGGTGAGCACCGCGTCGTAGTCGGCAGGCTCGCGGGGAGGCAAGTCCAGTTCAGCGCGCAGCCAGGGTCCGAGCTCCGCGCCGCGGGCGCGGATCGCCTCCGCGAAGACCCCCGGGCCCGCGTCGCGCTGGTGGACGATCGCGAGGACGCGCATGACTTCCTCAACGAGAACCTGTGGCACCAGCGGACGGACCCCGACGAATGAGCTGAGCCGCCCTTACTCGTCCACCACGTCGACCACCTCGTAGACGCCCGAGACGTGCTCGTTCTCGACGAACGCCGACAGGCGATCCACCCGCTGCGTCTCCTCGGCGTCGGCCTCGGTGCGCCAGCTGCGGTAGTCGTCCTCGGACATGTCGAACAACCCGAACGAGACGATCTCGTCCTCGTCGCGGATGTTGCGCGCGTGGTAGGCGCGCTGGAAGCCCGGCGGCCGGGCGTCGCCCGAGTCCCAGGCGCGGCGAAACTGCTCCCACGCACCTGGCTTGAGGCGGCGGGCGGAGAGCATGACGATCATGGTGCTACCTCCAATGGTCGGGGGATCGCTCGACCATAGCCGGCGCTCATCCCACGCGCTGGGGCTCTGGCGGACGCTCCGCCTTCGCCTTCAGCCGCGCGCGGTTCCTCGCCGCCCTCACGGCCGTGGTGAGAGTCTCGACGTCGTAGGCGCCTCGGTGGCGTCTCCCATTGATGAAGAAGCTCGGCGTGCCGGCGACCCCGCTGGCGTCCGCGGTCGCGACGTCCTCCGCCACGCGGGCCGCGTGCACCCGACGGCGGAGCTCATCCAAGAAGCGCTCGACATCGAGACCCAGCTCCTCCGCATAGCGCGCGAGCTGGCGCGTCGCCAGCTCGTCTTGATGCTGGAGGAGCTTGTCGTTCATCTCCCAGAAGGCGCCCTGGGCGGCCGCCGCCTCTGATGCCTCTGCCGCCATCTGCGCGTTCGGATGGACGTCGGTGAGGGGAAGGTGGCGCCACACGTAGCGGAGATCGTCTCCGAACGAGACGAGCAACTCGCGGATCACGACCTCCGCCTGCCCGCAGTAGGGGCATTCGTAGTCGCCGTACTCGACGAGCGTCACCGGCGCCTGCTCCGAGCCGCGGACGTGGTCACGATCGGGATCGACCTCGTCCGAGAGGTCGAGCAGTTCGTCGGCGGTGCCGGCGATCTGGCGTGCCCTCATGGCGGTGGGCAGCCGCCTGATCACGCGAAAGACGCCGAAGGCCACGAGCGACGCTAAGAGGGCTGCCGCGAGGACGCCGAGCTTCGCCTCCTCGAGCTGCCTCCCGTCGAAGGCCAGGCTCGAGATCAACAGCGAGACGGTGAATCCGATGCCGGCGACGGTCCCGCCTCCGACGATCACCGGCCAGCTCAGCGCGCGACGCAGGCCGGTGAGCCAGGGCCGCGACGCAAGCCAGGACGCCCCGACGATGCCGAGCGGTTTGCCCACCACATAGCCGACCACGATTCCGAGCGTCACCGGCGAGGTGACGGCGTCGCCGAGCAGTTGCCCGTCGACGCGGATGCCGGCGTTTGCGAGCGCGAACACCGGCACGATCGCGAAGCTCGTCCACGGGTGAAGCCGGTACTGAAGCCGTTCGTTCGCTGAGATAGCGGACGCCACGCCCAGCTGCGCCGAGCGGGCGAGCTCGGGCGTGGGCTGCTCGCGGAAGGACCGCGTCAGCTCCGTCACCCGCTCGAGGTCGCCGCGCGCCGGCGGATACGCGCTCGTAACGAGCCCGACCGCGAGCCCGGCGATAACGGGGTCGATTCCGGACTTGAACAGCGCGATCCAGACGGCAACGCCGAGGACCGCGGCGGCTTGCCTGCGCCAGCCGGTTGGCGCGTAGCGCAGCGCGAACAGCATCAAGAAGAGGCAGGCAGCCACCGCGAGTGGAAGCCACGAGACGCTCTTCGTGTACACGGTGGCGATCACCACCAACGCCACGAGGTCGTCGACCACCGCGAGCGTGAGCAGGCGAACGCGCAGGCGGGTGCCGCCGGGGGCCACCAGCGCCAGCACGCCGAGCGCGAAGGCGGTGTCCGTCGACATCGCGGCTCCCCAACCGTGCGCCCCCGCGCCGCTCGCGTTGAACGCCAGGTAGATCGCGATCGGCACCGATATCCCGCCGATCGCCGCGACCACCGGGATCGCCAGGCGCCGGCGCTCGCGCAGCTCTCCGGTGTCGAGCTCGCGCTTGGCCTCGAGCCCGACCACCAGGAAGAAGAACGTCATCAGGCCCTCGTTGACCCAGTGCCGCAGATCCAGGGAGATGCCCTCGCTTCCGAGGCGGATCGAGAGCTTCGTCGTCCAGAACGACTCGTACGAATCCGACCACGGCGAGTTCGCCCACAAGAGCGCCGCGATCGCCGCGCACAGCAACACCATGGCGCCGCCGGTTTCGGCGCTCAGGAAGTCCCGAACCGGTGCCGCGAGGTTCCGCGCCCAGGCCGTCCGGCCCGTAAACGAGCGAACTGGCAGCGCCAGATCAGCCACCCAGGGGCGACGGCGGGATACGCGTTTCGCCACGCACCTCGGGGATCAGCATCGCGAACTCATCCACGAAGCACCACGACCACTCCTCGCCCGGCTCAAGGGAGCGGATGAGCGGGTGACCGCTGCTTGCAGCGTGAGCGCTGGCGTGACGGTTGGGGGAGTCGTCACAGCACCCGACCTTGCCGCACTCCAGGCAGATGCGCAGATGCAGCCATGGGTCGCCCGCGGCTAAGCACTCCTCGCAGCCCTCAACGGACTCGGGGAGCTGCGTGACCTGAACTTGTTCGAGATGCGTGCAGGACGTCATCGACTCACTCTTTCGCATCGGCGAGGAGGCAGGCTAGCCGAGTCGGTTTGTCGTCCAAATCCACTTCCCGACTGTAGCGCTCGCGGCCATCGACTTGCTGGCGGTTTGACCGGCGAACCGAATGTGCCGTCCTGGATTTGAATCGCATAACGACCCAAGGACAGGACGGTATCCGGCTCGCGCACGGGCAGTTCCTGCCATGAGCGCGGCTTCTCGCGATGGCTACAGGCGAACACCGAGGGGGTCGGCGATGCAGTCGTCGGCGACGCTTTACTTGCGCTCGGTCTCGGTCCTGGTGGCGACCGGGAGAATTCCCCAGAACCAGGCGAAAGCCGCGACCGCGATCACGCCTGAGACGATTGTCACGGTCGGGCTGTAGATGAAGTCCGCGATCAGCATCACCGCTCCGACCATGGCAAGGGCCAGGAACGCCAGCCCTGCGATCGAGAGCGAGTTGGATGCGAGGAGCACGCGTTCCTTGTCCTTCTGGCGGAAGTGGATCCGATGCCAGGCCGACGGCGCGATCAGGAGCACCGAGGCGACGGCGGTGGCCGACAGGGTTCCGAAGAAGAGAGCGCGCTCGTTGCCTTGCTCCCCGTTTGCCATTCCGGTTGCCCCTGCCAAGCTGTTCGCAGGCGCCCTCCGGATTCCTGCCGCCGTGGTCTAGGGTCCCGCCGTGGGCATCCTCGGATGGATCGTGCTGGGCGCTTGCGTGGGGGCCATCGCCCGCGCCTTGATCCCGGGCCGCACCGAGCCCGGCGGCTGCATCGGGACTACAGCCGTGGGCATCCTCGGAGCGCTGATCGGCGGCTTCATCGCCAGCGCGCTGGACATCGGCGAGCTCGGAGACTTCTTCGATCTCTTGATGCGAGCGATCGTCGGCAGGCCGCCTGGCTGAGGGGCTGCGGTGGTACCGTTTGATGTGCGGCCTCCGGATGAGGCCGCGATGAAGCGGGTTTCTGAACGGTTCAGCACCAGGCAGTAGCCGCGGCATTTCATCAGCACCACAACAGCATGCGGAGGAAGCATGGCTACTGGAACCGTGAAGTGGTTCAACGAGGAGAAGCGCTACGGCTTCATCACGCCCGACGAGGGCGGACAGGATCTGTTCGTCCACCAGACGGGTCTCTTTGATGGCAACCGTTCGCTCCCCGACGGGGCAAAGGTCGAGTTCGAGTCGGAGGACGGTCCGAAAGGGCCGAAGGCCGTGGAAGTCAAGCTCACCTAGGACCCACAGCACTAACCACTGATCGCAAGCGGCGCCGGCGCTCAGCCGGCGCCGCGCAGTTGCGTCTTCGTGCGATCGTCGAGCAGGTGCCGCGGCTCCGGCCGGCCCTCGTCGGTGACCACGACGACGGTACCCGGCCAGTAGGGGCTCCTGGCGGCCGTGCGGCCGAGTAGGCCGGGGGAGTAGACCCAGCTCCCCGTGTTCCAGACGCGGGTTCCGTCGGCGAGGCGCCACCCGGTCTCGTTCGGCATCGGGCCGCGGCGATGTGTGTGCCCGAAGATCACGTGATCGGCCTCGATCCCGAGCCTGCGCACCACCTCGCCGATGGCCTCGAGGCCGGCGCGGGTGATCGTCCCCGGGGAGAGATCCGACTTCACCGGCCCGAGGCCAAGGCGGTTGGCGACACCCACCGCCCCCGGCAACGCCACGGTCCCGAGCAGCCAGCCGCGCAGACGCGCCGCGCGACCGTAGCCTCCGCCAAGCGCCTGCCACACCCGCGCGGAGGGGTTGGCGCCGCCGAGGCGCTCGGCCGGCGCGCCGGCCTGCGCCAGCGCGAACAAGAACACATCGCCGAACCAGGTTCACCCGATTCCCCGGGCTCATCGGCGGTCGCCTCCTTCGCACCCCCCAGGATCCGCTCCACCGCGGCGACTGCGAGACGCTCGAACGTCGGCACCGTCAGATGGCGGTCCATGTAGTGCCCGTGGGTGGCGTAGACGTCCTCTCGCAGCCACACGCCGGGATACGTCAGCTCGATCTGCGCCTTACCCATTCCCTTGGTCAGCTCCGCGAGCGGCCCGGCCGAGCCCAGCGGAATGCGCTGCTCGAGCCCCAGCGCCCCCGCCTGGTCGAGCCGCCGGCGCTCCAACCACTCGTTGAGCAGGTGGTAGTCGTGGTTTCCCGGAACGATCAAGACCCGCGCCTCGCCGACGACGGAGCCAAGCTCATCGAAGAACGGCCTTGCCGCCTCTAGGGCGGCTGAAAGCGGGCGGTCGCGAAGCTCGATCGCGTCGCCCAGCAGTACGACCTCGTCCGCGGCTTCGAGCTCGGCCCACAGGGTCTCGCGGATGTCCGCGCGTCGCAGCAGGTCGATGCCGCCGCTCGATCCCAGATGGAGATCGGAGATGACGACCGTCTTGCGCACCCCTCCATCCTCGCGCAGTCGAATAAGCTCGCGTTTCGATGTCCGCGGGTCCGGTGACGGAGGCTGCGATCAAGACCGGGATCCCGGTCGAGAATCCGGCCACGGGGGAGACGATCGCGACGGTCCCCGAGCTCGGCGCGGACGAGATCCGGGCCATGGTGACGCAGGCGCGTGAGGCGCAGCCTGCCTGGGACGCGATCGGATTCGCCGGGCGCGCCGAGGTCCTGCTCTCGGCACGACGCTGGATGGTTGCCAACGCCGAGCGCGTCGTGACGACGATCGTGGCCGAGACCGGCCGGCCCGCCGACGAGACGCAGTTCGCGGAGCTCGCCTACGGCCTCTCGGCGCTCGAGTTCTGGGCCAAGGCCGCGCCCGCCTACCTCGCCGACGAGGAGATCCAGTCCGCGTCGCCATTCGTTCGCGGCCGCAAGCTCGTCGTCCGCTATGCGCCGCTCGGGGTGGTTGGGGTGATCGGCCCCTGGAACTACCCGCTCAACAACTCCTTCGGCGACTGCATCCCCGCGCTGGCCGCCGGAAACGCGGTGGTCCTGAAGCCCTCCGAGATAACCCCGCTCACCTCGCTCCTGATGGCGGAGATGCTTGCCGAGTGCGGGATTCCCGAGGGCGTATTCCAGGTCGCGACGGGGGGCGGCGAGACGGGCGCCGCCCTCGTAGACGAGGTGGACATGGTGATGTTCACCGGCTCGGTGGCGACCGGCAAGAAGGTCATGGCGCGAGCAGCGGAGACGCTCACCCCGGTGAGCCTCGAGCTCGGGGGCAAGGACCCGATGATCGTCTTGGCCGATGCCGACCTGGAGCGCGCGGCCAACGCGGCCGTCAGCTACGGCATGAACAACTCGGGCCAGGTCTGCATCTCCGTGGAGCGCGTATACGTGGAGGAACCCGCCTACGACGATTTCCTCGAGCGGGTGACCCAGAAGGTGCGGTCCCTGCGCCAGGGCCCCCCGGGCGAGCCCGGCTCTGTGGACGTGGGGGCGATCATCTTCCCGCCCCAGATCGAGCTGATCGAGGCGCACGTGCGCGACGCAGTGGAGCGAGGCGCCCGGATCGTCACCGGCGGCAAGCCCACCGAGGGCCTGCCCGGGCGCTTCTTCGAGCCCACGGTGCTCGCCGACGTGGACCACTCGATGCGCTGCATGATCGAGGAGACGTTCGGCCCCACCCTTCCTGTGATGAAGGTCGGCGACCCCGACGAGGCCGTGCGCCTGGCGAATGACGGTCCCTACGGCCTTCAGGCCTCGGTGTGGACCAGGGACACCGAGCGGGGAGAGGCGGTCGCGCGGCGCGTCGAGGCCGGGGTGTGCTGCGTCAACGACGCCCAGCTCAACTACGCGGCCCTGGAGCTGCCGATGGGCGGCTGGAAGGCCTCGGGACTCGGCTCGCGGCACGGCCCAGACGGGATCCGCAAGTACGCGAAGCGCCAGTCGCTGATGATCACGCCGGGCTACGCACCGCCGCGCGAGCTCCACATGTTCCCGTACTCCGCACCGGTGACGGAGCAGGTGGCGCAGACCTTCAACGCACTCGTCACGAGCGATCTGTTCACCGACGCCCAGCGGCAGACGCTGTCGGTCCTGTGCGACACGCTGATTCCGTCGCTTCCGCCGCCCGAAGGTGAGGCAGATCCCACGGGCTTCTGGGCCCGCGCCGCCTCACACCTGGGGGTGCCGGAGGCGATCGAGATCTCGCTGCTGCAGTCCGGCGCCCCGCAGGAGCAGCTGGATGGGCTGCGCGAGCTACTCGACTCGCTGGCCGAGAACGGGCTGGTGCCCGAGGCGCCGCAGGAGGCGCGCGAGGAGATCGTCCAAGGCTTCGCCGATTCCGGACCTGACGCGCTCGCCGGGATCCACACCCTGAAGGGGATGATCCTGTCGCTCCACTACGTGTTGCCGGATCTGGGGACCGGGCTCAACGCCAACTGGCCTGCGCTTGGCTACCCCGGCCCGCAGCGCGTTCCGCCCCCCTCGCCCAAGCCGATCCGTGTGCGGCGACCGGCGCCGGGCGAGGAGGCAATCACGATCGTGGCGGACGTTTGTGCCGTCGGCTCCGGCGCCGGCGGGGGCGTGGTGGCCGGGACGCTCGCCGAGCATGGCAAGCACGTGTGCGTCCTCGAGCTCGGCGGGTACTTCAACGAGGCCGACTTCAATCAGCTCGAGGTCTGGGGCTACCAGAACCTGTACCTCAACGGCGCGCCTTTCCCCACGGCTGAGGGACAGGTATCGCTTCAGGCCGGGTCGTCGCTTGGCGGGGGGACGGTCATCAACTGGCAGAACTGCCTGCGGACCTTCCCGTGGGTGCGAGAGCAATGGGCGCGGGAGTTCGGCCTGGAAGGGCTCGATGGCCCCGATTACGACCGCTACATGGACGACGTAGCCGCGCGTATCGGCGTCACGGACGCCTGCTCGGAGCTGAACGGCCCACACCAGCGGTTGCGTGAGGGGACCGCGAAACTCGGCTGGGACTTCCAGCTGATCACGCGAAACGTGGATCCGGCGAAGCACGACCCGGACTTGGCCGGCTTCGGCGGCTTCGGCGACGTGACGGGATCCAAGCAGTCCACGCAGCTCACGTATCTGGCGGACGCCGCGGAGCGTGGAGCGGAGTTCGTCGTGAACTGTCGCGCGGAGCGAATCCTCATCGAGGACGGAAGAGCCGCGGGGGTGGAGGGCACCTACACGGGGCCCGACGGAACCGTCGCCCGGGTGGTCGTGCGGGCGCCGCAGGTCGTCGTCGCCTGCGGCTCGATCGAGTCGCCGGCGCTATTGCTTCGCAGCGGGATCGGCGGACCCGCGGTAGGCGACTACCTGCGCCTGCACCCGGCGGGCGCGCTCTTCGCGAATTACTCGGAGGCCCAGGACGCGTGGTGGGGAGCGCCGCAGGCGGCGCTCTCGCACGAGTTCGCGGAAGGTCCGGAGGGCTATGGCTTCCTGCTCGAGGGTGCGCACCACGCGGTCGGCATCTCGGCCGCGGCGACGCCGTGGCACTCGGGCCGCCAGCACAAGGAGGACATGGCGCGCTTCCGGACGACCGCTGGACTGATCATGCTGATCCGCGACCGCGGGCACGGCCGGGTGGGCATCGACGCGGCGGGCAACGCCGTACCGGGCTACGTCCTGAGCGACGAGCTGGACATCCGGAACTTCCACGCCGGGCTTCAGGCTGTCGCGCGGGTGCACGAGGCGGCGGGGGCGGAGAGGATCGTCGCGCTCGCCCGAAAGGGCCTCGAGTGGCGGCGAGGAGAGGACTTCGACGCGTTCTTGGCCCGCCTCGGCGGTTGCTCACTGGCGCCATTCGAGCACGCGGTGTTCTCTGCCCACCAGATGGGCTCGTGTCGGATGGGCAACGACCCGGCCACCTCCGTTGCGAATCCCTGGGGCGAGCTGCACGACACACCCGGGGTCTGGATCGGCGACGCGAGCGCTTTCCCGACGGCGTCGGGCACGAACCCGATGTTCACGATCATGTCGCTCGCCCGCCGAACGGCCGAGGCGATTGCGGCAGCCTAAGCCAGCGTCGTTTGTCGACTTCTTGCCGCATACCGGCAATAACTCGACAATCGATCAGCGAACTGGGCGCCGGAACAGCGCCCGGAGCTTCTCGGCCACGGTTCCAGGCTGCCCCGTCACCTGCCGGTAGGTGAACCGCACCACCTCGTAGCCGAGCAGCTTCAATTCGAGGTCCTTGGCCCGGTCGGCCTCGAACGCCACGCGCCCTCGGTGCCCCTGCCAACCGTCGGTCTCGACCACCAGCATCTGCTCGCGCCAGAGGAAGTCGACTTCGAACGGACCGACGTGCTGGTTGACCTCCGGGCGGGGAAGGCGGTGATGGCGACACAGACGCGCGAAGCGGCGTTCGAGCCTGCTTCGCGTCAGGTCGGTGTCCTTACTTGCCTCCTTACCCAGATCCAGCCCCGCGAACTCCGCCTCGCGGATCGAGCGCCGAACCTCGTCGACCGAGGCGACGCGGCGGAGGTCGGCGATCGTGCGGGCGGGGGTGGTCACGGCGATGCCGTTGCACCGGGTCGTCGCGTTTGGCGGCAATGAGGGGCAGCGATGCAGGCAGGTGCCGGGGCGCGTGCGGCGGCCATCCATAGTCGGGATCGTGACGTGGATGAGCCCGTTCCTTGGCGAGAGCATGGCCCAGAGCTCCGCCGCGCTTCGGTGGCTCAGGACCGCACCGCTACCGCTGGCGAGCACCGCCGCCGTCCACCTTCCCTCGTTGCCTAAAGCGGTATGTCCCACCGCGTAGACCCCTCGGTAGACGCGGTGCAGACGACCGGCCTTTACACGCCGGGTGATGCCACTGGCCGCCATCCCCGCATCGAGGAGCTGCTCGTATGAGAGGACACCGTGCTGGCGAGCCGCCAGCCGGGCAACGAGGAGGTCCGGCCCTGCCGGGTCCGCGCTCCGAATGTCGAGTTCTTGCCGCATACCGGCAATAAGTCGACAATCGGCGGGGATGCCCCCGAGCCCGGATCCGCCGGAGGCTCAATAGGATCGCGGGCGATGGCAGGCGACGTCTTCCGCACCCCGGACGAGCGGTTCGAGGGCCTGCCCGAGTTTCCGTTCGAGCCGCACTACCGGGAGGTCGACGGGCTCCAGCTCGCCCACCTCGACGAGGGAGAGGGCCGACCCGTCGTCTTCTTTCACGGTGAGCCGACCTGGTCGTACCTGTGGCGGAAGGTGATCCCGCCGGTGCGCGACGCCGGCTACCGGTGCATCGCGCCGGACTACGCGGGCTTTGGCCGCTCCGACAAGCCAACCGATTTGGGTTGGTATTCGTATGACCGCCACACGCAGCTGATGGCCGGGCTGCTCGACGACCTCGACCTGCGCGAGGCGACGGCCGTGGTGCACGACTGGGGCGGCCCGATCGGCTTGCGGCTCGCCGTCGAGCACCCGGACTGGATCTCGCGCCTGGTGATCATGGACAGCGGCCTGTTCACCGGCGAGCAGCGGATGTCGGAGGCCTGGCTCAGATTCCGGGACTTCGTCGAGCGGACCGATGACCTGCCGGTCTCCATGCTCGTACGCCGGGCGTGTCACACCGACCCCGGCGACGATGTCGCGGCAGCCTACGACGCACCCTTTCCCACGCCCGAATCGAAGGCCGGCGCCCGCTCCTTTCCGCTCATCCTGCCGACCTCGCCCGAGATGCCCGGCGCGGCGGCCGGCAAGCGCGCGCTCGAGGCTCTGCGCGGCGACGAGCGTCCCGCGCTCGTCCTCTGGGCAGCTGCCGACCCGGTGCTTCCGTTCGAGGTCGACGAGGCGTTCGCCGGCCTGCTCGGTGCCGGCCCGCCGCGCAAGGTCGAGAACGCCTCGCACTTCCTCCAGGAGGACGCCGGACAGGAGATCGGGCGGTTGATCGCGAACTGGCTGGGTTGAGATGAGCCGCGTCCTCTATGCCCTCGGACCCCTGTGCGTTCGCCACCGGTACGTCGTCCTCCTGGTTTGGATCGTGGTCATGGCGGCGACCGTCCTCCTGGCGAACCACTTCGGCAGGCCGACCAGCGACAACCTGACCCTCCCGGGCACGGGGTCGACGCAGGCGACTGACCTGCTCGACGCCGACCTTCCGGAGCAGGCGAACGGCACGAACCCGGTCGTGATGGAGGCGACCCAGGGCACGCTGACGTCCGGGGCGAACGAGAAGGCGGTCAAGGAAACCGTCGAGTCCTTGAAGAAGGCCCCGCACGTCACGAAGGCGGTCAGCCCGCTGAGCTCGCAGGGCTCGTCCCTGCTGAGCAAGGACGAGAGGATCGGCTACATCTCGCTCACCATCGACCTCAGTCCGGGCGAGCTGACGACCGAGGACGCGGACGCGATCATCGACGCCGAGTCGCCCGCGGTTGACGCGGGCCTCGAGGTCGCGACCGGCGGCTACCTCGGGAACCAGGTGTCGAAGCCGGCGGTCGAGAAGAGCGAGGTGATCGGGCTGGCGGCCGCGGTCATCATCCTGCTGTTCACCTTCGGCACGGTCACCGCGATGTCGTTGCCGATCCTCACCGCGCTCGTCGGCGTCGGCACCGGCCTCGGCGCGATCGGGCTCCTGGGACACGGCATCGACGTGCCGGGCGTTCCAACTGGTGGCCTCCGCGATGGCTCTCCCGACTGCCGCAGGTGGGGATCGAGGGGGAGGAGTTCTTCAAGGCCCGTGACGCAGCCACTGCCGGTTCGTCCGGCGGCTCGCATCCGGCCTCGGCAAGCTCTGGGGACTAGAGCTGGATGACGATCGCCGACGTGATGAGCTGGGCGAGAGGGCCGGTTGGGAAGCCGGCCACCGTGCCGCCGCCCGAGACGACCACGATCCGACCGTTGTCGCTTCGCAAGCTCATGTCGAGGCGGATCGGGATCGGCTGGTTCCCGCCAAACGCCTGACCGGCGAAGTAGCGAAGCAGCGGCCCGCCCGGAAGCCCGAACTGAGCCGCGCCGAACTGGGCGAGCTCGCCGGGAGTCGTCCGGGAGCTGGAGACGAGCTCATACGGGGCCGAGGAGCCCGACCGGGCGAGGTCGAAGCTCGCCACCGAGAACGGGCCCGCTCGGAAGTCCGTCAGGCGCACGTCCACCTCGTCGAAGCCGTCGAGCTTCCCCAGGACGTCGGTTTGCTGCTGGAGGCGAAGATCCAGGCCGGTGCCGCTCACCGAGATCCGCTTGCCGTCGGCGAACAGAAGCCGGGCCGCCGGCACCGCCTCCAGGGCGACCTCGGCGCTGCCGCCGCCGCTGGTGAGCCGGTCCTCGATGCGGTGCTCGGCTAGCGGGGGGATGAGGATCTGGCTCGCGCCCAGGAGCACCAGCAGCGCGAGCGCCGTGATCACCAGCCAGCGAGTCACCGCCGAAGGTTCGCACCCGGGAGGGCTGCACGCCACAGCCCGCGAACCGACGCGTCCTCACCGGGCGTTCCCTAGCATCGAATCGAGGTGGCGAGGAGGCACAGGATCGGCTTCACGTGCGCGGTGGCGGCGCTCCTGGTTGGGTGTGCGGCGCTGGCGGCGGGCGCGTCAGCGTCCTCGGCGCCGAATACGAACTGGACGGCGCTCCTGCCGCCGCTGCCAAGCCCGAACGAGCCCCAACCAGGGCCCGTGCCGCACTGTCGCGTACCGAGCCTCGGATGCGTGGACGCCGAGATCCGGCGGTTGAGCCGCTTGCGCGACCGGCTCGGCTGCGACCACCGAGCCGTGTTCGCGACCACCTACCTCATGCTCACGAAGACGCTGAAGCGGACGTTGGTAAGGCAGCCAAGGTTCTTTCAGTACCCGCGCTACCTGTACACACAGGACGCGCTGTTCGCGGACGTCTACTTCGACACCTTCCGTGCCTGGAGCGCGGGGGAACCGGTGGCCGGCGCCTGGCGCATCGCGTTCGAGACGGCGCAGTCCGGCGACGTCAACGCGGCGCAGGACATGCTGCTTGGGATCAACGCCCACGTCCAGAACGACATGCCGTTCGTGATCGCTGCGCTCGGCGTGCGGACGCGGTCCGGGGCGACGCGCAAGGTCGACCACGACCGCTTCAACGAGGTGCTGAATCGAGCCTATGGCCCGGTCGTCCACGCGGTGGCGAGGCGCTACGACGACCGGATGCGGGAGACCAACTCCGACGCGACGCCGCTCGACGACGTCGGCGGCCTCGAGATGACGCGCACGTGGCGCGAGGGGGTGTGGCGAAACGCCGAGCGACTCCTCAACGCGCAGTCGCAGGTCGAGCGAGAGCAAGTCGCCCAGCAGATCGAGGCGAACGCCGCCGGGTGGGCGCAGATGATCGCTACGCCGCAGACTCCGGGCGATCGCGAGCGCCGCGACGCCTACTGCCACACGCAACTCGCCGGATAGACTCGCCCCAGATGGCGGAGCGCGCCGAGCGGAAGCCGCGCGTGCTGGCGATCGACGCCGGCGGGACGATGACCGACACCTTCGTCGTGGACGAGGCGGGGTCGTTCGTGGTCGGCAAGGCGCAGACGACGCCCGAGGACGAGTCGATCGGCTTTATGGAGTCAGCCCGCGACGCGCTCGAGCAGTGGGGAACGACGCCGGACGGAGCGTTCCCCCGCATCGCCTCCGGCATCTACAGCGGCACCGCCATGCTCAACCGGCTGCTGACCCGCCAGGGCCTCGAGATCGGGGCGATCGTCACCGCGGGCCAGGAGGACTACCTGAAGATCGAGCGTGGGATCCAGACCTACCTCGGCTACTCCTACTCCGATCGCCTCCATCTCGCGACGCACTACCACAACCCGCCGCTCGTGCCGCGCGAGCGGATGAAGGGGGTGCGGGGGCGGATCGACGTGTTCGGGCAGGAGGTGCTGCCGCTGCGCGTCGACGACGCGCGCCAGGCGGCGATCGAGCTGCTCGACGCCGGCGTCGACGGGATCTGCGTCTGCCTGCTGTTCTCGTACCGAAACGCCGAGCACGAGATCCGGGTGGGGGAGATCGTGGAGGAGGAGAAGGCGAAGCGGGGGCTGGGGGCCGATGCGAGCGCCGATTGGCGCGATGGCGGGGTGCCGGTCTTCCTCTCCTCAGAGCTCTATCCGCAGCGCCGCGACCTGCCCCGGCTCAACTCGACCCTGATCGAGGCCTACGCGGCGGAGCCCTCGCGGGGGACGCTGAAGGGGGTTCGCGAGAAGACCAAGGAGGCCGGCGCCGGTTTCGAGCTTCGCGTCATGGCCTCGCACGGCGGCACGATCTCGATCGAGGCAAGGGAGCTGGCGCGGACGCTGGTCTCGGGGCCGATCGGCGGCGTCGTCGGCGGTCAGGGGATCGCCGAGCGCCTCGGGCTGCCGAACGTGCTCTGCACCGATATCGGCGGCACCTCGTTCGACATCGCGCTGATCACGGACGGCAGGTTCGAGATCACGCCAACGCCCGACATCGCCCGGTTCATGCTCAACATGCCGCTGGTCAAGATCGACTCGATCGGGGCCGGCACCGGCTCGTTCGTGCGGGTGAACCCGAACTCGGGCCGCCCGGAGCTGGGCCCGGACTCGGCCGGCGCCCGGATTGGCGTCTGCTGGCCGGAAGGAGGGCTGGAGACGATCTCGGTGACCGATCTCAACCTGGTCCTCGGGCGCGTCAACCCGGACTACTTCCTCGGCGGCGATGTGAAGCTCGACACGGATAGGGCGCGCGCCGAGGTGGAGCGCCAGCTCGCCGAGCCGCTGGGGCTCGAGCTCGACGACGCCGCGGCGGGGGTCGTGGGCCTGTTCGAGCAGACGCTGAAGAACGAGGCGGTGGGCCGGATCCTCGGCAAGGGCTACTCGCCGGCCGACTACGCGCTGCTCTGCTACGGGGGCGGGGGGCCGCTCCACGTCGCCGGCTACACCGAGGGGGTTGCCTTTCGCGACGTGTTGGTCCCGGCCTGGGCGGCGGGCTTCTCGGCCTACGGCTGCGCCTGCGCCGACTTCGAGTACCGCTACGACCAGACGATCGACATGCCGATCCTCCCCGGCCAGGACGAGATGGAGAGGGCGGGGATCGCGGTGATGATCACCGGCGCCTGGCTGGGGCTGCAGGACAAGGTCGCCGAGGAGTTCGCGAAGTCGGGCATCGACCGCGAGGCGATCGAGTTCACGCACGCGGTGCGGATGCAGTACTACGGCCAGCTCAACGACATCGAGATCGTCTCCCCGCACATGGACCTCGAGGACGCCGAGCAGGTCGACGACCTGATCGCCGAGTTCGAGGAGGCCTACGGCAAGGTCTACGCGCGCTCGGCGCGCTCACCAGAGCTCGGCTACCTGGTCACCCAGGCGATCGTGCTCGGCTCGGTGGAGGTCGAGAAGCCGGCGCTGCCAGACCTCCGTGAACACGAGGGAACCCCGCCGGCGAAGAGCACGCGGCGCGTCCGCTGGGGCGACGACTACGCCGAGACGGACATCTACGAGCTCGCCGACGTCGAGGCGGGCAACTCGATCCCCGGCCCGGCAATCGTCGAGTCGGTCGCCACCACCTTTGCGATCCCGCCCGAACGGTCCGCCCGCCTCGACCGCCACCACATCTTCCATCTGGGCCCCGCCTGGTCCGACCCCGCGTCTCTTGGCCGCTGCCGCTAGAGTCGCGACATCCCGATCGTCGAGGCGACAAGGGAGCTCGAGCCTCAGGAGGCGCGGCCGATCGGCTGGGGCGGAAAGCGCCTCGACGAGATGCTCGCCACCTCGGAGCGCCTGTTCGCCGAGACCGGCTCCTACGCCGGGCTCACCGGCGAGCTGGAGCTGAAGGACTCCGATCCGATCGGCTACGAGAAGCTCTTCGCGCGGCTGCGAGGCGGCCTCGTCTCGGCGCGCGAGACGGCGCTCAACATCTCCGCCTCGCCGATCGTCCGAGAGCTCGGCGAGCTGTGCTTCGCGCTCTACACGCCCGAGGGGGATTCGGTGGCCCTCTCCACCGGGATCATCGTCCATGTCCACACGATGTCGGACGCGATCAAGTTCATGGTCCGAAACGGCTGGGAGGACAACCCGGCGATCAGGCCGGGCGACATCTTCGCCAACGACGATCCGACGATCGGCGACGTGCACAACGCCGACGTGCAGACGTTCGTGCCGATCTTCTGGGAGGGGGAGCTGGTCGCCTGGGCGGGCGGCGTCACGCACGTGCTCGACATCGGCGCCTCGACGCCGGGCGGCGTGCCGGTCGGGCCCACCAACCGGCTCGACGACGGGATCGACCTGCCGTGCATGAAGATCGGCGAGCACGACGAGCTCGCCCGCTGGCATTTGATCCGCTGCCAGAAGCGAACGCGCGCGCCGATGTACTACCTGCTCGACGAGCGCACGCGGCTCGCGGGTTGCCACATGATCCGCGAGGCGGTCGAGCGGGTGATCCTCGAGGAGGGGATCGAGCGCTTCAAGCAGTTCTCGCGCGAGGTGATCGAGGAGGGGCGGCGCTCGTTCAAGTCGCGCATCCGCGAGATGACCGTGCCGGGCCGCTACCGGTCCGTGGGTGCCTTCGACGTCACCTTCGCTGACAAGCAGCAGCTGCCGGCGCGCGCGCGGCGCGACTTCCTCATGCACGCGCCATTCGAGGTCCGGATCGGCGGCGACGGCGACTACGCGCTCGACATGGACGGCGCCTCTGCGTGGGGCTGGCATTCGATGAACTGCACGCCGTCGGGGATGCAGGGTGCGATCTGGGTGCAGTTCACGCAGACGCTGATCTGCAACGACAAGGTGAACGACGGCGCCTACTTCGCGATCGAGACCAACTTTCCGGAGGGCACGATCGCCAACCTGGGCGACGCGGAGGGCTCGACCGGGATTGCCTGGGCCTTCCTGCAGCCCGCCTTCCAGGGTTTCCCGCGCACGATCTCGCGGGCGCTACAGTCGCGCGGCTTCATCGAGGAGGTGATCGGCCCCTACTCGTGCTCCGGCAACGTGATCCAGGGTGGCGGCATCGACCAGTACGGCAACTCGTCGGCGATCATGAACTTCGAGATTGCCGCTCAGGGCATGGGGGCGAAGTACGTGCTCGACGGCACCGACACCTGCGCGGCGATGTTCAATCCGGAGGGGGACGCCGGCGACGTCGAGATGTGGGAGCTCATCTGCCCGATGATCTACCTCTCGCGGCGGTTGAAGGCGAACAGCGGCGGGGCGGGGCGCCACCGGGGCGGATCCAGCTTCGAGTCGCTGCTGATGGTTCACGGGACGCCGTTCTGGGAGCTCCAGAACCTGGGGACGACGCGGATCCTGGCCCAGGCGCTGTTCGGCGGCTACCCGGGTTCGGCCGCCTACGTCCACAACATCAAGGCGGCCGACCTGGTCGAGCGGGCTGGGCGCGGCGAGGCCTATCCGCTCTGCGATGGCAGCTTCGACGATCCCGCGCTGATGGAGGTCCAGGGGGAGCGCGCCTACAAGCAGGACAACTTCACGACCCTGGAGCCGTTCAGTGAGGGCGACCTGTACCTGTCGGTCATGAAGGGGGCGCCCGGGCTCGGGGACCCGCTGCTTCGTCCTGTCGAGGCGGTCGATCGCGACGTGGCGGAGGGGCACCTGCTGCCGCGCTTCGCCGAGTCCATCTACGGCGTCTCGGACCGCGACGCGTATCGCAAGCGTCGCCTCGAGCGCGGCCGCCCGGTGCGCGAGTGGTGGGCCGAGGCACGGGAGCGGGTGCTGGCCGGCGACTTCATCGACGCGGTCAAGGTCGGCTATGCGGAGTCCATGAAGCTGTCGGAGCGCTTCGCGGCCGAGTACCGCGGCTTCTGGGACCTGCCCGAGGACTTCACCTTCCAGATCGAGACGCCGACGGTGCCGGCAGACGTGGATGAGCAGCCCGGGAAGATGACGCCGGAGGAGTCCGCGGACGCGTTCCTCGCCGCCTCGGAGGTGGCCGAGGTCGAGCCGCCGCGGGCGGCGGGGAGGACGCTGGACAGGGACACGCTGGCGGCGATGCTCGAGGAGAAGCTGTCGCGGCGCGAGGTCAAGGACATCCAGTCCGGCTACAAGGACCCCGACCGGTTCGAGAAGTGGCTGGCGGTGCTGTCCGAGCGCGTCCCCTACGACGATCCGATCGCGCTGCCGATGGGGGAGGGGCTGAACGCGGTGCGACGCGCCTCGGACGGCGAGCTCGTCGTGCGCTGCGACTGCGGCCACGACTTCTGCGCGCCACATCGCAACTGGAAGATGGATGCGCTGATCTTCGTCCGCGACGACGCCGAGAAGCTGGGCGAGATCTACCCGGGGTTCGCAGGCCCCGACCCCGAATGGACCGAGCTGCGCGAGCTCTTCTGCCCGTCGTGCGCGCGCCAGCTCGAGACCGAGGCGGTCCCGCCCGGCTATCCGGTGGTGCACGAGTTCCTGCCGGACATCGAGGGCTTCTACCGCAGCTGGCTTAGGCGCGAGGTTCCGTAGGCATACGTGCTGGGAAGGGGGCCTGCGGTGCTGGTGCTGTCGATCGGGTTGGCCGTCGCGGCCGTCGCCGCTTTGGGAAGCGGGTCGTTTTCCACAGGGCAGGCGCCTAACGCTGCCGACCCGGCGCTCGGGACGCGCGTCAACATCGAGGATTCGACCTATGCACCGGTGATCGCCCAGTCGATGGCGGACGCCCAAGTCGATGGCGTGGGCATCTACCTGGCATGGAGCGATATCGAGCCGAACCCGCCGGCGATCGACGGCACGCACACATACCGGTGGGAGGGCTCTCCGTTCGAGAAGACGGTGGACGCGCTGACCGCCGCGGGAGTGAACATCCTCACCGTTCGCCTGACGTTGGCGCCCCACTGGGCGGTCAAGGGCAAAGTCTGCAAGACCACGGCCTGTCCGCCGATACCGACGCATTACGACGAGTTCCGGCAGTTCGTCCAGACGGCGATCGGCCGCTACGGCCCGGGCGGCACGATGGGAGGGGATATCCAGCACTGGAGCCTGTGGAACGAGCCGAACAAGGGCTTCGAATGGGGCGGGAAGGAGGCCGGTGACGGCTCTTTCAAGGAGTACTCCGACCTCCTGGCGCAATTCCACGCGGCGGCGGCCAACGCCAGCGACCAGGTGGCCGTCGATGCCGGCGAGATCGCGGCCGGTGGAGCGAACGGCCAGAACGCGCCGCGAGCCTGGGCCGTGAAGTTCCACCGCTACAACAAGGGCAAGGGCCGCGACCACGACTTCGACTTCGTCACGATCCACGCCTATTCCCAGCGCCCCGGGGACGTGGCCGCCAAGCTCCGTTCCTACCAGCGCGTATTCGCCGGTCACCCCGTCGCCGTAACCGAGTTCGGCTGGTCGGTTGGCGACTC
>WNGB01004390.1_pt1 | contig 21545 bp, 24 predicted proteins | sample 5400681 | NCBI WGS metagenome assembly WNGB01 (sample SAMN13153367, study PRJNA577476) | soil metagenome | isolation source: 115 cm soil or saprolite under grassland replicate 2 | place: USA:California | collected 2016-06-15
CGCTCTTTGAGCTGGCTGGGCAGGGTGATCTCGGGCAATTTGGTCATTATGTCTCACTGCTCAGTCGTGTGCCGGCAGATTGTAGCGCAAGCAGTGGGCAAGCGCAATGCGTCTTTCATATGATTGGTTTCAATGCCACGACTGTGATGATCTCGCGGCCGAGATCTAGCGACGAGCATAGCCCGCCGCCCAGCCGGCGCTTCCAGTAGTCGGGGTAGCGCCAGCGCGCCAGCGGCTCCAGTGCGATGCCTTTGGTGCGCGGGTAGCCCATGCGCGGATCGTACTCGGCGATCACGCTGATCGTGCCGTCGCAGTCGCAGCCATTTGGCCCACAGCGGCCCTGGCTGGTGTGGAGCGCGCGCTCGATCTGATCGAAGAGCCCATTCACTGTCGGCGCCGGCTCTGAGCAGGTGTTCTCCAGCACTGTGACGATACGCTCATCCTTGACCTCAACGCTCTGGCGGCAGTAGCCCAGCGCACCATATCGGAGATCGAGCCGATAATGAGTGAGCTTCAATGCCGCCCATCGCCCACGTGCGGCGCGCAGCTCCAGCGCCGGGAGCTGCCAAAGCGTCAGCGCCCCGCCGCCCACCAACAACATTGCTGCGATCGCAAATAGCGCGCAGAGTAAGTGCGCGCGCTTATGCTGCTCCATAGCCTGCCTCGCGGAAGTGATTGGAATTGATAGTGTTTACAGATTATTCTATCATACCTCTTTCCAACTGGCTACAGTTTATTAAGAATGTAAGCAGATCCTTGCATTCTTAACACGTGTGTTCAATTGCGCTTGGCACATACGGCAAGTGTCGTGGCACAACACGCCGCCACTCACGGCAACGCCGGCAAAGCGCTCCTGGCCGATTGAGCTGGATTGAGCGCCGCATCTGCCTCGCTCCTCAGAAACCTATCTACGGTTGAACGCGGAAACCAACGCCTACTACCGCGCGCTGAAGGATCGTTACTTGGAGGCGCTGGCGGTGTTCCATCAGTACGCGCCGAATGCCAGGGTCTCGCTCGGCTGGGGCGGCCGGCAGACCCGCTGGGACGACCCGGCTCAGGGCGCGGGCCGATCGATGTTCCAGTATTTCGACGATGTGATGCGCGCCTCGGATTTCCAGAGCTTCCAGGCCATGCAGAACGACAGCAACGTCGAGGATGTGCGCGCAATGACCCACCTACTGGGCTCCTACGGCCCGGTGATGCTGGCGCACTACAAGCCCGATAACGGCTCGGCCAGCACATTCGAGCAGGATCTACGCGCCATGCTGACCGACGCATACCTGGCCGACGTAACATCGGCCGGCCTGTTCGCCTGGAGCTTCATGGATACCAAGAACCTCGACGGCTCGGCCAGCGCCTACCAGTTCGTTAAGGATGCGGTCGGGCACTATGGGATTGGGCCGCGCTAAATTCTCTCGAACATCCTATCGTGGCTGACCTGGCGTGGGAATGGGTTACCGCCTATTCCTACGCCAGGTCAGTCAAACTAGCTGGATAGTCCAAACTAATCGATCCGCAGCGGCCCCCGCTGGATCCATGTACGAGTCACCTCGAGCTCGGCAGGTGGAAGGCCTTCCATCCACCAGGTGGCGCCCGCATCCGCAATCGACCGAATGAACGCGCGCTCCGCATCCCAATCTTCACGACGTTCCCGCCCGCCAATTGCAATGTCGAAGGGTAGCGTCACAGACCGCTGCTCCTCAACAAAAGCTTTGAGCGCGCGGACATCAGCGGGCGTCATATCCGTCCATTGTCCCTGTTCGGGCACTTTGAAGAAAATGGCACCGTCACAGCGCGCTGCCCTCCGCATCGGCCCTTTTCGTGGCCATCCTCCACCTACCCAGATCGGAATTCTAGGGATCTGGACTGGTCGAGGCAAGAGTGTGACGTCACGCACCTCGAAATGCTCGCCATGGTAGCTGAAGGGTTCGCCACTCCAAAGACCCACCAGCACATCAATAGCCTCATCCAACAACTTGGCGCGTCGCCGGTCATCAGTTTCTTCACCCAATTGAGCGAAGTCGAGATCGTTGCCATTCCCCAGGCCAACGCCAAGGATCAGCCGCCCGTTCGAGAGGTGATCGAGCGTGACTGTTTCACGAGCCAGCTTCCAGGGCCGCCGGCGAGCCAGAGGTGTCACCGTCGTGCCAAGACGAATTCGCTGGGTAGCTAGCGCCATCGCTGTAAGTGCCACCCATGGGTCATATGTTCGCGCGTCGTGCCCGCTCCAGTGTACAATGTAATCCTCGAGAAAAACGCCATCCCATCCTGCCTCTTCGGCAAGAGCAGCTAGCTCGGCTAGCGTGCGTGCGTCGCCGCACACCCCGGCGTTCGGGAGCTCAAGTCCGTATTTCACAACTCCCCCACCCTTAACTACGATAATAATGGAGCTGTTTCCAGGCGGCCATGTGCGCGATCAAATCTTTGATCGACCAGCGCTCCGGCCTGCCTTCGGCGGTGCGCTCAGACTCGGTCAGCTCATTCGTCAGCGCCCGTTCCTGCTCGCGCGTCTGGCGCAGCAGCGTGAGTATAGCCGGCTTGATCGGAACATCAGTCATTCGAGAACTCCTCACTTGCAGGTCGCACGTCGCAGCTTGCTACGTGGTCACCTTGTCATCTAGTCACGCACCCCGCGGCGGCCCTTGCAGAATACGCTCGCGCACGATTTTCAAGCCGTCGACATCTCTAGGTAGCTCCCAGCGCGTCTCGATCCACCACGTCGCTCCAGCATCGGCCCACTTGCCGGCGATCGCGGCAGCCTTCACACGATCATCGCCGGGAGTCTCGCCCTCGATCACAATATCGAACGGGCTGGTCTCGGTGCGATTAGTCGCGACATAATCCTTGATCGCACGAACATCATCGGGGGTCAGGTCGCGCCACTGGCCCTGCTCATCCATCACGGCAGGCAAAATGCCATCGTAGCGTAGCACCCGCCGCATCGACTTCATGCGCGGCCATGCGCCGACCGTCCAGATCGGGATGCGCGGCTGCTGCACTGGCGGCGGCGGCGGGAAGAAGGTCGTCTCCTTGACCTTGTAGTGCTTGCCATCGTAGTTGAACGGCTGCCCGTGCCACAGGCCAGTCAGAATGTCCAGCCCTTCGTCCAGCAGCTCGGCGCGCGTCTTGCGATCAGTCTCCTCGCCAAACTCCGCGAAGCCGGTATCGATCGCGCCCAGCCCCACCGCGACGATCACGCGCCCATTGGAAAGATGATCGAGCGTGGCCGTCTCGCTGGCCAGCTTCCATGGCCGCATACGCGAAAGCGGCGTCAGGTCGGTGCCGAGCCGAATACGCTCGGTGCGCATCGCCGCGGCCGTCAGCGAGACCCAGGCATCGATCCCCCAGATCGACTCATACACAAAAAAGCCATCCCAGCCGGCTTGCTCGGCATCATACGCGAAATCAGCCGCTGTGCGCGCATCGCCTGCGGGCAGAACAAAACCGTACTTCATGATTGAAGCTCCCCTCATTCTCAAAAGATGTCCTCGCTCACAAATGTTCCCTGGCGGTACTTCTCTAGTTTTCTGTCACGAGTATGTGACTGCGGCCGCAGTCACATACTCGTGACAGTGAGTCTCGATATTGCTAGTAGCCCAACTTCCAGTCCTTGTATCTCGTTGTTTTGCCCGGTGGCAAAACAACGAGATACAAACAAGAAGAAAAGTACCATGCTGCCGCAGGCTAAAACCACTTTGTAGATGGGCAGATCATATCATAGCAAGCGGCATCAAATCCGTCTATTTGAAAGTATACGCCAGCTTACATGACACCTTCTGTCATATATCTCTGGTAAAATGACGCGAAAAGCGACCATCGAGAAGGAGAGCAAATGCGCGCCGATCGACTACTCTCGATCCTGCTGCTCCTGCAGGTTCATCAGCGGGTTACATCGCGTGAGCTGGCGCGCCGGCTGGAGGTATCCGAGCGCACGATCCATCGCGATATGGATGCGCTGGGCGCGGCCGGCATTCCCGTCTACGCCGAGCGCGGAGCCGGCGGCGGCTGGGCGCTGTCGGAGGCATACCAGACCAATCTGACCGGCCTGAACGAGGCGGAGATTCAGGCGCTGTTTCTGGCCACGCCGCCGCAGCTGCTGGCCGACCTAGGCCTGCACCAGGCGGCCGACGCCGCGCTGATCAAGCTGATGGCGGCGCTGCCGACAATCTCGCGCCGCGATGCCGAGTTCGCGCGCCAGCGCATCCATGTGGATGGCGCCGGCTGGCTGCGCGCCCGCGAGGCTGTCCCGTTCCTATCGACCGTTCAAGAGGCGCTCTGGCAAGATCGCAAGCTCAGGCTGACCTACCAGCGCGGCGATGACAGCACTGTCGAGCGGCTGGTCGACCCGCTGGGGCTGGTGGCGAAGGGCAGCATCTGGTACCTGGTCGCCGCTGTCGAGGGTGCCGCGCGCACCTACCGCGTCGCGCGCGTGCGGGCCGCCGACGTCACCGATCAGCCTTGCGAGCGACCGGCCAGCTTTGATTTGGCAGCGCACTGGGAGCAATCGTCGATCGAGTTCCGCGCTAACCTGCCGCGCTACCCAGCCACGCTGCGCGCCGACCCAGCAGCGCTGCCGGCGCTGCACGCACCAGGCCGCTACGCCCGTGTCGATCATGTAGGCGGGCCGGATGCCGAAGGACGGCTGCGGGTGGACATGTTGTTTGAAGAAGAGCACAACGCCTGCGAGTACGTGCTCAGCTTTGGCCCACGCATTGAGGTGCTGGAGCCACAATCCCTGCGCGAACTGGTCAGGCAGGCCGCCGAGGGCATTGTCGCGCTGTATGCGCGGGCGCGCTGCGATGGCGAGATCGATCATGCCGGTGAGCCTTGTTACGACGGCAAAATGCCTCATACGGACGCGCTATAGCGCGTCCGTATGAGGCGGATCATTGAGACGCCCCGAACGGCTGTATGTCATGCTGAGCCGGGGGTGCCCTCTGGGCCAAGCATCTCTCGTTCTGGAAGCGGAGATTCTTCGCTTCGCTCAGAATGACATGCCTTCTGGGTAACATTATGCTTTTATAAGCGCTTACCGCCCCGCCTCGCGCTGGCTGCCTTGCGTGCCAGTCGGCTGCGAGATCTCCTCGAGCGTCTCGCCGACTTGCCGATCGCGATTCTGGGTCGCCAGGTCGCCCAGCGCCAGGTAGCCGACCAGCCGGCCATTCTCGGCCACCGGCAGGCGCCGGATCTGCTCGCGCGCCATCAGCTGCGCGGCTTGCTCAACCGGCCAATCCGGCGAGGCGACGATCGGGTCGCGGCTCATGTGCCGCTCGGCTGTCTCCATAAGTGGGTCAAGCCCATCGGCCACCACGCGAATGGTGATATCGCGGTCGGTGATGATCCCGATCAGCCGGCCATCCTGCACCACCGGCAGCGAGCCGATATCGAGCTGGCGCATCGTATGCGCCACATCGGTGATCGGCTGCGCCGCTGTAACAATCGCCACGTCCTTGGTCATAATATCGCGAACTTTCATAATCGCTCTCCTCTCTTTTCGCCAGCCCGCGCCGGCGTGTTGCGTAGCTCTCCATAATTCAGCTACGCAAGAGTGCGAGCAAGATATGGGCCGTGGTTGCTGAAGGCATGTTTCAGCAATAGACACATCGGCAGCGGGTGCCGCGCGCTGCTGGCCCAGGCCGTAGAGCAGCCCGCCGCCCAGCGCCAGCCGCCAGCGCCCGACGGTACTCGGCGAGACCGCGGCCAGGGATCGCGGTGCTGACCGCCATGCCCATCCTGGGCGCGCTGGGCGCGAGCACCCGCTTGCCGTCCGCCAACCCGCGGGTCGGCGCTGCCGGCCGCGGTGCCGGGGTCCATGACCGCGGCCCGCCCCATCGCGCCAAAGGCATCCCTCAACAAGGGCGGCGCGATCTGCATGAGCAGCAGCATCCTCACTGCTGGCTTTGCTCGCCCGGCACTTCGATCGCCCGGTCACGCTGGAGCGGGGCGGCAAAGAAGACCGGCAGCCCCTGGCGGCTGCTATACAACTGCGCTGGCAGCCACTGTTTGCAGGCCTCAAGCTGTGGCGCCGGAACGGTCATGTGGAAGCTCCACACCAATACCACCGGCAGTGGCAGAGATCGAAGCTGATCGCAACTCAAACGGCTTGGTTCAACCAGGTGCAGATTCTGCGGCCGTGCCATAGCGTATTGCACACTTTCGGTCTGCGGCATGGATGACACCCAGCAGCATCCGATGAGATAGATCTGCGTATCGGCCGGTAACAAGTCCACATATGTCGCGATGATCTGCCCGACAGGTGTATTGTGGTATGGGAGTCCGCTGGTATAGATCTGAAAATAGCGATGCGTATTGAGGAGCAGGATGGCGCCTAAGAGCAATCCGGCGATCGCCGGCCCGACCCAGCGCCCGCCTGTAGCAATGTGCGAAATGATTGCGCCCGCGTTGATCGTGAGAGGCCCTCCGTGGCGGGCCTTTGACGGGCGCAATTTGGCTGCCAAACGCTGTAGGGCCCAGATGGTTTGCACCAGCCACCAGAGGCCGCTTGCGACCAGAATGTATACGAGTGGCGCAACACCAAGGCTTCGCGATGCCGATGGTACTTCTTCCGGCACCGCTAACACCAGCATGGAGGGTAGCTGCAACAATACCAATGGCACGAGCAACACTGAACTCCACTGGCGTCTGCCACGTTCCAGCCAGAATACGATACCAACAAGGAACAGCAGCCCGCTGATCTGGTCGAGATGTGGCAGGCCAGGCGGATTGCTGCGGAAGATGCTGTCGCCACGCACATGCAGCGCAAGCAGCGCACGAGTGAAGTTACCCAACACGACACCGACGAAATCACCATGATAATTTGTCAACTTGTCGCCGATGTATCCAGAAACAACGTTCTTGGGGTCCTGGGAGACGAGCCATACAAACGGCAGGCTTAGCGGAATGAGCAGCAATACAAAGCGCCCGACATCCGCCCATCTGACGGAGTGACCACTCCAGCGCAGGCATACAAGGGTTACCACGATTACCGCCGGCAGCACCCAGGACTGGGGGTAGACATACAGGCCCAGCGCCGAAACGATCGCGCAGGCCACGAGGTCGAGCCGGCGAGCCCTTTGGATCATGCGCACCAACAGCCACAGTGCACATGTGGTCAGCAGGGGTACCAGAATCTGGGAGTTTCCCAGGCGACTAAAGATCAGCAGCCATGATGACACCCCGGCAATGAATACGGCCAGCAGTGCGAAGTGATCATTGATCAGTCGACGACTCAGCCCATAGGTCGCGGCCAGCACGCCCAAGCTGACGATCACTGAGGCTAGCTTTAGACCGAAATAGTTCATGCCCGTCAGCGCGACGATCGGCATGATCAGGTAGTGGTAGAGGGGCCCGGTGCTCAGGACGAAACGCAGCGGCCACGCGCCACGACGTATCTCCGCCAGATAGTTGTAGAGGATCACGATATCGTTATACATTTCCGCCTGAAGTTCGTCGAGCTGGATGAGGCGCAGAAACACGACCAGTGCCCCGGTGGAGAGCGCCAATACGAAAAACCAGGCTTGCCGGGCAGGTAACCCCCAAGGGGAGGCGATGTGGTCGGCAGGGTACTGGGGATGCGGGAGACGGTCCTCCGATGTGGAGAGCAAGCGGCGCGCGGCTGGCTCGAACACCGGGAGCTCATACTCAGAACCCGCGAAGGCTTTGACCGCATCCATTGATTCAAACAGGTTCACCCTGACAAATTCAGTTTCATCCATACTGTCTTGGCGCAAAATGTAGCCACTGTGATAACCAGGGATGCCTTCAAGTCCAGGATAGACGACGTCGCACAGCAGTTGCTCATAAGCGTTGGCATCCTGCGCATTCGTCCATCCTCTCCAAACGCGTGCAATCATTTTCGCTCCTCCTCGCTCGTCTCCTGATGTGGTGCTGGCGAATGAGTGCTGCCATGGCTCACGCAGAAGTCAGTTGATGGATGGACAGGTTCGCTGCTCGATCGTCGCTGGCAGTGTGGATGGCAGCTCCTGTCCGCCGATTTAGCGGGACACCCATTCGGGTAGCACAATCGCCCTCGAGGCGGAATTATATGGACGACTAGGGCGATTGTCGAGGGGAAGCGGCCCAACGGCTTGCGGTTCAGCCGCCGCTGAAGGTGCGCAGCATTGGATGACTTCAAAATAGTCGCGATCTTGCGCGCCGAAGGCGATCGGCTGGATGCTCGGGTTGGGCGCATGCTGGCACAGACTTTGAAAGTGTGTATTGGGAAGCAGTAAAACCTTGATCAGGAATGATGCGATAACGCTGCTATCGTGTGACCGTGATCGCGAGCACGAGCCGCAATCGCCGATACCACCAGAGATAGGACCGGTAGCCGCTGCTTCCAGTCCTGTTCTTACAGGTATTCTTCACGCAAGGAGCGGTTGTGATGCAATTCATGACCGGCAATAATCCAGGCCAATGCGCGCACGCTCATCACATTCTCACTCGCACTACCACGACGCTGCCAGGCGGCCATGTCGAGATTCGCAAACAAGGAGATACTTGCCGCACGCACCTGGTCGAATTCTGTCAGCAGATCGCTCAGCGCACGTGCGTTGGCATCCGTAATCGCCACCCACGGATTCGGCTCCATACCAGGGAGTGCAGCTTGTTCACCACGTGCGAACCACAATGCGCGAAACGCGAACAAACGCTCAGTATCGCTCAGATGCGCGACCACCTGCTTGATGCTCCACTCGTCCGGCGCAGGATAAGCAGAAGCGTTCGCATCGGTCGTATGCGTTAATAGGGCATGGATGTCCGCGTGTTGTGTTTGGAGTGTATGAACGATATCACCATCCGGCACAAGCTGGATATAGGTGAGGTAGTACGGGCTGCATTCCTCCGCAGTGGGACGAGAAAAAAGAAAACTCATAGCTGCGCCTCCTGCACGCTTTCGTATGAGCGAAGTATAGGGCATTTGAACAGTTTGAACATAGGGCAACTCCTTCGTCATCAGCAGCGATGGTGCAGACTACGGGCAGGGTTCCGCTGTGGGTTAGGCAGTCGAGATGAACGTCAGAGCCAGTGCGAACACATTGAAGGTGTCATCGGATACGACACGGATTATAACATTCCCATGCGGCGGTGTACAGGGCAGGAGCGTGATGCGGCGGCCCAACATGTCACTAGACGAAACATCACGTCACTCCGCTTGGATGCTGGGAGCGACGAGTGGATGTCAGCATCCACTCGTCGCTCCGCAGCGGCTGCCCCCCTTCTAGCCCAGGCGCGACGATCCGCTCAACGCGCCCAAGCGCCACCTCTTGATCGTAGCGGACGTCCCCCATCGGCTGGGGCCGATCCCCCTGACCGCCCGCCGCGTTACTCGGCCGGGCGCGTGCCGCTGCGCTCCAGCCCACCCGCACGCCCACCATGGTGTCGCGCGCTGCTGGGGCGGTGGCCACGGCCCGGCGGTGCCACTGACTTCGCCCGTCGGAGCGCGTTGGTGCTGCGGGGCAGCGGCGCGCTAGCGCACGCAGCCGTACCCGTCCCCCGAGCTGGTGCGCCACGGTGGTGTCCCGCGTTGGCCGGGACGGCGTGCACCCGCGCCCGCATGCGTGCGTCTCCTGGGCTTGCAACGGCTGTTCTGCATGGACTACCGCGGATGGGAGACAAATGATGCCCCCATCCCTCAACCGCACCAACCTCGAGCACACAGAGTTCGTGTTTGAGGGGAACATGCGCGCCAGGAAGTTCTATGAGCAAGCAGGGGTGAGGGCAACAAAAGAACCGTCACAAAGACCTTTTCATGAACTACTACTACAAACCACCTTGAAATTATTCAGGTTATAATGCGCAAATATTAGCTATGTAGAGGTCATTTCAATGTCCATCCAACCAATCGGCTATGTCAAGCTGCTGCGTAACAATAAAGCATTCCGGCGACTCTGGTATGGCCAGGTTGTCAGCCAGCTGGGCGACTGGTTCGACTCAATCGCGCTCTTTGCGCTGCTGCTGCGTCTGACCGGCTCTGGTCAGGCGGTGGGTATGCTCATGGTAGCGCAGTTTTTACCATCGGCCATAGTGGGGCTATTTGCTGGAGTAGTCGTTGACCGGCTCCCTCGTAAACTGGTAATGATACTGTCGAATCTCGGTAGCGCGGCACTAGTACTTCTATTTCTGTTGGTGCATGATGCCAGTCAGGTCTGGATCATTTACATCGTAGCCATCCTGAAAATGTCGCTTGTCGCCTTTTTCGACCCGGCGCGCACCGCGATCACACCAAATGTGACCACTCGCGACGAACTCATTGCTGCCAATGCGATCAGCGGCGCGACATGGTCGGCCATGCTGGCGATCGGCGCGGCGCTCGGCGGCCTGGTGGCTGGAACGCTGGGCACCGACGCCGCGTTTATGATCGACTCGGGCTCGTTCGTGCTGTCGGCGCTGTTCATCTGGGCTGTGCCAGTGCATGAGACTCACCTGGGCGAGCGCACGCCGACCAGCAAAATCCAGGAATTCCGCGAAGGGCTGGCGTTTGTGTTCAGCCAGCGCGATATCGCACTCTACACGCTGACCAAATCGCTGTGGAGCCTGGCCGGCGGCGTGCTGCTGCTGCTGACACTGTTCGGCCGGCAGATCTTCCCGCTGGGGGTGGATGGCGCGCTGAGCATTGGGCTGCTGTACGCGGCGCGCGGCGTCGGCGCGGGGATCGGGCCGCTACTGGCGCGGCGGTTCGGCGGCGATGGCGAGCGCTTCTTGCGGCGCGCGATCGGGCCGGCGATCCTGCTGACCGGGGCCGGCTATCTGCTGGTCAGCGGCGCACCGTCGCTGCTGCTGGCATCATTGGGTGTGATGATCGCGCATATCGGCGGCAGCACCCAGTGGGTCTTCAGCACCTCGCTGTTGCAGCTCAATGTGCCCAATCGACTGCAAGGGCGCGTCTTCGCGGTCGAGGGCGCGCTGCTGACGCTGGCGACCGCGCTTTCCAGCTATATGACCGGCGGGGCGGCCGATGCGGGATGGACGCCACGCGCGCTGGCGGTGCTGCTATCGGGCGTTTTTGTACTGCCGGGGCTGGCGCTGGGATTCGCGCTCTGGCCGACGCCACACGAAGTACCAAGAACTGATGAGGGCGCTGAAGGGCTAAGCGGACAGAACTGTCAGCGGATTTCGGGAGCGGATTGAACGGATTCGCTACGCCGGGACCAGTGTAATACACGGTTTTGCCACGCCAGGCTCGCGGCGCATGACCACGTCGAAGACGTCGGGGAAGTCGTAAAGGCTTTTCACTGTGTTGCCGCCAGCCACGCCAGCGGCGACGCGAAATCTACACCTTTCACCAGCAGCTCCGCCGGTGCGCTGCCGGGCTGCCAGCGCCAGATCTCGCCAGGCTGACCATCGGCGTTAACTGGCTCGTTCGGCGAAAGATTGGGGTTCCAGCCGGGCGGCAGCTCGACCGCCAGCGCGGCGCCGTTGGGCGACCAGGCGGCGGCCTGCCCACGCGGCAGACGGTCGACGCGCTGGCCGACGGCGGTGAGCGCGCCAGTGGGCAGCGCGATCTCATGCGAGCCGCCCAGGCTTGTGACTGTGACCGCCCAGTTGTCGTACCCGCCAAAGCCGCGCGCATCGCCCGGATTATTCTCGGTGATCGCCACCGACTGCCGATTGGGCGCGAAGCGCGCCGGCAGCAGCCAGCCGGCGCCCGAGTCCATTGGCTGACCCTTGCCATCAAACGACCCGGCAATCTCGGTCAGATTCAGATCGACCAGCGCCTGATAGCCCAGGAAACGGTGATAGACGATCTGCTGACCGTCGGGCGACCAGGCCGGCGCGTAGACTAACCGACCAGTGTGCGGTGGCGGGGCGTCGATGCCTTGTGCTTTGGCAAAATCCCATCCGTGCTGCCCCTGGCGATTGATCAGCCGAATACTGTTCACTATCGTCGGCCCATTGTTCAAGTCGGGTTCGAATTTCGTCGGCGGCGCAGCGTAGGCGATACGTTTGCCGTCTGGAGAGAAAGCCGGATCGCAGCCACTGCCGAACGATGTCTCATTCGTATCGTTTAGGCTGAGCAGACGTACCTCGCTGTTGACGCACCAAGCCGACCAGGCCATCCACTCAGGCTGGTAGGCGGCTTCGGTCGATGAAGAGCCATACAATAGTGCGCTGCCATCAGGCGACCAGGCAAGGCCAGCTTCGGCGCGATCGTTGGATGTAAGCTGATGAAGTGCGCTGCCATCGCGCCGCACTGCCCAAAGCTCAGTTTGCCGGCCCGCGCCACGAATTAGCGCGACCTGCGAACCATCCGGTGTCGCGGCAAAATCACGCACGGCATCGGCGATCTGGCGCTCCTTGCGCGTGGCGCCGTCAAATGCGATCAGCGCGCCCTTCCGCAAAAAGAGAATTTCGCTGCCGAACGATGCCGCCGGGAGCGCCGTTGCGGACGGCGGCGTGGGCGGAAGTGCGGTCGGCGCGGGCGGCGGCGTGGGTGGAAGTGCGGTTGGCGTGGGCGGCAACGCCGTGGCTTGCGCCAGCGCGGGCGGCGTGGGCGGGAGTGCGGTCGGCGCGGGCGGCGGCGCGAACGTTTCACGCGAGGGCGGCGCAGCGGTGGGCAGCGCTGGGGCAGCCGGCACGGTCGCCTCCTCTGCGAGCGGCGCGCCACCACAGGCTGCCAGGGACAGCGCGACGAGAAGGACGAGTATGCGGCGAAGGAGCACGGGCATCTCCGGTCTCTTCAGAACGTTATCTCTGGCGATCCGCCGGCGGGGATGATAGCCCGCTTATTGTAGCACGCAGATAGATACTGCGACTATTGCGCGGATGATGGTAAGGTGGGATTTAGATGATAGACGACCGGTTCGATTATAGAAGATCTCCCTCCGCAACCAGCGCCACTTGTTCAAGCAGCTCGCCTGGGCGACCTGCGCGGCGTAGCGCCCCGACTTGGTAACCAAGCAGGCCAGGAACGCCGGCCACCAGCGCCGAAAGCGCGATCATCGCCGTCATTCCGAGCATCGGCAGCAGCAGTCCCGCGATTGCTCCGCCAAGCGGGTTGCCACTCTGCATCAGTGTGCGCAGCAGTGCGAACATGCGGCCGCGCAATTGCTCGGGAATAATCTGCATGCTTTCGATTTTTATGAATAGCTTACGCAAGCGGTGCGTTACTTGGGGAATGTTTTCGCCCGGCGCGGCGAAAAACATTCCCCAAAAGGCCGAGCAATCCTGTACTTACTTTTTGTACGCCAGGAACATGCCATCGCGCAACGGCACCAGCGACGCGATCCAGCCGGGGTCGCTGGTGATCAGCCGGGTGAACTCGCGCACGCCCTCGGTGCTGGCTGAACGATCGTGATCGTCGAAGATCGCGCCATGCCAGAGCATATTGTCGATGATCAGCGCGCCACCCGGCCGCAGCTTCTCGGCGATCACCGGCAGCGAGGCTGGGTAGCCGTGCTTGTCGATATCGTTGAAGATCAGGTCGAACGGGCCGGTCGCCTCGCGCAACGCCTGCACCGCCTCGCCGACATGATAGGTCAGCAGGTCGCCGAAGCCGAGCGCGCCGAGATGGCCGCGCGCTTGCTGAGAGAGCTGCTCATCCCAGACGACATGATGCACCGCGCCGCCGCCTCCTTCGACTCCGCTCAGGACAAGGTTCTCCTGCACTGCCTTGGCAAACCAGGCGGTCGAGTAGCCATAGCCCGAGCCAAGCTCGAACACCCGCCGCGCGCCGATCATCCGCGCGACCTGGTAGCAGAAGTAGCCCGACGCCGGGCCGATGATCGGGAAGTTGGTCTGCTTTGCGTACGCTTCCATGGCCTGCATCTCGGGCGGGCGCGGCGGCACCAGGCTGTCCAGGTACTCGTGCAGGTGTGGGGGTAAAGGATCGCTTGCCATTAGATCACTCCTTCTTTCTCAGCTGTCCAGCACTACTGTGCGGCAGCCTGGCTCTTGGCCCACTTGGGGATCACACAGATGAAGCCCAGCGGCGCATCGCCCAGCGCCTCGAACTGGTGTTGCTCGTTCGGCGCGACAAACACCGCGTCGCCCGCGCCGATCTCGCTCCACGCATCGCCGAGCAGCACGCGCCCGCGCCCATGGGTGATCACCACGCCGTGCTGGTGTGGGTGGTTTTCGAAGGCCGAGTGGCCGCCGGCCGGGATGGTGAAGTAGCGAATGATGAAATCCTCGGCGCCCTCATCCCGGCCAATCAGCACCCGCCGCGTCGAGCCGGCGGTCGCGTCGCCGCTGGTGTACTCTTTCATCGACACCGTCGCGTAATCCCACGCTGGCGCGCCGGATGTGGCGACTTGATGGTGGATTGTGCCCATGTTTGGCTCCTGATGCTTGATGCTTGATGCTTGATACGCGAATGTTGCTCACGTATCAAGTATCAAGCATCACGTATCATTCTAATCCGCAACGCGTCGTATCTAGATCAGCAAATACGGCTCCTCTAGCCGCTCGCGCAGCGCAGACAGGAAGCGCGCCGCCGTCGCGCCATCGACGATCCGATGATCGGCGGAGAGCGTCAGCTGCACGATCGGGCGCACCACCACCGCGCCATTGCGCGCCACCGGCGTCTCGGTAATCCGGCCGACCGCTAGGATGGCACTTTCGGGCGGGTTGATGATCGCGGTGAAGCTATCGACGCCATACATGCCCAGGTTGGATACTGTGAAGGTGCTGCCGCGCAGTTCGGCCTGGGTAAGCGTGTGGGCCTGGGCGCGCGCGTGCAGGTCGCGCAGCGCGGCGGATGTTTCAGCTAAGGTTAGGCGCTGAGCATCGCGCAGCACCGGCACTAGCAGATCGCCTGCGCGGTCGATCGCGACACCGACATGGGCGCGGTGATGCAACAGCACAGTATGATCTTCGAGCGTGGCGTTGAGGTAGTGATGCTCCAGCAGTAGCGCTGCTAGCGACCGCACAATGATCGCGGTGAACGATGGTGGCGCGCCGGTCTGGCGCTCGATCGCCGGCCCGACCCGGCGGCGCAGCTCGACCGCCTCGGCCATGTCCACCTGCATGTTCAACGTGAAGTGCGGCGCGTTACGGACGCTGGCGGTCACGCGATCGGCGATCACTCGGCGTAGAGCAGTGAGCGGGATGCGCGTGATATCGTCGGGGGTTGGGGGTGGGCCCTCACCCCCGCGCCCCCTCTCCCGTTGCGACGGGAGAGGGGGCGGCGTTTGTTCTAAAAATGCCAGCACATCCTGCCGGCCGATTCGGCCGCTCGGGCCGCTGCCCTGGATCTGGCCGAGATCTAGCCCGCGCTCGCGACAGAGCTTGCGCGCCAGCGGGGTAGCGCGGATTTTTGAGGACGGGGAATTGGGGACTGGGGACTGGGGACTAGGGACTAGGGACTGAGGCGCCAAGTCGCCGTATTGATCTTGCTGCCGCGCCGCGCCGTCAGTCGTCGGTCGTCGGTCGTCGGTCGTCGGTCGCCTGCCCTGAGCGGCGTCGAAGGGTCGGTCGTCGGCGGGCGGCTGCTCACCCGGCGCGAGAATGAAGGCTACCGACTGGCCGATTGGGATGGTCTGTCCGGCGGCAGCGCGCACATCCCAGAGCGTGCCGCTGGCTGGCGCCTCGACCTCGACGTCGGCCTTGTCGGTGGTAATGTCGAAGAGCGGCTCGCCGATGCGCACGGCCTCGCCGGCGCGATAGCGCCAGAGCGCGATTGTGCCTTCGGTCATGGTCATATCGACTTTGGGCATGATGACTTCGATCATAGTTGTCTTATTTTGCACTACCGCTTTCGCACGCCAATGTGGTTTTTAGCCTGCCCTTCGTCAAGCTCAGGATGCACGGCAGCAAGGTACTTTCTATCTTTTGTTGTTCGTTTTTTCGCCCTGCGGGGCGAAAAAACGAACAACGAAGGTTTTAGCTGTACTCGACTGTTCAGCGCCCTTCGCGAACAAGCCGGCGCGCGGCGGCTACGATGTCATCCTCTTGCGGCACGGCGCTGCGCTCCAGCACCGGGTTGTAGGGGATGGGGATGTCGCGACCGCCCAGCCGGCGGATCGGCGCGTCGAGAAAATCAAATGACTCGCCGCCGGCCAGGATGGCCGCGATCTCGGCGCCGATTCCGCCGGTCAGGCAGGCCTCGTGAACAATCAGCACGCGGCCGGTCCTGCAGGCCGAGCCGATGATCGTCGCTGTGTCGATCGGGCGGATGCTGCGCAGATCGATCACCTCCAGGTCGATCCCCTCGCCGGCCAGCCGCTCAGCCGCCGCCAGTGCGCGGCCAACCATCACGGAGGTGGCGATCACGCTGGCATCGCGGCCCTGGCGGCGAATCTCCGCCACGCCGATTGGCACCGTGTAGGGCAATTCAGGAACATGGCCTTTGGTCTTGTACAGCAGCTTATGCTCGAAGATCAGCACCGGGTTAGGATCTTCGATCGCGGCCAGCAGCAGGCCCTTGGCATCGTAGGGCGTGGCCGGCTGAACGACCTTGAGGCCGGGCACATGCGCGAACCAGGCCTCCAGGCTCTGCGAGTGCTGGGCAGCCGCGCCGGTGCCCGAGCCGCCGGGCGCGCGCAGCACCATGGGCACGCTGGCCTTGCCGCCGAACATAAAGCGGATCTTGGCGGCCTGGTTGACCAGCTGCTCCATGCTCAATGTGATGAAATCAGAAAACTGGATCTCGGCGATCGGGCGCATACCGGCCAGCGCCGCCCCGATCGCCGCTCCGGCAATGCCCAGCTCCGAGATCGGCGTGTCGAGCACGCGCTCGGGGCCGAACTGATGCACCAGGTCGCCGGTCACGCCGAACGCGCCGCCGTAGACGCCGATATCCTCGCCGAGAATGAACACGCGATCGTCGCGCTCCATGGCCTGGCGCAGGCCTTCGCGGATGGCCTCGGCGTAGGAAAGCTCGCGGATGGTGGTTGGGGAAGTTGTCATGCTTAGTTTTTCACCGCGTGAACAATGATAAAGGCCGGCACATGCACATTTCTGGCGTATCTATGATCGTGTTGTTCGAAGCGCGCATCGAGTTGTGGTTCGACGATTTCCGCGATCCGGCAGCCGGATTGGATGACCATGTTGAGATACTGGCTGAGCGTTCGGTGGAACCGATAGCCATAGGTCTGCTCAATGCTGTGCTCTTGAAAATATTCTGTCACCGCGATATAGCCGTTTTCACTATATTCGCTGTCGGAGCCTTCAAAACAAGGATGTATAAGTGAAAAGATCAAGCTGCCGCCATCTTTCAGACAGCGCACGCAATTCAGCATTGCTTGATGGTAATCGGGTATGTCCATGAAGACCATATTGGCGACGACGGCGTCGAACAGGCGATCATTCAATCGCAATAGCGACAGATCTTCTTGGATATAGGTGATTCCCAGCCTGGCGCTGCGCTCGCTTCTGATCGCATACGCAATCTGCGGTGTGGCCGGCTCGACACCCGTGACATGCGCGCCCTGCTGCGCCAGCAAGCGGCAGAGATACCCCTGCCCACAACCGGCGTCCAGGATGCTTTTGCCTCCAACGTCGCCGAGCATGCGAAAAATCGCTGGATTGAGCAGGTGCTGCCTGCCGAAATCACCCTCGTCGCCAAACCCTTCAATCAGCTGAGCTGGGATCGACTCCCAAGCTCGGATGTTTTCCGCATTGCTGATATGTGTCACTTTAGGCGTACACCTCATCCTCCAGGCCAGCCGGGTCGGGGTCGGGGCTGTTGCGCGCGAACTCGACCGCCGCCTCGATCGCGGCCTGCGACTCGGCCCCGATCGCCGCGATCTCCAGCTCGCTCAGCAGATCCAACTCCAGCAGCCGGTTCTGGAGACGCGGGATTGGGTCGCGCTGCTTCCATTCGTCGATCTCCTGCTGGGTGCGATAGAGGTTGCGGTCGCTTTTGGAGTGGCCGCGCCAGCGATATGTTTTGGCCTCGATCAAGGTTGGGCCACCGCCACTGCGGGCGCGCGCCACGGCTGCGCCGGCGGCGGCGTACACTGCGAAGAAATCGTTGCCGTCCACAGTCACGCCCGGGAAGCCGTAGGCCGCCGCGCGGTCGGCAATATTCGCGATCGGGAAGGCCCGCGCGACATGCATGGACATGGCGTAGGTATTATTCTCGCAGAAAAACACCACCGGCAGCGACCAGATCGCGGCCATGTTCAGCGCCTCGTGGAACGCGCCCTCGTTGGCCGCGCCATCGCCAAAGAATGTCAGGCAGATGCGTGTATCGCGGCGCATCTTCAGGCTCAGGCCAACGCCAGTGGCGATCGGGATGCCGCCGGCCACAATGCCGTTCGCGCCGAGGTTGCCGCCCTCGACATCGGCGATATGCATGCTGCCGCCGCGCCCCCGGCAGTAGCCGGTCTCCTTGCCCATGAACTCGGCCATCATGCGCTCAATCCGCGCGCCTTTGGCGATACAGTGGCCGTGGCCGCGATGGGTCGAGAGGATATAGTCATCCGGCTGGAGCGCCGCGCAGGCGCCCACCGCGCTGGCCTCCTGGCCGATCGAGAGGTGCATTGTGCCATGGATCAGGCCGCGAATGTAGAGCTGCTCGGCCTGCTCCTCGAACAAGCGAATCAGGTACATCTGGCGCAGGTAGCCGCGCAGCTGCTCGGCGCTCAGGCCGGCGAGCTCAGGGGCGGCGGTTGTATCCAGGGTCATCGATCTGCTCCGATTGTGCTCAAGGTATGCGGCATGAGTAAACGATGATGTCGCGCTCTTGCGTATCGCCGCTAGCATACCGCTTGGTTGCTTGAAAGAGCTCGCGAAATCGATCTGGTTCCTGGCCTGGCCCCACCAGCACCTTGATCGCCTGCTGCGCGCGGGCCAGCCGCATGCCTTCGTCGATCTGCTCCAGCCGCAGCCGCTACCCGACCGACCACTCCGCTTTCTCGGCAGATCGCTGAGCGCACTTGGTTCCTCATTGATTGAGAGGACTTACGCGAGCGGGAGGTTTGGAGGGTCTGAGACCCTCCAAGAGTCTTCTTTCCCGCCCGTTGTGGGGCGGCACCCAAAGGGGTACCGGCCGCCCACAACGGGCGGGAAAATGAATATGTGGGGGCAGGTGCAACCTGCCCTACATCCCTTGCGTAAGCTCTATTCTATGTTTCCGCCGATGTGTTGGTTGGTGCGGCGGGCACGTGTGCGGCGCGTATGCGGGCCTGGCCGCGCAGCCAGGTGACTAGCAGCCATGCGAGCGCCAGATATGCGACGCCGACGATAATCAGCGCCGCGTCTGCGCCCCACCACGCGATGCCCAGCCCTTCACCCGCCCAAAACGTGCCGAAGGTCGTCAGCATCAGGCCGACCACGAACTTCAGCGTATTCTCGGGCACCTGGCGAAGCGGCGCATGGGCCAGCGCACCGAGGACAATCACCGCCACCACGGCGGCGAGCGCGCCCAAGGCCGCGGATGCCAGCCCCGCGCCTTTAGCCGCCTCGGTGCGAGCGGCGGATACGCCGAAGGTGATCACGATAAAGGCCACCTCCAGCCCTTCGAGCAGCACGCTTTTCAGCGCCAGCACCACGCCGAAGCTATTGAGGTTTTGCGAAGGGTGCTCACCGCGCGCCCTGATCTCGGCCAGCTCGTGCTCGTAGATCGCCTCCTCGTCATGCAGCGCTTTCAGCCCGGCATAGCGTAGGATGGCCTTCTTGAGCCATTTAAGCCCGAACAAGATCAAGATCGCCCCGACCACCAGGCGCAGGACATCCAGCGGCACCCACTGCACCAGCGCCACGCCAAACACGCCGACTAACGCTGCCAGAATCAGCAGCGCCGCGCCGGTGCCCACCAGCGCGCTGCGCCAGTTGATGGTCATGCCGACGACCAGTACAATCGTAAACGCCTCGACGCACTCGACAAACGATGCGGCGAATGCCGAGGTAAAGACGATCCATTCCATAGAGCCTCTTCTTCGCTCATGCGCTTTAGGCGCAGCAATTGACGATCATAGGACTTGTGCAAAGCGCAGCTCTCGCCTGCAGCAGCATGGTACTTTTCTTCTTTTGTCGGTCGTTTTTTCGCCCGGCCGGGCGAAAAAACGACCGACAAGCAGTGAAAATCCGTGTGATGCGTACGTCCTGAGTCTATGCGATGCTAGATCATTGTACTACGGAATTACCGCCAGTTTGATCGCCTCGCTGCGAGCCATGCGCTGGAGTCCCTGCTCGACTTGCGCCAGCTGAATCTGGCCGTCGATCAGAGCGCCGCCATCCACCACGCCGGTGGCCAGCAGATCGAGCGCCTGCTCGACCAGCAGCGGCGTATGGTGGAAGCAACCCTTGACCGTGATCTCCTGGTAGTGCAGCCGGGCAGCGTCGAAGGGCACCTCGGTTCCGCCGGGCAGACCGCTGAACATCAGCGCGGTTCCGCCGGAGCGCGTCAGCGCGTGGGCCAGCTGCCATGTCGCCGCGCTGCCAGCCGACTCGATCGTCACATCGGCGCCATGCCCGCCAGTCAGCTCGCGCACGCGCGCGATCGGGTCATCGTCGAGCGTGCTGATAGTGACGTGCGCGCCCAGCCGGCGCGCGCGCTCCAGCCGCCCGTGCGATCGGCCAACCACGATCACACGCGCCGCGCCGCTGGCGCGCGCCAGCTGCACCTGCATCAAGCCCTGTGCGCCCGCGCCGATGATCGCCACCGTATCGCCAAGCTGGATCGCGGCATCGCGCACGCCGTGCAGCGCGCAGGCCAGCGGCTCGATCAGCGCGGCCTGCGCGAACGGCAGCGCCGCGGGCACGCGGTGCATATTCTGCGCGACAATATGCGCCGGCACGCGGATGTACTCGGCGAACGCGCCCCAGTTGAAGCGGCTATCGAGCTGCTCACACAGCTGCTGCCTGCCGCGCCGGCAGTAGAAGCAGGCGTTGCAGGGCGCGGAGTTGGCCGCCGTCACCGCATCGCCCGCGTGCCAGCCGGCCACGCCCGCGCCAACTGCGCTGATCCGGCCGGCAAACTCATGGCCGAACGGCATCGGCGGCACGAACAGCCGGTGGCCGCGCAAGTAGCCCTTCAGGTCGGTGCCGCATGTCAGCGCGGCCGCGACTTTGACGATCACCTCGCCGGGGCCGGGGTCGGGGATCGGCACGTCGCGCAGCTCTAGCTGGCTGGGGCCGAGGAAGAAGATGCTCTGCATAGAACTTTTCATTACTTTTCGATATACTGAACCCCGTCTATATTCTTGAAATCGGCGTCCTGTGTCCACAACACGGCATCATAGGCCTGGGCAGTAGCAAGAATAAGGCTATCGGCCATTGGCAGCTTGAGATCGACCGAGAGTTTTGCCGCGCTTAGGGCCAACGTTTGATTAATATCGATCACTTGCCCTTGTGCCATCTGCCCGACAGCCTGAAGCGCATCTGTTTCATTTCGCTGCTGCAATATGCGCTTGAAGACTTCGTAGATGCTGATGACCGGCACGATCAAGTGCTCCACATCCGTAATGCTTGGCGCGAAGAACATGGCATTTGGCCCATCGGCAAAGAACTCAAGCCATCCCGATGAATCTACGACGTTCATAAGCGATCCGGCTCGCGCTCAATAGTCGTGTCGATACCTTTCAAGAATCCACGCATCTGCGCGATCGGGCGCACGGGGATAAATTCGATCCGGTTCTGGTATTGCAGGACTTGCACCTTCT
>WNGB01006630.1_pt1 | contig 21542 bp, 20 predicted proteins | sample 5400681 | NCBI WGS metagenome assembly WNGB01 (sample SAMN13153367, study PRJNA577476) | soil metagenome | isolation source: 115 cm soil or saprolite under grassland replicate 2 | place: USA:California | collected 2016-06-15
AACGACGCAGAGTCAAGAGATCCTCGGCGCTGACAACCAGATCTTGTTTGGGGCGGCCGCGATGCATAGTGGGTGCCCTCCAGCGAGAATTTGGCGCTCCACTATTTTATCATTAACTTCTGGCGCAGGACACTAGGCGAGCACAACCTCGACTCTGGTCGCGTCCACTGCTTTGGCGAGTTCGTCCGCGCGTTTGCGGACTTCCGAGGTCACGGCGGAGGTGAGGCGCTGAAACGGCGTGGCCTCGATGCGCAACTTGCCCCCCTTGGCCGTGGTGTGGGTCCAGGTGCCGGCCACCACGCCGTCGACCAGGACGACCGCGGAGATCCAGCCCGCGGTGCGGCTCACCTTCGGCGCGTGGACGCGGTCGAAGAGGTGATCGCGCGTGGCGTAGCCCATCAGGTACGGATCGAAGAGCGGCCCGGGCCAGTTTCCCCACCAGCGTGAGAAGTCCTGTTTGGTGGCGGGGCCGTAGCCGCGGAGGTAGCGACGCGCGGCCTCGACGATGGCTTGCTCCGGGTCGACGTCATGCCAGTCGTGCAGCCACTGCTTTGGGTTGACGAAGGTCACGTTCTGGCCGCGGTTCGGTCCGAAGCAGAGGCGGCCGTTGCGGGCGGCGGGCTTGAGCATGCCGCCCCAACCGGATCGCAGGGCCTGGGTGATGCGCGCCGGCTTGCCCTTGCCCACGATCGCGATGAGCTCCTCACGGCTCAACGGCTTGCCGTCGAGGGCTGCGCCGATGTCGTCGACGAGCTTCCACAGCTCTGGCTCGGTGACCTGGACGAACTTCAGCCAGGCGTTGCTGACCTTGATCCAGCGCCTGCTCATCGCCGCCGTGTAGACGGGCAGGTCGCCGGCGCGGGCGAGGTGGAGCGTGCCCCGCATGAGCCACGTCTTCACCAGGCTGCGGTCGGTCCAGAGTGCCTTGCGCACGTCGGCTGTCGTGCAGTCGACCCGGACCGCGATCTGCATCTCGGCGGCGGACATCAGCTGGGCCTGGGCGCCGCCGATCCCGCCCACCACGTTCGCGAGCTCCTCCCTGGGTGCGCGATGCGTGAGGTGGTGGCGCTGAAGTCGGAAAGCGTGGATCTGCGGCCAGGTCAGCTGGGCCTCGACGCCCGGCTTCGGTTTCAATCGAAGAGTTCGCGGCCGCGGGTCACGAACTGGTCGCGCTTGGGGCCGGTGCCGACCAGCTGGATGGGAGCGCCGATGAGCTCGCCGACGCGCTCGACGTAGTCGCGACAGTTTTGTGGCAGTTCCTCCCAGCACCTCGCGGCCCCGATCTCCTGCTGCCATCCCGGCATCTCCTCATAGATCGGCGTGCAGTGCTTGTAGTGGGAGATGTTGGCGATCGGGTGGTCGTGGCGGGCGCCGCGGAACTCGTAGCCGGTGCAGATCTTGAGCTGGGGTTGGTCGTCGAGGATGTCGAGGCGCATCAGCGCGGCCACGCCGACGCCGTTGAGCTTCACGGCGTAGCGCGCGACCGCGGCGTCGAACCAGCCGATGCGTCGCGGGCGGCCGGTGACGGTGCCGAACTCGTGCCCGCGCTCGCGGATCTGGTCCCCCACCTCGTTGGTCAGCTCTGACGGGAAGGGGCCGTAGCCCACGCGGCTCGTGTAGGCCTTGAAGACGCCGATGGTCAGGTCGACCCTGGTCGGCGGGATGCCGCTGCCGGTCAGCGCGCCGCCGGCGGTGGGGTTGGAGCTCGTGACGTAGGGGTAGGTGCCGAAGTCGAGGTCGAGCATGGTGGCCTGGGCACCCTCCAGGAGGATCTTCTTGTTGGTGTCCAGGGCGTCCTGGATGATCGGGAAGGTGTCCTTGATGTAGTTGTCGAGCTCCCTCGCGTAGTGGAGGTACTCGTCGAGCATCGACTCCCACTCGTAGGCGCTCTTGCCGTAGAGCCTTTCGAGGATCGGGTTCTTGACCTGGTCGACGACGAAGGCCAGCTTCTTGCGCATGAAGGCTTCCTTCTGGAGGTCGCCGATGCGGAAGCCGATCCTTCGGATCTTGTCCGCATACGCGGGGCCGATGCCGCGCCAGGTCGTGCCGAGGCGGTCGTCGCCTCGCGCCTCTTCTTCCAGCTGGTCGAAGAGCGGGTGGTAGCGCATGACCATGTGCGCGCGCTCGCTGACGATGAGGTTCTTGGGGTCGATGCCTCGCTCTTTGAGCTGGGAGATCTCTTTGAGGAGGACGATCGGGTCGACGACCACGCCGTTGCCGATGATGCAGGTGCAGTGGGGGTAGAGGATGCCGCTCGGGATGAGCTGGAACTTGAACTCGCCGTGCTCGGTGATGACGGTGTGGCCGGCGTTGTTGCCGCCCTGGGAGCGGATGACCATGTCGGCCTTCGCGGCGAGATAGTCGATGACCTTGCCTTTGCCCTCGTCCCCCCACTGGCCGCCGACCAGGATGATGACCACGGGGGCTATTCTGTGCCGGGCTCGGGTCGCCTCGTCTCGAGGTTGTAGAAGCGGGTGTGGTCGCGGCGGAACTTGAGCTCGATCGTGCCGGTCGGGCCGTTGCGGTGTTTGGCGACGTGGACCTCGGCGATGCCCGGCTTCTCGTCGGATTTGTAGTACTCCGGTCGGAACAAGAACATGACTACGTCCGCATCTTGCTCTATGCTGTTGTGAAGAATTATGTTGGAGGCAACGAAATTGTGAAGACCTCCAACGGTCATGTCAAAGACCTCGTCCTCGCCGTCCGGTGAAATCTCCGCTATCCGATCCCAGTAGACGTCGCTTGTCGCGAGCAACTCCATGTCGGGGGATCCGACTGCCAGGGCGACGCGGCGGGTTCGTGCCCGGCTGAGGTTCTGGCCGAAGATACCTGAACCCATGTAGGACATTCCCAGTCGGCCTTGCATCGTGCGCTGAGTCATGGCCGCTGCCGCCATCGCAGGGCGCGCGTACAACGCCCAAACGGCGGAGGGGACGACGTCTCGATTCGTTTTGCCCTCCCGGGTTTGCAGGTAGTCCAGTACAAGCGCCCCGTGCGTGATCTTCTCCTGGCCCAGCACACCGACAATGGAAAGGAACGCGAGCATCTCGGTCTGCCCGGACAGCGTGACGTGAAACTGGTCGCGGCCCTTCATGCCCTGACTGTGCCGGCTGAGCCTGGCATTGATCCCAATACGGAGCAGCAGCGACTGGACATCATGTGCCAGGGCTTCGCTGCTGGACGCGTAGTAGATGGAGGCGTAGTGGTCGCGAGTCAACCGCACGCAGCCATCCGTCGCCCATAAATGCCGTAAGAAGCAAGCAACACCAAGCGCCGACTGCTCGAAGACCCTGCGCGGAACGCGCTTTTCGTACGAACGAAGGCCGAAAGCGCCCAGCTCCTCAAGCCAAACTCGAACCGGATTGCGCACACCATGAGTGAGGTGTCGTGTCGGCGGCAGATAGACCTGAATCCATGTCCGCTCCGAGTGAATCCGCGGTCGGATTGCATCACCAAAGACTTCCTTCGCGAGACGGACAACCTCTTCGGCCAGGGTCGGATCTTTCGTCGTGTACTGGATCGCGTGCGTAGGTAGAGTGCAGCCGTCGCCGATCAGGTGACCAAGCAAACCGAGTTCGGCCCGGGACATCGTGTCTTTGTCGGGACCTTGAAGGATTCGAGGCAGTGCGATGTGTTGCCCGATCTTCAACTCGTCGAGCCGCCGCCAGCCTTCCATGGTCAGGAACTTGTGGTTCGCCGTTGCCCGCGCGGAGCGCCCGAGCTGGGTAGTCAATTTGAGCACCGGCTTGGTGCCGGTAGCGAAAACGTTGGTGACTCGCTTGCATTCCATGCGCCACCAGCCTTGGTCGAGCGCGAGGACGCGAAAGCCGGTCTTGCCAACGAGGTCCTTGATGGCGACGTATGTTCCGGAGTCGGGAAGATAGACGGGCGTGTCACCGGCAAGACAGCCTGACTCGCGAAGGTCGCTGAGGATCGGGCGCTTGTCTGGACGCTGTTCCGGCGCGCGGCTCAACTGCGAAACCGCGACGACCGGTATGCGGAGCTCACGAGCCAACCCCTTAAGGGCCCGCGAAATTGCGGAGACTTCTTGCACGCGATTGTCTTCTCCACGCGACCGCCCATGCATCAACTGGAGATAGTCCAGAAGAATCATGTCGATGTTGTGGCGCATCTTGGCCTGGCGCGCTTTCAGCTGAAGAGTCAACTCGTCCATAACTGGCGTGTCGTCGATGTAGATCGACGCTTCACCGAGTGGACCTAACGCATTCGACACCCTGTCGAACTCGGCTTCGCTCAAGAGGCCGCGATGCATCCGCTGGGCGTCGATCTGCGCTTGCTCGGTGAGCAATCGCTCCGTCAATTGCTCTTTTGACATCTCGAGGCTGAAGATTGCGATCGATTTGTGAGCTTCCAGTGCAGCATGCAAACCGATGTTGAGAAGCCAGCTGGTTTTCCCCATGCTCGGCCTACCCGCGACGATGATCAGGTCGCTGTCCTTGAAGCCGCTCGTCATCCGATCGAGGTCATGGAAACCTGATGGAATTCCAACAACACCTTGACCGCTCTCCATCTGGAGTGAGATGCGCTCCATCGCGGGTCCGAGCAGGTCATACAGCCGAGCCAGCTCGCGCTGATCCCGATCGTCCGCGACGCCGAAGACCAGTGACTGCGCCTGGTTGATCGCGTCCTCGGCCTCGATCGAGTCGTCGTACCCGTAGCCCGCGATGTTGCCGCCGGCGCTGATCAGCCGCCGCTTGTACGCCTTCTCCTTGACGATCCGGCCGTACTGCATCGACGCGAGTTGGGCGCGGCCGCCGACGCGATCCAGAAGCCCCATCGACTGCAGCTGCGAGGCCAGGGTGACGTTGTCGATCGGCTCGCCACCCGCGAACAGATCAAGAGCAGCGCGATAGATCTGGCCGTTGTTCTCGCGATAGAAGTCCTCGGGGTGCAGGAACTGCAGCACCTTGGCGATCGAAAGCGGGTCGAGGAGGATCGATCCGAGGATCGACATCTCCGCGTCGAGGTCGTGCGGTGGTATCCGCCCTGCGGCGAGTTGAAGCGTGGTCGCCATGCCGGGTCCTGCTAGCGGTCCTGCGTGACGATCACGTTGACGTGGGCGCTCACGTCGCGGTGCAGCTTGAGCGCGACCTGGTGCTCGCCCAGCGTCTTGATCGGCTCCTTCATCTCGATCTTGTGCCGATCGATCTCCACGCGGTGCTGAGCCTTCAGCGCCGCGGCGATGTCCTGGTTGGTGATCGAGCCAAACGCCTTGTCTTCGGCGCCGACCTTCAAACGCACGACGACCGTCTTGTTGTCGATCTCGTCAGCCACGGTCTGCGCCTCGCTGCGGTCCTTGGTCTCCCTCTTGACCGCGGCCTCGCGCAGCCGCTTGGCCTCCGCCTCGGCCCCCCTGCCCGCCGCGACCGCAAGCTTGCGGGGCAGCAGGAAGTTGCGGCCGTAGCCATCGGCGACCTCTTTCACATCGCCGGCGTGGCCGACGTTCTCGACGTCCTTTGTCAGCAAGACCCGCACTTCACCCGACCTCCGAGATGGATTCATATTCGTCGCGGTGGCGGACTCGCGAACCTACTCGATCAACAACACGGCCGATTCCATGGCGGGCGGCGCTCACGGTGTCCCGGACATCACGATCCCAGACGCTCTGCTTCGCTTTCAACGCGGCCTCGTGCTCGCGCCGGATATCCACCGGGCAGGCTGCGATGAACGTCTCCACGGCCAGGATGCCCAGGGCGAGGATGTCCAGCTCGCCCAGCACGGGAATCCATTTGGGAAAGTTCAACGGGCTGGCGATGAGCCCCAGCGCGGCGAGAAGCACCACCTTGGGCGCCTTCGGCACACGGTCGTCGCGCAGCAAGCAATAGGCGAGCTTGCCGTGCTTCGGCACATCGAACACGACCGTTTTTGCTTGCGAAATCAGTGAGGGCATGGGCTCAAGCCGACACAGCCTAACAGGGGAACTGGTGCCTCAGACAAGCCCCTAAACAGTAGCCTTTGCCACTTTTTCGGAACGCCTGACCGCGATCAGGCAGGCTATCCACAGGGCAAGGATTCCCACCACACCGAACTCCGCGAGCACCCTCAGCACCAGTACATCCGTATACCCCGTTACCAACAGGGCCTGCAACAGCTTGTGCACAGGTCCGATCAGCAACCATGAAATTCCTACCAGGACGAGAACGCTCCAGTCGCGACGTCGTACCGACCATGCGATGAGCACGACCATCGGAAGCAGCAGCAGCACGAGGTGCGTACCCCATGAGTAAGAAGCGATGAGCGGAGTCGCCGCCACGATCGCGGCCGCCTCCAGCGCGCGACCCGTCTTCGAGCGCGCCGGCGACCGGAGGACTACGAACGTGACGGCAAGCACCGCCAGCGCAAGCAGCAGCGTCAGCACGCGCGCAGCGGCGGGGCTGCCGCGCGTCGCAAAGAACGTATCGGGATCGAAGAGTCGAGCGAAAGTGCCGCCGGGCGAGTGGTTTTCGAAGAACCCGGTTCCCGCGCTGACCGCCGGCAGCACCTTCACCAGGTACTCGAACAGGTACTGAGGCGCGCCCGCCAACCACAGCACGAGCCCGCTCGCCACCGCGGCGCCTAGCATCGCCCAGCGCCGAGCCCACATCACCAGCAGCGCCACCGGCCCCTGGATGAGCTTGATCGCGACCTCGGCGCCCAGTGCGAGACCACCCCACCATCGATCCTCGATCCAGGCCAGAAGCCAGACGCCCGAGAGTCCGAGCAGGACCAGGTTGACCTGTCCCTCGGCCACGTTGCCAACGACCGGCTCGAAGGCAAGCGCAACGAGGACGAGCAGCACGGCGAGCTGCCAGTCGTCGACCTTCAACGCCCTCAAAGCGGTCCACAGGAACAGCGCGAGCGAGACATTCAGAACGATGACCGCGCCCACCGTGATCGCGCGGCTGTCGACGCCGACCAGCGGCTGCAGCACCCACGCGAGCAGCGGCGGCATCACGTACTGGGGACCGGTCGGCTCGGAGCAGCCCATCGTCGCGCACAGGTCGTAGGGGTCCAGGCCGGACGCGACGCGCCCCGCGGCGCGCATGTAGCTCTCCTGGAAGTCGCCGAGATAGCCGCCGAAGAAGATCGGCTGGATCACGGCCTGCCACAGGTAGGTCGCGGTGATTGGAATCCCCGCCACCGCGAGAAGCAGGGTGCGAAACCGCCGGTTGGACAGCGCCGGCCGGCGGCGCGAGGCCGGCGCGGCCAGCTCTCCGATCACGACGGCGAATTATCGAACCAGGGACCGGCCCCTCCGGCCGGCTTAGCCGGCCACCTCCCCACTGCGTGGGAAGGAGTTGGCACAAAAAAACGAGGCGGCGCCTGCAGCGGACACCGCCTCGACCCGGAGGCCACCGGGTGACACGCTTCTGGTTTTCTGCACCGCTTTACGGCCGTTGCCTACTTTTGGAGGCTGACCTTTGCGTGGACTGTCGGTGGACCCGGACGGAGAACGAATCGAATCCAAACTTGCGACGATTCGACGACATTGTCAAGGGGTTTCTTTTTCGCAGGTACTACATCTGCGGTATCGACAAACGCCTTTGTTTAGGCCAGCGACTCATAGGGCAGCGCAGAAGCAAAAGGCTCGTAGAGAAGGAGCACCTTCTCGATCGGCAGCACGTCGCGCATGAAGACAGCTCCGGCCGCGACCCCGGCGAAGCCGACGATGCCGAGACCGTCGTGCGGCGCCGCCTGCTCTGCGGCGTCCTGCATCGCGCGAAAGCTATGCGTGCGCCCACTCTGGTTGGCCATGTTGATCACCTCTTTCCAGGCTGAGGTGTAGTTCGCCGCCGGGTGCAGGCCCGCCGGCAGCCCGACCACCCCGACCGCTCCCGGCGCGCCGGGCGGCGCCGCACTCGGCAGTTGGCTCAGGACCTTGGCCACGGCCGAGACCTCGGCCTCGGTCTCGCCCTTCAGGGTGGGGAGAAACTTCAGAAATCCGGCGATCTGCTGGTCGATCGGTCCCGGCGGCCGGTAGGCGGGGCCCGGGAGCACGGTCGCGAACGGCCGGTAGACCGCCTCGAACTGGGCCGGCGTCAGCTGCTCGCGGACCAGGATCCCCAGCGCTACCACCTGCGCCGACTCCAGCGCGGCCGCGACGGCGGCGCTGTCGTGCAGGTGCTTGCCGATGGAGGCCTGGGCCTGGGTGACCCGAAACCCGGTCGTGAACGCGTTGACCATCGCCTGGTCGGCGCCCGAGAGCAGCCCGTCCAGCACCTCCTCGACCGCCTGGCTCGACCGCCGCTTCCGGGAGACCATGCGCGCGGTCGCGATCCACTCCCACTGCGCGGGACCCAGCACCTTGCCGGCCGCGGTCAGAAACTGCCCGGCCTCGGTCGCGCTCAGCGGACTCGAACCTGTTCGGGGAGAAGGCCCTTGACCCGGAGCTTATCGATCGGGTGATAGGCGTCCACGATGCGCATGGTGCCTGACGCAGAGCGCAAAACCATCGACTGGGTGAACGCATAGACGTCTTCGTAGCGGACGCCCTTCAGGAGCTCTCCGGTCGTGATGCCCGTGGCCGCGAAGAACACGTCCTTGCCCGAGCACAGGTCGTCGATGCACAGGATTTTGTCGGGCTTGTGGCCTTCCTTCGCGGCAAGCTCGCGTTCCTCGTCGTTGCGGAAGTAGAGCTTCGCCTGCATGTCGCCGCCCATCGTCTTGATCGCGCATGCCGCGAGCACGCCCTCGGTGGCGCCGCCGGACCCCATCATGCAGTGGATCCCGAAACGCGTCTCGAGCGCGGCCTCCAGGGCGCCCGCCACATCGCCGGCGGAGATGAGCTTGATCCGGGCTCCCACCTCCCGGATCTGGGCGATGATGTCCTTGTTCCGGTCGCGGTCGAGGACGACGACGGCGAGCTCCTGGACCGGCAGCCCCTCGGCCTTGGCGATCCGCTTCAGGTTCCAGTCCACCGGCATCTCCAGGTCGATCACGCCGCGCGCCTTGCGGCCGACCACGAGCTTCTGCATGTAATGGACGTGGGTGGTGAACATGGTTCCGCGCTCTGAGAGTGCGACGACCGAGATCGCGCCTGGCAGCCCCGACGCAGTGAGGCTCGTCCCCTCGATGGGATCGATGGCAACGTCGACCTCCGGCTCCAGGCCGTTGCCGATCTGCTCGCCGAAGAAGAGCATCGGCGCCTCGTCCTTCTCGCCCTCGCCGATCACGACCGTGCCGCGCATGTCGACGGACGCCAGCGACTCACGGATGGCCTCCACCGCCCGGCGGTCCGCGGCATCCTTGTTGCCCCTTCCCTGGAGCGGCGCCGCCGCCAGCGCCCCGGCCTCGGTGACGCGCAGGAGCTCGAGCGCGAGGTTGCGATTGATCTTGGGCTCTTCGATCATTCAGAAAAGAAAGCTAGCCGATGCCGCGCCGCCGGATAGGCAGCTTGTCAGCCTCCACCCACAGGTCGTCTTTGCGCGCGAGCCGGCGGTCGCCTCCCCGGTCCACGTAGACGCAAGTCCGCTCGAGGACCGCTGTGACCCGCACCCTCTGGTCGCGCAGCAGGGCGTCGAAGCCGTCGATCAGCACCTCGTCCTCGTCGAGCTCGACCTCGCTGAGCGGACGCGACCCGCCCGGGCGGACCTTGGTCGACAGCTCCAACGCCGGCCGAGGGCCGGTCGGGGGGCTCGGCTTGATGGTCAGCCGGGAGGAACCCGAGCCGGCCAGCCGGATGCCAGGCCGGGGGGCGGGCACCGCGGGCTTGGCGGGCAAAGGTTTGGGCGTGGGCAGCTGCGAGGACGGGGTGGGTTTGGCCGTCTGCTTCGCCGCAGGCATGACAACCGGTCTGCGCCCCTTGGGTGGGGTCGCCGCCCGGGCGCGGGGCTGCTGGCCTCGAGCCCGGGACGGCTTTTTCTCAGGTCGTCTAGAAGAACTCACCCCAGAACTTTCTGACTTTACCGACTGCGTTCGGCGCTGCCCTCAACGTTACGACCGTCGACTGCGCAGGCACAGACGCCATCCGCTCCGGCGGCGTGTCCGGGATGCCCTCCGGGTGGACGCGGATGACGCCGTAGTGCACGCCGCCCTCCTGGACCACAAGCGCCCCGACGGTGGCGTCGCCCTCCAGGCGGCCGGTGCTCGTGATCTTCAGGCGATTGCTGGCGATCACGCTGCCCTTCACCAGCCCGGAGACCGTGATCCGGGCCCCGCGGATGTCGGCCTCGACGTGGGCTTCGGGACCGATCATCAGGTCGCCGTCACACTCGATCTGTCCGCTGAAGTTGCCGAGTACCTGCCCAGGGCCCTTCAGGTTGAGCTTGCCGGACAGACTGTCGTCACGGGCCAGCACGGTGGCCTTCTGCTCGAAAACGATCGGGTCGCTTCCCCCATTCGTGCTGGCTGTGCCAGCCGTCTCCACTGCGGCGTCCGCCATCTCAATTCCTCCCTGGCCGCCCCGTTCTCCCCAAACGGCGGCTCCCTCCTCGCGCAGCATACCGGCTGCCGAGCCGGTGACTACATCTCTTGATGCGTCGACAAGTAATCGATGAGAGCCTCCTTTTCGGGCGGGATCTCGCCGTCCAGCACCAGCTCTTCGAGCTTCTGCTTGATCCTTCCCACCTCCGGACCTGGACCGATGCGGCGGATCCGCATGATCTCCTCGCCGGAGATCAGTGGTGCCAGGCGCGAGGGAAGCTCCTTGCGGACGGCGTCCAGCCGCGCCTGCAGCTCGTCGAGCTTCTCCGGCTCCGGGTAGGCGGAGGCGGCGATGTCCGCCCTGGCCAGGGCCATCAGGCGGTCGAGCAGGGGCCCCGCGTCTCGGGCCAGCCGGCGCACGGCGCCGTCGGTCCATTCCGACTTGTAGAACACCGGCCGCAGGTGCAGGCGGACCAGGCCGGTGACGACCTCGATCTCCTTCTGCGAGAAACGCAGCCGCTCGAGGGCGCGCCGCGCCATCTCGGCCCCCACCTCCTCGTGGCCGAGGAACGTGCCGTCTCCCTTCGCCGTCTGCGGCTTGCCGGCGTCGTGGAACAGCGCCGCCACCCGGAGCAGGAGGTCCGGCCGCGTCGCCGCCACGGTGAGCACCGTGTGCCCGAACACGTCGTGGGTGTGGTAGCCGGTCTGAGGGACGCCCTTGCAGGCCGCGATCTCGGGCAGGATGACCTCGAGGAGCTCAGCCTCGTCGAGGAGCTCGATAGCCTGCTGAGGCCGCGGCGAGGCGAGCATCTTGCGCAGCTCGTCGCTGATCCGCTCGGCGGAGATGACGGGCGGCGCGAGCCGCCCTTTCAGCTCGCGCATCGCCGGCATCAGATCCGGCGCGAGCTGCATGCCCAGCTCGGCGGCGAAGCGGATCGACCGCAGCATCCGCAGGGGGTCGTCGCTGAACGTCTGTCTCGGATCGGACGGAGTCCGCAGGAGTCCTGCCTCGAGGTCCTTGCGGCCGCCCAGGCGGTCGACAACCTTGCCGCCCAGGTCCATGAGGAGCGTGTTGATCGTGAAGTCGCGGCGTCGGAGGTCCTCGTCGAGGCTCGCCCGCCGGACCTCCGGCTTGCGCGAATCGGGCGCGTAGGACTCGGCGCGCGCGGTGACGAACTCGACCAGGTGGCCCGGCAGGGTCACCTGCGCGGTGCCAAAGCGCTCGAACGTCACCGGGGGCGGCGCCGCGGCCAGCTCGGCGAAGCGCCGTGCGAAGGCGAGCGAGTCCCCCTCGACGACGACGTCGGGGTTGGGGTGCGGCCGGCCGAGCAGCTTGTCCCTGACGTAGCCACCGACCACCCACGCCTGGAGGCCGAGGTCGTCCGCCGTTCGCTTGAGGAGGCTGAGAAGCTCCTCTTCGGTGAGAGGCTCGGTCGGAGAGGCCCTCGACGGATCTTCGGCGCCCATGCGGCCCATCTTCGGGCTCAGCTCCTGCGCGGCTCGCTCACGAATCTCCAATGCGCTCGCTGCGCTGCTCGTCGCTTCGCCCGAATCTGGACCACCTGGATCGCCGAATCTCTCGCCGAGGTCTCTCGGCCAAGCCTCACTGGTTCAGGCGCGCCCATTCCACGGCTCCCACCTGCCCGGCGCGATCACCCAGTCGGGCACGGCGCAGGTAGGGCCGGCGTGCGGGCTTGATGAACGGTGACGAGCGCAGTATTTCGAGCATGGTCGGCTGGACGAGCGCCCACGAGCGCGAGACGCCGCCGCCGATCACGAAGACCTCGGGGTCGAGCGCGTTGGTGAGGCTGATCAGGGCCACGCCCATGTAACGGGCGGCTCGCTCGACGACCATGCGCGCGCTCTGGTCGCCGCGCGCGGCAGCGGCGAAGAGCTCCGACGCCGGGTGTCCGGTCTCGCGCGCGAGCGCGGTGCCGCTGACGAAAGCCTCGAGGCACCCGCGCTGGCCGCAGTTGTCGAGAGGGCCGTTGGGGTCGATGATCATGTGCCCGATCTCGCCGGCCGTGCCGTGGGCGCCGCGGTGGAGCTTGCCGTCGATGATCAGGCCGCCGCCGACGCCGGTCGACCACGTGATGTAGACCATGTTGCGCGTGCCCCGGCCGGCGCCGTGGTGAAACTCTCCGAGCCCGGCCATGTCGGCATCGTTGGCGAGCTGGACCTTGGCCCCGGTGGCGCGGGCCATCATCGCCGCCAGCGCGACATTCTGCCAGGGCAGGTTCGGTGGGTTGACCAGCACCCCGCGCTTGACGTCGATCGGACCCGGCGCGGCGATGGTGATGCTGCGCACCTTCTCGCGACCGCGGTGGCGGTCGATCTCGGTCGCGGCCCAGTCGACCATGGACTGCGCGGTCGGCAGGAGTGCGGTCCTGGTCTTGATGCTCGTGACCAGGCGGCCGTCGGAGCGCGCGAGCGCGACGCGGACCTGGGTCCCGCCGAGGTCGATTCCGGCCAGCATGGCGCGGTAAAGCGTAATGGCTGATTAAGCCCCTCTCCCCGGCCCTCTCCCCGAGGGTAGAGGGAGCCAACTCGCCTAGGAGGCCAGGAGCTGTTGGCCGCGCAGGGCGGCGAGGATCTCGACCGGCGCCCGGGCGCGGTTGAACGTGTAGAAGTGCAGGCCGGGCACCCCGGTCTCGAGGAGCTCCACGCACTGGGCCATGCAGTGCTGGACGCCGATCGCTCGAATCGCATCGTCATCAGGTGCTTCGTCGATCGCGGCCTGCAGCGCAGGCGGCACGGTCGCCCCTGACATGGTGCTCATCACCTTCAGCGAGCGCCGGCTCGGTACGGGCATCAAGCCGGGCACGATCGGCACCGTGATGCCGGCTGCTCGCGCCCTAGCGACGAGGTCGAAGTAGAAACGGTTGTCGAAGAAGAGCTGCGTGATCAGGAAGTCGGCGCCCGCCTCGACCTTCATCTTCATGTAGCGGAACTCGTGCTCGAGGTCGGGGCTCTCCGGGTGCTTCTCCGCGCTGCACGCGGCACCGACGCCAAATCTGTAGCCACCGCGCCGGACCAGCGAGACGAGGTCGCTCCCATGAGTGAGCTGTGAGTCCACCGGTTCGAACGGCTGGCCCGACACCGGAGGATCGCCCCGCAGCGCGAGCACGTTCGCGACCCCCTCGCGCTCCATCCAGTTGAGGATCTGCCGGGTGCGGTCCGCGGTGTTCGCGCACGTGAGGTGCGCCATCGCTTCGATGTGGTAGTGGCGCTTGATGCGAGTCACCAGCTCGAGGGTCTTCTCGCCAGTACGCACGCGATACGTGACCGAGACCCAATCCGGCGCGTGGCCGGCAAGAGTGGCGACCGTGTGCTCGAGCACGTCGACCTCGCTCTCGTCGCGTGGGGCCATGAACTCGAACGAGATCGTCGGCCGGTCGCGTCTGAGCATGTCCGCGATGCGCATGGTCTCGGAACTCTACCTCAGTACGCGGGCGTCTCCGACGCGGCGCGTCACGCGCTGGGCGTCCAGGTATTCGAGCAGGGCAAGCACCGGCCTCCGGCTCGCGCCGATGCGGTCGCGCAGCTGGGCCACTGTGAGAGAGCCGTTCGCGGCGATCAGCTCCTTGACGATCTCGACCGCCGACTCATAGGCGTCCTTCGTGAACGCGACGTCGTCGCTGACGCGGACGATGTCGCCCCGCTGAGAAAGCGCGCGCACCAGCTCTTCGCTCGCGCCGCTCTGGCGCATCGCCTCGGGAAGCGATGGAGGCGTGAAAGCGCTGGCGGCGAGCAGCCTGATGAGATCGGCCTGCGGCCCGCTCGAGGCGAGCTCGACGCGATGACCTGGGGACGCGAGCGACCCGTTGCGCTCGACCACCTTGCCGTCCTCGACAAGGCCGGCGATGACGGAGGGAAATGACGCCGGCGATACGCCCAGCCGGCTGCGCATCTCCTCGCGAGCCATTCCGGGCCGTAACGGATGAGCGCTGTGGTAGGTCTCGAGCTCGCGAGCAGCACGTGAGGCGATCGAGCTCCATGCCTCGTCGCTGAACAGCCAGTCGCCGAGGCGCCGCGCGTGCAGCCTTGCGATGTCGGCTTGCGGCGAGACCGTCGCCTTCAGCAGCGCCGACACCGTCACGCCTCGCGGGTACTTGCGCAGCTCCTGCTCCAGGACGTCGCCGGCGGCCCGGCGCGCGAGCTGCTCGCGCACGGCCGAGTCGTGTCGCGCGTGCTTGCGCGGCGAGACATCGACGAAGCTCCCTCCCGCGACCGTCACCGCAGGGCTGGGCACCCTCAGCACGAAGCGGTCCTGCGCGGCCGCCGCGATCGGCTGCTCGAGGTAGAGCTGAACCCAGCCCTTGGCACCGGGAGTGATCTCGTCGCCCTCGAGCACGATCACCCGGCAGGCGACATCGCTGGTGCCCGTGTGCAGCATGAGCTCCGCGCCGTGTCGCACCGGAAGCGCGGCCGAGGCGAGAACACGCAGGGTCGCATCGATTCGACGCACAAGCGCCATCGTGTTCGAGCGCGCCAGAACGTCGCCGCGCGCAATCTCGCTCTTCTCGACTCCGCCCAGGTTGGCCGCGACCCGGTTGCCCGGATCTACCGACTCGACCTTCTCGTTGTGGCGCTGCAGGCCTCGGATCCGCACCACCCGGCCGGACGGGATTACCTCCATCTCGTCTCCGACCCGGAGCGAGCCGTCCACCAGGGTGCCGGTGACGACGGTGCCGAAGCCGCTCATCGTGAACACGCGGTCGATCGGCAGCCGAGGCCGTCCCGTGTCAGGCCGGGCCGTGGCGGCCTCGAGCAGGGCGTCGAGCGAGGCGATGAGCTGCGGCAGCCCGTCGCCCCTCACCGCGGAGACCGGGAGGATCTCGGCGCCCTCGAGCGTGGTGCCCTCGATCGCGCCGGTCACCTCCTCGACGACCGCCCCTAGCCAGTCGCGGTCGACAAGGTCGGCCTTGGTGACGACCACGATGCCGCGCCGCACGTCGAGCAGGTCCACCACCTCCAGGTGCTCCCGCGTCTGCGGCATGACACCCTCGTCGGCGGCCACCACCAGCAACACCGCGTCGAGGCCATGCGCCCCGGCCAGCATGTTGCGCATGAAGCGGGCGTGCCCAGGTACGTCCACGATGCCGATCTCGCGTCCGCTGGGCAGGGTCATGTGCGCGAAGCCGAGGTCGATCGTCATCCCGCGCCGCTTCTCCTCCTCCAGCCGGTCCGGGTCGATCCCGGTCAGCGCATTGACGAGGGTCGATTTGCCGTGATCGATGTGGCCGGCGGTGCCGACGACGAAGCTCATCTGCGGATCTTTGCGACGGCCGCCTCGACCGCATCGATGAGCGTCTCGTCCTCGCCCTTGAGCACGGTCCGCGGGTCGAGGCAGCATGTGTCCTTCTCGATGCGCGCGATCACCGGCGGGTCGCCTTGGCGAAGCGCCTTCGCGATGCGCGAGGCGGGGCCCTCGATCCCAAGCAACACCGTTGGAAGCTCGTGGCCCGGCATAGATCCTCCACCGACCTCGGAGGTGCCGCCGACGACGTAGGTCTTGACGCCCCGGTCTTCGAGCTTCACCGACCAGAATCCAGCCCGGCGGCGCAACTCCTCGACCGGCGCTCGCAGCATCCTCTCGACCGGGATGTCGCCGGCCCGTCCCGTCAGCCGCTGCCGGAGCGTCGCCTCGAGAGCGGCGAGCGTCAGCTTGTCGATTCGAAGCGCACGCGCCAGCGGGTGTCGCGACATCTTCTCGATGGGATCCGTGCGGCCGACCACGATGCCCGCCTGCGGGCCGCCGAGCAGCTTGTCGCCGGAGAAGGTGACGACATCGCAGTGGCGCAGCGACTCGGCGACCGTAGGCTCGTCGGCGATGGGGTCGACGGCGCCGCTTCCAAGATCATCTATCAGCAGCAGGCTGTTCTTCGTCGCGACCTCGGCCAGCTCGCCCAGCGATGCCGATTCCACAAACCCGGTAACCCGGAAATTGGAGGTGTGGACCCGCAGCAGGGCCGCGGTTCGCGCGGTGATCGCCGACTCGTAGTCGGACACGCGGGTGCGGTTGGTCGTCCCCACCTCGACCATCCGCGCACCTGAAAGCCGCATCACGTCCGGCATCCGAAACGAACCGCCGATCTCGACCAGCTGGCCGCGCGAGACGATGACCTCCTTGCCCTTGCATAGAGCGGTGAGGGCGAGCAGCACGGCGGCGGCGTTGTTGTTGACGACGAGCGCCGCCTCGGATTGGAACAGGGCGGTCAGAAAGCCCGACACCAGGCTTGCCCGCTCGCCGCGCCTGCCCGTCTCCAGGTCGAGCTCGACGTTGCCGTAGCCGGCGGCGACGCTCAAAGACTCGATCGCAGCCTGGGACAGCGGCGCCCGGCCGAGGTTGGTGTGGAGGATCACGCCGGTGGCGTTGATGACCTTGCGCAGCCTCGGCGCGATCGCGGACTGGAGGCGCGCCGACACCGCGGCCACACGCTCGGCACCTCCGTCGGCACCCTCACGCTCCGCCGCGATCTGCTCGCGGATCGCAGCCACCACGCGAGCCCGGCCGTGCTGCTTGACTAGCTCGGCATAGGCGGGTTCGTTGACGAGCGTGCCTACAGCAGGCAGGGATACAGGCCCGTGAGCCCTGGGACTCGATACCCGTCGCATTCGCCTATTGAGATTAGGCTCGCGGGCTGGAAGAACGGCGTCATCACGACATTGAGCAGGTTGAAGCCCTGGAAGAACTGGAAGACCAGCAGCACGACCACGCAGCCCGCCCAGATCTCGCGCTTGCGTACGGCCACGTCGTAAAAGAAGCGGGGGTTGCGATCGCGGAAGATCGCCTCGACCACGTTCCAGCCGTCCAGCCCGGGTATCGGCAGCAGCTGGAAGGCGAAGATCGAAAGGTTCAGGAAGACGATCACGTAGAGGACGAGGCCGAGCAGTCCCGGGCCGAACTCGAACGAGACCGGCAGCCCTGCGCGGTTGACGGCGCGCAGGAGAAAGCCCAGGGCCAGCGCCACCAGCAGGTTGGCCGCCGGGCCGCCCAGCTCGAAGATGACCTTCTGGCGCACGGTGTTGATGCGGTTGGGCTGGATCGGAACCCGTTTCCCCCATCCGACCAGGGCGAGGAAGACGGCGAGCACTCCGAAGGGATCCAGGAACCGCCGCGGGTCGAGGTTGAAGTAGCCGAAGTAGCGCACCGAGCGGTCGCCCTGGAAGTAGGCCGCCGCCGCGTGGCCCATCTCGTGGAGCGGGATGGCGATCAGGAGCGCCGGCACCAGCACCAGCAACCCGATGAGGAGGTTGACGAGGTTCATGCAGGGGCCCCCACGAAATCACGGCGAAGCCTCAGATTTCGTGGGGATCTCACTCGATCGGGATCTTGCGGTCGCGCTTCGTCGTCCGCCGCCTGGTCCGGGCGCGGCGGACTCGAGTGGACGCCGGCGCCGGCCCCACCCGGTGCTCATAGATGAGCATCAACGCGGTGATCAGCTCTCGCTGCGCATTGAGCAGGTGCACCTGCGCCGCCGGAGGCACCATGTCCGACAGCACGTTGCCGACGCGCGAGCCGAGCTCGTTCATGAGCTCGATGACTCGCTCCCCGTCGCGAGTCACTGTTTGGCGGCCTCAGGCCTGGCGGCGCGCGGCGCGAATCGCACGCGAAGCTCACCGTCCTCGATCGAGGCGCCCGCGGTGTCGCGGCGCTCCAGCACGCGCGGCAGCGTGATCTCGCGGCGGTAGTTGCCGACGGTCACGTAGAGATCGCCGTTGTGGCGGCTTAGGTCGACCGCTGAGCGGTCGACGAACGGCACCTTGAGGCTGAGGACGTAGTCCGCCCCTTCCTTATCTATGCGCTGAGGATTGGACGTGGCGAACCGGCGCGAAGGATCGTCGTCGCCGTAGATGGCTTGCGCCATCTGCGCCAGCATCTTTTGCCCCACGACCTCACGGTCGAAGAGCGGCACGTTGAAGATGGGGATCCCGGCGAAGGACTGCTCGACCTCGCGCTGGTAGCGGTGATGGATGCGCTGCCACTTCTGGAAGAGCTCGTCGTGCAGCTCGCCTGGAAGCAGTCGGTTCACCACAACCGCGTCCGTCACATAGCCGAACAGGCTCAAATATGTGTAGGCCCGCTTCGCCTCTTTCACCACCATCTTCTCGAGGTTGAGGACGATGCGCACGGTCGTGGTCTCGGGGTCGGTCAGGACCTTGCGCATGCCCTCGAGGTCGAGCAGCAGGTCCTTCAGCGAGGCGTAGACCTCGTCCGACGGAAGCGGCATCTTCATCATCGGCTGAAGGACAGGGCGCGCCACGCGCATCGCTCGCCTCGACCACGGATAGATCTTGTCCAGCCACCACTTGGCGGCGTCGGGGAAGGTCAGCAGCTGCAGCGTCTCTCCGGTCGGCGCGCAGTCGACGATCAGCACGTCGTGCTCGGCGCGCTGCGCGTAGTGCTTGATCCACATGAGGGACGCGACCTCGTCCATGCCGGGCGGGTTGGCGACCTCGTCGGCGAGCACCTCGTCGAGGCCCTGCGTGGAGAAGACCTCGACCGCGTACTCGTGGAGCTTCGTCCAGTGGCGCTGCATCTCGTGGAGGGACGAGACCTCGTGCGCCCACAGGTTGTCCGCGACCTTCGTCGCCTCGTTCCCAAGCTCGACATCGAACGAGTCGCCGAGCGAGTGGGCCGGGTCAGTGCTCATGACCACCGTGCGGTAACCGGCGGCGGCGCAGCGGACCGCGGTCGCGGCGGCGACCGACGTCTTGCCGACGCCACCCTTGCCGGTGAAAAGAACGACCCTCACGCGGCGAAGTCTACGTTCGGGGCGTTTTCCTCCGCTTCCCGGCCGCGATCATCTCGTTGACGTGCTCCTGGACCAGGGTCTCGACGTGGCGCAGGATCGCGATCGTCGTCTCGGTGTTCTGCTCGGTCAGGTCGGTGACCCCCCTGATCGCCTGCAGGATCTCCACGTTCTGGCGGTCTGCTTTGTCAGCCTCCTGGGCGGCGTGCTCCAGGGTCAGCCTGTCCTTCTGCGACTGCCGGTTGCCGGCCAGCAGAAGCACCGGGCCCGTGTAAGCGGCCTGGGTGGAGAAGGCGAGGTTGAGCAGGATGTAGGGGTAGGGGTCGATGTGGATGCGGCCGGTTGCCTGGAGTGTATTGATGGTGATCCACGCGACGACGAGCCCGGTCTGGATGATCAGGAATCGCCACGAGCCGATGAAGGCGGCGATGCTGTCCGCGAGCTGTTCGCCGACCGTGGCCTGCTCGTGGTGGATGACGTTGACGGGATGCTGATGCGCGAGCTTCGCCGAGCCGCGCCGGCGGACGGTCTGCTTGAGTGCGGCGCTGGCGGCGTCGCTGGTTCGGACTGCCACAGCGAGTCGAAACTCTAGCGTTTAGACCCCGGTTTTCCGCCCGGTTACTTGACGATCAGCGGTACGGTCAGCGATCCGATTCCGAGCAGCACGAGCATGGCCATGCTGACCACCGCGAGCCGGACCAGGTCTTTGGTGAAGTAAGGCACGCGGTCGAGCGGGATCGAGGGGTCGGTCGACTGGACGATGAAGCGACCGCCGCGCTGCTTGACGTACTGGTTGCGCGCGCCAAGCGACATCTCGACGGCGCGGACCAGCGCCTGGTCGCCCCCGACGCGGGCCTGAGAGACGCCTTTGGTCGGAGCTGCGGTCGGGGCGCCCGCCGCCGCGACCGATGACAGCGGCCCTGCCGGCCGCATCGGCTGGCGGAACTTGCCTTTCGCGCGCTTTTTGCCCTTGCGGCCCATAGATCTGCAAGTCTAGAGGCGCGTGAATACCAACTCGACCGTCCCCACCCGGCCGAGACCGCTGCGCGGTCTCGGCCGACCTCCCCAGCGAGTGGGGAGGTGAAGCCGGGGAGGAGTAGGACAGGCAGGCGGCTGGGGGAACTTCTGCTGGGTCGTGGGGTGCGACCGGGGGAGGGTTCCGCCTGCCTGTCGTTGGGCCGTGGGACTCAACCTGCTGGGATGTTGGCTACGATATGTTGTGTCCCGGGTGAAGTTATAACCCCGAATATAGTTGCTGTCAAGGGGCTTTGAGCAAACCGTCGCCTGGCAACCGCTTGCGCTGGCTGCCCTATCTGTTCGCCGCCGGCGCGATCTTCTGGCTCATCGAGCTGACGCAGTTCGCGGCCGTCCTCGCCGCCCCCGTCGGACGCGAGCAGCTGCGCGTGGCGCTCGTGAACGCGGGTCTCACCAGTGACGTGGACACGCTGCTGATCGTCGAGGCGGTGCTGATCGTGTTCTTCGAGCTGGTCGCGGCGGTGTTGCACGGCGCCGCCTACTACGGGCTCAAGGGCTTTCGGGCCTGGGGCTGGGTCGTGGCCGTGATCGTGTCGGCTGCCTGGTCGCTCGTCCTGGTGGGGATCCCGATCCTGGTGTTCCTCTTGCGGCGGCCGACGCGCGAAGCCTACGGGATCAGCTAGCGCCTATCGGCCGATCCGGAAAAAGATGACGTCTCCGTCCTTGACCCGGTAGTCGCGGCCCTCCACGCGGAGCTTGCCCGCCGCCCGCAGCGCGTCCATCGAACCCGCAGCCACCAGCTCGTCCACCGACGTGACCTCGGCGCGGATGAAGTGCTTCTCGAAATCGGTGTGGATCTTGGAGGCGGCGATCGGCGCGGGCGCGTCGCGCTCGCACGGCCAGGCGCGGACCTCCGGCTCGCCGGCCGTGAAGTAGGTGATGAGTCCGCCCGCCTGCCAAACGGCGCGGGCGATCCGGCCGAGGCCCGACTCGTCGATCCCATAGCTCGCGCGCATCTCCGCCTGCTCGCCCGGGTCGAGCTCCGCGAGCTCGGCTTCCAACCGGGCCGACAGCGTGAGGGCGGGCGCCCCTTCGGCCGCCGCGAGCTTCGCAACCTTGGCGGCCGGCTCTCCACCTTGTGGCACGAGCTCCTCGGCGACGTTGGCGACATAGACGGCCGGTCTCAGCGTGACCGGGAAGATGCCCAGCAGAAGGGCCCGCTGGTCGGGTTCGAGCGCCAGCGTGCGCAGCGGCTGGCCGGCATCGAGTTGCTGCTTGGCCGCGTTCAACACCTCAGTCTCGGCCTGCGCGTCCTTCTTCCCCGCCCGCACCTCCTTGCCGACCACGTCCAGACGCTTCTCGACCGACGCGAGATCCGCGAGCACCAGGTCGAGCGCGAACTCCTCGAGCTCGGCCACCGGGTCCGGGTCTGGTCCGAAGCAGCGCGCG
>WNGB01004392.1_pt1 | contig 21540 bp, 27 predicted proteins | sample 5400681 | NCBI WGS metagenome assembly WNGB01 (sample SAMN13153367, study PRJNA577476) | soil metagenome | isolation source: 115 cm soil or saprolite under grassland replicate 2 | place: USA:California | collected 2016-06-15
GCCGGTCAGCGACGCGCCGGCGAACACGATCAGGCCGGTGACGAGGACGAAGCGGCGCCCGAGCAGGTCGGCCATCCGGCCGCCGAGCAGCAGGAAGCCGCCGTAGGTGAGGATGTAGCCGTTGATCACCCACTGCAGGTTCTGCTGGCTGAAGCCGAGGTCGTGCTTGATCGACGGCAGCGCGATATTCAGGATCGACGCGTCCAGGATGTCCATGAACTGGACGAGACTGAGCAAGAGCAGGACCGCGACGCCGCGCCGTGACTGGAGCGACGACCCCTCCTTCGCCTGATCGAGAGATGCAACATTCACATGAGACTGGGCGCTCATTCGACGTTCCCCTTCCATTCCGGTGCTTGTCGTCATGACCACGAACGGAAGAGGCGGAAGGGGACAGCTATCGGTGCTTCTCGCCTTGCACGGCTGCGGTGACGCGCTCGTAGCTCTCTGGATCGGCGATCCAGCTCTCGAGAACGTAGTAGGCGTACACGAGGCCGGGGATCACCACGAACACGAGCGTTGCGATGGTCGTTCCGAGCACTGCCAGAGTTCTGTGCTCATCTCGTGATGACGACGAACGGACGAGGCGGAATGGGACAGCTACGCGACGGCTTCCGCAAGCCGCCGGCGCAGGAAGCGGCGCTCGGGCTCGGTGTGCGCGAGTTCGAGGGCGCGCTGGTACTCGGTCCGCGCCTCGTCTGCTCGGCCGAGGCGGCGGAGCAGGTCGGCTCGTGTCGAGTGGAAGTACTGGTAACCGTCGAGGTTGAGCCGGTCGACGAGGGCAAGCCCTGCTTCCGTCCCCGCCGCCTCGGCCACGGCGATCGCGCGGTTCAACTCGACGACCGCTGAGCCGGTCAGCCCGACGAGCTTGCCGTAGAGTGCGGCGATCTCCGGCCAGTCGCGCGGCTCCTCCATATGGAGCGACGCGATCGCCGCCTGGATGACGTACGGCCCGCCACCTTGAAGCGCGAGGGCGCGGTCGAGCGCCTCGCGCCCGCGGGCGATCCGGGCGGCGTCCCAGCGCGACCGGTCCTGGTCCGCGAGCAGCACGAGCTCGCCGCCCGCGAATCGGGCCGCGCGGCGCGCGTCGTTGAGCAGCATCAGCGCCTGGAGCCCGTGTACCTCGGGCTCGTCTGGCATCAGTTCGGCGAGCGCCGCGCCGAGACGAACCGCCTCCGCCGCGAGGTCGACGCGGCCGTCGTAGCCCTCGTTGAAGATCAGGTAGACGACTGCCAGCACTGCTCCCAGCCGCTCCGGCAGTCGATGGTCGGCCGGAACGCGGAAAGGGATGCCCGTGTCCTTGATCTTGCGCTTCGCCCGTGAGAGCCGCCGCTTCATCGTCTCCTCGGGAACGAGGAACGCGCGGGCGATCTCGTCAGTGCGTAGACCGCCGAGCGCGCGCAAGGTGAGTGCGACCTGCGCGTCGAGACCGAGCGAGGGGTGGCAGCAGGTGAAGATCAGCTCCAGCCGCTCGTCAGGGAAAGTCGTGTCCTCCATCTCCTCCTCCGCGGGCTCGGGCACTTCGAGTAGGCGCGTCTTCTGGGCGAGCGTGCGCTCGCGGCGCAGGCGGTCGATCGCGCGGTTGCGGGCCGTGATCGTCAGCCACGCGCCTGGATTGGGCGGCGTGCCCTCGCGCGGCCAGCGTTCGGCGGCAGCCGCGAACGCCTCCTGCGCGGCCTCCTCGGCAAGATCGAAATCGCCGAGGAAGCCGACAAGATTCGCGAGAACGCGGCCCCACTCGTCGCGGAAGATCTGCTCGAGCAGCGCCTACCTCTTCACCAACGGGCGCACCTCGATCGCGCCGCCCATCCGCGCGGCCGGGATTCGCGCCGCAATCTCGAGCACCGCATCGAAATCGTCCGCTTCGATCAGGAGAAAACCGCCGAGGTGCTCCTTCGCGTCGACGAACGGACCGTCCGTGAGAAGCGTCTCTCCGTTCTGAACCTGCACCGTCGTCGCCGACTCCACAGGCTGCAGCTGCTCGCCGCCAAGGACCCCGGGCGAGCGCCCGATCGCGAGGTATTCGTCCACGATCGCCTGCTGCTCGTCCGCAGGCAACCGCTCGAACTCTTCCCTCGCCACGACCGGGTAGATCTGAAGCAAGTACTTCATCCTGTCCTCCTTCGCAGTGTTCTCCTCACTACTACGAACGTAAACGGCGTAAGGGGACAGCCCCTTTCCCCGTCAGCGGACAACCGACGAGCGGTTGCTTGTCTGTGGGGCCGAGTGAGATTTCGGTCGGTCGGCGACGCCGATCGCGGAGTACACGGCGGGGAATCCCGTGCGCCAGCTGGAGTAGCGCGGCGTCCAGCGGAGCTCGCGCTTGGCCTTCGCGTTCGAGGCGCCCCGCGCCTCGGTGGACAACACCACCACAAAGTCGCCCGCCAAGCGCGACGCGAGCCAGGTGGGGAAGCGCCGAGGCGGCTTCGCGCCCAGAGCCTGGGCGAGCACCGGCAGCCACTCCCGCACCGCAGCGGGCTCGTCGTCGACGATGTTGTAGATCGCCGGGCCGTGGTGTTCCAGCGCGAGAACGGTTGCGGCAGCGGCGTCGTCGAGGTGGATCCAGGACCAGATGCCGCCGCCGTCACCGACGATCGGAAACTGCCGCCTGCGAACGGGCTCGAGTGTGCCGTCGTTGGCTGCGCCGTAGAAGACGCCGTAGCGCAAGGCGATTCCGCCGAAGTCTGTGACCGCCTGCTCGAGATAGGTCATGGCGGCGGCGCCCTGGTGGAAGTTCTTCGGCGGCGTCGGGTCGAGCGGATCGTCCTCTGTCTTGACGGGCCCGCCCTCGCGGGCGTACCGGGAGAAGGCGGCAACGCTCTGCGCGACGAATCGGCGCACGCCGACCTCCCACGCGGCAGCCAGCAGCGCGTCCGTCCCCTTCGTGCGCAGCTCGCTGGTCTTGGCCGTCACCTTGTCCATGTTGCGGCCGAACTTCACGTTCGCCAGTGCGGTCGCCTGGTGGACGATCGCCTCGGGCTCCGCCTCGAGCACGACGTTGCGCACCGCACGCGCGTCGAGCAAGTCGAGCCTGACCGGCTTCGCGCCCAACGTCTGCAGCAGCTCTGCGCTCGCCGGCGCGCTGTGGGTACCGATCACATCGTGCCCGGCATCAATCAGAAGCGGGATGAGACGACGGCCAATTGCACCGCTCGCCCCGGCGACGAACACACGCATGACCCTCTCCTTTCGTTTGCTTTATCGAGTGAAGGCACCCGGCAGACCATGGGGCCTCCCGTTTCTTGAGTGGTGTCGTCATGGCGACGAACGGGAGAGGCGGGAGGGGACAGCTACGCGATGGAGCGCCTACCTCTCGACCAACGGCCGCTCGGGGACAGTCCGTGTCCCGTTCAGCGCCTCCCGTTCGTCGGTGAGAAGCCGCTTGTTGAGAGCGGCGCCCCGCGAACCTCGATGAAGGAGAGAGAAATGGAAGTCAGTACCGATCCGCTGACCGGCGTCTTCGACGCCGATCGCACCCATTCGTCGCTCCAGTTCGCGGTCAGGCACATGAAGGTCTCTACCTTCCGCGCCTCGTTCGACGATGTCGACGCGCGCCTGACCGCCCGCGAGGGGCAGGTTCGCCTCGAGGGCGCTGCCCGGGTCGAATCGATCTCGATCGCCGACCCGCCCGCGTTCCGCGAGCACGTCGTGCGCGGCGCCGACTTCTTCGATGCGGACAACCACCCCGAGATCCGCTTTCGCTCCGATCGCGTCGACTTGACCGATAACGGGGCGGCGACGGTCGTGGGCGACCTGACCATCAAGGGCTTCAGCAGGCCGATCACCGCGACGGGAACGTGGGAGCGCCCGGTCGAGGACACGTTCGGCTCGCTGCGCGCGGCGCTCGAGCTCAGAGCCGTCCTCGACCGGCGCCACTGGGGGCTGGCTTGGCAGATGCCGCTTCCCAACGGCGACGATGTGCTCGGATGGGACGTCGAACTCACCGTCCAGCTCGAGCTCGTCAGACAGCCCTAGCCATGCACTTCGTCGCCGTCAGCGGCAGCCTACGCCGAGGCTCGTACAACCGCATGCTGCTCGAGGCCGCCGCGCGGGAGCTCCCCCGCGGCCTCGAGGTCGAGTTTCTCCATGGTCTGGAGGGTGATCGTCGCGACCTTGCTCACCGAGGCCCGCCGGCCGGACGGCCTGGCGAAAGGGTCGCTGAGGTGAAGGAGCTGCTCGTGTCTGGAGCGACGTCCACGACGTTCACCCGCCGTGCCTGGGCCACCCTGCTCGTGCTCTGCGGCGGCCTCTTCCTCGACGCGCTCGACATCTCACCGGCTGGGTGAGAGCTCGATGGATCGGAGGAAATCGGGAGCCGTCGCACGTCGGAGCAACACCGCCGCCGACGTCTAGCTGCCGGGGTCCGTGGGCGCCGAGCGGCGCGGCACGAACTCCTTGCAGCTCGCCGAGCCGCTGATGACGCCTCGCACCAGCCGGCACCCTCCGATTGCGAGCGGCGGGAACATGTACTTGCAGTGGTCGCAGCGAACTTCGGGCGTCGGAGCAGGCCCGTAGTTCGCGTCCTTCTTAGAGAGACTCCAAATGGTCGCCATGCGAATCCTTCGACTCAGACCCTATTAGAGGAACAGGTCGTACAGAAATATCATTGCCAGGGCGAACGCCCTCAACCGCGGAGTGATGTCCGCCGCGACCCTCGATGTCTGAGGAAGGCACCGGCGAACGGGCACGTTCGTCGGCCGTGGCTCCTCAAGCGAACATGTCCAGGTGGCGATTAGGGCTGCGCCGGATGGAGCCCTTTTGGTTGCAACCGGTCGCAATCGGAGGCAACTCGGATCGACGCCGAAGGCACAGAAACACGCAAAACCGTGCCGTCGATTGCGACCTTTTGCGAGGTCGCACCGGGGTCGAACGTCGTCCAGAGTCAAGGCGACCAACACGTGGAAATCCCACCGCGGGCGCTCGTCGACATCCTTCGTGTGAGCCAAAACTCTAGGGTGTGCGCAGCGCCCCTCTGTGGAGATCGCAGGTTCAGCAGGGCTCGGCGACGCCGCGCAGGTCGACGCAGGTGATGCCGTGGATCGTTACGAGAACCGCAAGGATCTCGCCACAGGCACGGCAGCGCGCGACGCGGCCCGGCCCACGCATGTAGACGACTGCCTCGGCGAAGAACCCCGCCATGCCGCAGGATGCGCATGCGCATTTCGCGGCGGCGAGGTCGACGCCCAAGACCTCGATCAGGTCGCCGGCGATCGCGTTGCCGTCGAGAGCGATCATGTCGGGCTGAACCTGTCGGTCCTGATGTGGGCGGCGACGTGGAAGAGAACGATGGCTGGCTTGGACATCGGGTTCCTTTCGTGACTAGTGGTTGTGCGGCGGCCCTGGGCCAACCGACACATGCGTACGCCTGCCCCCTACGGCGGCAAGCGCTACTGCCAGTCCGTACGCGCAGGCCGTCAGCGCGAACGCGGGACGTAACGAAACGGCTGAACCGGCGGTGAGCGCGGTACCGAGTACTGCGACGCCCAATGCTCCACCGGCCTGTCGAGATGTGTTGAAGACGCCTGCCGAGAGACCCAGCCCGAGCTTCGCCGCGTTCGTCATGGCAAGGCCCGTCATGGCGGGCATCGCGAGTGCGGTGAAGCCGATCGGCACCGTGAAGACGAGCAGCAGTCCCAGGTTCGCGGGTCTTCCGTCCAGGGCGACGAGCGTCGCCCCGGTCGCTCCGGATGCGAGCCCTGCAAGGAGGACCCGCCGTTCGCCGAAGCGGGGAACGAGCCGCCCGGCGAGCAGCGCCATCGCTGCCGTGGCGGCTGTCATCGGGAGGAGCGCGAAGCCCGTTTCCAGCGCGTCGAACCTGCGGAGCCGCTCCAGACCGACGGCCAGGCAGAAGATGGTTCCGTAGAGAAAGAAGTTGAACAGGAAGCCGATCGCGACCGCCGTCGTGAAGGTGGTGTCCCGGAAGATGGCCGTGTCGATCAGCGGACGGCGCACTGTTCTTTCGAGCAGCACGAACGCGGCCGAGGCCAGGCCACCGAAGCTGACGAGCGCGAGCGTCACCTCCGCCGTCCAGCCGTCCGCGCCGGCGTTGATGAAGCCCGCACTGAGGGCGGCGAGGCTGGACATCGCGAGGACCTGGCCGGGCAGATCGAGCGACCGGCGCCGGCGTGGCGTCTCGTCCGCGTGCAGCATGAGAAGCCAGGCAGCCGCGAACCCCACAGGCACGTTGGCGAAGAAGATGGCGCGCCAGCCGATTGACGTGACGAGGATGCCCCCGACGATCGGGCCGCTTGCGAGACCGATTCCGGACACGGCGCCCCAGACGGCAAGCGCCCGACGGCGTGCGTGCGGCTCGGTGAAGGTGTGAGCGATCAACGCGAGCGAGCAGGCCATCAACCAGGCGGCACCGATTCCCTGCGCGACTCGAGCTGCGATCAGGAACGCGACCGAGTTTGCGATGGCGCACGCCGCGCTTGCCACGACGAACACGGCCAGCCCGACGACGAAGCCTCTGCGGACGCCGATTCTGTCGGCCAACGACCCGGCGAGCAGAAGCAGCGAAGCGAATGCGACGGTGTATCCGTCGACGACCCACTGCGCGACGGAGGGCGAGCCACCGAGGTCGGCGCCGATCGCGCCTAGCGCAACATTCACGATCGTCGTGTCGAGCGTGATCATCAGGAAACCCACAGAGATCGCAGCCAACGCGAGCCGTTGATCTTTCTGCAGACCCTTGCCGTACGACCGTGGAACACAGCGGGTGGCGAACACCTCCATGCCGGCGAGTCAGGTCTGCTTCACGAGCTGGAGTTCGGCGATAAGCGTCACGTCGTTGGAGAGCGCCGGCTCACCACTCGGGAGTGGGTTGTTCCAGCTGACCCCGAACTCGTCGCGCGGGACCACGGCCGCAAGTGCCAGGCCGAAACGCTCGCCGCCGTAGGGGTCGGCAATTGCGTCCGTGATGTCGCCGGTGATCTCGACTGGTTCCGTATGCCCCTTGATCGTGATCTCGCCGTCGATGCGGATCCGGTTGCCGGTGCGTTCGATCGCGCTCGACACGAAGGCAAGCAGCGGGTGGCGCTCGGCGTCGAAGAACTCGGGCGACTGGAGATGGGCTGCAAGATCCGCGTCTTTGACCTGGACCGAAGCGACCTTCGCCGATCCCTTGAAGACGCCGTCCGTGAGGACGGCGTCGAACTGGCTGAAGCCGCCGGTGAACGTGCCGGCCATATAGGCGACGGCGAAACCGATGGTCGAGTGGACCGGGTCGAGGGCCCACCTGCCCGCGGGTAGTGCCTGTGTCTCGGTAGTGCTCATCGAATCCTCCTGTGGGAGTTGTCGAGCCAGGGTCGTCTCCCAGGAGGACGATCGCGCCCGTTGCGCGACTGGTCGCGGCCCCTGGTCTTTCGTCCTCGAGCGAGCCCAGGAACCCGACCGGGGTTGGCACGGGCGCGAAACGCAGACGCAATGAGCATCGTGCGCTCAACGACGTCTCACTCACTGGAGGGCCGATGATCATTCTTCGTCAGCAAATGCGTTCCAAGCCCGAGCGGACCGAGGACGTGTGGGCCGCGCTCGCCGCGATCGTCCCCGGGGCGCGAGCCACGCCGGGCGTCGTCAGCCTCGACATCGCACGCGACCTTCTCGACCCCGATTCGTTCGTTGCGACTGCGGTGTACGACGACGCCGCGGCGGTTGAAAGACAGGAGTCGGCTCCTGAGGTCCACGCGGCGATGGCGATGTTTCCGGACGCGCTTGCGGCGCCGCCCGATCGCAAGTTCTACGACGCGTCGCGCGACCCCTCGCTCATCTGAGCTCCACGAAAAGGGCCGGGCACTGAATGACGGTCAGTGCCCCGCGGCCTGGCCGCCATCGATGTGCAGCGTCTCGCCGGTGACGAACGTCGCTTGCTCGAGGTAGATGACTCCCTGCACGATGTCGCTGATCTCGGCCATCCGACCGAGAGGGTGCTGAGCGGCTACTTCCTCGTAATCCGCGCTGGCGGTCGTCCGCGTGTTCACAACCCCGGGCGCAACTGCGAAGAAGCCATCCAGGTTCACGGCCGTCATCGCTGCGAAGTCGTCGTTGGTGTATTCCAGGAACGGTTTGCCGATGAAGATCCCCGCGTTGTTGATCAGCGTGTCGATGCGCCCGAAGCGGTCGAGCGTTTCGTGAACGATGCGCTGAGCGGTCTCGGCTTGCGAAATGTCGCCCTCGACTGTGTGCACGTCAGCCGCGTCCGAAGGGGATATGGAACGGGAGGTCGCGACGACGCGGTGGCCAAGCCCAAGGAGTCCATGTGCGATCCCGGCTCCGATCCCCTGCGACGCGCCGGTGACGATCGCCACCTTCCGAGGCTCGGGCGGCGATGTCACCCGACGAGGTACGTCTCGTAGATCACGCCTGCCTGCAGGCGGCCGCCGACGCTGATGAAGACGCCCGTATTCAGCCAGGCGAGCTCGCGGGACGCGGTCTCGATCTGCGTGGAGGTTCGAAACGTGTACTCGCTCGCATCGACGTTCTCGCCGCGGCCGAGACGTTCGAGAACCTCCGGGCTGCCGTGGCGCACGCCCCGCGACTGCACGTAGAGCAGGGCACCATTGTCGGTCTGCAACGTGTAGCGGATGTCGCCGAGGGCGGTCCCGTCCGGCAAGACGATCTGCCAGTCGGCGCTTACGCCCGGCAGCAGCTTCCCTTTCATGTGAGGCCCCTCGAAGGTGCCGCCGATCTGCGGGACGATTCGCCGGCGTCCCTGGCTCACCTCGCCGAGCTCGAGCGGTTCGCCGAGGACAGCTTCGAGGCGGTAGACAAGGGTCAGCTGAGGATCGGGGAGCAGGTTGGTCATCGCGAGGCCTCGGCCGGATCGTTGGGGTGCCCCTCGAGCGGCGTGACGGTTACCTGCAGCCAGTCGGCGAGCGGCAGGGCGTCGAGCAGACCGTCGAGCTCTGCCTCGCTGTTGGCGCGGTATAGACCGATCGCCGTTGCTCCTGTTCTCCAGAGCCGAACGAGATGCCCGTCCTCCGCGAGCTTGGCCGCGGCGTCGGACTCGGCGCGCAGGCGTCGGTCGACCTCCTCGGGAGGTGTGCCGGTCGGAACCTCCACCTCCAACTCGACCAGGAACTCCATCACGTCACCGTCGCCTTCGCGGCGATGAACTCCCGGAGAGCGCTGTTCACTTCGTCGGGGTGCGTCCAGGCGATGTTGTGCGGGCCGCCCTCGACCGGGACGAGCGTGCAGTCAGCGATCAGTGCCGGGAGCCGTGCGGCGGTCGCATCGAACGGGAGGATCCGGTCCTCGGTGCCGTGCACGACGAGCACGGGGACGTCGATGCTTGGCAGGTCACCGCGGAAGTCGGTCAGCCAGGTGTCGACGCACGCATACGTCGCGAACGGGGACGCACCGACAGCGACGTTGAAGCTCGCCTGCCAGGCCCGGTCGCTGATCCGGCTGCCGCCGAGGACATCGACGTTGTAGAAGTTGTTGAGGAAGTCCTCGAAATAGGCGTAGCGATCCTTGACGATCGCCGCCTTGATGCCCTCGAAGACCTGTCCGTCGACTCCTTCGGGGTTGTCGGCGGTCTTGAGCACGAACGGCGGGATGGTCCCCAGCAACGCCGCCTTGCGCACGCGCGTCGAGCCGTACGTCCCCAGGTAGCGGGTGACCTCGCCGGTGCCCATCGAGAAGCCGACGAGCACCACGTCAGTCAGGTCGAGGTACTCGAGCAGCGCGTTCAGATCGGCGGCGAATGTGTCGTAGTCGTAGCCGACGGTCGGCTGGCTCGAGCGACCAAACCCGCGCCGGTCGTAGCTGATCACGCGATGCCCGCTCGCGAGCAGCTCGCGTTCCTGACGCTCCCACGAGTTCCCGTTGAGCGGGTAGCCGTGGATCAGAACCACCGGCTGGCCGCTCCCGTGATCCTCGTAGTGGATCTCGATCGAAGCGTCGTTCTCGGTTCCAACAGCGATGCGCGGCACACATTCCTCCCTTGTTGCGCGTCATGACGAGGTATGGCGCCAGCTTGCGCGCCGCGCAGCCCAGTCGCGCCCATGGATTCCCTGGTCGCGTGCCTGGTCGCGCTTCCGGTGACTAGGCCAGTACGGCAGTGCGTGCGGCGTCGGGCAGCTTGTCGCGCAGCTGCATGCGGGAGCCGACGCCGAGCTTCGTGAATACCTTGTGCAGGTGCCACTCGACCGTGCGCGGGCTGAGGAAGAGGTGCGCCCCGATCTCCTGATTTGTCTGCCCCTCCGCTGCGAGCTGCGCGATTTGCTCCTCTTGCGCGGTGAGCTGGCCGCGTGTCTCGTCAGTCCGTTTGCGCACCTTCTCGCCGGTCGCGAGCAGCTCGCGGCGGGTGCGCTCGGCGAATGCGTCGGCGCCGAAACAGGTGAACATCTCATAGGCGGTGCGCAGCTGTTCGCGCGCGTCCGTGCGGCGGTTCTCGCGACGTAGCCATTCCCCGTAGAGGAGATGGCCGCGGGCGAGCTCCATTCGCATGCGCGTCCGCCCGAGACGTTCTATCGCCTGGCGGTGGAGCGCCTCTGCCTCGTCGTCCTCGCTCAGCAGGGCTCGGCAGCGCGCCTGCAACCCCAATGCCCAATCAGTGCCGGCAGCCTCCGCACCATCCGTGAGCCGCTGCAGCGCCGCCACGGCCTGGTCGCCCTCTCCGGAGCGCGCGGCAGCCTCGACGAGCTCGGGCAGTACGAGCGTGGCGAAGCCGAGCTCGGCCGGATGCTCGGCGGCTCGCGCGGCCGCTTTCAACGCATCCTCGTAGCGGCCGAGTCCGTTGTAGAGCACGGCCTCGGCATTGTGGATGAGCGTCCAGCCCATCCCCTCCCCGCGCGCCGTGGCCTCCTCGAGGCTCGCATCGATAAGCGCAGCGGCGTCTGCCGGCCGCCCGTGCCACGCGGCGAGTGCGAGCGCGCCGTAGCGTGGGAACGGGCTCACGATCGCCTGCGACACAGCCTCTATCTCCTCAACGAGCAATGCGGCGTCGGCCAGCTCGCCGGCATAGAGGTGGAGCCCAACCCGCGCGCTCAGGGCGATCAAGAGCATGTTGAGCGCACCTGTTTCACGGGCGAGCCGGACCTGGCGGCCACACAACCACTCCCAGCTCTCGTCGTCCCAAAGGTCATGAGCCGCGTGGGTGGCGAGCCAAAGCCAGCGGGGCACGTCGCCTTCCATATCCTCGACCCGATAAGCACTGATCGCTCGCTTGAGCAGCGGACCGCCTGTGGCGTGGCCGTCCGTGATCACGAGCGCGACGCCGTCGAGGAGGAGATCGGCTGCGCGCGGATCTGAGGCAGCGGGGGCCGCGCGCACGGCCCTGGCCACCTCCGCGACTCCCACGTCGCCGGCCATCCGCCCCACAAACAGCGCCCCGGTGAGCGCATCCAGGTAGGTGTCGCGCGCGAGCCGCGGAGTCAGCGGTGCGAGCTGCGCGGCGGCCGCGAGCAGCAGCGGAGGAGCCTCGTGGCTATGTCCCAGCGAAAACGCGGTCTTCGCACGAACAACGTCGATCTGGGCGCGCTGGAGCTCGTCCAGCTGTCCCTCCTCGGCCGCCCTCAGCAGCGCGAGCGCCGCCTCGGGCTCTCCCGCCCGCTGCCTGGCCTGTGCCGCGGCCAGGGCACGCTGGACTCGGCGGCTGGGCTCCGGTGTCAGCGCGAGTGAGCGTTCCAGGAATGCCGCCGACGCGCCAAGCCCGGCGCGAGCCTGCGCGCGGCCGGCCAACAGCTCGAGTTCGGCGGCAACCTCCTCGTCTGGCCCAAACGCAGCATGCGCGCGGTGCCACGCACGGCGATCGGGATCAACCTCAGGATCCGTGGCGCTTGCCAGTGCGCGATGTACATTCCGTCGCTCGTTCGGGGGAGCTGCGTGGTAGATCGCCGAACGAAGAAGCGGATGACGAAACGTTACTCGTGTGCCGACAGTAATCAGGTCGGCTCCCTCCGCCGGCGCACCCGACTCGATCGGAATACCAAGCTCGGCAGCGGCTCGCCAAAGAAGCATCGGATCGCCGACCGGTTCGGCAGCGGCAACGAGCAGCAGCCGTTGCGTCTCCGCTGGCAGCCGGTCGACCTGGCGGCGAAAGCTTCCCTCCACGCGGCGCATGAGCGGCAACGAAGGAGCGACGGCAAAGCCGCCGGCGAGGCTCGCGGACGAAAGCCCGTGAGGCAGCTCGAGCAACGCAAGTGGATTCCCTCGCGCCTCCGCGATGATCCGCAGACCGACGCGTTCGTCGAGCGGTCCTAGCACTGACGCGGCCAGCAACTCGCGTGCGTCGGCGGTCGACAGTGGCTCCAACGCAAGCTCCGGCAGCCCGGCGAGCTCGGTTGGCTGGTCCTGGTCGCGCTCGGCGAACAACATGAGCACCGACTCCGCCTGCAACCGTCGTGCCACGAACGAGAGGACATGCGCCGAGCAGCGGTCGAGCCATTGCGCGTCGTCGACGAGACAGATGACCGGCTGGCCTTCGGCCGCGTCCGACAACAACGTCAGCACCGCGAGGCCAACGAGGAACTGATCGGGTCGCGCGCTCGAGCTCAGGCCGAACGCCGTTCGTAGCGCGTCACGCTGCGGCGGCGGTAGCTGGTCGAGGCCCTCGAGCAGCGGCAGGTACAGCTGGTGGAGCGAAGCAAACGGAAGCTCCATCTCCGACTCGACACCAACGGCACGAACGACCGTGCACCCTTTGGCCTGGCTCGCGGCGTAATCCAGCAGAGCCGTCTTTCCTATGCCGGCTTCCCCGCGCAGAACGAGCGCGCCGCTCTCTCCACGGCCAACCGCGCCCAGCAACTCGTCGAGCCTCGCACACTCGCCGGCGCGGCCACGAAGCACCGGTCCCGAGACCCCTGGGATGCGTCCCGGGCGGGCCGCTCTTTCGGTCTGGCTACGGATTTGGACGTTGCTCATTGCGGCCTCCCGCGGTCGCATAGTCCAATAAGCCGCCGCCGCGCCAACTCAAGCCCGGAGTGGGAGAATCGAGACCCCCTCCCGACCGGGGGGCCTGTGGCTCAGGAACGACTCACCGCTTTGCAGGAACGGGATCTGGTCATCGCAGCCGAACGCGGCGACTCCGATTCATGCCGGAAACTGGTCGAGGCGTTTCTCCCGGCGATCGGCGATCTCGCCCGCAGCTTCCAAAACAGCAGGGTCGAACGCTTGGAGCTTCTTCAGGAGGGCGTCGCCGGTCTGCTCGTGGCTGCGCGGCGCTACGACACCACGCTGAATACACCTTTCTGGGCCTACGCGGCGTTCTGGGTCCGCAAAGCGATGCAGGAGCTCGTCGCCGACCTGGCGCGCCCGGTCGCACTCTCGGATCGCGCCGTCCGCGAGCTCGCACAGATCCGAAGAACCCGCAGCGAACACGTGCAGATGCACGGAGTTGAGCCCAACCGCGACGAGCTCAGCCGCGCGACCGGACTGACGCCGGCGCAGCTGGAGCGTCTCCAGGCGACTGAGCGCACGCCGCGCAGCATGCAGGAACAGCTGACCGGCAAGGACGAAGCCGCGGCGACCATCGGCGACACCATCGTCGATCCGACCGCCGAACACGCATACCAGCAGGTGCTCGACGCTTTTGAGATCCGTGACGTGCGCGACCTGACCGAACAGCTCGACGAACGTGAGCGCACAGTTATTCGGGCCCACTACGGGCTCGGGCAGGACGCTCAGACGCTGAGCGAGATCGGCGCCGGCCTTGGGCTGACCGCCGAGCGCGCGCGGCAGATCGAAGCAGGTGCGCTGAGCAAGTTGCGCGCGGCGCTCTCCCAATCCGCCCCCAGCGGAGAGGGTGCGATTTGAAACTGCGGCCTGCCGGCTTACTAAAGGTCAGGCGGACACGCAGACCGATGCCTGGACGATGACCAATGAGCTCTGACAACACTGCACTCCGGCACAACGCGCTCGTCTACGAGTCGAAGGACGAGTACCTCGCACATGCGGTGCCCTTCCTCAGAGCCGGCATCGAGGCAGGCGAAGGAGCGATCGTGGCGCACGCGAAGCCGGGGCTCGCGATGATGCGCGAAGCGCTCGGCCCCGAGGCCGCGCGTGTGACCTTCGTCGACGTCAGCGGCGCCTACACACGGCCGGCGCAAACCCTCGCCGCCTACCACAAGATCTACCTTGAACAGCTCCAGAAGACCCGGACGCTGCGCGCAGTCGCCGACGTCCAGTTCGGACCTGATCCCAACGAGTGGGACCTATGGACCGGATATGAGGCGGTATTCAACCGCTCCTTCGGGCACCTGCCGGCGTGGGTGCTCTGCTCCTACGACGCGAACGGCACCCCGGATCCGATCATCGAGGGCGTCTGGCGAACGCACCCCGAGGTCGTCGCCGACGACAGCTGGGCGAGCAGCGACCGCTACGAGGACCCGGACCACCTCCTGCGTCGCATCACGCCGGCGCCGGCGCCGCTCACAGGCCTGCGGCCGATCCCCTTCGGCCGCGGCGCCGAGGGCCTCCGAGAGCAGCTCGCTCGCGAACTCGCCGCCGACAGGATGAGCGAGGCGCAATCACTCGACTTGCTACTCGCCGCCACCGAGCTTGCGAACAACGCGATGCAACACGGCGGCGGCATCCAAGAAGTCCGTGTCGGTCATTCCCAAGGACGATTCGTCTGCGAGCTAGTCGACCGCGGCGACGGCTTCGACGACCCCGCAGCCGGCTATCTCGCGCCACGCGAGGGGATCGGCGCCGGCCTCTGGGTCGCCCGGCAGCTGACCTGGCGGATCGAGTTCTTCCATTCGCCGGCCGGATTCACCACACGCATCTGGTTCTAGGTGCGGTCGTCGCATCGTGTCGAGATGCGAGCAGACGACGGCGCTCATGTCGGACCGAACCTCTCCGCCCTGATGCGGCTCGGATCGTGACCGAGCGTGACGAGCGCGTCGGCAATCGCTTCGACGAATCCGGTTGGCCCGCAGATGTAGACGAGCGGGCGCTCCGCCGGCGGCCAAGCCGTCTCCGTCAGGAACGCGGAGTTGATGCGGCCCGTGCGACCGCTCCACTCTTGCGGCTGTTCGTTCGTCAGCGTGACGACCGTGTCGTAACTCGCGAGCTCGTCGCGGTAGATCAGGTCTCCACGTGTGCGCGCGGAGTAGAGGAGTCGCACGGGGATCTCACTCGCAGTTGCCCGGTGGTGTCGCAGGATTGCCCGCAGCGGCACGACGCCCGACCCGCCGGCAATCAGCAGTACGGGACCACCTAACGCTTCCTGCCAGACGAAGTAGCCGCCGATCGGGCCGCGCAGCTCGAGCTCGTCCCCCGGGACGAGCGTCTCCGTCAGGTACGGCGAGACCTCGCCGTCGTCGAGTCGTTGAACGGTGATCACGAGGTGCTCGTCCTCCGGCGCCGACGCGATCGAGTAGCTGCGCTGGGCCTGGTAGCCGTCGTCGGCCGTGAGCCGTACATCGACGTGCTGGCCGGGGAGGTGCCCCGGCCAGTCGACGGCATCGAGCGCGATGCTCTTCGTGCGCGCGGTCTCAGTCATGCCGTCGACGACCCGCGCGAGCTGCCAGTTCAGTCGCCCGTGTACCGCTGTTCTTTCCACGGGTCCCCGTAGTTGTGGTAGCCGTAGCCCTCCCAGAATCCGAGCGTGTCGTCCTGTCGCAGCTCTATGCCGCGCACCCACTTCGCGCTCTTCCAGAAGTAGTGGCGGGGGACGAGTAGCCGAGCCGGACCGCCGTGCTGCGGGTCGAGCGGCTCGTCCTCGTACTCGTAAGCGATCCAGGCCTTGCCGTCGCGGACGTCGTCGATTGGCAGGTTCGACGTGTAGCCGCCGTCGCTGAACGCGAGCACGTACCCGGCGCTCGTGCCGACGCCGTCGAGCAGCGTGTCGATGGAAACGCCTCTCCACGACGTATCGAGCTTCGACCACTTCGTCACGCAGTGAATGTCGACGGTGATCCGCTCACTCGGCAGCGCAGTGAACTGCTCCCACGTCCAGGACCTCGGCTCGTCGAGCTCGCCGCGCAGCTCGAAGGTCCACGTCTCAAGCGGGGTGTGCGGGGTCGGGCCGGCCGACAGCACCGGAAAGTCGGGCGTGACGTTCTGACCTGGCGGCACCCGCCCGGCGGCCGCCGCATCGCTGCGGCGGCCGCGGAACCCGCGGGAGATCGGCGGTGTCATGCGGCCAGGTCCGCCGCAGCCGCCTTGATGGCGTCGCGGATGACGCCGGCGACGATGTCCGGCTTCGAGACCATCGCGAAGTGCGACGCGCCTTCGATCTCCGTCACCGTCGAGCCGGCACGGTCGGATGAGAAGCGGTGCAGCTGGGGAGCGATCGGCTGGTCTGCCGTTCCGAACACGGCCCAGGACGGCTTCGCGCGCCAGGCGGCTGTAGTGGCCTGCTCCTCGAACGCCGTGACCACGAGCGGACGCTGCGCGTGCGCCATGAAGGCGGCGACGTCGTCGGGCACGTCGGCGCAGAAGATGTCGTGGAAGCGCTCGGGGTCGACCGACAGCTCGACGCTCTCGTCAGGCAGCGGTCGCGGCTGGAGGAAGTTACCCATTGCGAGCGACGGGAAGCGGGCCTGCAGGTCGGTGATCGACTCGCCCTTGTCGGGCATGAAGGCGGCGACGTATACGAGAGCCGCGACCTTGTCCGACGCACCCGCGGCCGTGATCACACAGCCGGCATACGAGTGGCCGACGAGGATGACGGGTCCGTCGAGCTGTTCGATGACGGCTTGGAGATAGGCCACGTCGGCGGCGACTCCGCGCAGGGGCAGCGCCGCAGCGAGCAGCGAGTACTCGCCGCCGTCGAGGAGGTCGAAGACGCCGCGCCAGCTCGAGGCGTCTCCGAACGCGCCGTGGACGAGCAGGATGGTTGGCTTGGACATGAGAATTCCTTTCGCGTTGGGACGAACAGGTGACTGTGCGTGGAGTCTGCGCTCGCTCGACCGAGATCGCCCCCGTGGTTGCACTGGTCCGATCCCCGGTGTCGACTCAAACAACTGCTCGTCGTTCGCTCACCGACGCGCGGCGCGGCTTGTGGACGGCGCAGCCGTTCTACTCGTTGCGACTGCACAGGTCGCTCGTGACACGTCGCGAGCTTCACGAAGCGGTGCGCGGCCGCCGACTCTGCGTTCTCGTGCTGCTTGCCGCGATGTGACGCCGGGGCCCGTGCGCGCACAACGACCAGGGCGTCGACAGGCGCGAGGAACGGCGCGACGCGCGAGTGTGATTCGACACCACTCGCACAGAGGAGAGGAAGATGACCACACACGCGCACAACAGACCGACGTACGTCGACACGCGGTTCCGCGAGCTGGCGCACCGCTCGAACAACGGTGTCAACGTCACACTCTCGTGGCACGCCGAAACCGACGAGCTGCTCGTCTGCGTGTACGACGAGCGCCGCGACGTGTACTTCGAGATCCAGCCCGCGCGCGACTTTGCGCTCGACGTCTACTACCACCCCTACGCCCATGTCGGCTACGGCGACGATGGGCTCGCCGCGTAGGCAGGGACCAGGGACGGGACCAGTGCGATCACAGGCGCGACCTTCAGCGCGAGAGGCGAGTCTGATCTCTCCGTATCAAGTGGCATCCGTGAGATGCCTGTTGCTCGAGAGGAGAGTCAAGATGAAGAAGGCCAACCTCACCGTCTTTGCGACGGTGCTCGCCGCGGGTGTGCTGGCGACAGCCGCTTTCGCGTCGACGAAGACGTCGACCATCGCGCTGAAGTCGACGGCAGTCGGAAAGGTGCTCGTTGGCGCGAATGGGCGCACGCTGTATCTCTTCACCGCCGACAAGGGCGCGAAGAGCGTGTGCTACGGACAGTGCGCGACGTACTGGCCACCGCTCATCGCCGGCAAGCCGACCGCAGGCGCCGGCCTGAAGGCGTCGATGCTCGGCGAGACGAAGCGCAAGGACGGGAAGCTGCAGGTCACGTACAACGGTCACCCGCTCTACTACTTCGCCGTGGACAAGAAGGCCGGCGACATCAAGGGCCAGGGCTACGTTCACTTCGGCGGGACCTGGTGGACCGTGTCGGCTGCCGGCACGAAAGTCACGACGAAGCCGTGAATGGTTGCTCGGTGCTGCCGGCGGTGGGGGGCGCCGGTAGCACCGAGATGCGCTCGAGCCGCATGACGAGCGACGACACGGCGCCCCCTCGGCGCACCCACCCACCAATCCGTGAAGGAGTTCGATCATGCGTGACAAGCGGGGTCCCGAAGAGCTCGCGGCCGAGCGCAAGCGCGTGGCGCGCTGAGCATGTACTGGTTCCAGGACATCGAGTCTGCTCGAGCCCTTGCGCGGCTGTACAGCGAGTCGCCGCACGCGCTGTGTGCCGACGGCGTCCCGCAAAGCAATCCAGACCAGCTGCCCCTGCCGGTCGCCGCAGCGCCGCACATCGACGAGCCCGCGATGGACGACGTCGCGCCAGGGTCGCACGAAGACGCCTCTGGGACGCCGTGGCCGGCCCGCTGAGCGCTTCGAGCGCGCTTCACGATCGTCCGCGTTTCACCGGCACGACGGCGTGGGCGCGGAACCTGCCGACGCCGCTTCGGTCGTTCCTCCGCACCGAGACGGGGAGTGCCGCCGTCCTGCTCGCCGCGGCCGCCGCTGCGCTCGTCTGGGTGAACGTCGATGCCCGCTCGTACGACGGCGTCTGGTGCCCGGCTTGGTTCCCGGCGTCGATCTGCGGCAAGGTGACCAGAGTTGCAGCGGGCACAATGACGATCGTCCGTGCCGACGGGATCAGCTTTTCGGGCCCATTCCAGTTGATCCTGACACACGCGGGAGCGGATGCTCAGGTGCTGCATGTCTACTGGCCCGATTTCGGATTCACGTGCCCGTGGTTCAGAACATTCTCGCGGGCGCTTGCCGCCAATCCGCTCCCGCTCCCGTTCAACGGCAGCGACTGGCCGGGCCAAGACTGCAACTTCGCACCGTAGAGGCGGATCGGCAAAGACTGGCCGGTCTCCACGCAGTGGCTCGACGACGACGAGCGGACACCTCCAGAAGACGTCAAGAAACACCTGAGGGGTTTCAAACTGTGTTCACGCTGCGGCTCGGTATTCGTGGATGAGTTCGCCGAGAACGTCGTGGCGCTCGATCGTGTTCAGGGATGGTTGATTGCGCCTGTCGAGGCCTGCCGCGAGAGCAGCGCGAGTGCTCGGTGCGGCAGCTCGGCGTTGTAGTGGGTGAGGTAGCGGCGGAGCACGTGTTCGGAGGTGGCGGCGGCCGAGGATCAGTAGCCAGTCGAGGCACTCGGCGCGGATGGTGCGCACGAATCGCTCCGCGTGCGCGTTTGCCTGCGGGCGATAGGATCGGCCGGTTCTTGACAACGGCAAGGTCGATTCCCGAGGTGCTTCAGTGACGACGATCGCGACGCCCGGCGCGGACTCGGCGGCGAGGCAAGACCTGCTCGAACGCTACGCCCGGCTCGCGATCCGGGTCGGGATCAACCTCGAGCCGGGCCGCGAGGTGGCGATTCGGGCGATGATCGAGCATGCCCCGCTCGTCCGCGCCCTGGTCAGAGCAGGCTACGAGGCCGGCGCACGACGGGTCGAGGTGGACTACGAGGACATGGAAAACCTGCGGAGCCAGATCGCGCTCGCTCCGGACGAGGCTGTCGGGACGGCTCCCCGCTGGATGTTCGAGCGGGTGGACGACGTCAGGAAGCAGCGTCGGGCGCAGGTATCCGTGATCGGTTTCCCGCCGGACATGTTCGACGGGCTCGACCCGGCTCGCGTGGCGCGATCCTTCCCCACGCCCGCGGCGCTCCGCGAGGCGATCCGCAGGCTGCAGGACTCGAAAGCACGCCCTTGGCTCCTCATCGCCTGCGCGACACCCGCCTGGGCCGAGCAGGTGTACGGCGAGCCTGACCTGGAGCGACTTTGGCAGGCGCTCGCCCACGTCTGCCGACTCGACGAGCCAGATCCCGTCGCGGCCTGGCAGACGCACATCGACAACCTGCAAGCTCGCGCTGCACTGCTGAACGAGCGCCGGTTGGACGCCGTCCGGTTCCGGGGGCCGGGAACCGACCTGACCGTCGGACTGCTGCCGCAATCGCGCTGGTACGGCGCCGCCTCGAAGACCAACCTAGGCCGGCGCTACGTCCCCAATCTCCCGGCCGAAGAGGTGTACACGTCCCCCGACCGGCGACGCGCGGACGGCGTCGTCCGCACCACCCGGCCGGTCGCACTGACCAACGGCACGATCGTGCGCGACCTCGAACTCGTCTTTCGCGACGGCGCGATCGTCCAGGCCACCGCGGCCCACGGCGAGGCCGACGTCCGCGCCGAGCTCGACGCATACAAGGGGGCGCGGCACCTCGGCGAGATAGCGCTCGTCGACAACCGGTCGCGGGTCGGCCAGCTTGACACGCTCTTTTACAACCGCCTTCTGGATGAGAACGCCGCCTGCCACATCGCCTACGGCGCCTCGATCCTCGGCGCCTTCGAGGATCTGCCGGAGGGTCTCTCAGACGACGAACTACGAGACATGGGCGTCAACCGCGCCGACGTCCACACGGACCTCATGATCGGCAGCGACGAGGTCGAGGTCGACGGCCTCCACGCCGGAGGCGACGCCGTGCCACTCCTCAAAGGAGGAGATTGGCAACTGGCGTGACCACGCCGGAGGAAGTCGGGCGTATAGTCCGAGGGACAGAAAGCCGCGGTTGTGGTCGGGGATCGACGGGTGCTGGCGTCAAAGAACGTCACCCCACTGGGCGTAGGAGGCGCGTGCGTGTGGAGGCCGAACTTCGGGCCGGCCGGTTCCCCGAGAGCCGGCTCGACGACCCCGCCTACGGCGAGCCGGGAGACCAGCCCGGTCTTGTCGCAAGTCGCGCGCGTTCTGGTGGCGACAGCGTCGTCGTAGTTCACCTGGAACTCCGCGGGACGACGCTCGCGCTGCGCTCGATCGCCCGACGCGTGCTGCAACTAACCGCCGAGGAGCGTGAGCTCGCACGCGAGATCGAATCGCTCACTCGCAAGCTCGCCCCCCAGCTGCTCGACCAGCCAGGCGTCGGACCGCACGCCGCCGCACAACTCGTGCTCTCCTGGTCGCACCAAGGACGGATCACCTCCGAGGCAGCGTTTGCACGGCTCGCCGGCGCAGCACCGATCCCCGCCTCCTCCGGGCAGACAGTCCGCTACCGCCTCGACCGAAGCGGCGACCGAAAACTCAACCGCGCACTGCACATGATCCTCGTCACCCGCAAGCGCTCACACCCCGCCACGATCGCCTACATCGAACGCCGCATCCAAGAGGGCAAGACACGCCGCGAAGCAACCCGCCGCCTCAAGCGCTACCTCGCCCGCAACCTCTACCGCCTACTCGAACACGGACCGCCACCGGCGACTTGACAAACATAGAAGCATCGCTCGCGCACGCCGCGGCCCTGGCAGGCGAGAATCAAGATGTGGTCGTGATCTGCACCAAGTGCAAGAGGGAGCGGCCTCCGACAGGTGAGGCCTGCCCGCACTGCGGTGGGCCTGCATATCCTCATCGGCGCACGGCAGAGGAGCACGCGGACTACCTCCGAGCCGTGGCGGAACGCGACCGCGGAGCACCTGACTCCAAGCGCAACGCCTAGCGGCTCCGGACATTCCCGCATGCTGGCCCAGGCAAG
>WNGB01011104.1_pt1 | contig 21533 bp, 23 predicted proteins | sample 5400681 | NCBI WGS metagenome assembly WNGB01 (sample SAMN13153367, study PRJNA577476) | soil metagenome | isolation source: 115 cm soil or saprolite under grassland replicate 2 | place: USA:California | collected 2016-06-15
CCAGCGCGACGACGCCGTCGAGCAGCGCGTAGATGCCGAACAGGTAGACGAATACCTGGATTGCCGTGCTGGTGTAGGCAAACACCAGGAAGCCGAACAGAATGCCTAACACGCCGCGCAAGACGGGAATCCACCAGTTTCGTGTCAATGGACCGACCATTGTGTACATTCCTTTCGAGTGTCAGCAGAGCGCGACAGCCGCGGCTGTCGCGCTTACAAGTAGCGCTTAATAGGTCACGACGACGTTGTTGGTGACGTTAGTCACCCCCGGCGCGCGCCAGGCGACATCCTCGGCCGCGTCGTACTCGCTCCAATACCGCACCGTGCCATTGAGGCTCACGCTGTGCCCGTTGGTCGTAACGCTGACATTGTCGTCGAACAGCTCGCCGTTGCGCGCAAACGCGGCGGCAATCTGGTCGGCGATATCGAGGGCCGACGGCTGCTCCAGGACGGCGATGGTGTCGATCACGTCGCGCACCCCGGCGATGCTGGCGGCATCGTCCTCGGCCGCATCACGCTGAAAGTAGTAATCGACATCGCCGCCGAGAGTCACCACGCCGTCAAGGACGCTGACCGTAATGCGCGTGTCCGGTACCTCCAGGTCGAGCGTCAGCATGCTGCGCACGTCGGCCGCGATCTGCTCGTCGGTGCGCAGCCCGAATGCTACCGGGTCGACCACAATGTCGTTGTCGACGTCGTTGACGCTGTAGACGCGGTAGGCGGCATCTGTCGCCGCGTACTTCGTCGCGTAGGTGGAGGCGACGCCGGTCAGGGTCACATGCCCGTCATGCACGCCAACGTCGAGATTCGCGATCGTCACCTTGGGGTCCCACGCCAGTTCGGCGTAGACGTCGTCCCGAATGTCACTATCCTTCCGTGCCATGAGGTTCCTCCAGTGTTCCACATATGTTGCTTGACCAGTACTGGCGCCCGTCTCTGCGTCGGGCCGCCAGGGGACACATCGCCGAGATGTGTGCCTCATACCGAGTCGACTTGTCGCACACGGGCAGCGGCGCTAGCTTCCGCTGCATGTCACATCGATACGACAGTGCGATCCCGTACTACATCTCCAGCGTATCCGATCGTCACGCGCTTGTCGCCTGTCGCGAGTGCAGATGGATCTACGACGAAAGATGAGCCGGACACTGGCATTTCCGTTGAGATGCGCGCTGATCGAACGATCGGGGCAGTCTTTCCTAAGCAACGAGCACCAACGCTGCACGATGGCTCAATCGAAACGCACCTCTATCGAATGATCGGGAGCGACATCGCTGGGTTGGCCAGTTATGCCCTGACCTTTTGTACGAAGAACTTCCGCGCTTGGGGTAGGCGACACGGAGCATATCAAGGCGTAAGCTATAGATGGAGGAGAGAACATCTGGAAATCATCGTTCCGCAGCTTACGATCGAGGAGCAAGTAGGATGGAAACACAAACTGACGAACGCCGCGCCTTCGTGGAGGCGGTCATGAATCGTCTACGACAGCACTACGCCGAGCGGACGCCACTGCCGGGCGATGAAGATGAGCAGACACTCTCCCTTGCCCAACTACAGCGACTCTATCGCTATGTCCTGAGCGAAGGCTACGGCGAATAGGCGCCGCCTCAACGCTTTATCCACTGGAGATACCATCATGGCGGCAATGATCACGCAGACCGCGATAACAGTGCTATGGGCGACACTGCTCGCGGCACACCTCCGGAGACTTTTTCAGCTTGCACACGTCCGCGTGCAGAACCTCGCGCACGATCGGCAACTCCGCCATCACGCCCAACGTATGTGGTGGTGGCTTGGGCGCCCGGAGTTTTGGCGCAAGATCGAGGCTGATACGTGCCGCTGCCTGGAACTGACAGTGTTGATGTTCCTGTTGTTGTGGGCGATATGACCTTGAACCACCATGCAACCCACATTCGGGAGCTCTGCCACATCGCTCGGCGGTCGGAAGGAGCGCTATCAACTATGGCCGTATTAAAGACCCGCCGTCTCGAGGGCGATCACGCAGCCACGACAGCGCTACGAGCCGGAATGTGCGACGATCGAACAGATGACGAACTGATCGCCAAGATCGCAGCTGGCGAGAGCGCGGCTTTCGAAACACTCTACCATCGGCATGCGGCAATCGTCTACCGAACGGTGCTGCGTGTCGTGCAGGATCGGGCGCTGGCGGAAGATCTGGTGCAGGAGGTTTTCTGGCGCGTCTGGCGACGAAGCACCTCCTTTACTGGCAAGCCCGGTCAAGTGATGGCGTGGCTACGCACAGTGGCCCGCAACGTGAGCGTCGACGAGCTACGGCGCATGCGCGCCCGGCCAGTCCTGGTCCGCGCCGAGGTCGAGCAGTGGCGCATGCTCCAGCTTCCCGACGACCAGGCCGATGTCGTCGGCTCCACGATGAAGCGCGAGCAGCGCCGGATGATCGTCTTAGCCCTTCAGCAGCTGCCGGTCGAGCAGCGCCAGGTGATTGAGCTGAACTTCTTTGGCGGTCGCTCGTACAAGGAGATCGCTGCCGCGCTCAACCGACCACTCGGCACCGTGAAGACGCGCGCGCGGCTGGGGCTGCTGAAGCTGAAGCAGACCCTCGCGACCGAAGATTCACGAGCGAGCCTATCGATGTGACCATGGGCGCCGCAGGGACATCCATAGCATTGTAGCGTTACCTGGAGCGGAAATCAGTATGATCGCATCCAGCAGATCGGCGCCGCCGATATTGAGGTAGGTCGCTTGTTGGCCGGCGAACGAGCGAATGGGCAGATCCTCGACCGTGGCCGATGAGCGTACCGCTACCGGCACTCCACCTGCTCCGAGCTGGGCATACACCTGCCGGATGGCCTGGGCAAGCGCATCCGGCATCGTCCCCGCCGCAAAGGCGGCGGCGATGTCGCTTGCCACCCGTTCATATGCGTTCGTTCAAGTGGCAGCAACGAAACAATCGCCGTCGCCACGTGTCGGCTTATAGCTAAGAGCAAAGAAGTTGATCCACGTGCTTTGGAGTCCGGCAGCCATGCTGCTGGGCGGCGGCAGCATGGCTGCCGGACTCCAAAGGATCAACTCCTCTGCTCGGCGCTGTAGGAGTCACGAAGCCGCGTCAAGAATGCTAGCTGTGTCCTGTGCAGATTGTTCAAAACTCGGCCGGCGCGGTGTCGATTCTGGGCTCCGCCGAACGACTATGTAGTGTCAACCGCACGGAGGCAGGGGCATCGGAAGCCCTGCCTCCAATCATAGAAGGAGACACCACGATGCGTTCCATGACGATGAGCACGACTGACATGCGGCCGGCGGCAAGCACTTTTTCGCGTGTGCTGAACATTGGGCTCTGGATTTTTCAGACGTTACTGGCTGCGCTGTTCCTGTGGCATGGGCAGTTCATGGTGCTCCCACCCGCAGACATGGTCGCGATGATCAATGCGAACATTGGGCCAGTGTTCCGCATCTTCATAGGTGTGGCGGAAGTGCTCGCGGCGATCGGACTGATCCTGCCCGGCGTCACGCGCATTCTGCCCTCCTTGACGGCGCTGGCTGCGGCAGGCCTGATGCTGGTGATGAGCAGCGCCACCGTGTTTCACCTGTTCAGAGGTGAAACGGCGAGCGCTATCTCCGCGGCGGTCATCTTTGTGCTCGTCACCGTGGTAGCCTACCTGCGCTGGAAGGTCGCGCCGATCACACCGCGCAAACGAGCCTGAGCACGCCGCTTGGCTGGACGACGTATTCCGAAGCCACCAACGTACGAGGGAGGCGGCAAGGATGAACGTAGTGCGATCCTCACCACTGGTACGTATCTTGCAGCCTCTCCACTACGAGGTCGCGAACGAATCGTCTGGCGGCGGGTCCGTCGACCGGCCATTCGCCGAGGCGCTGGGACTGGGCGACCCACCTGCGTGGGGCGACTCGACTGCGTGGCAGTACTGGGTCATCCAGGTCCTCAAGCAGTACGAGCAGCAGATGGGCTACGACGAGCACCCCGTCGGGATGACGATGCAGTTCCCGGTCGCGGATCAGCGCAAAGTCAACGAGGTGCTGTTCAACAGCCCTGCGGATTGGATCTCACCCGACTATGATGACGCGATCTTCACTGACGGTCGGCACCCGAACGAACCGGGCGGGCCGGCGTCGCGCTGGTTCGAGAACCCGCCGGCCAGCGAGGGCCGGAAGGTCGTGATCACGGATACCGACCACTACGCGCCGGGCAAGGGCGACGCGCTGTGGGCCTGGAAATCGTTCCTGTGTGGCCACCACCCGATCCTGATGGACTTCGGGCTCATCGAGGGCGTGAACCCGCCCGACCCCGCGGCGGGGACAGCGTCCTACGAGTCCTTCGAGCCCGCGCGCGACGCGATGGGCGACACGCTACGCTTCGCCGCGCGGATGCAGTTGATAGACATGGAGCCGCGTGGCGATCTGAGCTCGACCGGGTACGCCCTGGCGAATCCGGGCAAGGAGTACCTCGTCCTCCAGCCGAGCGAGACGGCTGATCCGTTTACCATGACGTTGGACGCGGGCACCTATACGGTCGAGTGGTACAGCGTCAACAGCCGCGAGATGGTGGGGGCAGACACGCTAACGGTCGAGCGCTCCACCATGATCAACCTCAGCGCTCCGTTCAAAGCGGCCGGCCCTGTCGTCGTGTACTTGAAGAAGGCCGGACACTGACCGTGATCGCATCAGTCGCAGGCTATCGATTGTGGACATATCATCTTCTCCTTCGGTAGGCTTGTATTGTATGGCGCCACGAGCATGAAGCTCGTCATACGTCGCGCGTTGCGTTCATGCACTGGATGAACTGCGCGATCTCCTCGGCGCTTGCCCGATCGAGCAGGGCAAACAGCGGCATGGCCTCGTCGCGCTCGGCTAGCAGCGCGGGCGCGCTTATGTGCTATTATCTTAATCACCAGTGTTACGAAGGAGCGCGCGATGTCTATCTACGAGCACCTGACTGCCCTGGCTGGCGAGCCTGTCATAGACTGGAATCCCAGCAAGTCCGATCCAAGCCATACGACCTACCGCATCAGCCTGTCGTATGAGGACGAAGGTGCGCAGTGGACGGATCGCTTCGTGAGCTTCCTTGATGCTGTACCGTCCGCCACTATCGTTGAGGCGCTGGTTGTCGCCCGCCACCGCCTGCCGAATCTACGAATGCTCTTCTTCGGCGATATTATCAGTGAGGAGTGCGAGATCTCCTGGATCCGGCAGACTGATATCTCACCACTGTTTGACGCCTACCCTAAGCTCGAATACTTCTGTGTACGTGGTGCCGAGGGCCTGCAGCTAGGGGCCCTACACCACCAGAATCTAAAGTCGCTGATTATCCAGAGCGGCGGGCTGGGCGCAGCGGTGACTCGCGCAGCGATTGGAGCAGACCTCCCGGCGCTTGAGCATCTGGAGCTCTGGCTGGGAACGCCTGACTATGGTGGCAATACAGCAATTACTGATCTTGCGCCGCTACTCTCCGGCACGCACTTCCCCAGGCTCCATTACCTCGGCCTGCGTGACAGCGAGATCGCCGACCAGATCGCGATTGCAGTTGCGCAGGCACCCATTCTTGAGCGTATTCGCGTGCTCGACCTGTCGCTCGGAACGCTCAGCGACGAGGGAGCAGCCGCGCTGCTGGCCAGTCCGCTCGTTGCCAGGCTCGCAAAGCTCGACATCCACCACCACTACTGCTCGAATGAAACGGTCGCACAGCTCCAGCAGCTCGGTATCAAGGTTGACACCAGCGAGCAAGAGGAGGCCGATGAAGATGACGGCAGAACATGGCGCTACGTTGCGGTCGGTGAATAATGCCCACGCCCTTTGTCATCATCGGGAACGCCGGCAATCGCCGCATCGATCTCTTCCAGCAGGCGCTTGCCGGGCGTGGATTGCCCCTCGCTCAGCTTGTCACCTACCGCGATCTGATCGCAGGACGTGTGACGCTGCCTGAGGTCGTTACGCCAGGCAGCATCCTGCGGATCGAGTCGCCGGGCAAGGACAGCGAGGTCGAGCGCGATCTGCTCATCGCCGGGGCGAATGTGCCGGATGACCCGGCCTTCGCGCGTATCAGCGGCGCAGAGGTGCAGCGGCTTCTTCTCGAGAAGGGGCGCATGCTCTACCCACGGCAGTGGTACCTCGGCTACTGCCAGGTGCTGGCTGCGATCGAGCGGCAGCGTGCGCTCTGCCCGCCACATACGCTGATGAACCATCCCGCCGATATTGCCGTGATGTTCGACAAGCGTGTCTGCCACCGCCGCATGCGTGCGGCACAGATCGCCGTACCGCGCAGCCTTGGCCCGGTCAGAAGCTATGACGAGCTGATTGCGACGATGGGCCGTGAGCGCTGCCCACGCGTCTTCGTCAAGCTGGCCCATGGCTCAAGCGCATCTGGTGTCGTCGCCCTGCAGGTGAGTGAGCGGCAGCAGCTTGCCATGACAACGGTCGAGCTGGTGCAGGCTGGTGGTGAGCTTCAGCTCTACAACTCGCGCCGTCTGCGTACCTACCGTGATACACGTGAGATTGCCAGGCTGATCGACGGATTATGCCATCACTGTGTCCATGTCGAGCAGTGGCTCCCCAAGGCGGGCATCGACGACCGGACATGTGATCTGCGCGTGGTCGTGATTGCGGGGCGCATCCGGCACGTCGTCGTCCGTCTCAGCCGTGGCCCTATGACCAACCTTCACCTGCTAAATGCGCGTGGGAGCTTCGAGGCAGTGCTGGCGCGGATGGGCCTGGAGGCATGGGGGTCAGCCTGCCAGACCAGTCTGCACGCGATGGCTTGCTTTCCACAGAGCCTGTACGCTGGAATCGATCTGCTGATCAGCCCTGGCTATCAGCGCCACGCCGTGCTTGAGATCAACGCCTTTGGCGACCTGCTGCCGGGTGTCCTGCTCGAAGGCGAGGACACCTACAGCGCCGAGATCGCGGCCTGCCATCAGGCAGGCCTTACCGAGCAAGCTGAGCGCTACAGGAAGAGCACATGATCGACGCCCAAACGCTGGTTGGAACGCACAATATACTGTTCATCACGCTGGACACGCTACGCTACGATGTTGCGGTCGAGACGCTGCGCGCGGGCCGCACGCCTAACCTGGCTGCGCTGCTGCCCACATCCGGGTGGGAGGCACGCCATACACCAGGTAGCTTCACCTATGCTGCACACCACGCCTTCTTTGCGGGCTTCCTGCCAACGCCTGTCGCACCCGGTAGACATCAACGCCTATTTGCCGCGCGATTCGCCGGGAGCGAGACGACCACTGAACAGACCTTCGTCTTCGATACGCCAGACATTGTGACCGGCTTTGCCGCCGAGGGCTACCATACGATCTGCATTGGCGGTGTTGGCTTCTTCAACAAGCAGAGCCCGCTCAGTAATGTCCTGCCCGGGCTCTTCACCGAGAGCCACTGGGCGCCCGAGCTCGGCGTCACGCATCCGCACTCAACCGCCAACCAGGTGCGCTGCGCCATTGAGGCGCTTGACCGGGTAGCACGCAAGCGGCGCATCTTTCTCTTTATCAATGTCTCGGCGCTACACCAGCCCAACTGCATCTTTCAGCCTGGGGCGACTCGCGACACACCAGAGACGCAGGCGGCTGCGCTGGCCTATGTCGATCGCCAGCTTCCGCCACTGTTCAGGGCGCTCCAGCAGCGTGGCCCGACGCTGGTGATCGTCTGCTCCGATCACGGTACAGCTTATGGCGAGGATGGCTATGTTGGGCATCGCATCAGCCACCCTGTGGTCTGGACAGTTCCCTATGCCGAGCTAGTGCTTCCGGAGAGAGCTGCATGACAAATCTTGCGTATGTGCTAGAGCAGACACCCTACCAATCCTATGTCTATGCATATCCGCATAAGACTACCTACCGCGTGCTTGACCACCCGGTTCCGCTCAGCGCAGCCTGGGCCGAAGAGCGGCGCGATGCGCTGTTCCTCTACATACACATCCCGTTCTGCGAGATGCGCTGCGGATTCTGCAACCTCTTCACGACGGTCAACCCCAAAGGTGAAATGGAGTCGCGCTATCTCGACACGCTGGAGCGCCAGGCCCGGCGGGCGCGGGCGGCCCTGGGCTCAGCCAGCTTTGCGCGTCTGGCTATTGGCGGCGGCACGCCCACCTATCTCAAGCCAGGCGATCTGCACCGCCTGTTCGATATCGCGGAGCAGATCTTCGGCGCAGATCCGCAGGCCATCCCGGTCTCGGTAGAGACATCGCCGAAGACGGCGGATAATGCGCGCCTGAGCGCGCTGCGCGAGCGCGGCGTTGACCGCATCAGTATTGGCGTCCAGAGCTTTTTCGAGGAGGAGGCGGCGGCCGCCGGTCGACCGCAGACGACCGCAGCGGTTGAGGCTGCGCTGGAGCGTATCCGCGCGCTGGGCTTTCCGACCCTGAACATCGATCTGATCTACGGCATTGGCGGGCAGACCGTCGAAAGCTGGCTGGAGAGCCTGCATGCCGCCCTGCGCTACCAGCCGGAAGAGCTGTATCTCTACCCGCTGTATGTGCGCCCGCTGACCGGGCTTGGTCGCCAAGGCCGCGCCTGGGACGACATCCGGCTGGCCTGCTACCGCGCCGGGCGCGACTTTCTGCTCGACCACGGCTACCAGCAGGTATCGATGCGCATGTTCCGCGCGCCGCATGCGCCCGCGCTGGACGGCCCGGTCTACTGCTGCCAGGAGGATGGCATGGTCGGGCTGGGCTGTGGGGCGCGCTCCTACACGCGTCGCCTGCACTACTCCAGCGAGTATGCAGTCGGCGCAAGCGGTGTGCGCGCAATCTTGCAGGACTATATTGCGCGCGACGACGCCTCGTTTGACTCAGCCCACTACGGCTACATGCTCACTGACGAGGACATACGCCGCCGCTATCTTATCCAGTCGCTCTTGCAGGCCAATGGGCTTGACCGCATGGCTTACCATACGCGCTTCGCGAGCGACGCCCTGGCCGATCTGCCGCAGCTCGATGAGCTTGTGGAGCATGGCCTCGCAACGCTGACAAACGAGCGGCTGCTACTCACAGAAAGCGGCATGGGGCGCTCCGACATGATCGGCCCCTGGCTCTACACGACACAGGTCCAGACATTGATGGAGGCATACATATTACGATGAACCTCAGCATGCTCTACCGTGGGCCGCTCTCAAGCTGCAACTATGGCTGTGAGTACTGCCCCTTCGCCAAGCATACAGAGACAGTCGAGGAGCATGAGCGCGACCGCCTGGCGCTTGAGCGCTTTCTCGGCTGGGTTGCCGGACGGAGGGATGATCAGATCGCGGTCTTCTTCACACCCTGGGGTGAGGCGCTCAACCGCAGACGCTACCAGCGCGCCTTCATAGCGCTCACGAATATGCCCCAGGTGCAGAAGGGCATCGGCATCTGGGCAACCTACCACCCCGCAGAGGTTGAGCGGGCGCGCTTCGTCGCGAAGTGTCGCGAGCTTGACCAGCGCGGCGTCCGGCTCAGCGTGGGAGTGGTGGGCATCAAGGAGCATGCCGACGAGATCGAGGCGATCCGTGCAGAGCTACCGCCCCATATCTATGTCTGGATCAACGCCTACAAGCGCCTGCCCGACTACTACACCGACGATGATCTGCGGCGCTTCATCGACGTCGATCCGCTCTTTCCGATCAACAACCAGCGACATCCCAGCCAGGGAATGGCCTGCAACGCCGGTGAGACGGTCATCTCGGTGGATGGCGATGGCACAATGCGGCGCTGCCACTTCATCAAGACAGCTATCGGCAATATCTACGATCCGGACTTTGAGACTGCGCTGCGCCCGCGCCGGTGCAGCAATGAGGCCTGCGGCTGCCACATCGGTTACATCCACATGCCCCACCTGCAGCTACAGGAGGTCTTTGGTGCGGGACTGCTGGAGCGCATTCCAACCGAGCGGATCTGGTTCCAGAAAGCCTGATGTTTGACAAGGTGCATCCCAGGCTCATTACGTCTCAACAAACGGTCGGTAGTCATTAGGATTGTCGAACCCGGCGACCCAGGCAACCGCCTGACGGCAGGTGCGTATGGAGGGCGGGACACGAATCAGGTACTGGCGGTCGGTCGAGGGGCAGATCACCGAGACGCATACAAGCGGTTCGTCACCTACCAGATCAACCTTGATCAGGCGCCGCTCGCCGCCCTTGTCGCGATCACGATCCAGCGTCTGGGCATGAGCCTGGTTAAGGAACGCATCGTAGCCCATGCGCTCCAGCAGTACGCGCCGCAGCTCGGCATTCGGCTGGTCAAGCACCTCGCTGGCAGTGATCGTCTCTGGCTGGAAGGCGATACGCGCATCGATTGGTATGCCACGCCAGCGGAGCTGGGCACCACGCGCCGCGGCTGGCAGCCAGCCAATCCGGGTATTGGCAAGGTCAAGCCAGGATGTCACCGTGAGGGTCGGCGGGAGATCGCTGAGGTTGACACAACCGCTGACATCAAGCTGTGCGAGCTGAGTCAGCCAGACTGGCAGGGATTGCAGCCGAACACAGCCGCGCGCATTCAGCCGCCCAATATGGACAGCGGCTCTTTGCGGCCAGGATTCTAGCTGGGTACAGCCAGCAATATCGAGAAAGCAGACATCGAGTCCTTCGGGCAGGCTGGTGAGCGCAGTACACTCACGTAGAATCAGCGAGCCAACCTTCAATCCTGTGGGAAGCTCGCTCAGCACGGTGCAGCCTTCCAGGTCAAGGCGGTACTCAACCTGGAGATCCGACGGAAGGGTGCGGATCAGGGTATGGCTGGCGATCAGCTCGTAGCAGCGCAGGCCAGGTGGTAGCTCGCGGAGCGCGGTGCACCCGCTCACGTTGATGCGTCGAGCGCGCAGTCCCGGCGGCAACGACTGGAGCGCAGTACAGCCGCGCACATCCAGGCTTTCTGCGCGGAGGTTGGCAGGTAGCTCGGTAAGCTGGCTATTACTGGTGAGCTTGAGATGGCCCTGGACAATCATGCCATCCAGATCGCGCATAGTTCGCGCCTGTGCGATCAGCGACTGGGCCGCTTTGGCTGTCACTGGCGCACCGCTATACGTGGTCTGGCTGCGCTGAAAGAGAGAGAGCAGGTTCATGCAGCACCTCAGTCGGCAATGCGGCGAATCGCCTGGGGTGTATACTCCCGCTGCATCCAGACACGGTAGAGGCCGCGCGGCAGCGTAATTGGCTGATGCTCCTCGTGAATAATTGTCGCGCTGTCGGCGACAACCTTGAGAAAGAGCACGCCGCCCTGCTCCCATACTTCGGCGCTGTGAGGGTCATGCACCCGGTGGCTGTGCCCAGTAATCTCGCCATAGGCGAGCACCATACCAGGTCGCATGGTTGCTGCCGCAGGAATGGAGGTTGTTGAGGCAATCAGCACATCACCATGTCGCCACATTGTCGTGCTCCTCTGCAGGTAGAATAGTGATTGGAAGCAGCTCTTACCGATAAGTATAGCACACGCATGCGACAGCTAATGTCACACTCTGGGCGGATACTCAGCGGAAGGTGCCATTGGCCTGCTGAAGCTCGATCAGAATGAATTCGGTGTCGTCGGGCAGCGTTGGGTTGCGCCCGGTGCTGAACGGGAAGTTGTTATCGTTGATCACGAGGATGCGGTGGTCGTTGAGCGGAAGCACACTCTCGATCGTCACAAACGGCATCTGGAACGGATCGCCCAGCCCGATGTCGCCAGGGCGCCCCGGCAGCGTGATGCCGTTCGGGTCGCGAATGTTCAGCAGATCGGCCAGTTCCAGCTTGATCAAAAAGCCCTGTGCGTCGACTTGCCGCAGGTCGACCTGGTAGATACGCTTGAGCTGGGCTGCGGCGCCCTGCGCGCCGTCGCGCTCGATCACCAGGAAGCGATACTGGTCAAGCGCGGTGAAGTCGCCGATCGAGTTGTCGGCAGCCTCCATATGATATTGATAGGTGATGCCCGTATACTGCTCGCGTGTGAGGTCGAATTCGTAGATCAGGCGGCGCCGCTGGTCGGGGTCAGTGGTGAGCGCACCCTCCAGCATCGGATAGAGTGTCTTTCTGTTTTGCGAGATCGCCATGCCCTCAAAGCCACGGCTCCGCGGCAAGTTGGGCGTGTTGCTGCCGAGTGTCGGATTGTCCGGCGATTGCACGCCCGGCAGGGGAATCGGCGCTTCAAGCACCCGACCCGTGGCGTCGGTATGCAGCAGGAAGGGGCCGAACTCGTCGCCAAACCAGAGGTCGCCTCGCACGGTCCCCTTGAGGCTGTCCGCGCCATCCGGGCCAGTCAGGCTGCCTTGTTCGAACGTCATGTCGCGGACATGTGTGCGGCTCGTGGGCGTACTGGAAGGTGATGGCGATGGGTCCGAGGATGTCGGGGTCACGGGCGGATCGGTGTTGAGCGTCAGCGTGGCCTTACGAACGACAAAACAGTTGTAGCAGCCGGAAGAGGCGGAGCCCGAACCTGAAAAGACCAGCCACATCGTGCGGCCATCGTCACTCATCCACTTGGTCGGAAACTTGTGATGGTAGGTCGGCACTTCCGACCAGGTGTCGTTGTAGTAAACTGTCGTCCATGGCCCCACGGTTCGGGTGCGTCGAACACCCCAAGCGCCGGCGTGTGTATATTCCCGCTCCCATCCTGGTGCGATGAGGTCAGAAAGTAGCGGCGCAGCGCGGCGTTGTAGGTCATGCTGATCCGCTGTGTTCCATTCGGGTCCGTGAAAACCGGCCGGCGCTGATTGATGTCAGTGCTCCAGAGCGGCTGAGCCTGCGAATCTTTGCCGGCGAAGAATTCATACGCCGATCGATCGGCCACACGATCCTTGGGCACCCGCGCCAGCACAATATCTGGCGACCAGCTATACGCACTGTCGTTGGCCTGCGATGCGATATAGACATACATATCGCGGGCGCCCGCATAATTGTTGCCAAACTGGACGAATTCCGGGCAGCCGAACGTATCAGCGAAGTACCAGTTGGCCCACACCCATGTGCGGCCGTGGTCGAGCGACCAGGCCAGGCGCGAATTGCTGAAGCTGCGATCGACAATATAGTTGCGTACGAACATGTAGAGCACGCCCTCGACCATCAGCAGCCCACTCGCCTTTATCCCATTCGGCCCTTCGCCGACCGGTGTGTCCGCGTCCGAGCGGAAGTCCTGGCCCGTGTGGGTGGGTGGGTCGCCGGCCACCGTTGCAAAGCCAAGCGAGTACCGTGTATCGCTATTACTAAAACCGGCACCATCGCCGTAAGCCGTGTAGAGCAAGTCGTCATCGGCCAAGGTGTGATCCGCAACACGGCGGGGAAGTGGCAATCCGGCAGTGCAGGCGCATCACGATACGCGGGGTGCCGTGTGTAGTCGGTCAGGCATCGTTTACTATTCCAACATATACAATGCCCTAGTGCATTTCCAAGCAAGGTTTTAGGTGTTGGGTGTTGGGTGTTGGGCTTCGCAACGCCGCCCGCCCAACACCCAACACCCAACACCCGCGCTGAAAGCGCACTAGTGTGGGAAAAAGTTACGGTCGATCCCATTGCCTGGCGCTTCAACAGGAGTTGGTCTCCTTGTTCCATCGGTCAGGTTTCGCGCGTCACCCCCTGACGGAACGCGACGCGGGAATGTGACCGATGAACGAACACCAATAATAGTGCCCTACCAGATGCTCGGTGCCCTGTCACATCGGCCGGGTTTCGCGCGTCACTTCTATGAAACAACACACTGAAGGGATGTAGCCGATGGACCAACACGAATGGCTGGCGGAACAATTCGAGGCCAACCGAACCCACCTGCAAGCGGTGGCCTACCGGATGCTCGGCTCGCTGAGCGAGGCGGACGACGCTGTCCAGGAGGCCTGGCTCCATCTCAGCCGCGCCGACAGAAGCTCCGTCAAGAACCTGGGCGGCTGGCTGACGACGGTGGTCGCGCGGATATGCCTCGATATGCTGCGCGCGCGCAACGCGCGGCGCGAGGAATCCCTGGAAGCGTCCGGGCCTGAGCCAATCACGCGCCGTGAGAGCGGGACCGACCCTGAGCACGAAGCGCTGCTGGCCGACTCGGTCGGGCTGGCGCTGCTCATCGTGCTCGACACGCTTTCTCCCGCCGAGCGGCTCGCGTTCGTGCTGCACGACATCTTCGGCGTGCCCTTCGACGAGATTGCGCGCGTCGTGGAGCGCTCGGAGACTGCGGCACGGCAGCTCGCCAGCCGCGCACGCCGCCGGGTGCGGGGCGCGGCGAGGGTTCAGGATGCCAATCACACCGAGCAGCGCGCCGTGGTCGACGCCTTCCTCACCGCCTCGCGGGAGGGTAACTTCGACGCGCTGCTCGCCGTGCTGGACCCCGACGTCGTGTTCCGACACGACCGCACCGCCGTGCGTCTCGGCGCGTCACGGGAGGTCACTGGTGCGTTGGCCGTGGCCAAGCAGTTCGCGGGACGAGCCCAGGCAGCGCGACCTCTTCTCGTGAACGGCGCCGTAGGAGTCGTCGTGGCCCCGCGTGGACGGCTGCTCCTCGTCCTCGATCTCACGATCACGCGCGGCAAGATCGCCGAGATCAACGTGATTTCCGACCCCGCACGCCTCCAGAAGCTCGACCTGGCGGTTCTGGGCGACTGACCAGCGGGCTCAGCCGACTGCCGTTTGGGTCGGGCCTCCCGTCTCTGCTCGGGCCGATCAGGTGCGCGTGCTTCGAGGCCCTGGCCCTCCGTTCGGCCAGGTGCGGCACGAGCACAGTACCTGAAACCCGCGCCTGGTTCGGCTGTCCGCAGCTTGTACGTTGGCGTATCCTACGCCACAGCTGGCAAACGACAGCGGGAGGCACACGGTGAACGAGCGGTTTTACAGCATCTCGTCCAGGCCCTCCCCGACGCCGCGATCCTGGCCGGTCAGGTCGCGCCCTCGTCAGTCAGGATGTACCGGCGCGACTTCGCCGCCATCGCCCGCGCGAGCTTCCCTCTAGCGATCAACCACGCTGGGTACGTCAGATAGAATGGCGCTCCGCCAGCACGCCCGCCACGACAACCCGCGCCGATCTGCCGACGATCTTCAGCGTGATCACAATATGGCTGAGCGAATCCATCGCCGCCCTCACACCATCCATTCCATCCGTCCCGAAATCCGTTGACAGCTATTCATTGACACCTCCTCCCGTATCCACTTCACCAAGCGTAGCGTTTTCCTCCATGGAAGACCGGGGGAATCCGCCATGCAAGTCATCACACGCCTATGGAGAGCGGGGACAGTCGGCAGAGCCGCTGTCGTCTTCGTCGCGTTGTTGCTCGGCTGTTGCATGCTGGGCGCGCTCGGCAGCCTGCTCACCCCCTCGACTACCCGCCAACGCATCGCAAGCGAGCAGCCGACGCCAACCGTCCTGTCTGGCAGCCCCTCCGTGGCCGCTCCTACGACCGCCCCATCCACCGAGCCACCGCCTGCCACCGCTCAACCCACGCTGTCTGCCTCACCGACACTCGCGCCATCAATCATCCCGACCGCGCCGCCCGCCCCGTCGCCCATTCCAACAGTGCTGCCGACGCCGTCGCCTGTCCCTTCACCTACCAGTGCCGGGGCCGACATACCCGCCGCGCCGGCGGCGGCGCCCGGTGGCTCTCCATCGCTCGTCCAGCCTGCCGGCCTCCCGACCGCCGCGGTTGTCGAGGTGATCGACGGTGACACCGTTGACGTGCGCATCAACAGTCAGGTCGTACGTACCCGACTCATCGGCATCGACACGCCCGAGGTCGTCGATCCGCGTCGCCCGGTCGAGTGCTTTGGCCGCGAGGCCTCGGCGAAGGCGCATGAGTTGCTCGACGGCCAGACCGTCGCGTTCGAGGCCGACCCGAGCCAGGACGATCGCGATCGGTATGGCCGATCGCTCCGCTACCTCTGGCTCCCTGACGGCCGCCTCTTCAACCTGGAGATGATCGCCCAGGGCTACGCCTTCGAGTACACTTACAACGTGCCCTACCAATACCAGCAGTCTTTCAAGCAGGCCGAACAAGACGCCCGCGCGCAGCAGCGCGGCCTCTGGTCGCCAGCGACCTGCAACGGCGAGCCGCGGCCCGCAGACGTGGCGCCCGCGCCGACGGCTGCGCCGCCTCCGCCGCCCGCAGACGTGGCGCCCGCGCCGACGGCTGTGCCCGTCGCGCCCCCTGCGCCGACTGCCGCGTCCGAGCCCGCTGGGAACTGCGACCCATCCTATCCCGATGTCTGCATCCCGCCCCCGCCGCCCGACCTGGACTGTGGCGACATCCCCTACCGCAACTTCCGCGTCCTGCCGCCCGACCCGCATCGGTTCGACCGCGACAAGGATGGCATTGGATGCGAGACGTAGGGGCACCCACGAGGCGTGCTCGGCCTGAATCGAGCGCAACGCCCTGGCGCAGGAAACCATGAGCGCCGAGTGCTTGTTCGCCGTGAAGGAGGAGATGGAAAAGGCCGAGGCGCGCCGGCTCCAGCCCTATTTCGTCCGCTCGTTCTTCATGAAGGCCTTCGCGGCGCTGGGCGGCTCGATCTATCCGCGTGAGGCCGCCCGCTTCGAGATTACCCATGTTCCGTCCACCATCCACGAGCGCGACCGCCTGATCACCGGGCGCAACCGCCGCGAGATCGCGCTGGTGCTCAAGAAGTACGAGCGCGTCTGCTTCACCAAGGAGGCCGTGCAACCGGTGGATCGCCCGGGCCACATCCGCGCTGCCTTGCTGCATCCCGGCCACCCGCTCATGCTGCCGTCCGACGACGGGCCAGCAAGCGCTCCCGCACGCCGGTCGGGTCGAATTGGCGCTCGTTCTCCTGGCGCACCTGATCGGATCGTTGTCGCTCCTGGCGCAGATAGTCGTCGACGTCAGGGCGATATTTCAGATAGTAGCCGATCACCGCGTAGACATCGGCGAGTGCGAGCGACGGGTACTGCTGAACGATCTCTTCGGCGGTCGCGCCGTCGTGAAAGACGCCGACGACTGTCTCGAGCGTCACGCGTGTCCCGCCGATGCGCACGACTCCATCGGCGTTGGTCGTCAACGGGGGTGATTGTGGCGTCACGACAAGTGTCATATTGTCTCCCAGATAGCGATATCGAGTAGCAGCATGGGCTACGAGCGATTGCGGTGCTGCGCCTGGTCGCGCAGCTGGCGGGCGAACGCAGAGCTATCGGTGATGTCCTCGCGACCCTCCCACAAGCCAACCAGGCCGGAGGCCAGCAGATCGGCCGCAGTGAGCATTGGGCGCGCGCCAGTGGCCGCTGGCTCGGGCAGCACGATCATCTCGACGCGCTGGCCGCGTTTGACGGGCAGGTTCGCGAGGTGGATCTCGCCGTCCTGCTCGATGGTGGTGTAGATACGGATGGCATCCATTGCGTGTCTCCCGCCTTGTCAGCTGTTAACAGCGCTCGTCAACGCCGTAGAGATCCTTCCGGCTCAGCGGCAGATCGTCCGCCCAAGTGCCGCCCGTCAGCACCGGCAGTTGCTCATGAGCCAGCCGGTCTGCTGGAAGCGTGGTCAGTTGCGCCAGCCCCTTCACAGATGTTCAATCAAGCGCACCTGATCGAGCGGCGAAAGCTGACCCGCCAGCCGTTGTACGTGATCAAGCGAAATTGTCATAGACATCTCGCTGACTGCTGCCAATTAAGGGTGTCCGTCGTACGCCCCGTACAAGCATAGCACGGGCGAAAAACACCGCAGACACATCATTATAGCATGGCGGCCCCACGCCGAAGAGCTTGCCACAGTCAGCACGGTGCCCGCTGCGCATCGACGACCACCTGAATTGACAGTAGTGTATTCTGTCGATGACCGCATCACCTGGGCGCCGGCTGGTCGCAGACCGTAGCTCATCAGATAGCTCAGCACAGACGGGAACGACGCGGCTCTTACCGCCCTTGCCGCCGACTCTCCGCACGATGATCTCGCCGCGATCGAGATCGACGTCACCCCAGCGCGGTTCGGCAGCCTCGGCGATCCACCGCCGCCGCCCCAGCGGCGTCGCGTGGACACAGCCATGCGCTGGTGGGCCACCCAGGGCCGCGACGATCCACTCGTCGCGGCCGCATAAGCACAGCGGCGGCGCTGCTGGAACACGGCTCGCTCGACGCCAACCCACGAACGGGATGGAAGGCTTTTCTCGTGAACCCATCGCTCCGGTATTTTCCGATCTGGTGATTCGGAAAATACCGGCTATAATGGAAGGAACAGGAACCATGACGACCAAACCTATTCGGGTCGGCGGTGACTTCGGCAACAGCCAGAGCACCCTGGCGATCCCCGCCGGACGGGGCTATCGCACATTAACGATCCCGTCGTTCCTCGGTCGCGGCAGCTTCGGCGAGCTGCAACGTATGCGCCGCGGCGGCGGGCACAGCGCGATACCAGACGAGCCGGCAGCGCATGCTGCTGTCGTAACCGTCGACGGCGTCGAACAATTCGTTGGGCGGCTACTGACGAAGCATTGGTTCTCCCCACACTTACCTCAATCGCCAACGTCAGCACTGCAGCGACTGGCGTCTAGAGGAGTGAGCTGTCGCTGATTCAGCCGAAGGTCGTGGAAGCACTGAGACTCCAACGGATCAATCCCAAACTAGGAGACATCGTATGAGACCAGAAAAGCTGAGTGGGCAAGCCCCGTTTGTCTTTACCGATCGACCCGATTTGCTAACCTTACCTCCAGCTGCGCGAGATTACGAAGTCAAGCTGCACGGTGGCTTCGCCGTTGATTCTCGACCGAGCTATGGACAGATTTACTATGGCATGCCCGGTTGTGGCATCATGCGAGTCGAGGCTGACTTACAACAACAAGAGATCATTCGTCTACCAGAAGAGCTCCGTCCACTGAATTTTCACAGCACCAAGCTTGGCCAGTTTGATGGTAACTGGCGGCTCTTTCTGTCGGCCAACAACGATGAAAAGGTCGTGGTTCTGACCTTAGACGGCAAGATTGATTTTGTCTTACCGAGGCCAGCTTTTGATACATACCAGGCCGAAGGGGTGCCGTACAAACCGACCGACACGGTGCTGGTCGGCAATCAGCTTTACATTGCTGATGGGTATGGTGCAAATTACATCACATCGGTGGATGTCAACACACGGCAATGGATGGGCATGTTTGGCGGCAGAACCGAGGCTCCTAACGAAAACGGCAAATTTCTGACGGCCCACGGCCTCAACTTCAGCCCGGTGCACAATCATCTGGATATTGCCGACCGGCCGCATTCGCGCCTGCAGGCGCACGGACTGGATGGACATTTTATCGCTTCCCATAAGCTTCCGACCGGCGCATTCCTGTGTGGGATTAATTACCTTGAGTATCAAGGCCGTTGGTATGGCATTATTGGTTGTCTCCGCGACCCGGAGCCTGATCGTCCTGCGCCGATCTACATCATTGATGCGCAGACCTATGAACTGGTGTCCACGATCCGTCCGAAAGAGGATCTAGGGATCGAATTGGCTCAACACCTCCATAACGTCGTTTTCCACATACACGATGGTCAGATTTACCTTATTTGCCAGGCCTGGAATCCCGGTCACTACTTTGTATTGCAGAATGTGTAACCAGCCGAAACAGCATTGGAGATTGCTGCTGTAGGCTGTGTCAGAACCGAATCGATGCTAGCACTTCCAAAAAGAGATCGTGGAGCTTTTATGTATGACAGGCAGATACATTCAGGCCCGAGCGCATTCGAAAACATAGTGAAGTGAGGTATGGATGAGCGGCGGACAGTGCAGAAGGTGACAGAGCCTTGGATGGAGACCGCCGGACGCCAGGTATGAGCTGCTCACTTGGGCGCGTCGGCTCTATGCCGCTGTCCGGCCCGCTCTATGGCCTATCGCTCGGGCATGTAGAAGATGGGCAGTTGCAACCCCCACCGAATGGCAAACAACCGAAGCGCAACCACCACAACGATGCCGATCCCAAACGCGCACGAACGCTGCAGCCCAAACGCTTGCAAGAGCAGGTAGAGAACGACGCCCAAGATTGCGGCAGTAGCGTAGATGTCTCGCCGCAGGATGAGGGGCACCTGCGCCGTAATGACATCCCGCAAAATCCCTCCGGCTACGCCGGTCATCGTACCCATCAGCACCACGATGATCGGTGGGCACTGCGCCGCTTCTGCTACCTGGGCTCCAGATAGCGCAAACAGCGCCAATCCCAAGGCATCGGCCACAAGGAGCGCGTTCCCTGGCACTGGCCCTACCCGCACATAACCAACGGTCAGCAAAGCTGACGCAATGATGACCAGCAGGTAATGTGCGTCCGTGATCCAGAAGATCGGATGCCGATTCAAGAGGAGATCACGGAGCGTGCCTCCTCCGATGGCCGTAATGGCCGCGATAACAATGACTCCGAGGAGATCCAACCCCCTGCTACGCGCAGCGAGCACACCGCTCGTCGCGAAAACGGCAACACCCACAAGGTCGAGGTAATAAAGAATCACAGGGCGTCCCACAATGCCGAACGGATTGGCGCTTAGCGGCGCCGCCACTACGAGATCGGAATAGTATTATAGTCGATTCTGGCGCTCAAAATCGCGACGCTCTCGCTCGACGCGAAGCGGCGCCCGCTGTCGTCAAATGGGGCCATTGCACGTGTCGATCTGCTGGCACCGGCACTTTGGTTGACAAACCCGGAGCAGATCAGATCGCTCGCCCGGCGAACTCGCGAACCGGCAGACCGGTCACCCCGACGATAACACGGAATTGCAAAGAAAACGTTCGGGGAGTCATAGCTCATCTGCCCAAGCGGCGCTTCAGTCTGCTGTTCCAGTGCGAAACAGTGGCTCGCCGCGGTACAGCATCTCGCCAGCATGCTCGACCAGCAGGATTCCTTCCGCCTCACGGCCAGCCCACGCCTGCGGGTCGATCGCGCGGTAGTCGGCATAGCCCAGGTTGATCCGCCGGCAGCGCTCCTCGGGAATACCGGTCGCCAGGGTCACCTGGATGCGCGGTGTTTCGATGCCAGTAGCGGCGTCGTAGGCACCCTGGCCCTTGACGTGCGTGCTGTGCGCCAGGATGCCGCCCGGCACGTGCTTGAAGCGCTCCCACTGCTTCACAAAATAGTCGCGCACGTGGTAGCCGACTTCGTCGATCAGCTTGCCATGCGTGTACGAAACCTCGGTGATATGCGGCGCATAGACGATCACCTCGCCGCCGTCGGCGACGATTGGCTCGGTCTTGTACATGCCTTTGGCCGCCGTCCAGAGATCGTCGTAGATCAGCGCCGGCATCGACAGGACGCGCTGGAACGTACGCGGCAGGCTGAGCACGTTGAGCTGAGCGGAGAGATCGGCTGCCGCGCTCCAGGCTTCCTCGTGCGGTCCGATGTACAGGCCATGCAGTGCCGACCCTTTGAGCACCATCGCGACACAGACGAGCGGCTGTTCGACAAAGGCCGCCGCGCGATGGATGACCCGCCGCACCGGCGTATCCTTCACGCCGATCGTGTCCATGCTGGTGACGAGCGCGCCCAGCCAGTGGGTGAAGTTGATGATTTCGGCGCCGGCGATGCCCGGGAACAGGTATTTGGCGCCACCAGAGAAGCCGGCCACCTCGTGCGGGAACACCGGCCCGCAGATGATCAGCTGGTCGTAGTCGACGATCAGCCGGTTGAGCACCACGGGAACGTCGTCAACCAGCAGGCCGCCG
>WNGB01011880.1_pt1 | contig 21529 bp, 18 predicted proteins | sample 5400681 | NCBI WGS metagenome assembly WNGB01 (sample SAMN13153367, study PRJNA577476) | soil metagenome | isolation source: 115 cm soil or saprolite under grassland replicate 2 | place: USA:California | collected 2016-06-15
CCGCGCCGCAGCCAGCCCGGCCACATCAACCTCGGCCACCACCGCCACCTCCTCCATCACATACCTCCAGGGGTATAAGGACCTCCGGCCCAAAGTAGCGGACCAACGCCCCCTCACGCAAATACCCCAACGGGTATAAGGCGCAATCGCGGCCGATGGCCCCGGATATGCCTTGCCGGGTCCCTCTACAGTGCGGCAGTCATGGCCGGTTGCGGGAACTCGCTCGCAAGGCACTGACACGCTGGGCATTAGCTGCCCCTCTACAAAGGATCCTTGTAGCGGCTACAAAAACTTCCCGGCTATTCGACGGGTGGCGCCGATCATATGGTCTCCTCATGGCGGAATCCGACCTGCCTTCACCACGTTGGGTGAAGGTGCTGGACCAGGACAGGTGCATCGGGTGCCACGCGTGCACGACGGCCTGCAAGAGCGAGAACGAGGTCCCGGTCGGGGTGACCCGGACCTACGTGAAGTCCGTGGATGTCGGCGTGTTCCCGCAGGCCCGCCGTGCCTTCCAGGTAACCCGCTGCAACCAGTGCACCGATGCGCCGTGCGTGAGTGCCTGCCCGACCCAAGCGATGTTCCGCCGCGAGGACGGGATCGTCGATTTCGACAAGTCAGCCTGCATCGGCTGTAAGGCGTGCATGGCCGCGTGCCCCTACGACGCCATTTTCATCAACCCGGAGGACCACTCGGCCGAGAAGTGCAACATGTGCGCGCACCGCCTGGACATGGGCCTGGAACCGGCCTGCGTCACAGTGTGCCCGGCCGAGGCGATCCTGGTCGGTGACGCCAACGACCCGGCCTCGCCAGTGGCGCGCATCGTGGCCCGCGAGCCGGTGCAGGTGCGCCGCCCGGAGAAGGAGACCCGGCCCGGCGTTTACTACAAAGGCGCGCACCAGGCCACGCTGGACCCGCTCGCGGCGCGCCGCCCCGACGGGGGCCTGTTCGCCTGGGCGACCCAGGGAGCACCGGACCCGCAGCTCGTCGTCTCCGGCCACCCCGGCCGGCCCGCCTCCTCGGCCGCCGCGCTGCTGTCCTACGACGTGCCCCACCACGCGCCGTGGGGCTGGCGGGTAAGCCTCTACACCTGGACCAAGAGCCTCGCCGCCGGCGGCTTCGCGGTCCCGGTCCTGCTTGCCCTGACCGGGTACCTGCGGTGGGGCGACCCGGTGACCCGATGGGCAGCGCCTTCGCTGGCCCTGGGCTTCCTCGCGGTCACCGGGGTTCTATTGATCTGGGACCTCAAGCACCCGCTGCGCTTCTACCTGATCTTCACCCGGCACCACTGGCGCAGCTGGCTGGTCCGGGGCTCATTCATCATTGGTGCCTTCGGAACCGTGGCAGCGCTGTATTTCCTGGCCGCCATCGGTGGCTGGACCTGGGCGAGGCAGGTGCTGGCCGGGTTCGGCATCCCGCTGGCGCTGGCGACCGCCTGTTACACCGCATACCTGTTCGCCCAGGCGAAAGCGCGCGACCTGTGGCAGAGCCCGCTGCTGGCGCCGCACCTGGCTGTGCAGGCCGTGCTGGCCGGCGCCGCAGCGGTCCTCCCCTTCGCGGTATGGCTGTCGCCCGGCCGGGCGGTCACTGCCACCGAGATCACCCTGGCCATGGCCGCTGCGGTCCACCTGCTGCTGGTGGCGGGCGAGACCACGCTGCCGCACGTCACCGCGCACGCCCATCTGGCTACAGAGGAGATGGTGCGCGGCCGGTTCGCCCGGTTCTTCTGGCCGGGGGCCGCCCTGGTGGCTGCGGCCGTGGCCGCGCCATGGATCGGGGTGGCCGCGGCCCCGCTCGCGCTGGCCGGGCTACTCGCCCACGAGCACGCCTACGTGCAGGCCGGCCAATCCGTTCCCCTGGCCTGAGGAGGCTCGCAACCATGCCTGGTCGCGGCGACCATGAGGAAGATGACCTGGACGCCCTCGGGGCGCGAGTGTCCGCCGCACGGGCGGCGACGCAGGCCCGGGGGGAGACGTTCTACCAGGGGCCCAGCGGCGTGCACCTGGCCGCGTTCCCGCCCAGGGAGCGCTGGGACGACTGGGCCGAGCTCGACTCACGGGCCTGGCCGGCCCGCAAGGAGCACCGTTACCTGCTGGTGCCCACCACGTGCTTCAACTGCGAGTCCGCGTGCGGCCTGCTGGCCTACGTGGACCGCGACAGCGGGCAGGTCCGCAAGTTCGAGGGCAACCCCGAGCACCCCGGCTCCCGGGGCCGTAACTGCGCGAAGGGACCGGCCACCCTCAACCAGGTGACCGACCCGGACCGCATCCTGTACCCGCTGCGCCGGTCCGGCCAGCGCGGCAGCGGCGGCTGGGAGCGGGTCAGCTGGGACGAAGCGCTGGACGCCCTGGCGGCCCGGATCCGCGCCGCGATCATCGAGGAGCGGCAGAACGAGATCATGATCCACATCGGGCGGCCCGGCGAAGACGGGTTCACCGAGCGGGTGCTGGCCAGCTGGGGGGTGGACGGGCACAACTCGCACACCAACGTGTGCTCCAGCGGCGGCCGCACCGGCTACCAGTTCTGGATGGGCGCCGACCGGCCCAGCCCCGACCACGCCAACGCGAAGGTCATCTACCTGATCAGCGCGCACCTGGAAGCCGGGCACTACTTCAACCCGCACGCGCAGCGGATCACCCAGGCGCGCGCGAACGGCGCGAAGGTGATCGTGCTCGACACCCGGCTGTCCAACACCGCTACGCACGCCGATCACTGGCTGTCCCCGGTGCCGGGCAGCGAGGCGGCCATCAACCTCGCGGTGGCCCAGCACCTGATCGCCACCGGACGGTATGACCGCCAGTTCGTCCGCCGGTGGTGGAACTGGGCCGAATACCTGCAGGCCTGCCACCCCGGCCTGCCCGGGACCTTCGAGGCATTCGAGGAGGTCCTCGCCACTCTTTACTCGGAGTTCACCTTCGAGTACGCGGCCGCCGAGTCCGGCATCGACGCGGCGGTGCTGGCAGAGGTCGCCGAGACCGTCGCGGGCGCGGGCACCCGGTTCTCCGCGCACGTCTGGCGCTCGGCAGCCGCCGGGAACCTCGGCGGATGGCAGGTGGCGCGCACCCTGTTCCTCATCTCGGCGCTGCTCGGGGCGGTCGCCACCGAGGGCGGGGTGTTCCCGAACGGGCTCAACAAATTCGTGCCCCGGCCGATCCACACGCCCCCGCACCCGGGTGTCTGGCAGGACCTGACCTGGCCGCTGGAGTACCCGCTGGCCCAGAACGAGATGTCGTTCCTGCTCCCGCACTTCCTGAACGAGGGCCGCGGCAAGCTCGACACCTACTTCATCCGGGTCTACAACCCGGTGTGGACCAACCCGGACGGCCTGTCCTGGATGGAGGTGCTCACTGACGAGAGCAAGATCGGCTGTTTCGTGGCGCTCACCCCGACCTGGAACGAGTCCGCCTACTTCGCCGACTACGTGCTGCCCATGGGCCACGGGTCCGAGCGGCATGACACGCACTCCTACGAGCAGTACGACGGGCAGTGGATCGGGTTCCGCCAGCCCGTGCTGCGCGCCGCCCGCGAGCGCCTCGGCGAAACCATCACCGACAGCCGTCAGGTGAACCCAGGCGAGGTGTGGGAGGAGAACGAGTTCTGGATCGAGCTGTCCTGGCGGATTGACCCGGACGGCTCGCTCGGCATCCGGCAGTACCACGAATCCCGCGCCCGCCCCGGTGAGAAGCTCACCGTCGATGAATACTACGGGTGGATGTTCGAGAACTCCGTGCCCGGCCTGCCCAAGCGGGCCGCGGCGGAGGGCCTGACCCCGCTGCAGTGGATGCGCCGTTACGGCGCCTTCGAGATCACCTCCGGCCAGGGCGCGCTGTACGGGCAGCCCGTCCCCGCAGCAGAACTCGAGGACGTCCAGGTAACCCCCGAGGGGCGCGTCTACACCGCCACGGCGAAACCGTTCAGCCCGAATATCGTGCCAATGGGCGCTCCGGAACCCGACGGCGAGGGCCGCCGCGCGGCGGGGGTGGACGTGGACGGCGTAGTGCGCCGGGGTTTCCCGACCCCGTCGGGCCGGCTGGAGTTCTACTCATCGACGCTCGCCGCGTGGGGCTGGCCCGAGCATGCCCTGCCCGGCTACATCAAGAGCCACGTGCACCCGGACAACCTGGACGCCGGCCAGATGGTGCTGCTGTCCACCTTCCGGCTGCCCACCCAGATCCACACCCGGTCGGCCAACGCCAAATGGCTAGATGAACTCGCGCACACCAACCCGGTCTGGATCCACCCCGCCGACGCCGCACGGCTCGGCGTGGCGCGCACCGGCGACCTGGTCCGGGTCGAGACAACCATTGGCTACTTCGTCGCCAAGGCATGGATCACCGAGGGAATCCGTCCCGGGGTGGTCGCCTGCAGCCACCACATGGGCCGCTGGCGGCTCGACGCCCAGCCGCGCGGCGCCGGCGGCATGATGGCCACCGTCGACCTGCGCCACGGCGACGACGGCTGGACCATGCAGCGCCGCGCGCCGGTCGCCCCGTATGAGTCGAGCGACCCCGACAGCCAGCGGATCTGGTGGAGCGACACTGGCGTGCACCAGAACCTCACCTTCCCCGTCCACCCCGACCCGATCTCCGGCATGCACTGCTGGCACCAGGCGGTCACGGTGCGGCCAGCCCACCCGTACGACCAGCACGGGGACATCGCGGTCGACACCAGCAAGGCACGCGCCGTGTACCAGGAATGGCTCCAGCTCACCCACCCCGCAGGGCCTGGATCCCAGGGCGGGCTGCGCCGCCCGCCCTGGCTCATGCGCCCGCTCAAGCCCGCCCGCGGCCTGTTCCGGGTGCCGGGCCAGTGAAGGCTTCCGCAGCCCGTCACCCCTCGCCGCCCCCCCCGGCGGAGGGTGACGGGCGCGCGGAACTGCTGCGGGCACTCGCCGCCGTGGCGAGCAGCCCACCGTCGCAATGCCGCCCAGCGGCGGAAGGCCTCGGCCTGCCGGTCCCCACACCAGCCGAGCACACAGCCGTATTCATCCTCGCCGCGCCACCGCACGCCGCGATCCACCTCGGCGAGCACGGCCAGCTCGGCGGCGAGGGACTAGACCGGGTGGCCGGATTCTGGCGGGCGATCGGCCTGCACCCGCCCCGGGACGCCGATCACCTCGGCCCGCTGCTCATGCTGTACGCGGAACTCTGCGACGCCGAGACCGGAGCACGCAGCGAAGCCACCCGCCGCCGACTGCGGCACGCCCGCGAGGCGCTGCTGTTCGAGCACCTGTGGTCGTGGGCACCCGGCTACCTCACCGCCGTGACCCGGCTGGACGTGCCGTCCCTGGCCAGATGGGCGCAGCTCACCCAGCTGGCTCTCGCCCGGGAAGCGCTCCGGGCCACGCCGCCGGTCGCCCTTCCCCTAGCCCTGCGCACCGCCCCCGCCCCGGTCAGACCCGCAGACGGCCGGGACCAGTTGCTCGGCGCGCTGGTCACGCCGGTACGCTCCGGCGTCCTGCTCACCGGCGCGGACCTGCGCGAGGCCGCCGCGGCGGCAGGCCTCGGGTACCGCGCAGGCGAGCGGTGGTACGCCATGCGCGCGATGCTCGACCAGGACACCACCGCGACGCTGGGCTGGCTGGGCAACCACGCCCACCATTGGGCAGCGCTGCATGCCGCCCAGCAGCCGGTCGCCGGACACGATCCCCGGCACTGGTGGGCGCGGCGCGCTGCATGCACTGCTCATACCCTGCGGCGGCTACAAACTTTGCTTGTCACCGCCGGTTAGAGTGGGGCATATGGCCCTGAGCGCCCGGATACCGCATGTGGCCGAGCTAGAGGTGCTGGTCGCAGTCGCCCACACCGGGAGCCTGAACGCCGCCGCACGTCAGGTCGGTGTTACCCAGCAGGCCGTGTCCGCCCGGATCAGGTCCGCGGAGGCGCGGGCCGGGGTCTGCCTGGTGTCCCGGACGTCCCGCGGATCCACGCTCACCCCTGAGGGCGTCGTCGTCGCAGAGTGGGCAGCACGCCTGCTCGCCGTGGCCGGTGAGCTCGACGCCGGGCTGGCAGCGCTGCGCAATGAGCATCACACCAGGCTACGGGTCAGCGCCAGCCTGACCATTGCCGAGCAGCTGCTGCCCGGGTGGCTGGTGTCCCTGCAGGCAGCGGCACAGCACCGCGGCGGGCAGCCCGCCCAGATCGTGCTCACCGCCGCGAACAGCGAAACCGTGGCCCAGCAAGTCCGTCAGGGAAGCGCAGACCTGGGATTCGTCGAGGGACCCAGGCGCCCGAAGGGGCTGCGCAGCCGCGTTATCGGGCACGACACCCTCGTCGTGGTCGTCCGCCCCGACCACCCGTGGGCACGGCGCCGCCAGCCGCTGAGCCCCGCGGAACTGGCCGCGACCGCCCTGGTGAGCCGGGAGGAAGGATCGGGCACCCGCGACGCGCTGGCCGCCGCGCTCGCGGCCGCGCTGACCCGCACACGCGCCCCCGGGCCCGCCCGCGGCGAGGCGCCCGTCGCGCTGGCCCTGTCCACCACTACGGCGGTCCGGGCGGCAGTGCTCGCCGGAGCCGGGCCCGCAGTGCTGAGCGAACTCGCGGTCACCGAGGACCTCGCAGCACGCCGGCTGGCCCGGGTCATGGTCGACGGCCTCGACCTGCGCCGCGCGCTGCGCGCGATCTGGTCGGGCGGCCCCGTCCCCCCACGGGGCGCCGCCCGCGACCTGCTGGCCCACCTCACCCGCCCACGCCCCTGAGCGGGCCGGCCATTGGCCCGCTGAGGCCCTGGTGGCCTGTGACTTCTTCGAGACCCGCACCCTGACCGGCCGCGCCTGTACGCCTTCGCCGTCATCGAACACCCCACCGTCCAGAGCGGTGTCCGGATGCCCCGAATGAATGAATCGGGCGACCCCGGCACACAGCGGATCTGGTGGAGCGACACCGGCGGTATGCCGGTCAACGATGGGCGCTCCTTCCGGGCCAGAAGGTGCCGCGCCAGCCGCGATGGCTGGTTAGCGTGAGCGCATGTACGCGGATGAGCTCCTGCTGCCGTGGCTCCGCGGGCTGGTGGAGCGGCTGCCGGGAGCGCGGCTGCTGGATGCGCATACCCACCTTGGCGGCAATGATCCAGACGGGTGGCGCTGCACGCCCGCCGAGCTCACCACCGCGCTCACGCTGGCCGGGGGACGCGCGGTGGTGTTCCCGCTGATGGAGCGCGGCGGCTACCGGCAGGCGAACGACACTGTGCTCGCCGCCGCAGCTGCGTCGGACGGCCGGCTCGTCCCGTTCTGCCGCGTCGACCCGCACGCGGGCCCGGTCCGGGAGCTTGAACGGTGCCTGGCCGCCGGTGCCCGGGGGGTGAAGCTGCATCCACGGGCGGAGCGGTTCGAGCTACGTCATCCCGGGGTGGCGGCGGTGTTCGCAGCCGCCGCGGAGCGCCGGCTGCCGGTGACGATTCACTCTGGCCTGGGGATCGGCTCACTCGGCCGAGACGCGCTGATGCTCGGCGAGCGGTATCCCGGGGCGCCGCTCATCCTCGCGCACCTGGGCGTCACCGATCTCGCCTGGATCTGGCGGCGGCTCGGCGACCATCCGAGCCTGTTCTTCGACACCGCCTGGTGGAACCCGGCCGACCACCTCGCGCTCTTCGCGCTCGTACCCCCGGGCCGGATCCTGCTCGCAAGCGACGCCCCCTACGGCACGCCGGCCACCGCGGCGATCCTCGCGATCCGCTGCGCGCTGCACGCGGGGCTCACGGCCGCGCAGATCGAGGCGGTCACGGGCCGGCAGCTGGAGCGTCTCCTCGCCGGAGACCACGCCCTCGACCTCGGTCCCGCACCCGGGCCGCCGCCGCCGCGGCCGCCCCTGCTCGACCGGGTCTTCGCCCTGCTCGTCGGTGCGCTGGCGAGAATGCTCGAGGGCCTGCCGGCCACCAACCTTCTGCAGCTCGCCCGCCTCGGCTGCCAGGTCGACGACGGCACCCCAGAGGCGCCGCTCCTGCAAGAGGTCGCCGAGCTGCTCGACCGCCAGCAGCGCTACGCGCAGACCACGCCGCGGGACGGCCGACGTGCGGCCGGGTTCCACCTGGTGCTGACCGCGGCCGCCCTTGCCGCCACCCCCGGCGCGCCCTGACATCCAGCAGGATCGCGCCCCAGTCCAGCCGGCTCACCGTCCCGATTGCTTCCACCGCGCCGGTGGGTGCGCCCGGCCAGCGCCAGCTGCGTCTCGATCAACGCAGGGACCGCACCGGCCGGCCCAGCCCACGGCCGCGAAAGCCCGCCAGCAGCGGGAGCAGGCAGGCCAGCTCGCAGCCGAAGACCACCTGGCTATGACGGCTCCATTTGGTCAGGCCCACCGCCAGCAGGGCTAGCCCCAGGACTAGCCCCTGCGCAACTGCGGTCATGGCAGGCCGCCGGCCCAGATCCGGCGCGATGGCGTGGACCTGCCCTCATCCCCGCCGGCGATCGAGGAGGTTGCCGTGCGCTCATTCGATGCGCGTATCCATGCGATCCGCCGCAGGGAAGAACCGCCACCGCCCATTCGAGGTCTGCGGGCCGCAGCCTTCCCGCTTGTCCTGCGTCATGAGGTCGCGATGCTGCGGCGGACCCCAGCCAAGGCCCCGCATGGACTGGGCCGGCCGCGCTGTGCTCGCCGCCCTGATCCGGCACTGCCCACAACCCTGCAGGCGCACCGGCTGGTCACGACAGGCAATCAGCCTGGTGGCGCACAGCCACGAGGTGACGTCGCCGCCGGAATGTTCGCGCTTGTGGGCCACTGTGGCAGCGCCGGATGCCGCGCGCCCATGACTGCCGCCTGGGCGGAGAAGGCAACGACGAGGCTGGCAGGCAGGCAGCGCGGCGTGTGCTGCCGGCCGCGGATCCTGCCCCGGGGCGGGACACGGCGGGCCTGCGGGGGCGGCCGGGCAGCCCGGAGACCAGCGGTGACGGTATCCGCCGGGGGCCCCGGTGAGGCTGGACCTGGGATTTATGGGATGCCAGAGGTCTGGGGATCCAGGCGATAGGTGAGACCGGTGTGGCGACGGCCCGCGCCGGGGGTACGCACCGCGGCGCCGAGCGCGCGACGGGAACCGACGAGGACCACCAGCCTCTTGGCCCGGGTTATCGCGGTGTAGAGCAGGTTGCGCCGCAACATCATCCACGAGCTGGTAGTGAGCGGGATGACGACGGCCGGGTACTCACTGCCCTGGGAGCGGTGGATGGTAGCGGCGTAAGCGTGCGTGAGCTCGTCGAGTTCGTCGAAGCCGTAGTCCACACTCTCGTCTTCGTCGGTGAGCACGGCGAGCTTGCTGTCCTCCAGGGAGATCCCGGTGATCACGCCCACGGTGCCGTTGAAGATCCCAGCGGCGCCCTTGTCGTAGTTGTTCCGCAGCTGCGTCGCCTTGTCTCCGACCCGGAACACGCGGCCGCCGTAGCGGCGCTCGGGTTGCCCTTCCTTGTATGGGGTGAGCATCTCCTGCAGGAGGGTGTTGAGATTGCCCGCTCCGGCCGGCCCGCGGTGCATCGGCGTCAGCACCTGGACGTCACGGCGCGGGTCCATGCCGAAGCGCCGCGGGATGCGGCGCGCCACGATGTCGGTCGTCAGCGCTGCCGTTTCCTCGGTGTCCTCGCAGGTGAACCAGAAGAAGTCAGGGAAGCCGTACAGCCTTGGCGGCGCGCCGGAGTTGACCCGGTGGGCGTTGACCACGACCCCGGATTGCTGGGCCTGGCGGAAGATCTTTGTCAGGCGCACCCGGGGGACCACGTCAGCGGCAGCGAGCAGATCGCGCAAGACCTCACCAGCACCCACCGACGGAAGCTGGTCCACGTCGCCGACCAGCAGCAGGTGAGCGCCCTTCGGGATGGCCTTGACGAGCTTGTTCGCCAGGATCAGGTCGATCATGGAGGACTCGTCGACCACGACGAGGTCGGCGTCCAGTGGATTGTCCCTCCCGCTCGGTCAGTGCCAGCCGCACCGCCTGCTCCTGCTCGGGCGCGAGGTCCGCGCCGGTTTTACCTCGCAGCCAGGTCAGCGCCTGGTCCCAGTCCACCTGCTGGAACGCCGACAGCCGGTCCTGCTTGGTGTGCAGCAGGTCCAGCAGGCCGGAGGCGAGGGAACGCTCAGCACGATGGAAGGGCACAAGGTAAACCGCCGGCACATCGTGGTCACCGAGCGGAACGGCCTCCCGGATTGCCCCTTCCGCGGCTACCAGCTCGTCCAGGCACGGGATGATCATGTCCCGGCCGTACCGGGGATGCGACGTCCAGCGGCCGGTCAGCCGCAGGCTCTCGCCGACCTGAGCGCCCAGCAGCGGGCCTACCACGGTCAGCAGGTCTGGGCCGCTGCGCTCGGTCGCCACCCTGGCGATCGTGTAGCCGGTCTCCTCGTTCGCGTACGTCACGCGCTCCAGGACCGCCTCAAGCACCGACTCCATCCCGGCACCCGGCGGTGCCTGGCGCATGCCCGTCATATCAGACATCCTGCCCGTAATCAGCCTCGTATCTTGCCGATGCTGGCACCGGCGATTGCGGGGGGCTTTGCCCGGACATTGGTCCCTGCCGCAGGGCCGCTGGAGGACGCGAGCATGGGTTCCGCCTCGCCGCCGTCACCCAGGAGGGACGCTATGACTCTGCCGTCCACCGGAGCGCACCAGATCACCGGCCTGAGCGGCTGGAAATCCTCGACTCGCGTGGCCACCCCACGCTGCAGGTAAGGTAACGGTCACGCTCGCTGGCGGCACCACCGGCACAGCCGGGGTATGGTCCGGGGCCTCCACCGGCAGCCGGGAAGCGGTCGACCGGCGGGACGGGACAACTCGCGCTACCGGGGCCTGGGCGTCCTCGGCGCGGTGGACGTCGTCCGCAGCGAGATCGCCGTCCAGCTCCGCCCAGGACTGGCGCGACCTGGCAGAGATCGACGCCCCCGCTGATCGACCTGGATAGCACACCGGGCAAGGCGTGGCGCGAACGCGATCGTCGGCGCTTCCCTGGCCTGCGCGTGCTACCCCACGCGGAAGGCCGCGAGCCATTGGACTGGGCTCACCCCGCCCGGCGTGGCACCGCGCCTGCCCGTCCCCACTTCAACGTGGTCAACGACGGCGTGCACGCGCCGAACCCGCTGGACTTCCAGGAGTTCATGATCGCGCCACCGCGCGCGCGATCGCTCCCGGCAGCCGTCCAGGCGGGTGCTGAGGTGTACAGCGCACTGCGCAACCTGCTGCCCCGCACGGGCACGCGACCAGACTGGGTGACGAGGGTGGCTCCGCCCCGCAGCTGGCTGCCCCAAACCACGGGTTCGGCAGCTTCATCCCGCAGCCTCCCGGTCCTGGCGTGACCCCGCATCCTGCGGATGATACCCCACAGGGTATATTCTGGTGACTGAAACACAAGGGAGAGGCCGATGAAGATCGACGACGACGCGGAAGGCCAGGTGCTCAACCGGCTCCGCCGAGCCCAGGGCCAGCTGGCCGGGGTCATTTCCATGATCGAGTCCGGGCGGGACTGCACCGATGTGGTCACCCAGCTGGCCGCGGTGTCCCGGGCCCTGGACCGGGCCGGTTTCAAGATCGTGGCGAGCGGCATGCGCCAGTGCCTGTCCGCCGGGAACGGCGACTCCCCGATGACCGTGGAGCAGATGGAGAAGATGTTCCTCACCCTGGCCTGAGGCCGACGGAGGACAGATGGGTTACAGATGGGTTACAGATGGGTTAGGGCATCAGCATCCGCACCCGGGCCATGTTCGCCGAGGCAGTGGCCCAGGTGCGGGAGGCACTCAAGGCACAGGGCTTCGGCGTGCTGACCGAGATCGACGTGCGGGCGACCCTGCGCGAAGAACTCGGCCAGGAGATGGAGGACTACCTGATCCTCGGCGCCTGCAACCCGTCCTTGGCGCACCAGGCGCTCGGCGTCGACGCCTCCACCGGCCTGCTGCTGCCGTGCAACGTGGTGGTGCGCACCGAGGCGGGACAGGTGCTGGCTGGCGTTGGCCTGCGGGATGCCAAGTGCGGTGACCAGCTCGCCGACAGTGCGGGGGCCGCCGCTGAGGTCGTTGATCCCGGCGGCATCCAATCGCGCCACGCCCGCTCCTTTCCGGCCCCGGCGCCTTGTAGCGAGACGATGAGGTGAGGTTATGTCGCGAGGCCGGTGGTGCGCTACCTCGCGGTAGAGCTTGCCCCCGGATTGGGCAGCGCCCCGGCCGGTGCGGCCAGCCCATACCGGGCGTGGCGCGTATCTCTTAGCCCATCATGCCCATCTGCTGCATGTCCTGGTGCCATTGCTGCAGCAGGGCGAGTTCCGATTGCCGTTCCGCCAGCATGGCGCGGGCCAGTGCGCGGGCCCGCGTGCTGGCGCCCGAGCCAAGCTCGTGCCGGCACAGGGCGACCTCGGCGCTGTAACCGCTGATCATGGCGTCCAGCCAGTGCCGGTTGAACGACTGCCCGTGCTCATGGCTGATCCCGGCCCAGTCGGCAGCGTTCATCATGCCGGCGCCCATCATCCCGGCGGGCAGGCTGGCACCGGGTGAGTACGGCGCAGGCATGGGCTGGTGCCAGCCGCCCATGAGCTCGCGCATCCGCTGGGCATCACCCGCCTGCGCCCGCATGCGGGCGGCGAACTGCTGGAGTTCCGGCGTTGCCGTGTGCCTGGTGAGGGTCCCAGCCATGGCCGCAGCCTGCTCTTCCAGCCCCAGCATGCTGGTGGTGAAGGTGACATCGGCGGTGGTGAACGCTGCGGTCGTGGCAGGTGCCGACGGCGGGACCGACGCTAGCGTGCCGGGGCTGGCGCCGGTGCCGCAGGCGGCGAGGGTCACGGCGGCTATCACTGCCGCGCCGACGGCCAGATTAGCCCTGGATGTCATGACGTCCCCCATTGCGCTAAGGGTGGGGCAATGAGCTGCCCGAAGAGGTCAGCCGTGGTGCATGCGGAGCGCCGGAGGCGACGAGCGTGCCCGCTCATTCCCGGTGTTGAATACCCTACCGGGTATATTGCCGGGGCCGTACCGCCGAAGGGCACCTTCGGGCGGGACCGAGGTCGCGGCGACCAGTCCATCCGCCGCCCGGTGGCGACGGTGGGGACACACACGCTGTTCCGTAACGGAACGAACGCGCCGGCCGACTTATACCCCTCGGGGTATTTGCGCACGAGGACCTCCGTCGGTTATCTTCGGGACTAAGGTCATATACCCCCGTGGGTATCTAGAGGAGGTTCTGGTGGTCCCCGAAGTCGATCTGCACACGTTCGCTGCGGCGCACTCAGACGGCGCGCTCGTCATCGACGTCCGCGAACCCCACGAGTACGTCACGGGGCACGTTCCCGGCGCGAAGCTGATCCCGCTGGCCCGGCTGCCGCACCAGGCCGGTGAGCTGCCGGCCAGCGAGCCGGTGTACGTGATCTGCGCGTCCGGGAACCGCAGCTGGACCGCGGCGCGGTTCCTGACCGCGCGCGGCATCGACGCCAGGTCGGTCGCCGGCGGCACCGGGGACTGGATGGCCCGCGGGCTGCCGGTCGTCCGTGGCGCGCAGGAGAACGTCGCATGACCCCGGACCCTCAGGCCGGGACGCGGCTTTGGGGATGTTGTTGCCCCCGGTGCGGCCCAGCGTGGCGGGCAGCACATTTTCCCGGCCGAGCGCGAAGATGTAACGCCACACGGCGTTGTGGAACGCGAGCGCGGCGGCGAACAGGGAGGTCAGGAACAGCCACTGCGCTGCCTGCGACAGGACGCCGCTGCCGCCCAGGCTGAACAGCAGCCCGGGACCTTGCTTCCCGGCGGTCGCCACGACGTGGCTGGTCCCGGCGTGGGCGGCCATGGCCCAGCTGGCCCCCGCATACACCACGGCGATCATGCCCAGCGCGGCGTAGGTGGCGGCCGGTATGGTCCGCTTCGCGTTGCGGGCCTCCTCGGCCAGCACCGGGGCCTGCTCGAACCCCACGAACCCGAGGACAGCCACCACGGCCAGCACGCCGAACGCGCCGAATCCGCCTGAGGTCAGCGACGAGGGGGACAAGGCAGAAAAGCTGAGGTGCCCGCCCGCCGGGTGCACCAGCCCCAGCACCGTCTCAGCTGCGATGACCAGGATTTCCGCGCACAGCAGGACGCCGAGGATCCGGCCGGTGATGTCCACACGCAGCAGCCCCAGCACCGTGATGACGGCCCAGGCGCCCAGCGCCCACGCCCACCAGGGGGCATGCAGATGCAGGTGGGCGGCGGCCTCGCTGGCCGCGTTCGGCCCGAACGCGCCATAAAGGCCGACCTGCAGGAAGGTGTAAGCGAGCAGCGCGACCAGCGCGGCGGCCACACCTGTGACCCGGCCCAGGCCCTGGGACACGAATGCATACAGGGCGCCTGAGTGGGTGATGTATCGGGTCATCGCCACATACCCGGTGGCGAACAACGCGAGGATGACCGCGATGACTGCGAACGCGGCCGGGATGCCCGTTAACCCCGTGGTGGCATAGGCCGTGGGTATCACCCCGGCCGCCACGGTCAGCGGGGCGACACCAGCCAGGACGAAGAACAAAACAGCGGGCACCCCGAGCCGGTCGCGGGCCAGCGCCCGCGACACGGCACCAGGCTTGCTTCCTGTGGTTTGCGTTCGCGGCATCGAGTGCTCCTTTAGATAGCGGAGGGTCAGGGTTCGGCTGGAGGGTGTTAGACGCGGTGGGCGAGCAGGGCGCTGTCCACGACGGCCTGGGTCTGGGCGATCAGCTCCCGTAAGCCGGGCTCAAGCCGCTGGACCGCGAGGTCGAGGCGCCGGCAGCCGCCGGGAGGCAGGTACAGCGACAGCTGGTGTCCCAGCCCGCAGGCGATGGCCAGCCCGCCCAGCGCCGCGTTCTGCGCAGCGAGCGGCCCCGAGGAGCTGAGGGCGGCTTTGACCCGGACCAGCGGCGCGAACGCGGTGTCGGGATCGACCGGCACCCAACGCTCGCCCCGCCACCGCCGTCCGGGGGTCCGGGTCAGGTACCCGGCCTGTTCCAGCCGGGCGGCCACGTCCGCGGCGGCGGTGCGGGCCAGGAACAGTAACCAGTCCCGTGGCGGGAGATGCTCACGCTCGCTGGTCACCTGGCCCAGCACCGCGCAGGCTAACCCGTCTCCGGGCAGGGAGCCGCCCGCAGGCACGATCATGCCGCGCCACAGGCGGATGCTGCCTGCCAGCATCAGCTCGGCCAGCAGCCCGCCCGCCAGCCCCACGCCTGCCGCGCGTGGTTGCAGATGCGGCTTGCCGGTGATCTCGTGATGGGCGACCAGATAGAGGTCATCAGCGAGCCGCCCGGTACCGCCCAGCCGGGTGCTCATCGTGGCCCGCCCTGCGAGCGGGCCGGGGCTGTGGAACTGGGGAGCCCCGCCGTCCTTGCGTGTGGCGGCAGACCGTGCTCCCCGCGGCCCGGGCGGCGGGTGGCGTCATTCACTGTCGTCCCCGGTGCCGTATCGTCATCCTGGCCAGCGGGCGGCACTGATTGCGCCAGCCTGCGTGCCGCGCCCGCAGGGTCGCAGGCGCTGTGCACCGCGTGGAGCGGGCGGCCCCGGCCGGCTGGCCAGCTCAGCCAGCCGCGGCGGCAGACGACGACCCTCCCGTCAGGCAGCATCAACGTTCCCTGCAGGCGGGTGATCGTCATGCCCCTGACCCTCACCCCATAGACCAGCAGTTCCTCCAGCACAGCGATGAGCACACCACCGGGGGGCGGCGCCACGGCTGGGCCGTCTCCTAACCTGTGCCACGGCTCATCGCCGGGCCAGGCCAGGCCCCGGGCGCGGCGGGAACCATCGTGCCGCAGCCCAGCCGTCAGCTGGCGGTGCGCTGCGATGAGGTGCGAGAAAGACATAGGGGTGGTTCTCCCCTGCTAGGTGAGGTGCGGATGACCCGGCTTCGCTGCATCAGGTGCGGCAGTCAGCGGGAGCCTGGATGACTCCCCAGGCCGGGGAGGGAACGATGCCCAGTCGGAGGCCGGCCGAGGATGGCGGCGATGGTGCGCCCGGTGGCATCGTCGTGCCAGTCCAGGTGACTGGCGAGGCAAGCCGCCAGGTACAGGCCATGCCCGCTCTCGGCAGGTTCGGCGCGCGCGGCAGGGTCACGGATGACGGGCTGGCCAGGTGATCCCTGGTCAGTCACCGCGATCCGCACACCCTGCCGCCACCGGCTGACCTGAACAATGACCAGCCCGCCCGGCGCCCCGGATGCCGTGTGCAGCATCGCGTTCGTGAACAACTCAGACAAGATCACGACCGCGTCGTCACAAAGAGGTGACCCGGGTAGCAGGCCCGCGACAAACCGGCGCGCGGCGCTCACCTGCCCCGGGGTACCTGGAAAAGCCCGCGCCCACGACGACACGACGTGCAGATGCCCTTTCCCGCCAGCGCTTTCTGCGGCGTGCCGGGCCGGTGAAAAGCAAGGACGCGGGATTGCTCCACTCACGGTCATTCCGCCCCGAGAGCCCACACCGTAAGGTGCGTGGCGTCGCATGGCCAGGGGCATGACCGCGCGATAGTTGCCCCGAAGGCGCGGGCGACCACCGCGGGCTTATCGTGTCCGCGCACGAATCATCCCCCCTGAGCGCACAATTGCTGTTCGCGGGCCTGGGCCGCCCCCCGCTCCTGGCCGCGCGGGTCACCGTGGGTGTTTCCCTCGTGACGAGGCTCGCTGGTCATTGCCAGTCGCCGTTTATGACGATGCGCAATATTGGCTATCTTGCGGATTGGCTCATGTGGGCGGGATACTCCCGTGGTTGGGTCGGTCCCCTCGCGGGCGGCACGGTCGTTGAACCGCTCCGCGGCCTGGGTCCGCGTCAGCCCCCAGGCCAGCCGGTACGCCTCACGCGGGCGCACCTGGCAGCGGCGCGACACCTCGGCGGCGACCTCGTCATAGCTGAACCCCAGGCCGCGCATCCGCTCCCGCAGCCCGCCCAACTCGGCCTTGAACCCCTTCATGCCCGGCCCAGGCACCCCCGGCACGGCCACGGCACTGGCCTGGCTCACAGTCATGACTCCCTTCAATCCGTTTACGGTTACGCAGGCGCGTTTGTCGACGATAGGCGGCTGTGCTCGTTCCCTGTCGTCAGGGCTTTTCGCCGACGCCGCAATAAGCCCACCGCGTTCCGCCTTGCGCGTGGTATTCACCGGCCGGGCGCCACTGGGACAGGAATACGACTCCGGGCTCAATCAGATCGAAGCCGTTGAAGAATTCTTGTATCTGGCCGCGTGTCCGCAGGATCAGCGGGGCGTTGGCGTTCTCGTAGGCACCGACTCCAGTGAGCATGGCGGGCTCGCGGTCGTCGCCCGTGACATGGGACAGGACCAGGAAGCTGCCGGGGCACAACGCGTCCCTGAACCTGGCCACGAGGCCGTAGGGATCATCGTCGGGGGAACGAAGTGCAGCACCAGGGTCATGAAGAGCGCGACCGGGTGCGAGAAGTCGATGAGGGTGGCCAGGGTCGGGTCTGCGAGGATGCGGTCCGGTTCCCGCAGGTCGCCGGGGATGATGGTGACATCCGGCACCCCGCCCAGGAGTTCCCGGGCGTGCGTGAGCACGCCGGGGTCGTTGTCGGCGTAGGCGACTTTCGCGCCGGGGTTGTGCTGGCGCGTGAGCTGGTGCACGTTTCCCTGCGTCGGCAGGCCCGGCCCGATGTCCACGAACTGGCTGATGCCGTGCTCGGCGGCCAGGTAGCGGATGGCGCGCTTGAGGAACTCGCGGTTCTCCAGTGCCGCGAGCGGGACGTCCGGCGCTGCCCCGAGCACCAGCCGGGCCGCTTCGCGGTCGGCCGCGTAATTGTCCTTCCCTCCGAGGTAATAGTCGTACATGCGGGCGACGCTTGGCCTGGTGACATCAACTTCGCGCGGCATTTCGCCACTGTCTGGCACTGCTTTCCCTCGCTCTTCCCGGACCGCCGCGTGCAATCCGCCGCCATTACTCATGGTCTTTTCGGCCTCCTTATTCACGGATGCTTCCCCCGCATTCCAGCCAACCCCAGGCCGGCGGCGGGTGACAGCGCCGACGAGTGGCAGCGATGTGGCAAAGATGTTGCATCCCGGCCGTCGGCTAGGCCCGTAGCCAGGCAAACCGGCTATGTTGGCGTAAGCAGAGGAGGACAGAGCGTGGCACTCAGGCGGCTGCGGCTGATCCAGCGGCGCAAGGTGCTGGGCTTCACGCAGGAGTTACTAGCCGAGACGGTCGGCTGCGAACGGACCACGGTCATCCGCTGGGAGCGAGCCGAGACCGAGCCGCAGCCCTGGGTGCGTCCGCGGCTCACCCAGGCGCTCCAGGTCACCCCGGAGGAGCTGAACGAGCTGCTGGCCGATGTCTCGGACGTGCCCGGCGGACGCGACGGCTTCACCCTGGTCACGTCCGTCCCGCTGGACTTCTCGCTCTCGGCTGCTTACACGGTGCGGATCATGGAAGGCTTCTCGGCCCACGACATCGCCAGCAGGCGCGAGGCCCTGGCCGGGCTCGCAGTCATCACGGGCGCGGCGCTGCTGCACCCGGTACGGCAGTGGTCCGCCTCGCTCGCCCTGTTGCCCGGAACCCCGCCCAACGCCGGCGCCGAAGAGGTCGCCGAGCTGGAGCAGGCCGTCACCGTGTTCCGCCGCTGGGATGCCTCCGGCGCCGGCGGGCTGCGCCGCAAGGCCATCGTCGGCCAGCTCAACGCCGTCGCCGAAAGCCTCAACGACCATCACCCGCCCGCGATCAGCCAACGCCTGTTCCAGGTCACCGCCGAACTCGCCCAGCTTTCCGGTTGGATGGCCTACGACCAGGGACTGTACGGGGTCGCCCAGCGGTATTACCTGCTCGCCCTGCACGCCTGCCGCGAAGGCTCCTGCCCCGATTTGGGGGCCAAGGTCATCGGCGACATGACCCAGCTCTCGACCGCCCTTGGCCGGTACGAGGACAGTCTCGGCATGGTCCGCACCGCCCTGTACAGCCTGCCGCGCCAGGCCAGTGGTCTGGTCCGCTCCGAGTTGCTGGGCCTGGAATCGCGCGCCTACGCTCAGCTCGGCGACGGCGAGACCGGCAACGCCGACCGCTCGGCCCAAAGCTGCGTCGCAGTGTTCGAGGAAGCACCTCGGCAGGAGGCCGCTCCGGACTGGATTCACTACATGAACCAGGCCGAGGTCGACTGCCTGGCCGCCAACACCTACATCGGGCTGGCGCTTCACGCCGACGACAAGTCCCGGTGGCTGCACTACGCGGCTAAGGGCGAAGTCCATTCCCTGCGCGCCCGCCAGAACCGGAACCAGGGATATGTCCGCAGCCGGGTCTTCGACGAGATTCGCCTCGCTAAGGTCCGCCTGGCCCAGCGCGAGCCCGCCGAGTCTGCTTCGGTGGGGATGCACGCCGTCCGGCTCGCTGCCGACACGCGCTCTTCGCTGATCGTCAACTGGCTCGCCGCGTTCTGCCGCGACCTGACCGGCCGACACCCGGACGTGCCCGAGGTCACCAGCTTCCGCGAGCAGGCACGCGACTATGTCCGCAAGGCCGCGCCGACCCGGGTCGGGGACTTGTGATGCCCGTCGCGCCCATCACCTTCCGCGAGCTGGACGGGGAGCAGGCCGTGGTCGTCTTCGCGGAGCTGCGCGCCCTGTACAGCGAGGTGTACACCGAGCCGCCGTACGAGTGGGGCGAGGAGCACGCGGACCTGTTCGCCGAGCGGTTCGAGGTCCAGCGCCGGCAGGAAGGGTTCGCGCTGGTCGAGGCACGCGACGGTAGTGAACTGGCCGGCTACGCCTTCGGCGTCACCTTGCAGCCGTCCACCCCGTGGTGGCGCAACCTCACCACGACGCTGACGCCCGAGGTCACCACCGAACGCCCCGGCCGCACCTTCGCCCTCGTTGAAATGCTCGTCCGAGCACCATGGAGACGCCAGCACGTTGCCCAGGGCCTGCACGACCTGCTGCTGCACGACCGCCCCGAGGAACGCGCCACGCTCACCGTCCTCCCAGCAGCCGCGCCCGCCCAGGCCGCGTACGCCAAGTGGGGCTGGCACCGGGTTGCACAGAAGTGCAACCCACTACCCGGGTCGCCGCTGTTCGACGTCCTCGTCAAGCAGCTCGCGCATCCCGGCACCTGTTCATGAGGCCGACGCACATCCGGCGCGAGCGCCGCGTCCCGGCCCCCAGTTCCGCCCGGCCCTGCTGTTAGACGGCGCGCATGTACCGCATAGCGATCTCAGGACACCGGGGCCTGCCCGCGCCGACCGCGCGCTGGGCAGGCAGGCCGGCGACCATACCGATGCCGTGGTCCTCAGATATAGCTGCGATGTACCTGCCATATACCTGGCCCGGCAGCCAGCGCCGGCGACCTGCGCCGCAGGGGCAGGCAACGGCACCCCGCCTGTCCAGAGGACACGCCAAGTGCACCTGCGGTCGACCGCCGGAGACATCAGGAGCGAGATAGCTCGAACCAGGTCACCGTCCGACCGCCGCGCCGCCGCCATCCCCACCGCGCGGCAAGGCGGGCAACGAGCTGGAGTCCCCGGCCGTCTTCCCCGTCGCTACCAGCAGGGCGCGGCTCCGGCACCCCAGGCCCGCTCAGGTCGGTGACCTCGACGCGGATGACGTCGTTCCCCGTCTTAACCGCGACCGTGACCGACTCGCCAGGAGCACCCGAGCCGCTGTGCCGGATACTGTTGACGAAAAGCTCGTTCACCAGCAGGGTGGCCACCTCCCTGCACGGGTGACCGGAGCCGAGCACCCCGTCCACGAACGCGCGGGCCAACCGTGCCCGCTCCGCCCGTCCTGCAAGCGTCACGGCCTCCCGGACCGCCCGCCCAGCCATCAGCGCACCCGCCTTCCCGGCCGCCCTCACCCCGGGGAAATCACGCAGGCCGCCGGACGGACACGCAGGGATGCACGCCCGACTCGGCGGCGCACGTCAAGCCCGGCCACCCCCCCGGACCGGGCAAGGGAATCCCGTCAAGCGGCTACGCACACCGCTCCCTCGCCCCGATTCCCGTCCGCTATATGTCCGTGGACCCCGCAACACAGCGGTCCACAGCGCGACAAGGTGACACACCGCGGGACAGAGAACAAACAGACCCGCGAGACCGGGAATCCCCAGCTCACGGGCCGTATCCGCAAGTAGTGGCAGGTGTTGGGTCCGAACCAACGTAGGCTAAGCCGACGGTTTTACAGACCGCCTATTCCTGCCCATCGGAATGCCCACTGACCTGCGGATTTTCCATTTCACGCCGCGTGAAAACCGCGTTCTGTCCGTGTGGCGTCCGTAGTCCCGGAGTGTGCCTGGTCAGCGCGGCGCATCTTTTGGATCATGTCCCATGACGTCCAGCTGAGTCCTGCTGCATCCAACTCCACCATTGTCACCCTGCCATCCTCGGCTCCGGCTGCAGGGTCGTGCAGGCACCTCAGGAAAATCATCCCGCCGGCCGGGACAGCGGCTGCAGGGCTACCGCGACGTTTGCTTGACAAATCTAGCAAGCTGCTTACTCCAGTAAGCAGAAGATGAGAACCCGAGAGAACAAGACCCCGAAGGGGAAGAAATGACCGAAACCCGCAGCACCGGCCAGGAGATCCAGACAGAGGTCCTTGGCGCGGTCCGCAAGAGCGAGGAAATGCTGGTCGGCGCGCTCAAGGTCTGGGCTGAGGCAGTC